>OJNQ01000983.1_pt1 | contig 21137 bp, 25 predicted proteins | sample 1597621 | NCBI WGS metagenome assembly OJNQ01 (sample SAMEA2452137, study PRJEB22498) | human gut metagenome | reverse complement strand
AAAGCCATAGGAGAGCAGGTCGGCGTGGACAGAGTAATAGCGGGCGTGCGTCCGGACGGCAAGGAGAGCGTTGTGCGCGATCTCATGCAGAAGGGGCATGTGATCATGGTTGGTGATGGAATAAATGATGCCCCTGCACTCACAAGGGCAAATATAGGAATAGCCATAGGTGCAGGCACGGATATAGCCATAGATGCTGCGGATGTTGTTCTCATGAAGAGTGAGCTCACAGATGTTCCGGCGGCCATAAGACTCAGCAGGGCAACAGTTAAGAACATAAAAGAGAATCTTTTCTGGGCATTTATATATAATATAATTGGAATACCACTTGCCGCCGGCGTGTGGATCCCGATATTTGGCTGGACGCTCAATCCTATGTTCGGAGCGTTTGCCATGAGCCTGTCAAGTTTTTGTGTTGTTACAAATGCGCTGAGGTTGAATTTGACAGACATTTATGATAAAAATAAAAGGTATAGAATCAAGGAGGACAAAGTTATGACAAAGACAATGAAGATCGAAGGCATGATGTGCAGCCACTGTACAGGAATGGTAACAAAAGTTCTCAACGATGTTAACTGTGTTGCCGCTGAGGTATCGTTGGAGGATAAATGTGCGTATATCGAACTTTCAAAGGAAGTTCCGGATGACGTGCTAATTAAAGCAGTTACTGATGCCGGATACGAAGTGACGGGGATGGAATAAGAAAAAAGACACCTTTTCAGGTGTCTTTTTATATCATATCAGTATATTGTTCTGACTATGTTTTTTCCGGACTTTTTAGCGTCATACAATGCTTCATCAACACGAGTATACATGGAGATTTCGGTATCGGAGGGCTTTCCTTGTGTGACGCCAAGGCTTACTGTCTGTGGAGACAGCGGATTAAGATCGGTGTTACCGAAAGTGAGACGTATCTTTTCGGCAATTCTTTCAGCTTCCGTCAATTCTGTATTAAGCAACAGAACCATAAATTCTTCACCGCCCCAGCGTCCGGCAAAATACTCTTTTGCGCTGATAATTTTTCTGTCTCTGAGCACGTCAGCCAAAGTACAGATAACACGGTCTCCCTCTTTGTGACCGTAAGTATCGTTGACATTTTTAAAATTGTCGATATCCAGCATAATGACAGAAACAGGATCACCGCCGTTTTTCATTTTGCGAAAGTTTTTTTCAATTTTTGATTGTATCTTTCGGCGGTTAAGCAAACCGGTAAGACCGTCTGTATCAGCAGCTAATTTCAGTTTACTTCGCAGTTTTTCGTGTTCTGTAACATTGTTGATAAGACCGACTATTCCACATATCCTGTTATTTTTATCCCAGATGGGTTCTTTTATTACCTCAAAGAATTCCTGCTTATCACCGCTTTGTTCCTCAATTATGTAACTGACGCCTTTGCCTGTTTTCATTATTTCTCTGTCAGATTCCATAGCAGAAGCGGCATTTCCCTTGTTCTTTCTGATGTCAATATCCGTTTTTCCACGTATTGTCCAGTCAGGATCATCTCCGTTATTAAGATGATTCCAATAGTGAGTGGCAAAAATATATCTGCAATCGGCGTCTTTAAGATAGATATTTGACGGAAGTGCTCTGAGCATTCGTGCTATTTCATGGAAAGAAGCTGAATCTTTAAGCCTTATTGCGTTTTCTATTCTGAGTTCCGTCAGTTTTTTGTGAAACGGTGAAACGATAATATCAACTGCACCCAGTGAAAGACAATTAATTTCTTCGTTCATGGGAATACCTGATGCTGTAAGAATTATCGGGATAAACATAAACCTTGGCTCATCTGCCACCCATGAAATGAAATCTGTACCCTTTTCCGCTGCAAGCATAGAATCCAGCAAGATTGCCGATATTTTATCATAATGCAGTTCCAGAAGTGATTCTCCTGCATCAAGTCTGTCAGTAAAATAGAAGCAGTATTTATCTGCAAGAAGAGTGCGGATTTCATCTGAAACCCTTTGATTTTCTGAAATAAACAGTATTATTCTTTTTTTCTTTTGTTCAGAAGCATTCATATTGCAGAATCACCTCACTTTGACTTCCTATGATATATTATACACTTTTTTTAAATATTTGTCAACTGCTTTGAGCATTTTTCTGTATAATATTTCTATGCAATATGAGGTCAGAAATTCAATCAGGTATCACTTGTATCTGCTTGAAAATATTTTTTAAAATATGTCCTTTTTGAGGAACTTATTTGAATGTTATATATGAATCGATTCACATAGAAATTGGAGGACTTACAATGACGGATACTGAATGGTTGACTCTGATGAAAAAATCGCCGCAGCAGGCTCATCGTGCACTTATTAAAGAATACGGAAGTCTTGTTTATGTTATAGTAGTAAGCAAGATAGGAAACTGTACGGTAAGGGAGGAAATTGAGGATTATGTAAGTGATGCCTTTGTTGAGATTTTCCGTTGTTTGGATAAATTTGACAGCGGAAAGGGAACTCTTAAAACTTTTGTCAGTACCATTGCAAAAAGAACGGCTATTAATGCATTTTCATATATAACGTATCGACGCCGTACTACGAAGTCAATGGAAGATGGTGAGTTTGAGATTCCTTCGCCTGCTGATGACCCGGAGGAGACGCAAAAGAAATTGTTATGCAAACGTCTTTGGGAGATAGTAGAATCCCTTGGAGAACCTGATGCGTCAATAATTGTTTATCAGTATTTTTACGATATGACAGTTCGTGAAATAGCTAAAAAGCTTTCTATGACGTCAGGTGCGGTGCAGAAACGAAGTATAAGGGCACGCAAGCAAATTAAAAAAATACTTATATCCGAAAATTATTTTATGTAAGGGAGCGTTTGCAATGAACAACAAAGAAAAAAAGATGAATTTAACGGGCTGACGTTTCTTGATGATGAACAAATTGAGATGATCGCTGAAAAGTATCCGGTCTGTGATAAGTCTGTCCAGAAACGTATTGCTGCATTATGTGAGGAGAAATTGGCTATGAAAAAAGATGAATTTTTTTATAATTATGACGGCGACGAAATCAAGATCGCTGAAAAAGTTGACGTACACGAAAAAACTCCGTGGTACCGCAGTCGTTTTCGGAGCTGCGGCAGGAGTTATCGCAGGTGTAAAGAAGTTGGGTAATAACGATAAAAAAACACCGTTGTCTGTTGTTGCCGATAAAAGAAATGTGTCGGAATCATCTATTGCCAAAGAGCTTGAAAAAAGCTCAGGATCGCTGCTTGAATCTTTCAATGTAGTTGACGGGATCTACGGCGGTAAAATAGATAAAGATACATCAAAAACAAGAATGATCGGCAGCGTTAAATATGCAAAAATAACTGATGCCAGATTCCAGACAAAAAACAATCTTCTTGATTATATGAACAGTTTCATGACTGAAAATATGATTAATAATAGATATGCAGATATATTTGATTCTGATGATGCATGGTGCGCCGAATTTGACGGGGAACTTTATGGAAAAGTAAGTGCAAGAGCGTCAGGCTATACATTTGTCGGAACTCCGGTTTTCAGTAACATTACAGAAAATACTGCTGAAATGACTGTTTCCTATGATGATTACGGTAGTACTTCTGATATGATTTTCAATTTGAAAAAAGTTAATAACATATGGAAAATAGACGATATGCACACACAAGAGAAAGCAGAAATAAATAAAGAAACTGACACAAAGGAAGACGGAAATAAAAACAATATTATGGCTGATTACACCAAAAATGAATATGTAACAACACTTCTCGAATCACTTAATCTTGCTGAGCGCATGAGCAGCGGCATTTATTTTTGACACTGCACCTTTTAAGGTAAATTATAGAAATGCTTCTGAATATTATGTAGATTTGCTTGTTTCATATGATGATTATGGCAATGAATCAATAGCAACGCTAAAGCTTGTAAAAGAAGGAGAAGGCTGGAAGCTTGATTCAATAGATATTCCTGTTGTATCAGAAACAGTTCCGGAACCTATCGTCGCTCAGGAGAAAACAACAGAAGCAACTACAGTTCCTGTAACGGGAAACGATGCTCCATCTGTTGAACCTCCGGATATTGACAGTTCGTTTATCGGGGCAATAGACTACATTGAATTTATAAGCAGCGGCGGTTTTCATGCTGATGAAAGCAATATCTATAATTATAATATAGCGTCAAGAGAAAAGGTACTCTTCAGAAAGTGACTATGCTGCTTTGTTTTCAAAGCATAAAAATGCGCCCTTATTTATACAAAATAAGGGCGCATATGTGATGGTTGGGGCAGCGGGATTTGAACCCACGAGATGACAGAGTCAAAGTCTGTTGCCTTACCGCTTGGCTATACCCCATTCATTAGATAGATGGTGGAGAGGAGTGGATTCGAACCACCGAACCAAAAGGAACTGAGTTACAGTCAGCCGCGTTTAGCCACTTCGCTACCTCTCCATCATGGTGCCGGCTAAAGGACTTGAACCCTCAACCTACTGATTACAAGTCAGTTGCTCTACCAATTGAGCTAAGCCGGCATTTAAAAAAATGGTGGAGGCTAACGGGCTCGAACCGCTGACCCTCTGCTTGTAAGGCAGATGCTCTCCCAACTGAGCTAAGCCTCCTTGACTAGTGCCCATTTATAATAACACCTCTATATCTTTACGTCAACAGTTTTTTGTAATTTTTTTTATTTTTTTGTTAAATTTATTTTTTTACCTATTCTATTTCTTTTTTCACCTTTTTATTATGTTATTATTTGTTATAATAGAATCGTAAAATAAGCAAGATGCTATGGAGGATATAAAAATGAAAGTACTCGTTGCTGGTGGTGCTGGTTATATTGGTAGCCACATTTGTGTAGAGTTATTACAAGCAAATCACGAAGTTGTAGTGATTGATGATTTCTCTAACTCAAAACCAGAAGTCTTAGGATATATTAAAGATATTACTGGAAAAGAAGTAAAGTTTTATGAATTCAATATTTTAGATGAAAAGAAAACAGAAGAAGTTTTTAAAGAAAATGATTTAGATGCTGTTATTCACTGTGCTGCTTTTAAAGCAGTTGGAGAATCTGTTGAAAAACCTATTGAATATTATACAAACAATTTAACAACAACTTTAATTGTTGCTAAAATGATGAAAAAATATCATGTCAACAATATTGTTTTTTCATCAAGTGCTACAGTTTATGGAGATCCTGAAGTGGTTCCTCTTACTGAAGATTGTAAATTAGGTGAAACAACAAATCCATATGGAGCAAGTAAAGCAATGATGGAAAGAATTTTAACAGATGTACAACATGCTTGTCCTGAAATGTCAGTTACTTTATTACGCTACTTCAATCCAATTGGTGCCCATGAATCTGGATTACTTGGAGAAGATCCAAAAGGTATTCCAAATAACTTAATGCCTTATATTATGAAAGTAGCTGCTGGAGAACTTCCTTGTTTAGGTGTCTTTGGTGATGATTATGATACACCTGATGGTACAGGTGTACGTGATTATATCCATGTTGTTGACCTTGCTAAAGGACATGTTCTAGCAATTGAAAAATACAACAAACCTGGATTACATATTTGTAACTTAGGAACTGGTCAAGGATATAGTGTTTTAGAACTTGTTCATGCTTTTGAAAGAGTAAATGGTGTTAAAGTAAAATACGAAATCAAACCTCGTCGTGCCGGAGACATTGCTACATGTTATGCAGATCCTACAAGAGCTAAAGAAGAACTTGGTTGGGTTGCTACTAGAGGCATTGATGAAATGTGTAGAGATACATGGAACTTTGCTAAAACAAGAATGAAATAGCCTCTGGCTATTTTTTTTATTGTTTATATAGGTGAAATTTGGTATTATAGAAAAGTATAAAAGGAGGAACTTCTATGGATTTTTTTAAAAAAATCGGGAAAGAAGTGAGCGTCTTTGGGCTTGTATTTGTAGTTTTTATTGCATTATTTGCTTATAGACAAGCAACACATGTTGAACTTTCAACAATTTCCCAAGATAAATTAGAAGAAAAAATCAAAGATAAAGATAGTTTTGTAGTCGTTGTAGGTAGTGATAAGGATAATACGACATTAAACTACAAAAATGTTTGCTTAAAATATTTAGAAAAAAATCATAGTGATAAAATTTATTATGTAAATTTAGCTAAAGAAAATAATGCAACAACATACATTCAAAAAACTTTTAAAACAGATGACGGAACAATTCCTTCAACATTCGTTATGAAAAACGGAAAAGTAAAAGTTCAAAAATCTGGTTCTTTATCATATTATAGAATTGCTGAATTATTTAAATAAAAAGCGAACTCATATTTGAGTTCGTTTTTTATAACAATTCTTTTACTTGTCCATCTTGAACATAGACCCTTGGTACACGTTTAGAAATCAAACATAAAACTTCATAAGAAATCGTATCTAGATCTTTCGCCATACTTTCAAGAGAAATATGTTCACCAAAAATTTCCACTTGATCTCCTATTTTTACATTTTCATCTACTCTAACCATCATTTGATCCATACATACACGTCCTACAATTTCATAATACTTACCATTGATATATACTTTACGTCCTTGATTTTTTCTAATAAAACCATCTGCATAACCAATTGGTAATGTTGCAATGTATTCATCTTCTTTAGCCGTATATGTTAAACCATATCCCACTTGATCTCCTGCTGGTATTTTTTTAATCATTGCTACTTTTGTATAAAGTGACATTACTTGTTTGAATTTTGTTTCTTTTTCACCATTTGGTGAACATCCATACATAGTAATTCCTAATCTTCCCATATTTGATTTTTCATCATGATGATAGGTCATTGCTGCTGAATTACAACAATGAATATATTTGAATTTACAATTACCTATCATTTCATAAAATAAACTTCTTTGTTTTTCAAAAGCAACATCATCTCCATCAGCTGTCGCAAAGTGTGTAAAGATTCCTTCTACATTAAATTTATCAGGATCAACTAGTTTTAATAAAGTTGATAATTCTTCTTTAGACATTAAACCAATACGATGCATTCCTGTATCTAATTTAATATGCACTTTTAATGTTTGTCCCTTATCAATTAAATGATCTAATAATTTTAAATAAGCAACTGAAACCATTGTTAAAGAAATATCATATTTAATAGCTAAATCAATATCTTCTTTACTTGTTGGAATAGCTCCTAAAATCAATATTCCTTTATTAATTCCTAATTCTCTTAACTCAATTGCTTCTTGAAGTGTTGCAACAGCAAACATTTCAATATAATCAATATCCTTTAAAAAACTAGCAACTTCTTTATACCCATGACCATAAGCATCCGCTTTAATCACAGCCATCAACGGTCTTTTAAATTCACTATGTGCTAATTCAACATTATATTTTAAATGGTCTAAATCTACAATTGCATACGTGTCACGCTTTAAATTCATAAAGACACCTCCAAACAATAGTATAATCCAACCCATTTCATAATTCAATTTGAAATCTCTTTATTTTGTCGATGAAGTTTGCATACTTGTCATGACTGAAAGCATTTCTTCTTTCGTTAAATCTTGTGAATATAAAGAACACATCATTCCATGATACATCATCGATAATTTTCCAGGTTGATAATATGCAAACCCATCTATTAAATCGATCACTTCATCATCAGAAAACTGCATTACTTGTTGATCATTTACTTGTGTTTCTACCATTGTAAAACTTTTATCACCACTAAATTTTAAAATATGATTTTTATCCCCTTCTATTGAAGACACTGTTTCACTTTCTAATTTAGCTCCTAATAGAGAAACTGGATATAAAACATCATTATTTGCGGATGTTTTGACATCCTTTTTTGATTCTTTCAATGCTTGATTTTGATTAAAATGTTTCTCTTTAAAATTTTTATTTTTATGAAATTCATTTACTTTACAAGTAACAATTTCTGTCTCATCTTGATCTAGACATAAAACAATCAATGGTTTTAATTTTTTATCAAAAATAACTTCTTGTTTAACAATTCTTGTATCATTAGGGTATTTCACCTTTGCTTCTACTTGATATCCTTTTTCAATCTTTTTAACTTTATTATTTTCTAATAATTGAATTAAATAATGATAAATATATGGTTTAGGACTATTTTCAGGCCAATCACTTTGAAATTTAAACATTTGATTAAGTGTTGGTGTTAAAACATAGACTCCTTTTTTATTTTTTATAATGATTTGTGATTGATTTAAACTTTTATCATAAAGTTCTACTCGATAATATTTTTGTTTATCTTTTTTTAAATAATCTACTTTTACTTCATAACTTTTAAGTTCATCATTTTGTGTCATTTCCATATCACATACAAGTTGATAAGAATTCATACTTTTAGCTTCTTTTAACGTTTCATCCAATGAATTATTTTTAAATTTAAAAAAAATAACAATACCTATTGCACAAATGACTAAACCTATAATGACAATATATAATTTTTTCAAATCTATCCCTCCATTATAAAAATATTCTTTATTTATTTTTATATGTATAAAATACAAATTTACGGGATAGACTCTATTTAAGGAGGTTAAGAAAATGAATGCATTACAAAAAACAGCACTTGTTTTTACTGTGATCGGTGCTATTAATTGGGGTCTTATTGGCTTATTTAATTTTAATTTGGTAGATAGTTTATTTGGTCAAAATAGTTTTTTATCAATGCTCATTTATATTGTTGTAGGAATAGCTGGACTCATTAATATTATGCTTTTCTTTACGGACTTAAATATAAAAGAGTAGCTAAGCTACTCTATTTCAAATGTGGACATATGTCCATCTTTAGTATCAATTTTAATACGATTTTTTACCATTTTTAACATTGGAATATCATGTAAAGAATCCGAATAGGCATAAGATAAGTCATAATCTATTTCTAGATTATGATTTTTTATCACTTCTTGGATTCTTTTTACCTTTTCTTCATTTTTACAATTTTTTCCAATCATTTGACTTGTATATTTACCATCTTTAATGTCTGTTTTAGTTCCTAAAATTTCATCTACTGGTAACTTACAAAAACGAAGATAAGCTTCTACAGAGGCACTACATATATAAATCGTATACCCTTCTGCCTTTTTCTTTTTTAATTCTTCAATGACATTTAAATAATAACAAGGTTCTAATACTTCTTGATAAAACTTTTCAATCTCTTGATCAGACATCTTATCTAATGGATATAACCATGCTGATTTTGCTTTATTAAGTGGTTCTATCTTTAATAGATATAAAGCATAATGATAAACCACTTTTAATAATTTAAAAACAGATAGTGGATGTTTTTTTAAATAATACTTTAAAAGTTTTCCACCAGAATCTCCATGAATCAAAGTATCATCAAAATCAAAAAATGCAAATTTAGTTAACACCTATGCAATCTCCAAAGCAACTTCCATCATTGCTGTGAAAGTTTTTTCTCTTTCTTCTGCAGTTGTTTCTTCATTTGTTACTAATGAATCTGAAACAGTTAATAAAGTTAATGCTTTTTTACCAGCGTAAGCTGCATTTGCAAATAATGCATAAGATTCCATTTCTGTAGCAAGGCATCCCATTTTAATCCATTTATCTGCTTTATTATCTGCATGATAGAACAAATCAGAAGATAGGACATTTCCTACATGATAAGTTAAATTCTTTTCTTTTGCTTTTTCTACAGCTTTTTCTAATAAACTATAATCCGAAATAGCTGAATATGTTCCTGGTAATTCATATTGATGTGCATAATTTGAATCTGTACAAGCACCTTGTACAATAATAATATCTCTTAAACGAACATCTTCTTTAAATGATCCACAAGAACCAATACGAATAATATTTTCTACATCATAAAAATGAAACAATTCATAACTATAAATCCCAATACTAGGCATTCCCATACCCGAACCCATAATAGAAACTTCTTTTCCTTTATACGTTCCTGTATAGCCAAACATGCTTCTTGTCGCATTAAATTGTTTAACATTTTCTAAATATGTTTCTGCTAAATATTTTGCACGTAAAGGATCTCCTGGCATTAAGACAGTTTTTGCGATATCTCCTTTATTTGCTTGATTATGTGGTGTTGACATAAACACTTCCTCCTTTATTTTCTCCTTAAAGTTTAACATATTCTTTTTCAATTGATAATAACTTTTAAGAATTTTGTACCTTTCCATCTTTTAAATAATAAAAAGTTTCAATATCTGCTGCTTCATTAAGTTTTTCACCTTTAATCGCATTAACAAGATGTTCAACATAATCATCTTCGTTTCCTGCTCCTAGAATAGCAAGGTAACCTTCTAAAAAGACCATTGGTCCATAACCATAATCATCCTCATTAAAATCAATAATTTGATCGATATGTTCTTGATAGCTTGCTTTCATTTCATCAAAAGTCTTTTCATCATCCATATCATAGGCTTTGATTTTGATATGTTTACCAAATTCTTTTTTAATAACTGGAAGAACATTCTTTTTAAAATATTGACAATTCAAACAATCTTCTACATAAAAATAGGTTAAATAATACGTATCTTCATACGTGTTACTTTGACACCCAACTACTAATAAAAGTAAAAATAGAATTAATATTTTTTTCATCTTTTTCTCCTGTTTCAATGATTATACCGCATTTATTTTTCAATGAAAAGAAATGTGATGAGAGATAAATAATATTAATAATAATATATATTGAATAAAAATAATATATATAATATAATACAAGTAGAAAGGATGATAGCTATGGCATTTGTATGGTCAACAAATGAAATTTCAAAGAAAACAGTTACTATTTATAGTACAAATCTCACTTTAAACACAGCTGCTTGTAAACATTTTGAAAATGTTCAATATGTATTATTAGGAGTTGATAAAGAGAACAATTTATTAGGAATCAAGCCAGTTGATAAAACAGCAATAGATGAAGGAATTTATCCAAGTGATCAATTGCATCGTATTTCAATTGGTAAAAGTTATGGACGTGTTTCTAATAAAAATTTTATTGAAAACCTTGCTAGAGAATATCATTTAGATTTAAGTGATAAACAAGGTCTAAAGTATCCTGCAAATTTTGATGTTGTTCACCAAATATTAACAGTTAATCTATAAGGGAGGGATAGATCATGATGTTATGGATATGGCTAGGCGTTATCATTGTAACTGCTATTATTGAATTAGTTACAATCGATTTAGTAAGCATCTGGTTTACACTTGGTGGAATCGGTGCCTTAATTGCCTATGCTTTAGGTTTAAATCAAACCATTCAAATTATTATCTTTATCATTTTAAGTGTTATTTGTATTGGCATCAGCAGACCTCTTGCTAAGAAATACTTAAGAACACAAACAGTCAGTACAAACTATGATCGTGTTATTGGTCAACATGGACTTGTTTTAAAAAGAATTGATGCTGATACAAGAGGAGAAGTTAAGGTGCTTTCTATGGAATGGACCGCTTCTAGTGTAGATAATTCTACTTTAGAAGAAGGAGATTATTGTGAAATTCTTGCTGTAGAAGGTGCTCATCTTGTGGTTAAAAAAATTAATAAATAAAGGAGAAAGAAAATGAGTATTATTGGTTTAATTTTAATTATCATTGTTTTAATTATTATTGTCAGTGTTATTGCATTTGCAATTCGTATTGTTCCTCAATCAAAAGCTTATGTTGTAGAAAGAATCGGTGCTTATAATCGTACTTGTAGTGTTGGACTTCATATTTTAGTTCCATTTTTAGATCGTGTTGCTAATAAGGTTTCTTTAAAGGAACAAGTTGTAGACTTTGCGCCTCAACCTGTTATTACTAAAGATAATGTTACAATGCAAATTGATACAGTTGTTTATTATCAAATTACAGATCCTCGTTTATTCACATATGGTGTCGATCGTCCTATTAATGCCATTGAAAACTTAACAGCAACAACTCTTCGTAATATTATTGGGGATTTGGAATTAGATGAAACTTTAACATCTCGTGATATTATTAACTCACGTATGAGAAGTATCCTTGATGAAGCAACTGATCCTTGGGGAATTAAAGTTCACCGTGTTGAAGTTAAAAATATCATTCCACCTCGTGATATTCAAGAAGCTATGGAAAAACAAATGCGTGCTGAACGTGAAAGACGTGAAGCTATCTTACAAGCTGAAGGTAAGAAAACAGCTGCTATCTTAAATGCTGAAGGGGATAAACAATCAACAATCTTAAGAGCGGAAGCTGAAAAAGAAGCAGCCATCGCTAAAGCTGAAGGTCAAGCAGAAGCATTACGTTTAGTTTACGAAGCACAAGCAAAAGGTATTACTTATATCAACGATGCACATCCAGATCAAGCTTATGTCACTTTACAAGGTTTTAAAGCCTTAGAAAACTTATCTAAAGGTGATGCTACTAAGATTATTATTCCAAGTGAATTACAAGGAATTGCAGGATTAGCAACTACTTTAAAAGAAGTTGTAACTGAAAAGAAAGATAAGGAATAGTTAAAAACAGTCTTCGGACTGTTTTTTCATATTCTTTTTTTTATGTCATATAGTGTATAGGGTGAATAATGATGTGTGGAATTTTATGTTTATATAATCAACAAAGAAATGTCTTAGATGATTGTGGAAAATTTAATAAAATGCTCCATTTATTAGACCATCGCGGTCCTGATGATATGCGAACTTATTTTGATCAACATGTTTTATTAGGTCATTGCCGTCTTTCAATTATTGATTTAAAAGGAGGTATGCAACCTTTAGAATATACTTATCAAGATATTACTTATCGCATTATTTTTAATGGTGAAATTTATAATATGAATGAGTTAAAGAAACATCTTATTGATTTAGGTTTCCATTTTTATAGTCAAAGTGATAGTGAGGTTTTACTTGTCAGTTTTATTGCTTATAAAGAGAAATGTTTAAATATGTTAGATGGTATCTTTTCATTTGTTATATCTTATGAAAATAAAATCTTTGCTTGTCGTGATCATTTAGGTGTAAAGCCTCTCTTTTATTATTTAAAAGATGATGATTTAGTCATTTCAAGTGAAATTAAAGCTATTTTAATGTACATTGGAAAATGTGTTGTTGATAAAACAGGAATTAAAGAATTACTAGGTTTAGGTCCTAGTTTATCACCAGGAAGTACACTTTATAAAGATATTTATAGTTTAAGACCTGCTCATTATTTATGGTTTGATGGTGAGCATTTAATGATTGAAAGATATTGGTCTTTACAAAAAAAAGCACATCTAAAAAGTTATGAAGAAACTGTTCAAGATGTACGCTTCCTTGTAAATAAAAGTATTCAAAGACAATTATTAAGTGATGTACCTATTTCTTGTATGTTATCTGGTGGTTTAGATTCGAGTATTATTACAGCTATAAGCAGTCAATACGTCAATCATATTTCAACCTATAGTATTGATTACTTAGACCAAGATAAATATTTCCAACCCTATGATTATCAACTTACAAAAGATAGTGATTATATTGATTTAATGGTCAATCGTTATCATAGTCACCACAATAATGTTGTTTTATCACAAAAGAATTTAATTATTTTTTTAAAACAAAGTTTAATGGCTAGAGACGCTCCAGGAATGGCTGATATTGATTCTAGTTTTCTATTATTTTGTAAAGAAATTAAAAGAAATCATAAAGTGGTTTTATCTGGTGAATGTGCAGATGAAATTTTTGGAGGTTATCCTTGGTTTTATAAAAAAGAACTTTATAGTCTAGATTCATTTCCATGGATTAGAGATATTGATCAAAGATTAGAACTTCTTAATGAAAATATAAAAAAATTGAACATTAAAGAATATGTTCAAAGTAAATATTATCAATCACTTAATGAAATAGACTACCTCGATCAAAGCTTTTATGATACCAATAAAAGAAAGATGATTTATTTAAACATTGAATGGTTTATGCAAACACTCTTAACACGGAGTGATAGCCAATCTATGTATAACGCTGTAGAGCTTCGTGTACCCTTCGCTTCAAAAGAAATCGTTGAATATATGTACAATGTCCCTTGGACCTATATGTTTAAAGATCAACAAGAAAAAGCTGTTTTACGTGATGCTTTCAAAGACTTCCTTCCTCAAGAAATCTATAATCGTAAGAAAAATCCTTACCCTAAAACTCATTCTCCATTTTTCCTTACTTACATTAAAAATCTTCTCTTAGAAACACTTAACGATAAAAATAACATTCTTTATCAACTTTTTGATATTAAAAAACTTAAACACTTTATTGAAAACAGCGAAAGCATTGAAGTTCCTTGGTTTGGTCAACTCATGATGGGACCACAACTCCTTGCCTATTTTTATCAAATCTATATGTGGGGTAAAATATATCATGTAGAATTAGAGCTTTAATAAAGCTCTAATTCTATTTCTTGACTATTTAAACGAATGTCTTGTAGATATTCGTTTTTTACTCTTATTTGTGTATTATTCACAGATATTTGAGGAATGTCTTTAACCCATTCTTGTAACATTTTAGCATAGTTAAGCTTTAAAAAACCATAACGTATACTTCCTTGACTATCAATAATAATATCATCATTAACATAGGGTCTTGCATCTATGTGTATTTTAGTTTCAATTCCTTTATAGACTAAAACCATTCTTATTTGAATATACTGATCTATTTTTATTTGGATATCTTTTAGCTTTCCTTTTTCTATAAAGAATCGTTTATAAATGATCCAAACAAGTTTTTCTAAAGTTTTTACATCAATTTTCATAATCTCACCACTTTATTATATGTATAAAAAATCAAGAAGCTTAAGCTTCTTGAATATTTTTATGAATAATATCTAACATTTGATTCAATTCTTGATAATCAATTTGTCCTGGAGCACTTGCTTTTCCTACAGAAGCAAAAGTAATTGCACTACCGAATTGTTCCCCTACTAAACGTGAAGTAAGTCCAATAGATGACATTGACATTGTCACAATTGGTTTTTGAGCATATTCATGTTTAGCTTGAACTGTAAATGAAAGTAGATTTAATAAATCTTGATAATCTTCTGGCATAACTGCTACCTTCATAATATCTGCTTCTAAAGAATCCATTGATCTAAATTTTTGCATCAATGAATCAACTTCTGGTGTTCTATCAAAGTTATGACTTGACATCAACATATATTTACCAGCATCATGAATAAGTGTTCTTAATTCAATTGCCATATTTGTTCCTAACGCTAATTCAACATCGTAAATATCAAATGCATTTGCTTCAACTGCTAATTTATAAACATTGAAATAATCTTTAGGATCAATTTCAACTTCTCCACCTTCTGCAGCTGTACGAATTGTTAGAATAACTGGTTTTTGTATTTGTAAGGCAGCAATGTTTAAAAATAAATTTCTTAATACATCTTCTTGATGAATATTTTCATAAAAATCTATTCTTAATTCGATCATATCTACTTCTAATTCATTAAATTCTTTTAATTTATTTAGAATTGCTTCATCATGGCTTTCTACGATAGGAACACATACTTTAGGTTTTCCCTCTCCAATGATGACTCCTTTAATTTCAATACTCATATTTACACCTTCTTTGATTATTTAATAATTCAACAGCATAATAATATCATATTTTTTTATTAGAGTGTTAATTTTTTTATAATTTGCAAAAAAAGCATTAAAATTAATTAATGCTTTTGATTTTTTATAACTTTTTGTCTTGAAAATTCTTCACGTTCTTTTTCTTCAAGAGATTCACTAATAAATTTAATTGTTTTTTCAAAACGTGGAATTGAAATATTTTTTAAGGCATTCGCACGTTTTTGTGTTTTTCTAATAGTATTTGCTAGACGATAAACTGAGTTTTCAACTTCTGCTAAAACAACAGTCAATTCTTTAACACGATAGAAACATTCATAAGCATAGTCTACTTTTGAATTAGAACGATCCATGTTATAACTACATACCATTGGTTGTTTATGATAAGTAATTTTAGGAATTTCTACACCCATAACACTTCGATAAGCAATACTGATTCCATAATCAATAGGTGTTGCTGTAACTAAGTCACTAATCAACCCTAAAGAGATATTTGCTTCTTGTAAAGCATCGTAAGCATTTTGATAAGCTTCCGTAATTTCATCTCTGACCATTTTAACATCATCTAATAATGACATCATTTCTTTAATAAGAACATTTCTTTTCTTATCTAATAAATCATATCCAAGAACAGCTAATTGTAATTGTTTCTTTGTAGAAATTAAATTTCCTTTTGTTGGAACAACTTTTAAAGCCATAATTAATCACCTGCTTCTTGTAATTCTTTGATGATTGATTTTTCTTTAATATGGAAACGTTTTACAGCACGATCATGATCATAATGTTCATCTAATAATTTGTTATCTAGACGATCAAGTGCTTCTCTTGGTAAAACAGAAACTAAATCCCATCCTAAATCTAATGTTTCTTCAATTGATCTATTGGCATCGAAACCTTGATTTAAGAAATGTTGTTCAAATAGTTTACCAAATGATAAATATTGTTTATCTAATGGAGATAATTCATCTTCACCGATAACTGATGTTAATGATTTAACATCTTGTACGTGAGCGTAACATGCAAATAATTGGTTAGCAATGTCTTGGTGATCGCCACGTGTATATCCTTCACCGATACCATCTTTCATTAAACGTGAAAGTGATGGTAAAACATCAACTGGTGGATAAATACCTGCTGAGTTTAATTCAGGTGACAAAGTAATTTGTCCTTCAGTGATATATCCAGTTAAGTCAGGAACTGGATGAGTAATATCATTGTTAGGCATTGTTAAAATAGGAATTTGTGTTACAGAACCTTCTGCCCCTTTAATAATACCAGCTCTTTCATATAAAGAAGCTAAGTCAGAATATAAGTAACCTGGATAACCTTTACGTCCAGGAATTTCTCCTTTACTTGAAGAGAATTCACGTAACGCTTCACAATAGGAAGTAATATCTGTATAGATAACTAATACGTGCATATTTTGTTTATAAGCTAAATATTCAGCAGCAGTTAAAGCACAACGTGGAGTTAATGTACGTTCAATGATTGGATCATTTGATAAGTTTAAGAACATAACAACTCTTTCCATAACTCCTGCTTCTTTAAAGCTACGTTTAAAGTAGTTTGCAACGTCATTTGTAACACCCATTGCCGCAAAGACAATGGCGAAACCTTTTCCTGATTCATCAGCAACTTTTGCTTGTTTAACGATTTGTACAGCTAAACGGTCATGTGGTAAACCTGAACCAGAGAAGATTGGTAATTTTTGTCCACGAATTAATGTAGCAAGACAGTCAATTGATGAAATACCTGTATTGATATAGTTACGTGGATAAACACGGCTTACTGGATTTAATGGTAAACCATTGATATCCATCATTTCTTCAGCATAGATTTCACCTAACCCATCAATTGGGCGACCAGCACCATTGAAGACACGTCCTAAAATTTCTTTAGAAACAGGTAATTCCATTGGTCTACCTAATAATTTAGTTTTTGTATTTTCTAGTGATAAGTCATTTGTTCCTTCAAATACTTGAACAACGATTTTTTCACCTTCAATTTGTACAACACGTCCAGAACGTGTTGTACCATTTTTTAATTGAATTTCAACCATTTCGTCGTAAGAGGCACCTTTTACGTGATCTAAAACGACTAATGATCCATTGATTTCATTTAATCCTACATATTGTAGTGCCATTTTTATTTCCTCCTACGCTACAGATTTTAATGCATTATCAATATCTTGATAATAAGTATCTAATTTTTCAATATGATCATTTGGAATATCATATTTCATTTTAATTAATTGTTCAAAAATACCAGTTTCACTAATTGCTCGAACAACTTTACCTTGAGCAACAGCTTCTTGACATTTTTTATTTAAATATAAGATAACATCCATCATCTTTAATTGTTTAGCAAGTGGTACGTATGTATCATCCTTATGGAAGGCATTTTGTTGTAAATAACCAACACGAACCACTTTTGCGATTTCCATCACTAATTTTTGATCTTCTGGTAAAACATCAGGTCCCATTAAGTTAACAATTTCATTTAATCTTGATTATTCAGCAAGAATGAATGAAAGTTGTTGACGATCACTGACGAAATCAGAACCAACATTTTTGTCATACCATTTTTCAAGATCATAAACATAATCACTATAAGATTGTGTCCAGTTAATTGCGAAATAATGACGAGCATAAGCCAAGGCTTTATCTAAGGCCCAGAAACATCTTACGAAACGTTTTGTATTTTGTGTAACTGGTTCTGAGAAGTCTGCTCCTTGTGGTGATACGGCACCGATGATTGAAACAGAACCTTCTTGTCCATTTAAAGTTTTCATGTATCCAGCACGTTCATAGAATTGTGATAAACGTGATGGTAAGTAAGCTGGGAATCCTTCTTCAGCTGGCATTTCTTCTAGACGACCAGAAATTTCACGTAACGCTTCTGCCCAACGTGAAGTTGAATCGGCCATGATTGCACAGTGATATCCCATATCACGATAATATTCAGCTAAAGTAATTCCTGTATAAATACTTGCTTCACGTGCGGCAACTGGCATGTTTGAAGTATTAGCAATTAAGACAGTTCTATCAGTTAATGGTTTACCACTCTTAGGGTCAATTAACTCACTAAATTCTTCAAGAACTTGAGTCATTTCGTTTCCACGTTCTCCACAACCAACATAAATGATAATGTCGGCATCACACCATTTAGCAATTTGGTGTTGTGTCATTGTTTTACCAGTACCGAAACCACCTGGAATAGCAGCAGTTCCACCTTTAGCGATTGGGAATAATGTATCGATAACACGTTGTCCTGTTACTAAAGGAATAGAAATTGGTAAACGTTCTAGAGTTGGACGTGCTTGTTTAATTGGCCATTTTTGACATAATGTACATTCATGAATTTGACCATGTTCATCTTCAATTTTCATTACGACATCATTGATTTTATATTGACCATTTTCTTTTACTTCAACAACTTTACCACTTAAAAGTGGTGAAAGCATACATCTGTGTTCAATTAAATCTGTTTCAGGACATGTTGCATAGATGTCTCCACCTTTTAAAACATCTCCTACTTTTACTTTCATTGTAACGTCCCATAATTTTTCAACATCAAGTGAATCAACATCGCTTCCGGCTTCAATAAAAGCACCTGATTGTTCAGCGATGGCTTTTAATGGACGTTCAATCCCATCAAAGATATTTCTTAAAATACCAGGACCTAATGTAACACAAATTGGTGATCCTGTAGAAATAACAGGTTCTCCTGGTTTTAAACCAGTTGTTGTTTCATATACTTGGATAGTTGTTAAATCTTTAGAAATTGAGATAACTTCACCCATTAATTTAGCATGACCAACATAAACCATTTCTAACATTGAAAAGTCTTTGGCATTTTTTACTTTAACAACGGGACCATTAATAGAATAAATTACATTTTCACTCATCTTTAATCCCCCTATTTAATCATCAATCCAGAAGTCTTATAGAACCAATCTTTTTGAGCTTCTAAATTTGAGTCTAATGATTCATCTACGACAACATTTGTTGTTTTATTTTCAATAATGAATCCACCTAATTGAATTTGTTGACCTTCTTCAACTTCAATTGGTAAAGCATATGCTTTCTTTAAATCATCAGCATATTTTAAATCTTCTTTTCTTACACATAAAACACAATCAGTCATTTGATATTCATCACTTACTGCTTTTACATGACTTGTAAGATATTCAAGATAATTAGAACTATTTACAAATTCAACAAGTTTATTTTTTACTTCTGTAAAAATTGTATTAACATATTCTTCTCTTTTTTCAACTAATTTTTTTAGTCTTTCTTCTAATTGAGCTGAAGCTTCAATACTTGCTTTAGAAGAAATTTCTGCTAATTCTTTATCTAATTGATGCTTAGCATCAATTTCAGCTTCACCCCTTAATTGGTTATAAGCTTCTTGTTCAATTGCTTTTGCTTCATCTAAAATTTCTTTTTCTTCAGCAGATGAAATTTTTTCAATTTCATCTTTGATATAAAGAAAGACTTGATCTTTTTTTTGCATAGCACTTTCTCCTATAACTTAACTCCAATTGCTTCTGAAACATATCTATCAATCGTTTCACCAATTTTAGAATTTCCATGTCTATCTGGAATTTCTACAAGCAATGGTTTTTGTTGTTTTAATTTTATTTCAGAAATAACATCAGGAGCTAATTCAATTAATTTCGTTGTAATTAAAATCACACCTATGGATCTATCTTTCATTTTTGTTTCCAAAACTTCAAGAAAATCACGTCTTTTATGAACAACTTCTCCTTCAATACCAACAAGTCTTAAACCCATTTCAGTATCGACATTGTCACTTATTAAATAAAATTTCATAAAAAATCACTCTCTAAATTAGATTTTGTTGATAATTAAGATAGAGATTAATAAACCATAGATTGCAACCCCTTCACCTAAGGCAACGAAGATTAATGATTTACCAAAGTTCTTTTCATTTTCAGAGAAAGCTCCGATAGCTGCTGGAGCTGCTGCTGCAACGGCAATACCTGCACCTAAAGCAGAGAAACCAGTTGATAAAGATGCTGCTAAGAATCCTAAACCTTGAGCAATTGTACCAGTGATTGTAGCAACTTCACCTGCTGCAAATACACTTGAATTTGACATAGCAACTAATAAGCATAAAACAACGGCACCAGCGAAACCACTGATATGAACACCTAATCTTCTTTTAGCGCTTTGAGCTGATACTTTTCCTGTAAATACTTTAATTAATGGTAATGTTAATAAAACTACTGCAACTAATGGTAATAAAATTTCTAATACTGTCATAATAAATTTCCTCCTTGAATTTAATCTTCCTTAATAGTTTTAAATGGAATTCCATTTCCTTCATAATAACGTGAAAACATTTCATAGAATTCAAGACGTAATACTTGAGTACCAACAATCAATCCTTCAAGACACATTACAAAAACGTTTCCTAAAATCAAGACGATGATTTCACCAAATCCTCCTACCATTTCAGCAAGAGTATAAACAACAAGCATCATACCAGCATGCGATAAAACGAATCCCCCAACACGCAAGAATGACATTGTGTTTGTAATAAATGATAAGACTACTTCAAATAATTCGAAGAATCCTTCAACAAAGAAT
>OJNQ01000965.1_pt1 | contig 21326 bp, 5 predicted proteins | sample 1597621 | NCBI WGS metagenome assembly OJNQ01 (sample SAMEA2452137, study PRJEB22498) | human gut metagenome | reverse complement strand
TTTGAGGTGTTAAGCCGGAAAGAGTACGAGTACATCCTCGACGGGAAAACACTCACAATTGATGTGATCTATGGGAAGCGGTACCGTAAAACGGCACACATCATTGACATGACCGAGATGGAAGTGACCGCGCCAAACCGCCACGAGGCTGTGGCAAAGTACCGCAAAGACGGGGGCGGGGGCCGACTGCCGAAGTTTGATTATACCTCCTATGAGGATGACATTCCATACTACACGATGATCGTCATTGAGGACCGGGAAAAGAAAAAATTGTTGCTTGATCTCAATCAGGAACTGCTGTTTGCACTCAAAAAACAGTATCCTTCTAAGGTTTTTGCATAAAGTGGTGAATAAAATATGAACAGTTGCAAACAAATCATGAACAACAAATGTGCGCAAAATCAGAGAATCCATCATTTCGACGAAGAATTGCAGGAATGCAAGCGGTTGTAATGGTGGATTTGTTGCATCACATGGCACGCATAATGGCAATATGAATGGAAATAACCGAAAATATGCGAAAAAATAGTGCAAAGCACACAAAATGATTGAAATTGCACATTATACGGACAATTATGCAAACTAGATATATTCAAGCAATGCTATAATACGTTCATCAGCAAAAGTAACAAATACTCTTAGGGAGAAGGAGGAAATTTATATGAAAGGGAAAATATTACAAAAATTTATTGCAATGGTTTTAGTATTTTGTATGACAGCTGCAAACTTTATTTTAGTTGCAACAGATGCTGTATATGCAATAAGTACAAGAGCTACTGAAATTAAAAATACAGGAATAACATTTGATGCTTATTTTAAAAGCGAAGACAAAAAAACTTACGATAAAACAGCAAGCATTACTTCAGGAGATAAGCTATATGTAAGCATAGATATGAAAACTGGAGTACTTGAAAATGCTAAAATTAAAATAAATAATGCTAATTTTAAAATATTAAAAGATGAGGTAAAAAACTCATATGTAAAATACATAAATGATGATACAAATGAAATTGAGTTAAACAAAATAACATATGGAAATAGTATCGAAATAGAGTTACCTATAAAATTTGAAAAATCAGGAGAAATTGCTACTGATTATTTTAGCATGGAAAATGAAATTGCTCTTTTTGGAACATATAAGAATTCCTCTGAAGAAAATATAAATGGGGTAGTAAATACAAAACTTACTTGGAATGAATCAGTTGTAACAAATTATCCAGCACCAAGTATAGAAAAAATTATTATAAATAAAGATAAAAATAAAATATTAGTTCAAGAAAAAGTAGTATCAGAAGTAGAAAATAATGTATTGCCAAAAACAGAAGAAACAATTAAAGTAAAGGCATCTCAAATAGATGGAAAAATGCCATCAAAAGTATATGTTTTAGAAAATGGTACAAAATTAAGTGATGAACTAATTTTAAATAAATATAATGCAACACAAGGAAGTTTAGAGTTTACTGTAAATTTTGTAAAAGATAATAAAATAACATGGAATAATGGAAAAGATGAATATACTTTAATATTTATATATGAACAAGAAATTCCAGAAAATATAAGTATAAAACCAGAAATAGAAATAAATACAAAAGTTTTTGGACATGATGAAAAAATATTTAAAGGAAAACCATCAGCAAGTTATGAAGGAACAGCAAAACAAAAAGGAAATATTGTAAGTGTAAATGCAACTTCAGGTTCAGAAGACGTATATAAAGGTTATATGTACTCAGGAACAGAAGAAACATTGTATAATGAAAATTACGAAATAGAAATTTCAGATAAAGATGATGCAGATAGTATAAATTTGGAATTTGAAGAAGATAATTTTAAAACTCAAAGTGGAGAGGAAAAATCTACAAATAAAAGTACAGTATATAAACAAATTAAAATAAACAAAGAAAATATGAAAGAAATATTAGGAACAGAAGGAAAAATAACAATAGAGGATGTAAAAGGCAATACTTACACAATTGATAATAACAATACTATAGATGAAGAAGGAAATATCGTACAAGCATTAGATACAAATGGTTTAAAAATAACAACAACTAAACCACAACAAGAAGGAACATTAAAAATAAGTGCTAATAAAGCAATAAAAGGTAATGCTGGATATTCAAGAGAGGAAATAGAACAAATAGATTCAATTGAGACAAAAATAAAAGTATATACAGATGAAACAAATTCATCAGAAGCTACAACTAAAAAAGAAATTAAAGATACAAAAACAGAAGCATATTTAAGCATGAACAATGAAAATAAAGGAAATATTATATCTGCAGTAAGCAGCAATAAGATTGAATTTATAGCAACATTAAAAACAGGAACAATGGATACAGACCTTTATAAAGAACCAACAATAAAAATAGAACTTCCACAAGAAGTTTCAAAATTAGATATTTCTTCAGTATCTGCTTTATATGCTGGAAATGAAATAGAAGTTGAAAGTTACAAAGAAATAATATCTGAAAATGGAAATAAAACAATATATGTAAAACTTAAAGGTGAACAAATTAACTATGACAATAAAGTAGCAGAAGGAATTAAAGTAACAATAAATACAAATATTACTTTAGATGAATTAAGTACATCTAAAGCATCAAAAATAAAAATGATATATACAAACGAAAACGGTGCGCAAAAAGAGTATTCTACTGATATAGATGTAAATATAGTATCAAGAGAAGGTATAATATTACGTAATACATTAATAGTTGAAGAAGATGGAAAACAAGTAGCTGGAAAGAAAACGTTAAATGATGAAGTTTTAACACAAAATTTATCTGTAAATAATAAAGAAAAATTATTACATTCAAATATGGTAATGGTAAATAATTATGATACCTCTGTAGAAAATGTTTCTATAATTGGTAAACTACCAGTTAAAGATGCAAATGAAAAAATATTTGAAACATCATTAACAAATACATTTGATGCAAACTTAAAAAGTGCAATAAAAGTAAGTGGAAAAGATGCTAAAATATTATATTCTGAAGATGAAAATGCAAAAGCAGATTCAGAATCTTGGACAGAAGATATAAATAATGCAAAATCATTTAAAATAGTTTTACAAGATAACAAACTAGATGTTGGAGAAAAAGTTGATATTTCATATGATATTGAAATGCCAGCAAATCTTTCATATAACCAAACAGCATATACAAAATTAGAAATGAATTATGATTATGAAGGACAAACACAAACAAAAAAAGCTGCAAATTTAGTATATACAGAACTAAAATCTTCAGAAGATATTGAAAAAGATGCTAATGGAACTAACCAAAATATTGAAGGACTTAATGTAAAAATTGTTGCAATATCAGCAGGAAAAGAATTAAATAATAATGAAGCTGTATATGAAGGTCAAACAGTCAAATATATTATAACTTTAACAAATAATACAGGAAAAGATTTAAATAACTTAAAAATAGAAGCAGATCACGAAAATGCAAATGTATTTGATGAAGAAGTTTATGAAGAACCAGATACATTTAATACAGAACAAATGAAAAAATTTATATACATTGTAGAAAAAGAGGGAAAATCAAATAAAGAAATTGAACTTGGAACAGTCAAAAATTCAGAAACAAAGACAGTTAATTACCAAATAAGAGTAAAAGAAAACGTAACTAATGTAAAAGGAAACATAAAAATTTTAGCTGATGAATTAAAACAAGGAAATATTGAATTAAATAATGATGTTAAGGATGCGGGACTAAAACTTACTATAACAAATAATATTTCAACTGATAATTCAATTATAAAAGGAAATTTAGCTGCTAATAAAATAACTGTTAAAAATATTTCTGATAAAGATTATAAAGATATATATGTAACATTGAATACAAGTAAATTAATGTCTGTATATAATATAGAAGAAAGTGAAAAGTATGAAGTTATAGATAAAACAGATGAATTTGTAAAACTAAAAGTTAAACAATTAAATAAAGGTGATAAAATAGATATATCTATAATTTTAATGGCAAATAGCGATAAGGACGAAAATGTTAATTTACAAGGTTATGCAACAGTAGATGGGGCAACTTATTTTTCAAATGAAGTTGAGATTAGTTTGAAAAATGACATTGTATCTAACTTAGAAGTATTACAAGAAGGAAGCATAAAAAATGATTATGTAAAAAACGGTGATAATCTTATATATATTACAACAATAAAAAATAATGCAAATTCAAATATAAACATATTAACAATTGAAGATAAATTACCAAATGTATTAACAATAAATAAAGCATATATTGAAAAACAAGGTAGTACAGAAAATATTGAAAATATTGAGAATAATCAAATTTTAAAAACATTAATAGATATTAAGCCAAATGAAGAAGTTAAATTATATGTAGATACAAGTATTGACACAACAAAAGCTGGATCAGATTCATTTGCAAATAGTGTAAAAATTGAAGCTGATCAAAAAGAATATGAATCAAATGAAATTACTTATAAATTATCTGATTATAATGATGAATCAAGAGATGAGATAAATGATGGTGAGAAGATAGATGATAATCAAAAAGATGAAGATAATGGAAATGGTGACGAAAATAAAAATGATGGTTCAAATGGGAATGTAACATATAAAAATACAATCTCAGGTTGTGTATGGAAAGATACAAATAAAAATGGTATAAGAGAAAGTTCAGAAGAATTTATTTCTGGAATAAAAGTAATGATAGCTAATGTTGAAACAGGAAAATATTTAACAGATAAAAATGGAAACAAATTAGAAGTTGTAACTGATGAAAATGGAGTATACAAATTTGAAAATATAGATTCTGGAAAATATATGATTGTATTTGAATATGACAATGTTAAATATAGAAATACAGAATATCATGCAAATAAAGCAACAGAAAATACAAATTCAGACGTTATTACAAGTAAAGTAAGTATAAATAATGATACTAAAAAATATGCAGTAACAGATACATTAGAATTAACAGATAAGGAACTTGAAAATATTGATGCAGGATTTATCGAAAATGAAGTGTTTGACTTGAACTTAAATAAATATGTTAGTAGAATAACAGTACAAAATAAAGCAGGAACAACAGTTAAAGAATACAACAAAGAACAATTAGCAAAATTAGAAATAGATTCAAAACAATTAGCTGGTTCAACAGTATTAATTGAATATGAAATTAGAATTACAAATGAAGGAGAACTTCCAGGATATGCAAATGAAATAGTAGATTATATACCAACAGACTTAAAATTTAGTTCTGAAATTAATAAAGATTGGTATATTTCAACAGATGGAAATCTACACAATACATCATTAACAAATGACGTAATAGATGTAGGAGAAACAAAAATATTAACTTTAACATTAACAAAAACTATGACAGAAAATAATACAGGAACTACTGTAAATACAGCAGAAATTGCAAAAGCAAGTAATGAATTATCTATACCAGATAAAGATTCAACCCCAGGAAATAAAGTGCAAGGAGAAGATGATATGAGCACGGCAGAAGTAATTATTTCTATTAGAACAGGTCTTGCATTTACAATAGGAACTATAGTTGTAATTATAATTTTAGCTGTAGGAGGAACAGTAATATATACAATAAAAAGAAAGGAGGCAAATCATGAAAACTAGTAGTAAAAATGTGAAACTTAAAAATATTATTATATCATTAGTATTGATAATTTTAGCAAGTTTAACGATTAATGTATATGCTACAAAGGTTACGGATTATACAAGTACAGATGACTTAGCAAACTTAGCAAAAACATCTTCTGATTTTTGGAAATTTAATGCTGGAAGTATGATAAATAAATATATGGGTCCAGGAAATTATAATAATCCAAATGAATATTGTATAGCGCATAATTATGGTAATAGAGGTTCATATAAAATTGTAAATATAATTGATATTGCAAATAATGATGCAACAAAAAAAGGAGATATAGTAGTATATAGTAATAGTCATAAAGATGGAGTAGCATATAGTTTTGACAATAAAAATGTAGAACCTATATTATATCTTGCAAGTCTTGCAAAAAATGCATCAAAAAATAATGAGCAAGGAGTTAGCATTTATGGTTCAGGTTATGGATTAAATAAATATGCAATGATTTATCCATTTATACATGATAAAGCAAAAATGGAATTACTTGGAATTGACAAGGGAATGTTTACAGGAAATATGCAATTATCTGAATCTCTTCCAAATGTAGAAAAGGTCATTGAAGCGGCAAAAAAAGAAGCACAAAATGTTCAGAAATTAAATTTTGAGTTAAATATGAGTGAACAAGAAAAATCAAGTGTTAGTGTGGAAACAAAAAATGGAAAGACATACATTGGACCATATAAGGTTTCAAAAGCGTCTTGTAAAATAGAAAAAGCAGAGATAAAAACTGATTCAAAAACAATTACAATTAAGAATATTGCAACTTCATTAGATGGTAAGACAAAAGATATTTCAGAAATATCTGATGCAAAATTTTGGCTAGTAAGTGATGAAGAATTAAGTGGAATATCAAGCATTAAGTTATATACAAATAAAGTCCAAATGAGTAAAGCAAGAATAGTATTATGTTATGCCTCTTATGGACAAAACTTTATTGTATATAAAGGGGAAGATGCAAATAAATCTTTAGAAGTAGATCTTCCAACAGTAAAATATGGAAAATTAAAAATTAAAAAAGTTGATAATGATGATAAAACAAAAGCATTAGAAGGAATAGGATTTAAGGTATACAGCCAATCAAAACAAAATTGGGTAAAAGTTGAAAACAAAAATATGACTTTTGTAAATTTTGATAATGCAACAGAATTTGAAACAGGAAAAAATGGTTATACACAAGAAATAAATAAATTACCATTAGGAAAATACGCTATATATGAAACTAGTATACCACAATTATTGCAAGATACATATCAATTAACAGATACAATAACATTAACTAAAAAAGATGGGACAAAATATACAAGAGTAGCTAAGAAAATTAAAGAACAGGAAATAAAATCAAGTTCAGAAGTTGAATTAACTGCTACAAATAAAAAAGCTTTTGTTGACTTACAAATAAAGAAAGTTGATGAAACTACAGGACAAAACTTACAAGGAATTGGATTTAAAATATACAACAAAGCAAAACAAGGATGGTTAAAAGTAGATAGTAGTAATAAAGTTACAGACTATGTAGATTTTGACAAAGCAACACTGCTTGTAACAGACTCTAATGGATTAATAAAATTAAACAAAGTATTGCTTGGAAAATATATGATAGTAGAAACAGACCTTGGACCATATAGTGATATATATAAACTAGGAACATTTAGATTTAATGGTAGTGATGTTACAGGAAATATAATAGAAGAAGACTATGAAGTAAAAGCAAATAGTACAGGAGTAGTTACAGTAACTGCTAAAAACAAACAAGCATATATTGCACTTTCAGGATATGTATGGCAAGATATTACAGGAAATTATGATAATAAAACAGAACAACAAGCAAATGGAATATATGATGATCCAGATTATAAAATGAATGGAGTTACAGTAGTATTAAAAGATAAACAAGGAAATATTGTAAAAGATGGTAATGGAAATGAATGCAAAACTGTAACAAAAGAATTAAATGGAAAAAATGGATATTATAGATTTGAAAAAATTGACTTAAATGAAATAAAACAAGATAACTATTATGTTGAATTTACATATGATGGATTAACATATCAATGTGTAATACCAAAAATAAATGAAGATGCAGGTTCTAAAGCATCTGAAACAGAAAAAGCAAGAAATGATTTTAACGAAATGTTCGCTACAATAACAGGAGAAGGACAAACAATTAATGGACATGAATTAAAATACAACTCAAAAACAGAAAATGGAGTTTCAAATGTAACACTTACAAATGCAAGAACCATAAGTAGCATAACTAAAAAAGGTGAAAATAACAAACAAGAAAATGTTGTTGAAATTTCAAATATGGGTGACTTTACAATAGATGCAACAACAATATCTGCAAATTATAGTATTAAAGCACAATATGAAAAATTACAAAAACAATTAGCAAATCAAAATAAATTGGTAACAGAAATAGAAAATATTAATTTAGGATTATATGAAAGAGGACAAACAGATTTAAGCTTAGTAAAAGATGTTTATAGTGCAAAATTATCTATAAATGGATATAATCATATATACGAATATGGAAAATATTTTAACTATGTAAATGAACCAAGACAAGAAAGTGACTTTAATGTTGCAATGCAATGGAAGAAAGAACGTACTGGAACATATACAGGACCAATTTATAAATCAGACATAAACTATGTAAATGATGATAAAAGTAAAGAACTAAAAGTATCTGTAACATATGCTATAGATATAAGAAATGAAAATGCTAATACTGATAGAACAGTAAAAGTTAACCAAATTGTAGATTATTTTGATGCTAAATATGAAAAAACAGGAATAAAAGTTGGAACTGCAATAGATGAGACAACGGGAGAAGTAACAGGAGAGCTAAGTGTATCTAATGTAGAAAATGTAAATAGTAAATACAACAAAATAACAATTGATACAACAAAACTTGGGGAAATTGCAGGAACTGGAGAAAATCATAAAACAATATATGTAAAATTTGATTTATCAAGAGCACAAATTGCAGAAATTCTTAATGGAGAACAATCAAATGCACCATTAGATAATGTAGCAGAAATAACATCATATTCTACACTACAAAATGGAAAACCATATGCTGCAATAGATAAAGACTCAATACCAAATAACAGCAAAATAGGAGAAGAAAACACATATGAAGATGACACAGACAAAGCTCCATCATTTGTATTACACCCAGAAGATGATAGAACATTATCAGGAACAGTATTTATAGATAATGCCAAAGAATTTGGAAAAGGAAATGTAAGACAAGGAAATGGTATGTATGATGAAGGTGAACAAGGAATAAGTGGTATTAAAGTTGTTATGACAGAAGTTGACAAAGATGGAAATAAAACACAAGGTGGAAAAACATATGAAGCAACAACAAATGACCAAGGTTACTTTGAAATAACTGGATATACACCATCATATTATAAAATTGAATATACATGGGGTAAAGATCAAGGCTATGATGTAAAAGAATATAAAGGAACTGTAGTTTTAGACAAACAAAGATTTAGCAAGTTAGATTGGTATAAAACAGAAAGCCCAAGATATTCAGATGCAACAGATGACTACCAAACAAGAGAAGCAATAGATGCTGCACAAGAAATTACACAAATGACTTCTACAACACCTATATTTGGAGTTGGAATTGATAAAGATTCTTCAGTAGAACCAAATATAACAACAACTTCAGATGGTGATAAATTTGTAAGACAAGATGCTAAATATTTAGACTTTGGTATTATAGAAAGAGCAAAACAATCACTTGATATAACAAAAACTGTTGATACAGTAAAAATTACAGATGCAAGTGGAAGAGTTTTAGTAGATGCAAAAGTAAATAGTGAAGGAAAATTAGAAGGTCAAGTAACAGGAGTTACAGGAGGACCAAGCTATGGCTATATTAGAGCAGAAATAGACAATGAAATAATACAAGGTTCAACAGCACAAATTGGTTATAAAATAACAGTAGCAAATAATGGTGAAGTTGATTATGCAGATGAAAACTTTTACAAATATGGTGAAATACCAGCTAATGATGAAGGCATAATAAAAATAAAACCAACTAATATATATGATTATTTAGATAATGATATGAAAATAGATGAAGACGTAACAAATAGTAATACACAAAGTACAAAGTGGACTTATAAAACTACAAGTGAAGTTGAAAAATCTGAAATACCTACACTTATGGAACAATACTTTATGTCATCTATTACATCTGAAACAAAAGAAGATGGAACAGTTATTGTAAAAGGACTTGAAAAAGTTTCAAGTGAGACTATGAAGAAATTGTTTGAGCAATGGCTTGAAGAAGTAGATATGACAGAAGAAGTTGAAACAACAAGTATATTAACTAAAATAAGAGCTTTAAAGCTAAATGATAGACAAGTACTTGAAATTGAAGGTAAAGAATTATCACCAAAAGATGCTCCACTAGAATATAATTTATATTCTACAAGCCTACTAAGCAACTCAGACGAAATTAGATTAGATAACGAAACAGAAATAACAGATGTTGATATAGTTAAAAATAAAAATGGAAGTTATGAAAAAATTCCAGGAAGAAATATAAGTGTAGAAGCATCAAACTTATATCACAAGGCAGAATGGGTATCAGTTACACCACCTACTGGAGAAAATAAAGACTTTATAATGATATTAATTATTTCAATATCAGCAGCAATAATTATAGGTACAGGAATAGTATTTATAAAGAAAAAAGTTCTTAAATAAAATAAAAAAAGTATAGTTTAGAAAATAAACTATGCTTTTTTTGTTTTAAAATAATATAAACATAGGGAATAAAGGAAAAATAAATAATCAAACTAATGAATTTATAATTAAAAAGCATACAAATTTAAAAAAAACGACTAGATGTAACAAAATTGTAATTAAAATTTTAAATTATAAGAAAACAAAGTCTCTAAATGTGCTTCCGTAAAGGGATATAAGACAATTTATGTAATAATTAATAATATGGAAATAAGGCTATATTGAATTAAGAACTAAAAGATATTAATATATAATTAAGGTAAAATGTATAAACTTGGGAGGTAAAGATGAAAGGAAGAGTAGGAAAAACAATATTTACAATATTAACTATTTTTGCATTAACTTTTTCATATTTTGTTATATTAGGAAATGTTATTAGTTATGCATTAGATAGCTTAGAGGAACAAATTACTAAAGTAAATGAACAAACTTATTTTGATGTATATTTTAAAGATGGGCAAAATAAAGTCCACACAAAATTAAATAATATAAAAAATGGAGAAAACTTGTATCTAAACATAAATGTAAAAGATTCAGGTATATTAAATGATGGGAAAATAAAGATAGATAATCCAAATTTTGAAATAGGAAGCATCAAAAACAATTTTGTAAAAGAGATAAATAAACAAGATAATGAAATAGTTTTAAATTCAATTCAATATGGAAACAATGTAGAAATTGAAATTCCAATAAGCCTAAAAAAACAAGATGTAGTTGAAAGTGATTATTTTGAAAGAAAAGTTAGATTTGAGTTATCAGGTAAGTATATAAATTCAAATTCAAAAGAGAGTGAAGTAAAACATGAAATAAGTATAAAAAATATGTGGACAGAAGATGTGGATTTAGGATTAAAGACATCAATAGACAAATATATAAACTTAAGTGATAATAAGTTATTACTAGAACAAACAATTGAAACTAGCGTAAATGATAATGTTTTACCAAAATCAAATGAAAAAATAACTACTACTTTACCTTTAATTAATGAAAAATACCCAAGTGAAATAAAGGTATTAAAAAATGGAGTAAAACTAGAAAATATAGAATATGACAACAAAAATGGGAATGTGATAATAGAGACTAAAAGCAATAATGACAAAATAATTTGGAATGATGGAAAAGATATATATAATGTAATTGCAATATATGAGGGTCAATTAGAAATAAAAAATATTGATTTAAATACAACAGTTATTACAAATATTTATACAAAAAATGAAGAAATTACAAAAAATGATGTGCAAAAAATAGCACTTGAAAAAAAGGGACAAATATTAAGTGCCAAGGTTTCTTCAACTGAAAGTGTATATAAAGGGTACATGTATGCTAACACACAAAATGAAACAATATATAACCAAAATTATAATGTTCAAATTTCAGAAGCAAACAGTTTAGAAAAAATAGAATTGAGGCTTGAAGATGATAAATTTGAAGCACAAGATCAAAATATATTATCTACAAATAATGGTACATATTTTAAAGAAATAAAAATTAATAAAAATAATTTACAAACAATACTTGGAAATGACGGAAAATTGAGAATATTAGATGAAAATGACACAGAAATTACAAGTGCTAATATAGAGTCTAATGAAGACGAAAATGGAGATATTGTTTTAAAAAGGGTTGATGCAAATAATAATCAAGTTGATTTACAATTAAAAAATATAAAAATTGTAACTACAAAACCAATTATAGAAGGTGTATTAAAAATAAAAGCTATAAAAGCTATAAAAGGAAATTGTGGTTATGATAAACAAACTTTAAAAACTTTAAATAAATTAACAGGCACTATAAAAGTTGTTAGTAATAATGAAGAAGAAATTATAAATACAGATACATTATTAAAAGATACTAAAACTATGGCAAAATTAGAAATAAGCAATAATAACTTGTCTACATTAGAAACAAATAAAGGAGTACAAATTACAGCAACTTTAGTAACAAATAGTAATGAATATGATTTATATAAAAATCCAACAATTAATATTGAGCTTCCTAAAGAAATAGAAAATATAAAAATAACATCTGCAAAGGTTTTATATAATGAAGGTCTAAAAACAATAAAAAATAAAATTGTAACAAATGAAGAAGGGGTAAAAACAATTGAACTTGCTTTTTCAGGAGAACAAACAAATTTTGGAAACAATGTTTATGAGGGTATGCAAGTTGTAATATTTGCTGATTTGACTTTAAATAAATTGACTCCAAATAAAAAAGCAAATATGAAAATGATTTATACAAATGAAAATGGAAATGAGAACCAATATGAAAATAATCTAGAGCTAAATTTAAATTCTAAATCTGGGGTTCTAGCATATAGCAAAATTTCTGATTTTAATGATAATGGAGATGTTTTAGAAACATTTGGTGGGGATGTTCCAACTGGTAAGTTAGATGTTAATGGAAACGAAAAAAAGGCAAGTGCAAGTATGGCTATAATAAATAATTATGAATATGAAATTGCTAATGTGTCTATTATAGGGACGATTCTAGAAAATAATGAAGATGTAATACTTTATTCTAATTTAATAGATGATATAGTTGTAAATTTTAAGGGAGCAAAAGTTTTTTATTCAGAAGAAGCAAATGAGAAAGATGCTACATGGAAAGAAAGTAAAGAAAAAGCAAGGTTATATAAAATTGATATTCCAAATTCGGAATTAAAAAGCGGAGATAAGATTGAATTTTATTTCCAATTTAGTATTTCAGATAAAATTAATTATAATGAAAAGTTTTATATGGATTATAAAGTGAATTATGATTATTTAGGACAAAATATGACGATAGATTCAGGAGCTTGTCTAGAAACAGAAGAAAATTCCTTAATTAAAATGAGCAATACAAATGCAGAAAAAGAAACTATAGAAATTACAAATGGTGTTTATGCTCAAATTTCTGCACAATCAGGTGGTAAATATTTAAAAGATGGTGATGAAATATATGAAGGGGAAAATATAAAATATAATGTAGTTATTATAAACAATTCTGGTAATGATTTAAGTAATTTGTTAATCATTTCAAAACATACCAATTCAGTGATGTATGATCTAATAAAACAAGAAGCAATAAGTACAACAAATGAACCAGCTTATAACTATTATTTAAGAGAATGTCCAGATGTAAAGGAAAAAGAGTACAAGATTGAAAAATTAAATAATGGGGAATCTACGGTATTTGAATATGAATTTTCTGTAAAAAAGGAAGAAAATGGAAGTAATGACACGCAAGGACATTTGGAAATAATGTTTGATGGTATTGAGAAAAAAGAGATAAAATTATTAGATAACAAAATAGAGCAAGCTGATATCCAAATGCTTATTAAGTATCAAGAATCTGAAAAATTAAATGTAAAAAGCAAGGGAAATTTACCATATGATATATGCATAAAAAACCTTTCAAATGAAATAAAAAAAGACATAATAATAGAGATAAATGTAAGTGAAATAGGAACTGTTGATTTTTCAAATATTAAAGAATTAAATCGTGATAATTTAAACTATGAAATTTTAGAATTTAATGATGAAACAAAACAGTTAAAGTTAAAAATAAAAGAAATAGAACCTAATAAAGAAGAAAATATTATGTTCTGGGTTTATTTACAAGGTTTTGATATATATCAAAAAAATAAAGAAATTAGCATATATGGTAATACATATTTATTAAATCATAAAGATATAAAATATAATTCTAATTATAGTAATAGGGTAATTAATCAAGATGAAACACAAATTGATTGTAAAATATCTGCAAACAAAAATAATGAGGAAGAATTGAAAAATGGTGATAAAATAGATTTTTATATAGAGGTTTCAAATAAAGGTATACTTGAAACATACATTAATATTTGTAACTTTTTACCAGATGGGGTTTATATCGATTCATTAAAAGAAAAAAATGATGATGGAAGTTATACTAATATTGAGATAAATAACAATAAAGAATTTGATATTTCCAGAGAATTTAATCCTGATGAAGTTAAAAATTTTATATTAAGTACATCTGTAAATACAGAAAACTGTACAGAAAAAAACATAGAAATATATGTAGAAGCAAATACAAATAAATCAAATGTTATTGAATATTCATTGGATATACAAGATAAAAATATAGATGAGGGACAAGATGAGCAAGAAGATCAAGATGATAGTGATGACCAGAAAAATAATGATGATAAAGAAAACTACAATTATATATCTGGAAGAACATGGGTTGATTTAGATAAAAATGGAATATTTGATTTAAATGATAAAGAATTAAAAAATATAGATGTTTATTTAATTGAAGCTAATACAGGTAAAATATTACAAAAAAATACTATTAATAATGAAAATGGAAATTATAAATTTGATAAAGTAAGTAATGGAAAATATTTTATTGCCTTTAAATATGATAACAAAATTTATAGACCAACAATTTATCATAGAGAAAATGTGGAAAGCGGCGTAAATTCAGATGTTATAAAAAAAGAAATAAATTTAGATGGCGTAAAAACAATTGTGGCTTTAACAGATATAATTGAAATTAATTCGGCATCTATAGATAATATAAATGCGGGATTTATACAAAATGAAAGATTTGATTTGAGGTTGGATAAGTATATAAGTAAAGTTATTGTTGAAAATAGTGCTGGAACATCTACAAAGTCATATGAAGATACAAAGCTTGCAAAAGTTGAAATAAATTCAAAAAAATTGATTAATTCGTTGGTATTGATTGAATATTCAATTAAAATTACAAATGAGGGAGAACTTGATGGTTATATTGGAGATATTGTGGATTATATACCTAAAGATTTAAAGTTTAACTCAGAAATGAATAAAGACTGGTTTATTTCTACAGATGGTGCATTACATAATATTACTTTGGCAAATGAGAAAATTAGTGCGGGGCAGGAAAAAGAGCTAAAACTTATTCTTACTAAAACGATGACTAATAATAATACAGGAACTGTTATAAATGTAGCTGAAATTGGAAAAGCAACCAATGACTTATCAATAGATGATTGTGATTCTACACCTGGCAACAAAGTGGAAGATGAGGATGATATGAGTAAAGCTGAAGTAATTATTTCTATTAGTACAGGTATGGAATTTATTGTAACTATATTAATAATAATAACATTAATTTTAGTGATATCATTATTTATAATTTTAAAAAGAAAGGAGGTAAAAAAGTGGGGAAAAAATTGATATATAATATAATATTTATATTATTAAGTGTTATTTTAATTATATTTTTAAAATCTAGCTATAGTATGGCAAAATATGATTTGGATGATGATTTTAATGCTACACAAAACAATAATGGAGAAAAAGCTATAGCACTATATATGAAAGAGCATGGGACGTTTTCTATAGATCCAAAAAAGATTATTAATAAAACAATACAAGCAGGATATAATAACACAATACATGAAAGTAATGCTACTTGTGTAAGTGAATCAAATACTGCTACAGGACTATATTATTATAAGATAAGATATATATGTGATATTTTCCCTGATAAAGTTGAGATTTATAATGATAAGAATTATGTAAAAACAAGTAAGTTAGGTGTATTTCAAAAGTTAGCTGCTATATTGGTTAATGGCAAAAAAAATCTAGGAGATTTAATGATAAATGGAAATCAGTTTTCAAAATATCTTGAAGCAAATAAAAAAAGTTTAGGTATTCCAGATAATGTTGAGGTTGGAAAATACGGAAAAGATGATGGAAGCATTGCAAATGCACATGAAATTGAGGATTATAAACAACAAGCTGAAAAATATAAATGTAATGTAGTTAAAGGAGATAGTACTAAAACTAGTATAAACCAATTAGGACCATTTGAGGTTAATTTTTCAGATGATGTAATAATAGATGAAATAACAGTAAGTGATGCAGATTTTGTTTCTGTAACAGTGGACGGAAAAAACTATACAACTAAAAAAGATATAGTATCTAAAATAAAAGGCGGAAAAGAATTTTATATAAATATAAAAAATGATAAAAAAATAACATCTAAAAAGAATATTAAAATAAAAACTAAAACAAGTAAAAATTATTATAAAGCAAGATTAATTTTACTAGAAGCATATAATGCAGGACAAAATTTAGCTATATTTGGCTTTGAAGGCAAACCAATAACTAACACATTGACCTTGACTTCAAAAGTAGGAAAATTAAGATTATTAAAAACAGATGGAACAGATTATGTGTATGGAACCACATTTAAACTTTATAAAGCATCAGTTAATAGTGCTGTTGTAGGGGACACATTAGAGCCAATCCAGGTAACATGTGAAACTGGAACAACAGGAGGAAGATATAATTATTATAAAAATAATGGAACTGTAAAAATAAAAGATTTAAATAGTCCAATTGATAGCAATAATGCTACAAAATTAGTTGTAGGCAAATCAAATTTAAATAATGGATATAATGGGCTTGTAGATATTGCAGGATTGCCTGAAGGATGGTATTTTGTTGAAGAAGTATCTACAGATGCAAATCATTATATTTCTCAAAGAAATAAATTGGTGTATTGCAATTCTACAAGTGTATTAAGTGAAAATTATCAATTGAAAGAAGTAAATAATAGTAAAATTGATCAAGTATATTTACAATATGCTATAAAGGTTATTACTGATAATATGCCCAAAACAACGTGGAGAGGAGATAGCCAAGAAATACAAAAGATATATTATACGGTATATTCTAAAAATCCAAGTAGTAATTTTATAAAAGAGGTAGAAAGTAAAGTTGATTTTAATAAAAATGATAGTTATAATCAAAAAAGAACAAAAATAGTTAGTGCTATTTTTAAATTGAGATATAAAGATATATTAAAAAATGTTAAATATAATGGAAAAACACTTGAAGAGATATATAGAAATATATCTCAAGAATCATATAAGCAATTATTAAGGAATTATTTGCAAGAGGCATATAAACGAGGACTAGATAAGGATATGCCTCATAAACATATGAAAAATGTATATTATTCAAGAGCAATTGGAATAACATGTATTGATTGGATTAATAAGAAAAATGATACTGGAAGTTTAACAATAAAAAAGGTTGATAATGATAATCCAAATGTGCCAATAAAAGGTATAGGATTTAAAATTTATAGTGTAGAAAAAGATAATTGGATTAAAATTAATCAAGAAGGGGCAATTTCTTATGTGCCTTTTGAGGATCAAAATACAGAATTATACACAGATGGGGATGGAATAATACAAGTAGATAACTTGCCTAAAGGAAAATACAAAGTATATGAAACAAAAATTCCACAGGAATTACAGAACATATATGAAATAACAGAGACACAAAGGATAAAAAGATATGACCAGATATATTATGATGTAAAGGCTAAAATAATAAAGGATGCAAATGGAAATGATGAAATAACTATTACATCAAATGACTTGATATTAACAGCGAAGAACAGAAAAACAAATGGAAAAATTATAATTCAAAAACAAGATAGCAGTACAAAGAAAAATTTGCAAGGTATAGGATTTAAAATATATAGTAAAGAGAAACAAGGTTGGTTAAATACAGATGATGAAAATAAGGTTACGGATTATGTAGATTTTAACAAAGCAAAGTTATTTGTTACAGATTCTAATGGTTTAGTGCAAATAAATAATGTTTTAGCTGGAAAATACATGATTGTAGAAACCAATCTAGGGCCATATAGTGATATATATGAATTGAAAACATTTACATTTAATGGTATGGTAATTACGGGGAATATAGTAAATAATGACTATGAAGTAAAAAATGATTCTAGTGGACAGAATTCGGTTGTTGTAGCATATAATGATAGGGTTTATATAGGACTTACAGGATTTGTATGGCAGGATAATTTAGCACATTATAATGATAAAACTAATATGACAAGAAATAATATATATGATTATGATGTTGATTATAAAATAAAGGGAATAACAGTGAAATTAATGGATAAAACAAACCCAACTGTTCCTGTAAAAACAACAAAAACTGATGATAATGGAAATTATGAATTTAGCAAAGTTTTATTAAATAAATTATCATAGTATTATGTAGAATTTGAATATGACGGATTAATTTATCAAAGTGTTAATTATGTTCAATTTGATAGAGAAGATGGTTCAAAAGCAAATGAAGATGAAAATATAAGGGGAAACTTTAATAACAGTTTTGCAAATATTAATGCAAATAATAAAGTAGTATTTAATAATAAAGAGATAGAACTAAAATATAATAAAGATGCTCAAGGATTGGTAACATTGGACAACTGCTGCAAAAGAAATACTATTGGAAAGAAAGTTGAAATAGTTAGTAGTACAGGTGATTTTGATATCTATTCAAATACATTAATAACAAAATTGAATTTAAAAGATTATTATGATACATATTATTCTAATAGTGATATAATTGAAAATATAAATCTAGGTCTATATGAAAGAGAAAAACCAGATTTATCTGTAAAAAAAGATGTATATAAAGCAGATGTATCAATAAATGGAATGTATTATACATATAATTACAATCAAAATCTTGTTGAAGATAAAATAGATACAACACTTGGGGTTCAATTCCAAAACAAAAGAACTGAAAATTATAATTTACCAATATATAAAGCAGATGCTGCATACAAAAGCGAAGACGATTCAAAAAATCTTGATGTTAAAGTAACATATAAAATTGCATTAATAAATGAAGCAACAAATATATATTCACAAGTAAATAGTATTAGCGAATATTTTAGTAGTCAATACCAATATACTGGAAAAATTGGTATAGGAACACAAGATGAAATTACAAAAGATATATCTGGAGATGTTAAGGTAACAGAAGGTGGAAATAAGGAAGGATATAAATGTTATAAATTTGAAAATTTAGGAATAAAAGTCCCTCCAATAAGCCAAGGAAGTAATGTTAAATATTTATATATTGAATTTAAACTACCTAAAGATGAATATTATAAAAATGGTGAGTTTATAGAGTTAAATCTAGAAAATATTGTAGAAATTGCATCATATTCAAATTACCAAGATGCTGGTTTCCAAAATTCTTATGCAGGAATTGATAAAGATTCTATTCCAGACTCTGTACAAACAAACATACCACAGACTAATATAAAAGATGTATCAACATGGGAAGATGATATGGACAAGGCTTTAGGATTACAAGTTAGAGATGCAGGAGATAGACAAATTACAGGTGTTGTGTTTGAAGATGCGACTATTGTAAATGAAAATAAATAAAGACTTGGAAATGGAAAATATGATGAAGGTGAAGAAAAAATTAGTGGCGTTACTGTAAATCTTGTAGAAAAAGAAAATGAAAATTCTAAGATAGTAAAATCTGTACAAACTAATAATGGAGAGTATACAATTAGTGGTTTTATGCCAAGTAAGAATTATTATATAGAATTTGAATGGGGAAATGATAAATATAGCGTAAATGACTATAAAGGAACTATAAGGACATATGAACGTTCATTAAATGTAGAAAGCAGTGAATATTGGTATAAAAATGATTTGACAAATAGATGGTCAGATGCAATGGATAATTGGGATTTGAGACAAGAAATTGATAAAGATGATTCAAAAGTAACAAAAATGACTTCAACTACTGATCCATTTTCTATAGGAATAGAATTAGTAGGAGAAAACAGTTATTCATATGAAAATAAATCATATGTTATAAATGGTGTTGACTTTGGACTTGCTGAAAGACCAAGGCAATCAATTGAAATAAAAAAAGAAGTAAGTAGAGTTAAAATTTCTGATGCAAGTAGTAGGATATTAGTTGATGCAGAAATTGTAGAAGATGAGAATGGAAATAAGAAGTTTAAAGATGATGTTAAATATGCGGTTTATACAGATAAATCAAAAATAGCACCACTTGGAAAAGTAAAAGCAGAAATTGATAATGAATTATTCCCATTAACAGTTGATATTACCTATAAAATTACAGTATCAAATACTAGTGAATTGGATTATAATAGTGAAAGCTATTATAAATATGGAACAAAAGGAACAGAAGAACAAAAGGTTAAAATAAAACCAGTAGGAGTATATGATTATTTAGATAGTAAGTTAACAGTTGATGTGCAAAGTTTAAATAAAGAGGGAGTTACAAATAAAGTAATTTCAAAAGAAGAATATTTACAAACTGTAAGTGAAACAACAATCATTGAACAAGAGTACGAAAATTATAAGAATTGGAAAGATACAGACGAAAATTATTATACAAAATACGAGAATGAAATAACAGGTATGAAATATCAAACAATATTTGAACAATGGAAATCAAATACTGTGGAAACAACTACAAAAAATAAAAAAATTGCTAATAAAAATATAATAGATTTTGAAACTTTATCAAAAGAAATTGCAGCAGGTCAAACAAATGAGGCTACATTTAATGCACAAGGTACATTATCAAGCACAGATGAAATTAAGCTAACAAATGATGCAGAAATAACAAAAGTAGAAAGAAATGGACAATATGGAAGAAAAACTACTGCATTAAATACACCAATTTATGACAGAGCAGAAGAAGTAACAATTACACCACCTACAGGAGAAAATAAACAAATTACACCTTGGATTATAATTTCAATATCTGCAATGGCAGTTTTAGCAATAGGAATAATCTTTATTAAGAAAAAAATTTTAAAATAGGAATAATTTAGAAAAGGGAAATTTCCCTTTTCTTTTTTTGGCAAAAAAATATTGCAATTTTCGACATAGTATATTAAAATAAAAAACATAAATTGATATAAAAAATAAAATAAAAAAAATATATATCACAAAAAGTAAAAAACTTTTTAAAAGTAGCTTACTAAAAAAGACAAAAAACACAAAAAAATTTATATTTTGAAGTGAAATAGCAAAAATACACTATTATAAAAATTTTA
>OJNQ01000963.1_pt1 | contig 21369 bp, 20 predicted proteins | sample 1597621 | NCBI WGS metagenome assembly OJNQ01 (sample SAMEA2452137, study PRJEB22498) | human gut metagenome | reverse complement strand
GAGACATATACCGGACTTTTTGTCGACTAGTGTATGATCTTGTGGCTGGCGAACCATTTCGATGAGTCTTTAGATTCCAGAGCCGGTAATGAGTCCTTATAGGGCTAGAACAAACCACCGGTTAAGCCGTTGGTTCTGATTGTTCTTTGGGAGATTTTATGGCTAAGGTATTGAAGATTTATGATGAACAAATAGCACTTTTGAATTGAAACTAATATTAAAAATCTATGAAACTCTAATAAATTAATAACTAATTTAATATTTGATATTCAATGTCAGATAAGAAGTCGGGTTTCAGATTCATGCATATCTCATTATTTAAAGGCACATGAATATATTCCATTATAGGGCTTAATATTATATTAACATTAGGAACAATCAGCAATTTTTATAAAGTTATGAATCAAAAAGAAAAACAGGAGACATCAAAAATATTTAAAATACAAGATAATGAACTTGAAAATATTTTGATGAAATATATATTGCAAAGTAAACACAAAGGAGTCATATACGTCTAAACAAAAAGATAAAAAGATAGTTTTTTCGGAAGAAATAGATAGCAGCATTAATGGTATTGCATTGGGAACAGCATTTGTTATGCTATCTATATTTGTTGTTTATTTTAAGATATTTAATACTACAATATAGCAGAAAAATTTATAGCAGTTATTCTTTTGGGATTGGGAATAGCTGGAACTTTAACTGAAATAGGGCGGATAAAGAAGGCAGATATGAAAGGGCTGGATGATTTAATTGTAGGGTTATTATTAACAGTTGTTTCTGTTGTTGTTATTTTAAAGTTTCGAAATGTAGCATTAAATATTGGTTTATTTATAGTACTGTTACTAGGTTCGTATGGAATGATTAGAGGAATATTAGAAATTCTCTATTCATTAAAGCTTCAAAGAAGAAAGAGTAATAATGTTAAAATAGAAATTATGAAGATTGTTGTAGCTGTAACTGAATTCATTTCATTAATAGTTGTGATTTTACAACTTGTAAAGGAATTAGTATAGATAAACAAGTTAATCTGTATTTACAATTTGTCAAGAATTTATTATGAAGATGCTGAATATATAAATACTGATGATATTGTTTTGTTAGAGAGGTTCTATTTTAAATAAATTATTATTTTGAGTACATGTAATTAGGAAAATGATGAATTTTTATATTGAAAATAAAAACACAAAATACGTTGATAAATAAAAAAAACAATGATATATTATATTTGTATGAGAAATAAAAACGAGTAATGTGTTTATAAATTTGGAGGTAGACATGAAACTTCTTCGTATTACAGCGGAAGGATTGCCGTTATTTAAAGAAAAACTGGACTTATCATTTTACGCACAGCAGAGAGTGTCTGAAGAGCAAAAGAATATTCTATATCCATTATTTTCAAATATTTATGTAAATTCTGCAACAGGCTTTATTGGCATTAATGCGTCTGGAAAGACCTCTGTCTTAAAGGTTATTTTACTTGCATTGGAAATACTCAATAATGAGCCAATTAATCATATTGAATCTCGAGATATATTGGGAAACTCAAGCCAGATTAAATTAAATATGTTTTTTTATTCAAGTAATACAAAAGAAGTATGCCGATTGGAAACAATAATTATTGCTCAGAAGAATAAATCAGAAGGAATAAGGTATAGCATCGGTTCAGAGTCATTGTGGACAAAATCTGCGGATGAGGTTATTACCCGTAAGGCAATGCTTAATTTTGAAGGAAGAGAGCCTATAATGGTTAGAAGCAGCCAGGAGGATTTTTTATCAGATGATGTAAGTATTATGATTGCGAGGAATAAAAAGACTAAGGATAATATGCGTATTGTTAATCTTCTGAAATACACAAATGAAAACGTTTTGCGGATTTCTGAAGATATTCCAGTTGAAGTTATCACTTTTTTGGATCCGACAATTGAAAAATTACACTTTGATGAAAATGACAATAAGATATTAATTCATTTGCAATTCAGAGGCAAAGAGGAAATTCTTTTAAATAATCCGGCAGAGCTTAACGATTATCTTTCATCAGGCACTGTGAAAGGAATGATTATTTTTACATTGGCAAAAGAAGTACTACAGAGCGGTGGTTATATTGTAGTGGATGAAGTAGAAAATCATTTTAATAAAGAAATTGTAACAACATTGCTGCGTTTTTTTATGGATAGCAAGCTGAATAGAAATGGTGGAACTCTTATTTTCTCTACACATTATCCTGAATTATTGGATGAATACGAGCGCAATGATGGTATATTTATTACCAGAAATAGAAATGGCATTACAGTAGAGAATCTTTCAAACATACTGAAAAGAAATGATATCAAGAAGAGTGATGCATACCAGAGTGGATTTCTTGAGGGAACAACTCCGACATATGAGGCTTATATGCAGTTAAAGAAGAGTATTGCCTCAACACTTGGGTAGGAGGTGCTGATGGAATTAGCAAATTATAAGGCATGTATTTGTGAGGGTTCAGCCGAAAATGCTATTATTGATATACTTCTGGATTATGATCTTATGATTTTCAAAAGAGAAGAGATGATTGAAGAAGAAGTACTTCGTTGTCGCGAGGGCAAGAAGTTTGAACAAAAATATTTGAGAAAAGGTTTCAATGATAAAATTTCTGTAATTAGAATTCTTGATTCAAGACACGAAAATTTTAAACTTAGCAAGGCATATGCTGACAAAGTGGATGTTATTAATGTAGTAACTGCTCCAGAAATAGAGATGTTGATTATTTTTAATGAGGACAAATATAAAGAATTCAAGAAATCTGCGAAAAAACCCAGCAGTTTTTGCAAAGAAGATTTAAAGATGGCAGAAGTAAAGTCATATGATTTTGTGAAGAATTACTTCAGAGATCCAATGGTTCTTGTAACTGCTATAAGAAAGTATCATGAAATGTCGAGAGTACCTAGGGGAGAATACACATTATTGGACTTGTTAAGATAGGTGTATGTGGATAAAAAGGAGAACCCATGAAGGAATACGATAAATATCTAAAGTTATTAAAGGAGAAATATCCCACAAAACAGTCAGTTTACCGCGAACTTATTAACCTGAATGCAATTATGAATCTGCCAAAGGGAACAGAACATTTTATGAGTGACCTTCATGGGGAATATGATGCATTTTACCATATAATTAATAATTGTTCGGGAGTAATTAGGGAGAAGGTAGCGATGCTGTATGGAGATGAACTTACTGTATATGAGCAGCAGGAGCTGTGCACTCTGATATATTATCCGAGAGAGAAGCTTTCTATACTTATGGATGAGAATAAGGTGAATGATGAATGGTACAGAAATGTACTTAACCAGCTGATTCAGATTGCAAAGCTTCTGTCTTCTAAGTACACAAGATCCAAGGTGCGAAAAGCAATGCCTGTGGATTTTGCATATATCATTGATGAACTTATTCATGCGCAGAAGGATGAAGATGACAACAGGAGTGTGTACCACAGACAGATTATGGAAACAATTCTGAGCCTTCATAATGGCGATGAATTTCTTGTTGCTCTTACTGATCTGATTAAAAGACTGGCTGTGGACCATCTTCATATACTTGGGGACATATATGACAGAGGAGCACATGCAGATAAGATATTAGATCTTCTGATGGAACATCACAGCGTTGATATCCAGTGGGGAAATCATGACATATTGTGGATGGGAGCTTTTTGTGGCAATCCGGTGTGTATGGCACTTGTGGTCAGGAATAATATTAAGTACAAAACTATGTCAATTCTTGAGAATGGTTATGGAATAAGCCTAAGATTTCTTCTACAGTTCGCAGTTAATACATATTCAGATAAAAATGTTGATGACGCAGTCTATAAAGCTATTTCTGTGATTTTATTCAAGCTTGAAGGGCAGCTTATTAAGAGACACCCGGAATACAGAATGGAAGGAAGACTTCTGCTGGATAAGATGAATCTGGATAAAGGAACAGTAAGAATAGGGGATAAGGATTATTTTCTTAATACTAATGAATTTCCAACTGTTGACATGAATAATCCTTATGAGCTTACTATGGAAGAAATGTTTCTGATGGGAAGATTCAGGGCAGATTTCATTAACAGTATGGCGCTTGAGAGACATATCAATTTTCTATATGACAAAGGCAGCATTTATAAGATTCATAATGGAAATCTTCTGTTTCATGGTTGTGTGCCACTTGATGAACAAGGGGTGTTTGATGGAATTGTTGTGGATTGCAAGTCGTATTCAGGTCGTGAGTATCTTGATTATTGCGAGTCAATGGTAAGGCAGGCAAGAACCGGTGATTCAGATGCAGTTGATTTTATGTGGTTTCTGTGGAGTAATATATTATCACCAGTGACTGGAAGGTGTATCAAAACATTTGAACGAACGTTCCTCGACAAGGATAGAAATGCTGACTATAAGAAGGCAATCGAAGAGGATAAGAATCCGTACTATGTCCAGTACGAAAATGAAAGAATCTGTAAAATGATTTTAAGGGAGTTTAATCTTTATAATGAGAATGCACACATTATTAATGGACATACTCCTGTCAGGACAAAGGAGGGGCAGCACCCTGTAAGGGCTGGTGGAAAACTCATTGTTATAGATGGCGGTTTCTGCGAAGGATATCATGCTGCCACAGGAATAGCCGGTTATACACTTATTTATAATTCGCATGGAATGAAGATTAAAGAACATCATCCGTTTATGAGTATTAATATGGCAATTAATAGTAATAGGGACATTGAGTCTGAATCACAGGTTGTTTATGTGGAAAAGCAGCGGGTGTTTGTAAAGGATACTGATAACGGAAAGCAGATTGCGGAGGAGATTAATGATTTAATGAATCTGCTGAAGGTGTATAATTCATAAAATATGTGTAAATATGTAAGTTATATAATTATTTCCACTTGATTTCTATCCCTAATAGAATGTAAAATTATAAGATAAACCAGATTATTATTACGAGGAGTTGCAGCATGGAAATTTATGAAATGATTGATCTGCAGGATTGTCCAAGATGTTTTGGACCTTCTATATTAGAAGAGGAAGATCACTCTTATTATGTGATGTGTATGGATTGCGGCTGTCAGTCAGCATCATTTAGGTTTGAAAATGATGAAGACAGGCTTGATGCAGCTAAAAGAACAGCAGAATTGTGGAATAGCGGCAAGGTAATATTCACAGGCCGTTCGGAATAGATATTGGAGGAAGATTTTAATTTATGAAGAGCAAAGAAGAACTTTTTAATATGCCGATAGTTGAACTGAGAGAATATATGAATTCTCTTTCTAATGCTGAAATACAGGAAGTTGCAAAGATATTTGAGGAAGATGATATTGAGAGAGACCCACTTGAACTTCTTACAGCGTCGAAGCTTTTTGATTATATGAAATATGCAAATGGTTCGGTGAATATTGAGTTTTAGTTGTTTAAGATTTTGAAATGATTTTTCATACGTTGTATGAGAATAAATATTAATCAGGAGGATTATTAATGAAAATAGCAGTAACATACGAGAATGGTCAGATTTTTCAGCATTTCGGACATTCTGAGAGCTTTAAGATTTATGAGGCAGAAGGAAAGAATATTGTCCGTGCAGAGGTAATTGGCACTGATGGAGCTGGTCATAGCGCATTGGCAGCTGTTCTTAAGGATAAAGGTGTAGATGTTCTTATATGTGGCGGAATTGGTAACGGTGCAGTCACAGCACTTTCAGAAGCTGGAATTGATGTATATTCAGGAGCAGATGGAGAAGCAGATGCAGCAGTTGAGGCATATCTTAATGGCGATTTAACATCAGCAGGTGTTAATTGCGACCATCATCACGATCATGAAGAAGGTCATGGCTGCGGACACTGTGGAAGCCATGAAGATGAAGAGTCAGGTTGCGGACATTGTGGAAGTGATGAAGGTGAATCAGACTGTGGTAGTGGTTGTGGCGGCTGCGGCGGTGGCTGTGGTACATTTACACCATCATTTGAAGGACCTAATGTGGGAAAGAAGGTAAAGGTTCATTATAAAGGAACTCTTAATGATGGAACACAGTTTGATTCTTCTTACGACAGAGGTGAACCGCTTGAATTTACTTGTGGAGCAGGAATGATGATTCAGGGCTTTGACAAGGCTGTTGCAACAATGAATGTCGGAGACGTTATTGATGTTCATCTTATGCCAGAGGAGGCGTATGGAGAAGCCGATCCAAGAGCTTTCATAACACTGCCTATAAGTGAGCTTCCTGGTGCAGAAGAACTTAAAGTTGATGATAAAGTATATCTTCAGAATATGTATGGACAGCCATTCCCAGCTAGGGTTGCTGCTTTAACTGATACTGAGATTACATTTGACGCTAATCATGAGATGGCAGGAAAAGAACTGAATTTCAGGATTGAGCTTGTAGAAGTATTATAATTGAATAATATTAAGATACCGGCTGGTACAGCTAAATGCAGTATCAGCCGGTTATTTTATTGTCTGGAAACAAGCTCTTTAGTCAGCCGTATCCATTCTTTCAGTTCTTTCCGGTTTTCATCTTCCTTGCGGAAGGCGGCGGAGAATGGTATACGCATGTCTGGGTCGCCAACCTGTAATACAACTGAATCAGGTGAAAGCTTCATTGAAGTAAGATAACTGTTTAGTGTAAATGCAATTCCATATCCCTGTTCAGCGAGTCGGATTCCTGCGTCAATACTGCTTATCTTATAGGTAAGCTCTGGCAGGACATCAGCATAGAAAAGGGCGTCTTCTTCAAGCTGTCTTATACTCTGGTTGCTGTGCTGCAGGATGAATCTCTCTTTTCTTACATGCGCAAGATCAAGCCATGGATAGATGCATGATTCTTTAGACTCTGCGAAAGATACAGCAGGGTGGCTTTTGGGAAGAATGGCAACAAGACAGTCTTCATATATGGTTTCATAGGAAAGTCTGGTGTTGCTCACGCTGTTATATCCAAAGAACATATCAAGGTCACCGGCAAGAAGCTGCTCTTCATGGTCTGAGAGATGTCCGTCAATGGCATATACAACTGACTGTGGATACAGTCTGTTAAATGCAGTCATAACAGATGGAAAGAGAGACTCAACCTGACGAACCATGTAACCAGTGCGGAGTTTAACAGCTACATTTTTGCCAATATCAATCATGCGGTCCTCAAGTTCAAAGCATTTCATAGTAATATCTCTGGCAGATTTCACGAATTCTTCGCCTGCATATGTAAGAATCATGCGGCGGCCTTTTCTTTCAAAAAGCTGTATGCCAAGTGAAGTTTCAAGCTGCTTAAGATGTATGCTCAAAGCCGGCTGCGACAAGAACAGAGCATTGGCGGCTTTGGTAAGATTTCCGTAATTAGCAATTGTAAGAACATATTGCATGTCTTTTTCAGTAATCATATGAATTCCCTTTTTAAAATAGTGCATGTTTCAACAATAATGTAATAATTATACATAATTAAAATGTATCAATCAATCAAAACTATAAATTAGATTTATACTTTCGATAAAAACATACAATTTTCTTTTTAGTATGATTTATATTAAAATGTATAAAAATATAAATTTGTTATGGGAGAAAATTTCATGGAAACAAAAGCAAAGAAAAAATGGAAAACGCCACATACATTTGTAATACTTGTGGTAATTATTCTTATTGCTGCAGCGGCAACATATATTGTGCCGGCAGGCGAGTTTACAAGATTTAAAGATGCAGTAACAGGCAAGACTTTAGTTGAAGCTGGAAGTTATCACAGAATAGCATCAAGTCCGCTTAATCCGTTAAAGATTCCTTCAGCAATCTATACCGGAATTGTTAAATCAGCGTCAACAATCACATTTATGCTGATAATCGGCGGAGCTTTTCAGGTAATTACATCAACAGGTGCACTTACAGCGTTATGCAAGAAGTTATCTAAGACATTTTCTAAGCACAAATATGTTGTAATTCCTGTATTTTTGACATTATTTTCTATATTTGGATTCACAATGGGAATGTCATCAGAGGTTATGATATTCGTTCCTATCGGAATTACACTTGCGTTATTCTTAGGGCTTGATAAAGTTACAGGAACAGCAATGATTGCACTCGGTGCAGCGGTTGGATTCACAGCCGGATTACTTAATCCGTTCAATGTAGGAGTTGCGCAGGATATAGCAGAATTACAGTTGTTCTCCGGGATGGCTTACAGAGTATTTATTCTTGTTGTGCTTCTTGCTGCTACAAGTGCATACATAATCTGCTATGCAAGAAAGGTTGCAGCACATCCTGAAAAAAGCGTAATATATGGAATCCCTGAAGACCAGGAGTACACATTTGACAATGCAACAGACACAATTACGGTAAGACAGATTGCAGTTCTTATTGTTATGGCACTTGGCTTTGGAATACTTATATATGGCCTTTCAAAGAAGGGCTGGTACTTTGAAGAAATGTCAGGCCTGTTCATATTTATGGGTGTAATATGCGGATTTATCAGCGGTTACGGTCCTAGCAGAATTGCAAGGGAATTCGGAGAAGGTGCTAAAGGCATTATTGTAGGATGTCTTATAATCGGAATTGCCCGTACAGTTGAGGTAATATTAAGTGATGCCAATATTCTTGATACTATCGTGTACGGAATTGTTAATATTGTAAATGTTATGCCAGATTCAATTAAGGCTGTTGGTATGTTCTTATGTCAGTCACTTATTAACTGCGTAATCGTGTCAGGAACAGGTCAGGCAGCAGTTACAATGCCACTTATGGTGCCGGTTTCAGACCTTGTAGGAATATCAAGACAGACATCAGTACTTGCGTTCCAGTTAGGAGACGGATTCTCTAACTCAGTACTTCCAATGTCATCATCACTTATGGGATATCTTGCTGTATCAAAGATTCCATACAGTAAATGGCTTAAGTTCATGATGCCACTGTTCCTTATATGGACAGCACTTGGATGCCTGTTTATGCTTGGTGCATTAATGATTGGATATTAGAATTGATTAGGAGCAGATATTATGTCAGACGATATTAAGAAGCAGCTTGGAGCGGTTATTGACAGCTATAAAGAAGATTTATGCCAGATGTCAGATGAGATATTCGACCTTGCGGAGATAAGCGGGGAAGAGTACAGGACATCTGATATATTGTGCAGTTATCTTGAAAAAGAAGGATTTGTGGTAGAGCGTGGAACAGGACTTGAAACAGCATTCAGGGCAACATGGGATAATGGAAGTGACGGCCCGGTGATTGGAATTCTTGTTGAATATGACGCTCTTGAAAAAATCGGACATGCGTTTTATTATTTTGTTATAAATTATAATATTGTATTGTAAACCATATTATTACAATCAGCCATTATCCTAGAATCCCTTGCAGTTACCCTTAAGAGTTGCTCCTGTAATATTAACTTTTCCATTAATATTAGTACAATCCTCAATAATAGCCTTGCCAAATGTTACTTTATAACCAAGTGCAGATGGTTTTCCTGTAATTGGCCAGTGATAATTATTACCCTTATTAGAATCTGAAATACAATTCTTCATTGTTACAACACCACTCTGGTTGTTTCTATCGAAACCATTAGCATAGTTTCCCTTAGCTGTACATCCAATAAGCTTATGATTAAGAGGATCAAGGTGAGCTGCCTTTCCTGGTGTTTTGTTATCTACTCCACCCATCTTAAATCCGTTACCATCACCATATATTCCATCACAGTATCCATTGTAGTTAGCCTGGCAGTTTACAAGTGTTACTGCTCCATGAGCTGCATAACAATCCCAGCCATCATCACTATTGTATTCAGCTACACAGTTTTCAAAATAATTGCCTTCACCTGAATGAAGTTTTACTGCAAAACCATCAGCATTCTCACCCTTAGCATCTGCATTATGATGAGACTTGCAATTATAAAACTTGTTATTAGCTCCTCCGTTGCTTACCTGAAAACCTGCATCTTCATTATAGCAGCATGTTACATACTTTAATGTATTATTAGAACCTGAAATAAAGATTCCATTATCAGAAGCATTCTTAACTGTAATGTTAGAAAGTGTGCTTCCATTACCTGATAATGTAATTCCTCTTCCTGAACTTCCGCTTGTCTGTGAGAAATCTATTGTCGCATTATTCTTTCCTGCAAGATTAACACCTGCTGGAAGTGAAACAGCTCCGGACTTAACTGTTCCATCAATAACTACTGTCTGTCCTGACTTAGCCTTCTTAAGTGCATCTGCTAAAGACATTCCACCAGCCTTAACCACATAATTACCCGATACAGATGAACCTGTTGATGAACCTGAAGATGAGCTGCTTCCTGATGAAGAGCTGCCTGAACCTGATGAACTTCCTGATGAAGAACCAGATGATGAGCTGTCCTTAGAATCAACCTGTACCTTGTAAATGTTGATTCCGCTGTTCTCTGAATACAGATATATGTATCCCTTAGAACCTGAATATGAATATGTTCCTAAAGAAGCTGTCTTATTAGCTGCAATAGTTCCAAGCTTCTTTCCATTAGAATCAGCTACGATTAAATTACGGGTAGAGCTTCCACTGCTTCTTAACACTACCTTTATTGTATCAGAACCTGACACTGGTACTTTAACTGAACGATATGATGTAGTGCCTGTACCAGAAAGAGCCAGACAATATGTATATGCTGTGCCATCTACCGTTACAGATTCTGCCTTGACATTCATAGTCTTACTGCTTGTTGCCATAAGACCAAGTCCGTCTACTGTAGTACTTGATTTAATAGTTCCTAACTTCTTAAAATTAGAATTCTTGAAATTCCATGAATTCTGTGTTGCCGCATTAGCTGACAACACCGGAGCTGCTGTAAAACATACTAATAATACTGCAACAACAGCTGCAAAAACCCTTCTTGCCTTCTTAATCATGATTAACCTCCCATAAATTATAGATTAAATAGCAAAAGAGGCGTTATTTTGCTGGCAGTGTCCGATATCATGCAAAATAAATCGCCTCTGATGCTAAAAATACCATAATAAGGATAAAAATGAAATGGCTTAAAATTACAAAGATTTACGCAAGTGTTTGTGCATTTTGTATAGTTAGTTCTGAAATATACCGTTTTCTTAATACATTTTTACTTAAGAACTGATTTATTGTCACTTACCTTGATGTGAAAGTGGTTATCCTATGTATAATATTTGATTCCTTTAAGAGGATATGGTCAACATTTTTATCGACGTAAAAATGTATTTTACCGCACTTTTATGTACGAATTTTTGTGTTGCATTACATTTTTCCGCACGAACTTTTATATTATATCACATTTTTCCGCACGAACTTTTCTCAATCCACTCATCTGGCATCTCAAAATGCTGGTAATCTTTTGCATGTTCCCAGTCGCCGCCCCACTCAAATCCATGTTCTGCAAATACCTTATAGCACAAATCGTCATGGTCAATCTTATGTGGAAATTCAATGCTTCTGTCCGTATACTTTTCAGCGTTGGCAGGTTCTACATTTCTTCTGCCATCAACATTTTTCACATAAGGATTATAAAGCGTGTTGATGTCAACCGCCAGCCCTAACGCATGCTTTGACAGCTTCGTTGAATAGGAAATGTATCTGAAATTAAATGCTGAAGAATTATTATCACTCATCGACTTCTCGTCATCAGCATCATATTCATCAATAAGTCTGATTTTTTCAATCTCATAGCCAGCCTCGTAAAGCTGCTTAAATATATCAAGCACATCATCAGCAATCAGCCTGTTCACAACCAGCTCACCTATGTGCGTTTTCCCATCAAATCCGACATGCAAAACTTTAAGATACATCAAATCTTCTCTTGGCACGGTGCAGTTGTCCTTAAATGATTTTCCCTGCATCTTTGCAAATATGTCGTCTGGAATTGGTGATATGGTAAATGGTTGGGTGTTCATTTGCTTGCTCCTTTATTTCTGATACTCACATTATGTTATTCTGCAATTCTTACATATGCAGAATGCAGGCTTCTATTTTTGTTCTTTGGCTTGCCCTTAGCGATGTGATTTTAACATATCCTTTGGGTTTCTTTGCATTTGCAACAAAAGAATAGTAACTGTGTTGAAGTTGATTGCGTAATACCTATAAGTATTACTTACTCTCTCAACATCTTTCCTGCAAATGGCGTTATTTGACTATCATATTAATTTACACTACTCTCAAACATAGCTTTAGAATAAAATGCTATTAGATACGTTTGACTATCATATGAATTCACACTACTCTCAAACTAGTAAGGAGGGATGCCAATGTTGACTATATTTTGACTATCATATGAATTTACACTACTCTCAAACATATCATGGGCATATACAAGAACATTATTCGTTTGACTATCATATGAATTTACACTACTCTCAAACCGGAATGGTAGCTTGGGGGTTGGTCAGCAAGTTTGACTATCATATGAATTTACACTACTCTCAAACGCCCCCTGTCTAATAGGGCAGAAGTCGTTCGTTTGACTATCATATGAATTTACACTACTCTCAAACTGTTTGTCGTGATATATTATTTTTTCCTTTGTTTGACTATCATATGAATTTACACTACTCTCAAACCCTGTACGGCGGTTTTATTGCGTTGATGTAGTTTGACTATCATATGAATTTACACTACTCTCAAACCATATGATGTATTAGACCCAAGAACAACAGTTTGACTATCATATGAATTTACACTACTCTCAAACGAAGATTACGATACAGAAACATCAACCGGAGTTTGACTATCATATGAATTTACACTACTCTCAAACTATACTGTCTTTTATCATAGGTGTTAAAAAGTTTGACTATCATATGAATTTACACTACTCTCAAACCTATTGGAATGTTATTTGAATTATTTAATAGTTTGACTATCATATGAATTTACACTACTCTCAAACTACGCTGCACAGTGTTCCTTATCTTTACAAGTTTGACTATCATATGAATTTACACTACTCTCAAACAAATCTTATGAATGGAAATTAATAAAGGATGTTTGACTATCATATGAATTTACACTACTCTCAAACAGACCATATCTTATTCCTACTGTATGTGTAGTTTGACTATCATATGAATTTACACTACTCTCAAACAATGCAGAATATCTACTTAATAACCTTGACGTTTGACTATCATATGAATTTACACTACTCTCAAACATAAAGTACACCCAATACTTACAGATAAGAGTTTGACTATCATATGAATTTACACTACTCTCAAACACAATCGTGTATACAATAATCTTGAATATCGTTTGACTATCATATGAATTTACACTACTCTCAAACGTATTCAGGTCCAGATAAATGCTTTAGATAGTTTGACTATCATATGAATTTACACTACTCTCAAACTTATTAATCTTTGCTAACGCACTTCTTGAGGTTTGACTATCATATGAATTTACACTACTCTCAAACTGCAATACTTAACAGACATTTTGCTTGGAAGTTTGACTATCATATGAATTTACACTACTCTCAAACAAAAATAAATGCCACTATTTAAAAGGTGCTGTTTGACTATCATATGAATTTACACTACTCTCAAACTTATCCAGTACCTTGATTTCATTCATTGTTGTTTGACTATCATATGAATTTACACTACTCTCAAACGTAGAACATGGCAAGATTTTATTGACTTTCGTTTGACTATCATATGAATTTACACTACTCTCAAACTATGTATCTCTAGCAACATAAGAATCTACAGTTTGACTATCATATGAATTTACACTACTCTCAAACTTAATTCGGCTTTCAACTTTCTGTTGCAAAGTTTGACTATCATATGAATTTACACTACTCTCAAACTAAACATGATATATATAGAATGGAATGCAAGTTTGACTATCATATGAATTTACACTACTCTCAAACCTCAAATCCGATTCTCACCGAGCAAACATGTTCCTACATAACATGGGTACATTCACATGATAATGTTTTTATTCTAACTTTTATTGATAACACACATATCTTTATCTATAATAGTTACTCTTTCCTCCTCAATAATATCATTATTATCGTGGTTTTCAATTAACAATAAGTATATTTTCTCATAAAACATTTTCTTATACAGCAACTTTAATTCATCTTTTGTAAAATATGATTTTATGTTGACTAAAACAAATACTTTCTTACCAAACACCTCACTAATTACACATATGTAATCAATCAGTTTCTCCAATAAATTCTCAGGATTAGTCTCAAATTTAACATCTAACTGTTTAAAAAGGTCAGTAACATCACCTTCTTGATTACATTGCAATATATACGGCATATTATCCATTACATTAGATACCATGCCCAACATAGATGAATATAGTATTCTCCACTCATTCAGCATTTCGCTCTCAACCACACGCTTTTCCATAACAGAATACAGTTTTGTTAAAACTCTTTTTTGATTAAGGTCTGTGGCAAATGGATCTATTATCAATTCTAATTTTTTTGAAAATGGTAATATTTCTCCATTATCTGATAAAATCCAGCCTGAATCATTATCTGAAAGCTGTTCTTTCAATTCACTGACAAAATCTGTGAATTTTTCCTGTTTCTCTAATATTAAGACAGCAACCCTCCCTTCTTCTAACTCTATTGGACATTCAAATTGTTCTTTTACAATCTTCACAATACTATTAACCTCCTATCATCATCCAATGTAGAATTAGTATTTTCTCCTACTATTATCTCCATTTTTGAATATTGTTTCTCAGTAAGTGTTAATATCTGCACCAATCCCTGCGGTGGCTTATTCTTCTTTACATTAGAGACAATTCCATCAACAACAGTAGCATTCAAAGCTAGCTTGCAGTATATAGATTCTTGCATCATCAGAAAACCGCTTTTAATTAAAAATTTCCTAAATTTATTATATTCTCTTATCTGAGATGATGATAAGACGGGTAAATCAAACATTACTATTACTCTCATATATCTATAACTCATTAGAATAAAACCTTATTAAAGACACATCATTATCATTAATAGCATCAAATACACTTTTACAATATATTTTTATTGCATTTACAACATAGTTTCTTTTCTCATCAATTGTAACCTCCTGATTAAGTATATTGACAAGTTGTAACTTTTCTTCTTTCTCAAACTTTTCTGGTTTCATTTCATATACTTTTCTATCAACAAGTATTCTGAATGGTTCCATTAAGTCTGAACCGAGATTAAACTGATTAAACATATTATCGTGAAACAATCCTAACTGTGTAATATAACCATTAGATACTATTTCTCTGTTAAAAGTTGATAATATTATCCCATATCCATAATTCAATGCCGCATTAATAGGTATATCTAAACTCCTTGAAAAATCCATGCCAAACACTGCGTTAAAATATACCTTTGCAGCATGTCCTTCTCGATTAGTTGTATCTCCTGGCTGAATCTCCTTTAAATATTCAGTAAGCATTACATTTTCTTTTTTACCTAAATCTTCTAAAAATCTTTGTTGATTTCTAATTTTTTCAGAGACTATTTCTGTCCACATCATTTTCTTAATTTCAGCAGTCCACCCAACCTGCTGCCTTACTTTTGCACTTGTATCATGACTTCCATAGTAGCTTACTAATTCTGATGATGGATTTCTTTTTTCATCACAAAATATAACTTTTATTTTTCTCTTAGTAAGTTCACTAAGAAGCCCGGCAGTCAGAGATACAGCTGTTGATTCTACTATAAGCATTGATATTTCGCTCAAATGTATCTTAGTTATCTCTGACTGTCTGACTATCATGTAATCCATTTTGTACTCAAGTTTAGCACTATTAGATATGACTACTATACGCCAGCTCATATATTAAGCAGGTCCGTCTCCTGCTTAAACAATCCCGTAACTGATTGATTAACAATTATAACATTGTTACAAGTTGATATAATTTTATTCTTTGTTATTATACCAGTAGCTTTTGCCTCTCCAAGCATACTTAAATCAGCTCCCATAATAGGTTTACATTGAAACAAATGTAATATTTCATTTAAAACTATACATTGACATTCTACTGATAATTGTTCAAATATTTCTCTTTTGTTTTTTAATTTATCAACAGGATTAGCTGGTCTTTTGCTATATATTGTATTGGTTAATTTATCAATAAACGTATCGTAAATTCTTATATTGCTCTCCTGTGTTAAACCATCATACTCTGTAACTGGAAGATTTTGTTTCTTATCCTTCCTTTGAGAATTCTTTTGGATATATTTCTCAAGCTTCTTCAAATATCTTTCTTGTTCTTGTGATACCATTAATTGTACAGCACATTGTAATATTAACTGCTTTCCTGTAGAGCCTCTAAGCAAAACAGGAAAATCATCTATGATCAAATATGTATTTTTCCGTATCTGAGATATCACTACCTTTGGATTCTTTAATCCATACACATTCTCAAAATATTCCATACAACTATTTGAATCATTTAAAAACTGATTTTTCATAAATAAAGGTACGGACTCTATACTTCTTTGTTTATTACCCTTTTTATCTTCTGATTCAATAAGAGTAAAAAATGCTGGTGTTATTGATTTGTATCCTCCATATATGTTTACATCTCGTCCTTTTTTTACTGGCATACTGGCATTTTCATCTTTACCTACCAATTGTTGATTAAACAAACCTCCATTTTGACCTCTTTTAATGGTTGTAACCTGCTGTGTATATTGTATATCCCTCTTGTTTATATTTTTCAACACATCCCTTAGTGTTCCATTATTACCTCTTTTCCATATAACTTTGTCATTCTTAATAAGGTCATAATTAAACATTTGATTAAGACTATATTCAGCATTTCTATTCTTCTTTAACCATTGTAATGGATTGTTAGTGAATTTTTCAAAATATACATTTCCTACAACTATATTAAGATATGCATCTTTTGCATGATGATAGTCATTTAAAGAGCGCACTTTTGTTATCTTAACATTATCCATATTCTTGAAATCTGAAACCAGATTAGCCTTCACATATGCCACTTTTGAATCTGGATACATTCTATTAAATAATCCAATTACAATTTTACTTGACTGCCTTGCTTCAACCAACTGCCTATTAATAAAACTTGCAAGTTCTTCATCAGTAAGTGAATCTTTTCTCATCAATCTATAATACTTTTCTTGTGAAATAAACCCCTTATTTAATAATTCCTTCCAGAAACCGTGCCTGTCTTTCTGTATTTCACTCGAAATCATTCCATTGCTTTTTTTAGCATTAAGTTCTCTTTTTACCAAAACAAGATTATCCAACGAATCGTCTTTTGTCTTTGATTGCGGATAAATGTGATCTCTATCATAAACATTTGCATCTGACAACCTTGACAAATCTATAGGTTCTCCCGAATACATGCATCTACCCATCTGTGTATAATACAGATATAATTTAATACTGTGAAAATCATCCTCTGGTCGTTGTTCTAATTCTTTTTTCCAATCCTTTGATTCGTCTTTACAACTTTCATACAAGCTTATTAATCTATCTTTTCGGGATACTGTACGCTTCTTTTCGCCAGCTCCTCTTGCAACTTCTACAAATATTTTAGCAGGCTCTTTTCCCATAATTTTTCTTATCTCTTCAGAAATTAATATAACCTGCCATACTGCTCTCTTAATAGAAGGCGAAGCAGCAATATCTTCAACAATATCCTTATATGAAATAGTCGCTATTTCTTTCATATTTTTATTGTTAATATTTTCTATTGTCTCTGAAAATGTATATTTCTGTCCTAAAAGCTGCATTAAATTATCCTGCGTGTCTCTCAGCGCACCTATTACCGTCCTAATCTCTCCGGTTTCTTTATCAGCACCTTCTATTTCACCCAGAAACTTTCTTGAGAGTCTTCCCCAGCCTTGATATTTTAATCTACTGACTTTTTTAATTTCTTCATCTGATATCTGATTGTCATCATACTGTTTTCTGATAACTCTTTTTAAGATTGATATTTCATCACCATATACTGTAATCCATAAAATTATCTGTTCCACCATAATCTTAACAGAATAATTATCAATCTTATCTCCCAGTATTTTTTTAAAATCAAGATATGAAGACATCGAACTTTTAAAATTTATATCAAATCCGGTGATTTCCTCATCGTCATTTATCAATCCTTCACTTTTTAAATACTCCCTTAAATTCCTACCTGTAACCTTCTTTTTCTTTTTAAACAAATTTTCGATAATGTCTTTTTTCAATTCAACATTCATTTTATTCGCACCAATTTTGACATTATTCAATTCATTTAACACATTAAACTCCTCATAAAGAAGTGCATGTTTTGGCAAAACATCTTCTCCAATGAGATATGTACATTTATTAGTCATTTTTCTAATAAATTTTTCTGCAGAAGCATCTTTATCTACTTTATTGTCAAAATTCCATGGTGTAATCTTACCATCAGATTTTCTTACCATTCAAGAATTAGTATTATTATAACTATTCAAAGGTCCCACATAGTATGGAACTCTAAACTCAAATATTTTAATAATCTTATCTGATACAGATAAACCATCTGCATCTTTTACACTCAAGAATGGCATATATTTTTCTGCTTTTGCTAAAATATCTTTTAATTCAATTTCTTGCACTTGATATGGTATCACTCCATTATCCTTTGATACCTGAATAGGAAGTATAGTATCTGCCTGAATTTCTTGTTCTATGAATTCATATTCAGACTGATTACTGACCGTCTTTTCTATCTTTCCCAATTGACCCTTTAAATTTTTTATAAAATCTTCTCTATTGCATCTTTTTATATTCTTTTTGTTTCCGTTAGAATTTACAAATCCTACATATGCACAATAATTACTTTTTCCTTCATCAACGAAAAATTCTTTATAGACTTTATGATTTTCCTTAAATAATTGTTTTAAAATTCTCAAATCTTCTTTGTGCTTATCATATAAATTAACCTTTGCAACTGACAAATATGATTTTCCATTTATTTCCCCATCATCTAGGATGTCTGCTAATATCGCCCAATCGTATACACATTTTATAATATCAATAACACCACATCGTTCACCTAATACATCTTCTAATTCAACCCGAAGCGTTTCATAAGATGATTCAGAAAAAGATATACTTGGCTTATCTATTTCTAATAAAGATTCATCATCAAATATATCAGCTACTTTTGCTTTCATTCCAGTAATAAGTGTAACTATTGACTTTATCTGTTTATTACTCTTATCAACATTTAATTCATTAAATATTTCATTGCATTTATCTCTTTTGGATTTCTTCTTATCTTTAAGAATTTCAGCTATTTTTTCTTCTGAATGACATACTAATTCTATTTCAAACTCATCTCTTAAGCATATCTTTAAATTATCAAATACAGAATGAAAAGATGTTGCGTTATTGACTGAACCTTGAAACAAAAAATGTCCCCTGTGCTTAACTATATGATGTACAGCAAGATATAACAGTCTGACGTCAAATTTCCTATCTTCCATAAGTAACGCTTTTCTTAAATGATATATTGTTGGAAATTCAGAATAATAATCAATATCAGAATAATCGTCATCATTAAACAATGTATATTTTTGTCCATTCGTTTTATCCGTTAATATCAATGGGCTTTCTTTCATTTTTACAAAAAAAGATTGATCAACTTTAGATATTTCTTCAGAAAACAATTCCTGTAAAAGCTGTATTCTCCATGCTCGTCTTTGAAGTCGTCTTCGACCACTTCTGAATGTTCTTCTTTCAGCTGCAGTATGAGCTTCGTCAAACAACCTGCTTCCCCACATGTTTTTTCCATTAAATTTGAGGATATTATAATTTTCATCTGTTACAGCATATCCCACAGATTCTGTTCCAATATCTAATCCTAAATAATAATCTTGTTCCCTTCTACTTTTCATAATGTACCTCTCTTTTTTAGTTGACTATAAATAAAATATGTTTTATAATGTATTTGTTCATAAGATTGACTATCATATGAATTTACACTACAAGTTCAAATAAAGATTTTTCCAAATCGTTCGAAAGAACCATCCACAGTGTGGATATTTAAAAAGGCTTTTTAAGCCTTTATTTTTTTCTATTGAAATTATACAATATTTACTGTCCAATAAACATCCCTCTTATCCCAAACTTTTGTTCTTTATTCATATTGATTAGTTAATCTTTTTATTTCTTCTTTCATCATATCAACCACCGATTGTGGTCCTAATATTGTTACCCCTTCACCCAGACCTATAACCCATGCAAGAAATTGTCGGCTTACGGATACCTCTACATTTGTCACAAAATGTTCTTCATCTAAGCGAACCATTGATACATCTTTTCCAAATCTGTCAATCATTACACCTGCAAGTGAATTATCACATTTGATATGTACATATTCTTCTTTACCACCATACATTCCAAACATTTTTCTTGCATATGCTGCCATATCAAAATTATTAAAGCTCTTTTTCCCTTCTCTAAATTTTTTTATTGATTTAATATGTAGCATTTTGTCAACTCTGAAATGCTTTATTATATGTTCTACACTATCATAAGCAATAAGATAATAATTCTCATCATCCCATGACAATGACCATGGACTAACTTTATACCATATACCATTATGTCTTAATTCCATCTTTTTATCTACATTCCATTGAAAATATTGAAATGTTATTTGAAAATTATCTGCTATAGCCGAATGAATCCTATCAACATTATAATAAATACTTTCATTCATAGTTTTCACTCTACCTGCAACAAATACCTGACGTTGCAACTGGATTGCTTCGTATCTGCTAGCAAATGCTTCAATCTTTTTAATTAAATCATTTGATTTCTTTTCGGTTATAAATTTGGCTGACTGGACAGAATCTACAAGCAATTTAAGTTCAGCTAATTCAAACTGTCTGTTACCAATATGATAAGAATATGTTCTATCTTCCTTTGTCCCAATTATATCTAATCCATATAATCTTAAACTCTCTATATCATTATAAAGGCTTTTTCGCTCTGCACTTATATCATATAACTTTAACTTAGTCTTTATTTCTTCCATTGTCAGACTATGTGTTTCATCTGTATATTCTAATAATATTTTCATAAGATACATAAGCTTTAATTTTTGATTTGACGATTTAGCCATAACACCTCCCATTTTTTCTAACACATTTGCATTTTATATCATTATCCCCCTTTTCTCCTCTCCCTTCAACATCTTTTTTACGACAAAATTCGACAAACCATATTATCTTTAATCCCCCAACCCTTTCCATTATTATTTCTCCCGACCTATATTATATTTTTATTAACTACCCCAATGATGAAGGTGATTTATTAAATTAAAGAAAAATAGTTTTTTCGCAGCCTGCCGTTTAAATTGCTGGTGGGCATTATTGACGGTGCTGACAATTAATATGTTTCTT
>OJNQ01000957.1_pt1 | contig 21431 bp, 17 predicted proteins | sample 1597621 | NCBI WGS metagenome assembly OJNQ01 (sample SAMEA2452137, study PRJEB22498) | human gut metagenome | reverse complement strand
CAATAAATTCATCCAGCACGGCTGAAGAAACACTGTTAGCGGCTGAACCGCCGACAAATGAACCTATAAGCCCGCCGACAAAACCTCCTACGGCAGTGCCTATTACCGGAACTACAGAACCAAGTGCCGCGCCAGCAGAAGCACCTCCAACCCAACCTGCCGTACCGCCTGCAACCGTGGCCGTAGTATTTGTAATATTTTTAAAAAGCTGAGCTGCAGAAATTCTGCCGCGGAAAATATTTATGATATCAACACTCGAAAGCACAACAACAGAAGCTGCCGCCGTTACTACATTGCCGCGCAGCAATTTGGACGCACTTTTCATAGCTGCCGCACCGTAAATATTTTTTCCTGTCCGCAGCGCGTTAACCAGCATTTGTGATGCTTTTGGACCCATCAAATTTACAATAGCATCACTGCTGGCCTTAAAAGCACCATTTAAAACTGATTTTTGCAGCTGGCTTGTAACTACTGCTGTTAAAAATGCTGTGCCGCCTACTTTTAAACCTGCTGCTGCCGCAGATTCCAATGCCACATCAACATCTTCGCCGCGCCACAACGATATTGCAAATGTCAGTCCAGCACTAAGGCCAAAGCTATATGCGGCAATAACAGCACCATTGACAGCGTCAAACGTAATGGATTCCACCGTACCGGCTTTAGCAATATTTTTAGCCTGCTCATAGGTAAAATTACCTTTGCGCACGATTTCTTTAGCTTTGGCCGGGTCTGTAACGCCAGGCACCTGACCTTTTTTTATACGCTCTGCCATTGCTTTAACGGCATCATCATATTTATCAAGCGGAACCTCTATCTGCATTGGGCTGCCGTCAGCATTAAAATAACGGAAACGGTCATTTTCAAAGCATTCTTTTATACATTTAGCGCCTGTTTTGCAGTATTTAGACTGAATATTTACACCGTCCACAATCCTGTCCGCACCATTTTTGGCATTGTTATCTCCGGCAATCACGGAATCCTTTCCGTGCAAAATATCATACAGATGATTGGCTCGTTCGGCGGCAAAACCATGTCCGCGCGGTGTGCTGAATTTATCTATACCGTAATTGGTTGCGGCATTACTTATGTTGCCATAAACATTACCGGCCGCTTCCGCACCAACGGATTTCTTTTGTTCTTTATCTTCCGTAACCATAATGCCTCCAGTATTTTAAATAATCATTAACAGGATGTCTTTATTATAACTCTTTTGATAAATTAATTAAACATAATAAAACAGCCTGCACGGTATGTTCATGCAGGCTTAAACTTTAATTTTCATTATGATATTTGGCATCCAATCCGCCGCTGAACCATCTGCCATTTAAAATATTTTTTATGATGTAGTTTTTACTGTCAGCATTAAGGCTGTTGTCTGCTTCAAGTTCTTTTAAAATTTCCTCATAACTGGTATCGTTGCTTCGCTGATAAACTTTTGCCTGCTTGCCGTCAGCATCAAAAACAGTTTCTGCGCGGTTTTGCGGTGTCCATGCCTCCCATTTTTCCGGCAGCAAGGCGCTGTTGGGGTCGCCGGTACGAATAAATGCTGCCAGCGATGCTATAAAAATATCACTTAACTCCTGCGGGCCGGATTTAGCAAAAACATCTGTACCCACCGTATACGGATAAGGCTGGTCTGTTAAGAACGGCAAAAAAATGCCATGCGTAGCACCGGTTTTAACTGCATAAGTTTCTCCAACCACTGCCGGGTCATGCCCAAAATCAAACATGCAGACATATATCGGAGCTTTGTAGTTGGCATAAATATCTTCTGCCGATTCCTGCCCGTTAAAGAAACCGTAAAATTTACTGCCGTATTTATTTGCAAACACAAATTCTTCCGTAGTAAGTTTATCTTTTAACACTTTATCCATACGGTTTTTAAAATATGGGTCACGCACCAAAAATGAAGTAAATTCATCGCTGCTTGCCAGCATTAAAAGAGGCACACTGTTAAATTTTTCAGCTGCAAAACCTTCTTTGGGCAATACTTTGCCGTCACCATATAAATGAGGAAATGATTTCATTCTGATAAGTGCGCCAGCCATTACAGGAGCAAGCCGTTCTCCGGGCATCTTCATCAAATAACTGCGCACCTCATCGCTGCCCTGCATCAGCCATTCTGCTGCATCTTTTTCATCAGCACAAATGCCATCGGCAACAACAAGAGGTGCAAGTTTACCGGCAATAATCTCTTGGCTTTCTGCAAAATCAGCAACCGTCAGCCCTCCACTGAAGGAAATTGCTTTATCAAACTTATCTTTAAACAGCGGTGAAATAAGCATTGCCATTACATCACGCCCGCCGGCAGAAAAACCGGAAACAGTAATATTATTGGCAGCACCGCCGAATTTATCGATATTTTTCTTAATCCAGTCCAGTGCATATGCCTGGTCAATAAGCCCATAGTTGCCGCTGTTATTAAGCGCGTTACCGTTTGCCAGCGCAGGCAAATTATTAAAGCCAAGCAAGCCTAAACGATATTGTACAGAAACATAAACTGCATTAGCTTCTTTGGCAAACTTCTCGCCCATCCATAAACGGCTGTTGCTGGTCTGATTATTGCCGCCATGAATAAACACCAGTACCGGCAGATTCTTCTCGCCTGTATCAGGGCGGTAAACATCAAGCGTTAAAACGCCCTCCTGCCCTATTACATTTTTGCCGTTAAACTGCAAATTAGAAGGAGCAGGCTTTGTGCAGTCCAGTGCATCACTATGCTTATCTGCTTTTTGCGGCAACTCCCAGCGTTTTTCGCCATTAGCAGTCTGTGCATAGGGTACGCCCAGCCTTTTACCGTGCTGTAACCGGAGTCATAAACACCTTTAACCACTCCCTCCGAGGTTTTTACCTGTTCAGGAAACTCCGCTGCAAAGGCGCTACTTGTAAATAAAAAAACAAATTACAAACAAAAATCTCAAAAAATAGATATTTTCCCCTCCTTGGCAATATAGTATAATAATTATAGCACAAAATTATTACATTTTTATTTAGAAATCATCAAAACTATTGTATTTACATTTATAATTATATACAATTAAAAAAGCATTAAAATTTTTGGAGGGCACAAAATGAGCAAAGCAGAAATTGATAATTTTATGAAAGAAACCAAAGTAAACGAACCGGCAACGGTTGAAGAATTTAAAACTGCGATTAAAGAAGCTTACAAAGACCGCACACGCCAGATTTACTTTATTTGGCGAAAACTGACAGAGCTTTACCCCGAAGTTGACGCCAACCGCGTCATCCGCGAAGGCAGCTGGGATTTTGGTTTATACCAGGGGCAGAAAATCGCCGATAAATACGGTGCTGAAAAAATCGGCCCTAAAGAAGCCATCCTCGGGCAGACTTCGCGCGGCGGCCTGCTGGTATTTGAGCAGGAAATTAAGGAACTTGAAGACGATAAAGCAGTAAAAATGTTTAATTGCTGCCCGCATGTCGAAGCTTTAACCGAACTTGGACTGAGCAAAGAAGAAATTAAAATGTTCTGCCGCGATATGTTAGGGCACTGCGATTACGCTATCTGCCATCCGTTCCCTAATGTAGAAATAGACTTTCCTACAACTATTGCCGATGGTGAAGGCCACGGCTGCGCGATGACGATTACGCGCAAAAAATAATGTTTTAATTAACAGCGAGGGGTAATTTTTATGATAAGAAAACCAACTTTTGCAGAAGCTATTACGCCGATGTTTGCAATGCTGCTGTTTTTGGGCATTGGCTATGGCAAATTCGGCATGCCGATTCAGGCGCTTTTAATTTGCGCCGCAGCTGTTGCCGCCATTATTGCCAAACGTGTGGGTTATTCGTGGAAGGATATGCTTGACGGCATCAGCGACAAAATCCACAGCAGCCTGCCGTCGCTGTTTGTTATGGTTTGCGTCGGCGCAATGATTGCCAGCTGGATGGTATCCGGCACAATACCAATGATGATTTACTACGGCATAAAAATAATTGACCCGCAGTTTTTATTTGTAACAGCATTTTTTGTAACGGCTATTATTTCAACGTTTACCGGTACATCCTTTGGTTCGGCAGGCACGGCAGGCGTTGCCATCATGGGCATCGCCATCGCTCTTGGCGTACCGCTCGAAATCGCGGCAGGCGCGGTTATTTCCGGCTCGGTTTTCGGTGATAAACTTTCGCCGTTTTCTGATACAACAATTTTGGCGCCAATCGCCGCCGGCAGCGAGCTTTATGACCATATCCGCCACATGCTGTACACCACCGGTGCGGCAACAATTGTCTGCATTATAGTTTATACAATTACCGGCTTAAACATGCCTGTTTCCGGCATGACTAATCCCAAAACAGTTACGGCAGTTTTAAACAATCTCGAACAGCTTTACAATTTTAATTTTATTCTTTTTCTGCCCCCGTTAATTATTTTTTGGGGCGCTTATACTAAAAAGCCTACTATTCCAATGCTGCTTTTTGTATCTGCACTCAGCATTATTATGGGCGTTTTCTTTCAGGGCATCAGCCTTAAAACTGCTATGACTGCCTTTGTTAACGGTTTTAACGTAAACATGCTTGCCAACGCGCAAAACACCGAAATGGTTAAGGCAATTACAACGCTGCTTAACCGCGGCGGCCTGATGGGCATGATGAGCACCGTGCTCCTTGTATTCTGCGCCTTTGCTTTTGCCGGTATTTTCAGTAAAGCCGGCTGCATCGAAGTAATCCTCGAAAAAATCATTCATTCCATTACCTCCGTCGGCAGCCTTATTACCGCCACCGTTGGCTCCACCCTGTTTATGGATATCGTTACCGGCAGCTCTTATCTTGCCTTGTTAATCCCCGGCGAAATGTTCCGTCCGCTGTACAAAAAATTTAAACTTGCCCCTAAAAACCTCTCGCGCACACTGGAAGACGCAGGTACCTGCGGCGTGCCTATCGTCCCCTGGTCCGTTGCCGGAACTTATATGGCAACTACTCTCGGCGTACCTACTTTTGAATATCTGCCGTGGGCAATTTTGTGTTACAGCAGTATGATTTTTGCCATTATCTTTGGTTTTACAGGCTTTTCCATCGCTAAGCTTGATGAAGAAGAATAAAATAAAACAAAATAGTATATTAAATAGCAAAAATGGCGTTACCTTTATAATAACGCCATTTTTTTGTATTTATCTAACCTTATCATATTTTATATGTATAATAATTTCTTTTATAATACTATCAATCTCTCTTTCAAAATTATTAATCATTTTCGGAACCGCATAATTATAATGAACACCAACAACAGCCAAAACATTAGCATTCAATTCAGCTGCCAGATGTAAAGCAATTTTTTTCGCCGTTTCATCTTCTTTATGCCCGCGCAAACATAATACAGATGCTGTTGAAGAAATTTTATTTTTATCAGCCAGGCTTGCACGAGGTACTGCTAATGCAGCTGCTCCTATGTGCTCTATATCACCTCCGCTTAATGAGACTATTAAATCATCTCCCAAACATAATACTGTTATATTTATTGGTTTAGTGTTTACTTCTTTTGTAAATCTAATCATCATTATTCAACACCATTCCACTTTTTAAAATTTTTATAATTAATGTTTAATTGAGCCAATACTTTACCTATAATATGATTTATTTGGTCTTCCATTGTTTGCGGGGCATTATAAAAAGTAAGCATTGGGGGGATAATTACGCATCCGCACTCACTTAAAAATAACATGTTTTTTAAATGAATTCTGTTAAAAGGCATTTCCCGCGGTACAATTATTATTTTACGGTTTTCTTTTAAACAAACATCTGCTGCGCGCTGTAATAAATTCTCTGCATATCCGTTAGCAATACCTGAAACCGTTTTCATGCTACACGGAATTATTATCATAGCATCTACTGCAAACGAACCGCTGGAAATAGCAGCAGCTAAATTTTTATTACTGTAAACATAATCTGCATAATTTTCTACTTCTTTTTGAGTTAAATTTGTTTCCAGATTAAAATTTACTGCAGCACCTTCTGAAATAATCAAATGCGTTTCGATATTCGGCAGCGTCTTTAAAGTTTGCAAAAATTTATAACCAAGTAATACTCCGCTTGCACCTGAAATACCTACTATAAGTTTCATAATTACCACCCCATACCTGCATTATAAAAACATCATTTTCCAATAAGTCAGCAGGAATAAAGCACCCTGTAAAAAGCTTACTACCGTTAAAAAACAGCCATAATGTACAATGTCTTTCCAACCTGTAGTATTAAATCCCAACGATAAAACTATAGGCGACCCTTGATATGGGAACAAATACATACCTGCGCCATAAGGAATAAGTACTCCAACAGCTTTTGCCGGTAAAAACCCTGCTTTAAGTACAATAGGTGTAAGTAATGAAACCTCGCCAAGAGTCTCCAGCAAAAAATGTAAAATAAAAGCAAAGAATAAAATGAAAACACCAGCAACAAATAAATTACCATCTTTTAAAAATTCAAATTCAAGCAGATAATTACCTGCCCATTGTGCAAATCCGGTATCGGTTAAAACTTTACCAATAGAGAATGAACCACCGGCAAAAAAGAAAGTTACAAGCGACATACTATTAAAATCTTTCATAGTTAAAAAACCTACATTAGGCAGCAAGAATAAAATACCAATCAAAATACCTACCTGATTTGTATTTAAAGGAACTATTCCGTCACAAGCCCATAAAACAATAGCTAATGTCATAAATACAGCTGCTTTTTTCTCTTTAGATGTCATTGCGCCTAAGCTTTCTTTACTGTTTTGAATTTGTGCTTTCATTTTTTCTGCTGATAAGTTTTCTTCCGGCTTATAAAAATGAGTAACGTAAAAATAAGTAGCAATAGCAGGAATCGGGAAAATAATCCACATATTTGAAAGCCAGTCGAGCCATCCGATATTAATACCTGCCATTTCATTTAAAAAGCCGACAGCAATATAGTTAGGTAAAGAACCTGTAAGCGGAACCCTGCCAAATGTTAAAAGCAAAATACCTACAAAACATGTTAAACCTGCACATACCTTATTATTAGGAGATTTTTCAATACCAAGAGCATCTAAAATACCTACCGCAAGCGACATAAGCAGTGCAACTGCCGCAGCAGCAGAAGGAATAATGAACGGAAATACTAAACATAAAAGAATAAATGCTGCAACCAACCCATTATATGACAGCGGAACTTTGCTTAAAATACCAATAGCAATTCTCTTGCCAAGCCCTGACACTTCAACACCTTTTGCCATAACTAAAGCAAAAAACAAAAGCCAAATAGTAGGATTATAAAATCCGGCAAAAGCCTGAGCTGGTGAAGCCGTATTTGTTACAAAGAACAAAACGCAGGCAAACAACGCTGGTATCATAGGCGGCATTACCATAAAAATCCACCAAATAGCCGTTAATAAAGAAATGGCTGTCGCATGTACCGCTTTAACTGACATTCCATCAATATTGACATTCCACACAAGCAGAAAAACAATTATACCAAGAATGAAACCAACCATTTTTTGTGTTTTGTTTTTATCCATGCTGAACACCTCCCAATTATATTTTAATGACACAATATGCCTTAGCAGGCATATTGTGTCAAAACAAAACTTACGTCATTTTACAAAGAAGTTAATATTAGGTACTTCCCCAGGAATGCCAAGTTCTTTCCAACGGGCAGCAGCTTTTTCATAATCCTCTTTTGTAATACCAGTTCTCTGTGCATACTGGTTGATATATCTGTATTCTTTAACAGCAAAAATAAACACTTTAGAACCAGAAGGGCGCAGTTCAGGCGGATTCTTGCTCGGGTCAAGAGGTGTAGACCAAGTATTGTTTATAATCTGAATATCTTCAGAACATCTGCACCTTGTAGATGCAGCCCATAAAACTTCATCCATATCGCTCGGGTCAACGTCTTCATCTACAACCCAATAGAACTTACTATAAAAGCCGCAGCCTGCGCAACCAGCAGCTGCCATCGCAGCCTGTTGGGCATGACCGGCATACATTTGTTTAATAGAAATAACCGTCATTCCCCAACCGCCTGCTGCAACCGGAGGAGACCATACACCCTGAATAGCAGGCACACCAGCAGCCTCCATATCACGCCAGATTTTACCGGAACGCATCGTGCCTAAGAATAGAGCCTGCTCACAAGCCCCGGGTTTATCAGCCATCATAGCAGCAGTAAAGATAGGATCGTTCCTATGATAAATTGCTTCTACTTTGATATACGGAGCCATAGCAGCCGGTTTTCCATAATAACCAGTAAATTCACCGAAAGGTCCCTCAGAAAGACGCATACTTTCATCTGGATATACATAACCTTCAACAGCAAATTCTGCAAATGCCGGTATAGGCATACCAGTTACCCTGCCTTTTACAAGTTTTACAGGCTCTCCGGAAAATCCGCCAAAATAATCAAATTCAGACTCATTATTTCCAAAACCGGTAGAACCAAGCACAGTAAGCAGCGGATCAACGCCAAACACTGCAACTACAGGCATAGGTTTTCCTTTAGCCCACCATTTTTCTCTATCCATGCCGCCGCCTTTACCAGGAGATGTAAAGAAACCAACTTTATCCTTATCCATCAGCATATTTCTGTAAGTTCCTACATTATATCTGCCGGAATCAGGATCCTGAGTAATAATAATATCGCCTGTACCAATATAAGGACCACCATCATGCCGCCAATGTTTAGGAACCGGATATTGAGTCAAATCTATCTGTGAACCAGTTAAAACATTTTCAAAAATAGGAGCTTCTTCTTCTTTTAAATAAACCGGAGGAATTTTTTCAAAATGCCCTTTAATGTAACGAACCAAATCCAAAGCACGTTGACCTGGATCAGTTCTAAATGTAATAGCTAATCTATTCAAGCTGCTGCCGATAGGATTAAAAAGAATTTTTCCTGTTTTATAACCTTTAGGATTTTCAAAAAACAAAACCGGTTGTTCTTTTTTTCTGCCGTTCATATAATTCAATGTGCCCATTTCAACATCAGGATCTACTTCAGCTGTAACACGGCAAAGTTCGCCAATTTTTTCAACTTCTTCAATCCATTCTCTTACATCTTTAAGTTTTCTCATCTCAAACCCTCCTTAATAATTTTACGAATCTATCGTTCGTTATTTTTATTATGGCATTTTAAAATTTTAATTTCAGTCACCCTTAAAACCAAATTTATAACTATTTTTTCCAGATTAAACAAAAAATTACAAATTATTGTAGTCTTCACTACAATAATTTGTAATTTACGCTATTTTAAAAATTTACTATTATAATTTATAATATAAAATGAAATCTTATATATAATTTAAAATGAAGGGAGGTAATACTTTATGCAGATATGTAATAATCCTTTTTGCAATGCTTTAAATACAGATTTACGGTCTGTGCTATGCTCGCATAAACTAAAACTAAAACTAAACATTAAAACTGAATATCTTTTTGACTTCAATGATAATAATATATTGTTAATTAACACCGGACGCATATTAACCGTAAGAAGACGTGCTTCCGGACAAGGTAAAGGCATTGAATTGCTGGGTCCAGGTTCTATTTTAGGTATAACAGGCTTATTTACAGAAAAAAATTATAATTTATCACTAATACCTATTGAAAAAACAGAATGTTGCTCTTTTTCAAAAACTTTTTTTCTTGACCTATGTAAAAACAACCCTGAATTTTCTTTTTTAATATTACAGCAGTCAATAAAACGATTTAATTCACTCATTCAAGACAGCGAACATATTTCTTTAGATAACAGTCAAGAAAAAATAAACTATATTTTAAATAAAAATATTAAAGATCTTACTCATGAAGAAATTGCACTATTAGCAGGAATCCACAGAGTTACAGTTTCTAATATACTTTCACATAAAACTAAAAAATTTTATTAATTTGTTTTAGTAAAAATTTATAAAAAAGGAGACAGGACATAAATTTCTTGTCTCCTTTTTATATTTTTATTCAAATAAACTTTTTTCGGTTATTTTACAGCTTTTCATTTTCCGTTCTGTTACAACATCCTGCGGCAATAAACTGCCAAACAGCAACGAGCTTGTTTTGTCATGCGCGGCACAATTTATTTTTACCATACCGGCATTATAATTGGCATAACAATACAGGCAGCCGCCGGGGCAGGTATTGTAAGCACCTATATCTATGCTGGCGGCGCAGCAGCACTCCGGCCGCTGATTTTTATCTTTGCCTGTTTTTAGTTTAAAGCCGCCGGTATTTTCTATTAAGTCCTTATCTATACATGCCGATGCCGTAATGCCAAGCTCCGTAAAATCTGCTGTTTCGGCGCAGGTTTGCAGTTTTAACCCGTATTTGCCCGCAATTTTGGCAAGTCGTGCGGCAAAAGCATAAATTTCCTCACTGCTGTAATTAACGGCACCCAGTTTTTGCGCGTTGCGTTTTGTATTGCGGTACTCATCCATAAAGCTGATAACACAGTGTTCCGTGCTGCCGCTTAACTCTGCCGCCAACGCTTCAAAGCACTCTAAATGATATTCCGCGCTGTACATGCTGCTGAAAAATATAGGGTCATACCGCCAGATAACACGCTGCCTGCCGTTTTTTGCCGCCAATTCTTTAAATGCAGGCAGCAAAACCTGTTTTTTATCGGGCAGGCCCGGTTCTATGTCTTTTCCGTAGCCGGTTAAAGTAAACTGAAAATAATACGGATACTCCGCCAGTTCATCAAGGCACTTCATCAGCGGCAGCGGATTTTTCGTCCAAAATACAAAAGCATCCACCACTTCCGGCAATAAAGCAACTTTACTTACACTATGCACATTCATGGGGTTGCGCACCAGCACATAACCGGCACGCAGGCGGTTATAAAACCATTTTGCATAAAATGCCGGTATGTCTGTTCTGCGGCTTACGCTGATAATCATACTGTATTAAATATGTTTAACCGAATTAAAAATTTCTTTATTGGCTTCAACGGCGCTGCTGCCGCCAACAACGCAAACATAGTTGCCGCTCAATGTATCGCGCACTACCTGAGCAAGGCTGCGTAAATCATCATTAGTTAAATTAAGTATTTCATCGCGTGTTTTCTGGCGCATTTCCTGCGGCACACCTTTAATATGGGCAAGCGCCGTCTGCGAAAGGCGCATGGAATTTGTTAAAGGCACGTCTGCCGCACTGATGGTACCGATAATATACTTGGTAAGCTCACGTTCAGGCAAATCAAGCTGTTCCAGCCAGCCCGGCAAACCGCGGTAGGCTTCCAGCGATTCAGCAAGTTTCGGGTCGCGGTAAGAGGCAAAATACATGCTGCCGTTGCGGTCAAATACGGCAGATGCGCCGTAAGCACCGCCCTGAATACGTATCTTGGTCCATAAATATTCATAGCGCAAAATCGTTTCCAAAACCTTCATTGAACCGGTAAATTTATGGCCCGCTTTGCGGAAATCGCCGCCGGCTGCAACATACTGAACTTTACCCGGCGTCATAATACCTTCGTTAAGCCCCGGTGCGGCAAGCGGTTTTACGGCGCTGCCTGCTGCTTCAGACTGCGGCAGCAAAGCTGCAAATTCTTTTGCCATTGCCAAAACCTGCGCTTTATCTTCTTCTTCGCAGCTGTAAGCAAGCAGATATTTGCTGTTTTCAAAAAATACGCATAAAAGGCTGCTTAATTTTTGCAGGGTTTCACCGGCTCGTTCATCAAAATGTTCGGTTAAATCTTTTAAAAATTCATAATAGGAATAATAATCCTGTTCATTAACCCTTGCCGCCGGAGAATAATACGAATTTAAGCGCGCGCATGCCACGGTCTGCCCACGGCTGAAGAAGTTGCTGTCCCAGTCGCTTTTAACCTCCGCCAATACTTCACGCAGGCGCTTAACGCTGTCAAAACGGCTTTCAAGCGCAATGGCACACAGAATATCAAACATATGGGTTAAATTATGTACAAGCGCTTTGGCGGTAACCGTAAATTTAACAGTGTATTCATTTACGCTTTCTGCCGCGGAATAAGCATGTACCTGAAAGGTTACGCCGCCGGTATATTTTATTCCCAGCGTGGAAAGCTGCTGATAAGTATATTTACCTGCGTCAACCTTGCCAAGCATATCGCTCAGCAGGTAACAATAAGGCAGCAGGCTGCCGTCAATGCCGCTCATATCAAAATACCAGTTTAAATATGCTATTTTATTTGTAAAGGCAGGCACATACAAAAATTCATTACTGCCCTCTGTTGTAAGTTCGCCTTCAAGTTTTTCCGCTTCGCGGCGTATATCACTTCTTTCAAGCAAAGGTATGCTTGCCAAAGCCTCCTGGCTGTCGGGCGCCGCCTGGCGTTCATGCAGAATACGGCAATGCTCAACGGCTTCTTCAATTTCTTTTTCGCTCATGCCGGCTTTTATCTGCTGCATTTTTTCTGCAAGTTCTGCCTGCTCTGCTTCTTCCATGCCTTTTTTAGGCATCAGCGTAAGCAAAACCTTGTGGGTATTATCAAGCAGATAATTTTCAATTAACTGTTCATAATAATTTGTTTTTATGCCTTCGCGCAGCTCTGCCAGCAGTTTATTATAACGCAGTCCGTCTAAAGGGTCACCATCATAAAGCCAGGTATCCATAACGCCAATTCCATAAATAAGCCCTTTCGGGTACGCGCCAAAATCAGCCTCGCGCAGTTTAAATTCCAGCATGTTAAGGCAGGCTTCCAAAAGTTCTTTATCAAGGCCTTCAATGGTAAGTTTTTGCAAGGTGCGGTAAACAATGCTTATAAATTCATCACGCTTATCTTCTTCCGAACCGGAAATTTTAACCGCAAAAACAGGCTGGCGCAAACTGCCGGTATACTGCCCGTAAGCATCCGTGCAAATGCCGCTTTCCAGCAGAGCAAGGCGCAGCGGCGCACTGTTGCCCTCCAAAAGCACTGTTTCCAAAAGGCGCAGTGCCAGCGAAGTTTTAGCGTCGCGCGCATCGCCGCACACAATATCAAGTTCATGGTAGGTTTTAGCCGCCAGGTCTTCATCTGCCCCGGCAGGATAAAAGGCTTTTACCTCTTTTGTTTTCGCAAACGGCTGCTGCAAAGGAATGCCTGAATTAACGCTGCCGTTTTTGGTAAATGCGGATAAATACTCACCGTCAAGATATTCCAGCGTTTTTTCTATATCCATATCGCCGTACAGATAAATAAAGGAGTTTTCCGGGCTGTAATAGGTGCGGTGGAAGTTTTCAAACGCTTCCTGCGTAAGCTGCGGTATTGCTGCCGGATAACCGCCGGATTCATAGCGGTACGGGCTGTCAGGGAACAAAGCACGCATAACTTCGTTTTCGGCAATAGCGTCCGCCGAAGAATATACACCCTTCATTTCGTTGTAAACAACGCCGTTATACGCAAGCTCGCCTTCTTTACCGGCAATTTCGTAATGCCAGCCTTCCTGCATAAGCGTATAGGGATTTTCATAAATCAGCGGATAAAATACCGCGTCCAGATATACATCCATTAAGTTTTTAAAATCTTTATCATTGCGGCTGGCAACCGGATACATTGTTTTATCCGGATATGTCATTGCATTTAAAAACGTATTCATGGAGCCTTTAACAAGTTCTACAAAGGGCTCTTTTAAATGATATTTGCGCGAACCGCACAGCGAAGAATGTTCCAGAATATGCGGTACGCCGGTATCATCATAAGGCGGCGTGCGGAAACTGATGGAAAACACTTTGTTATCGTCGCTGTTGCCAAGATATAAAAGCCTTGCGCCGCTTTTTTCATGTTCCATTAAATATGCTTCGCTCTGTACTTCTTCAACGTATTCAGCATGCTTTACGATAAAGCCGCTGTAAACTTTATTAACTTCAAGTTTCATAAATTTACCTCCAATTTGCAACACTATTTTTATTTTATCACATCTTTACAATGCAGACGAAAAATCTTAATGCCAACTTGCAAAAATTTTGCAAATTTTATATAATGACATCATAACAAATCAATTTAATATATTATTGATGTCATAAATAAAGGAGTTGTTATTATGGAACCGGCGCGTTTCAGCCTGCGCATTCACCCCGTTATAATGAAAAAAATGAAAGTAATTGCCGAAAACAACGGCCGCAGCGTCAACAAGGAAATTGAGCAGATTTTAAAGTGGGTTGTTGACGACTACGAAAACCAAAAAGGCAAAATTAAAATTGACGATTAAAACAAGCAGTTACAAAAATACGCAGAAACCAATTAAGGCTTCTGCGTATTTTTTAATCCATTTTTAAAATTGCCATAAATGCTTCCTGCGGCAGTTCCACGCTGCCAACCTGCTTCATGCGTTTTTTGCCTTCTTTTTGTTTTTCCAAAAGTTTGCGTTTACGGCTTATATCGCCGCCATAGCATTTTGCCAAAACATCCTTGCGCAAAGCTCGCACGTTTTCGCGGGCAATAATTTTGTTGCCGATAGCGGCTTGTACAGGTATTTCAAACATCTGGCGCGGAATTAAGCTGCGCAGCTTTTCAACAAGCTGCCTGCCGCGCACCGTGGCTTTTTCACGGTGTACAATAGCGCTCAAGGCGTCAACCGGGTCACCGTTCAGTAAAATATCAACCTTCACCAAATCGGAAGCACGGTAACCGGCAAGTTCATAATCAAGCGAAGCATATCCGCGTGTTGCCGATTTCAAGCGGTCAAAATAGTCAAAAATAATTTCACTCAGCGGCAGCGCATAATGAATCATAACACGGGTTTCATCAAGGTATGTCATGTTTTCGTATTCGCCGCGCTTTTCCTGAGAAAGTTCCATAACAGCGCCTACATAATCTTTCGGCACAATAATGGTAGCATTTACATAAGGTTCTTCAACATGGTCTATAACCGTCGGGTCGGGGAAGTTAGACGGATTGTCAACCAGCTCTACGTCGCCGTTAGTACGGAACACTTCATAAATTACGTTAGGTGCCGTAGTAATAAGCGCTAAATTATATTCACGCTCAAGGCGCTCTTTAATAACATCCATATGCAAAAGGCCCAAAAAGCCGCAGCGGAAGCCAAAGCCCAACGCAACGGAAGTTTCCGGCTCAAACACCAGCGAAGCATCGTTAAGCTGCAATTTTTCCAGCGCGTCGCGCAGATTGTCGTAATCGGAATTTTCTACCGGATAGAGGCCGCAGTAAACCATCGGCGTGGCCTTGCGGTAACCGGGCAGAGCTTCATCTGCGGGATTGTTAGCGTCGGTAATGGTATCGCCAACGCGCGCATCCTTAACGTTTTTAATGGCGGCTGCCAAAAAACCTACCTGCCCGGCATCAAGCTCATCAACAATTACCGGGTTAGGCTTAAAAACGCCGACTTCCGTTACTTCAAATTCAGCTCCGGTTGCCATCATGCGTATTTTCATGCCTTTTCTTACGCAGCCGTCTATCACGCGGAAATAAAGCACAACACCTTTATAAGCATCAAATTTGGAATCGAACACCAGTGCTTTTAACGGCTTTTTCGCGTCGCCTTTGGGAGCCGGAATCTTTGCTACAATCGCTTCCAAAACATCTTCTATGCCAATGCCGGTTTTAGCGCTTGTAAGCACGGCTTCGGATGCGTCAATGCCGATAACATCTTCAATTTCATGCTTTACACGTTCAGGGTCTGCACTCGGCAGGTCAATTTTATTAATAACGGGAATAATTTCCAAATCATTATCCAAAGCCAGGTAAACATTGGCAAGAGTCTGCGCTTCAATGCCCTGCGTAGCATCAATAACCAGCAGTGCGCCTTCGCAGGCAGCCAGCGCGCGCGATACTTCATAAGTAAAATCGACATGGCCCGGAGTATCTATAAAATTAAGCATATACTCCTGCCCGTCGCGTGCCGTATAAATGCTGCGCACAGCCTGCGCTTTAATGGTAATGCCGCGTTCACGCTCCAAATCCATGGAGTCAAGAATTTGTTCTTCCATTTCGCGCTTGGTTAATGTGCCGGTATATTCAATCAAACGGTCGGCCAGAGTAGATTTACCATGGTCAATATGGGCAATAATAGAAAAATTGCGTATATGTTGCTGATCCATTGCGTTCTCCTTATAAAAAACTTATCTGACTTATTATTATATCATTTACAGCGCAGTGCCTGCAAGTACATGAACTTTTCGACGTCTTGTAAAAAATATTGCTGCCGCAAGATTTATAATAAAAAATCCTTGCGCAGTGCCTTACTTTGTGGTAAAATTACTTGGTAAAGGTAATTGATGGTAGGAGGTGAATTCGTTGCCGAACATTAAATCTTCCATTCGTAGCGTAAAAACTGATGCAGAACGCCGTGCAAAAAATGCACCTGTAAAGGCTGCTATCCGTAACATTGCCCGTAAAGTAGTTGCTTTAACCGAAACCGGTACTCAAGAAGATGCAAAAGCTACTTATGTAACTGCATCCGGTTTAATTGATAAAGCAGCACGTAAAGGTATTATCCACAAAAACGCTGCAAACCGCAGAAAATCCAGACTTGCAAAAAAAGTCAATGCTATGGAGTAATTTCTCCGTATATTAAAGCCTGCAAAAGCTTGCAGGCTTTATTTTTTTACCCTATCCGCGTTTTATAATGCTTTCGCCGAACTTGTTTTTTAAAAAATCAACGGCCATATTGCGTTTTTTTATTTTTTCGTTTTCATTAAAATTCAAAACCGGCGCTGCATCTTCACTTTCTAAATGCGAAATGCTTACGCCAAGCAGCCGCACGCCTTCCGTAAATCTTACCTGCTGCATAAGTTTGAGTGCCAGCGCATAAATTTCTTCGTCATATGCTACCGGCAGTTCTGATGTTATGCTGCGGGTAATTGTTTTAAAAGAGCTGAATTTAACTTTTAAAGTTACCGTATACCCGATTAATTTGCGTTTTCTTAACCGCCAGCCAGTTTCGCCGCATAAATCGCGCACAGCCTTTTTCAAATCTGCTTCTTCATACAAATCTTTATCGTAAGTATGTTCTTTGCCTATTGACTTGGCTTCTGTTTCGTTTACAACCGGCCTGTTATCTATGCCGCACGCCAGGTTATGTACAGACTGTGCATTAATGCCGAATACTTTTTGCAGAATACTTATATCGGCAGCGGCGATTTTGCCGATTGTATCAATGCCGTACTGCAAAAGCATTGCTTCTGCCGATTTGCCAATGCCAAAAATTTTACGCACCGGCATAGGCGCAATAAAGGCAGCCGCTGTTTCATGCTTTATTAATACCAGTCCGTCCGGTTTTTCCAAATCGGAGGCAAGTTTCGCCAAAAATTTATTGGGTGCAATGCCAACGGAAGCATGCAAGCCTGTTTGCTCATAAATTTTGTTTTTTACAGCTTTGCCCAATGCCACAACATCAGGGTACAAACCTTCCATACCTGTTACATCTAAAAACGCCTCATCAACAGAAAGCTGCTCCACCAACGGCGAAAAGCTGCGGAAAATTTCCATTATCCCATCAGAAATTTCTTTATAACGCCGCATCCTCCCCTGAATGTAAATGCCCTGCGGGCACAGGCGCTTGGCCATATGCATCGGCATGGCAGAATGTACGCCAAACTTACGCGCCTCGTAAGAGCATGTAGAAACTACGCCTCTGCCGCTTAAACCGCCTACAATTACCGGCAGCCCCTTCAGGCTCGGATTATCAAGTTGTTCTACCGATGCAAAAAAAGCATCCATATCGACATGCATTATCCAGCGCAGCATTTTATCACTCCAACAGTTTTATACAAATATAATAACACACACGTTCGCTTTTTGCTATATTTTTAGCAGTATAAGCACCGTTACATAAAAAACAGCATCTCTGCCTGAACTGACAGAAATGCTGTTTTTTATTTTAGTTTAATGAAAATACTACTTGTACACGTGCGTTTAATTTAATCTTGCCGGGAGAAAGTTTAGTTGCCACCCCATCTTCGGCAAGGTTAGTAGTGCTTCTTAATTTATTGGCACCATAAGCAACAATAGTACCGCCATCGAAACTGTTAATATCTGCGCTGAGCATATTGCCAAGTGTGCGGCTGCCTGCATTTGCTACAACAGCGGCCTTGTCGCGGGCATTTTCAACAGCCGTTGCAAGCAGCTGGCGCTGAATAATATTTTGCGTGCTTAACGCATAAGTTATATTGCTGATATTTGTTGCCCCGGCTTCTACTACGTTATCAATAACCTGAGAAAGTTTATCCAAATCTTTAACCGTTACTTTTATAGAAGAATCAAGAACGTATTTATCGGCAGTGCGCACGCCGTTGCGGTCTACCTTATATTCCTGATAAAGATAATAGCTTGTGTTTTGCAAATCATTATCGGTAATGGCAAGCCCCAAAAGCGCTCTGCGGATTTGTGAAGCGATTTGTGCTTCCTGTGTTCTGGCAGTTTCTGCATCATCTGCCCGTACATTAATGCCCACATCAATATAAGCCATATCCGGCGCAACTTCCTGTTCTGCCATGCCGCTTACGGCAATGGTATTAGGCTCTGCGGCCGCAGCCAGATTTATACCGGCTACGCTAAATACCAGTAGCGCTGCTGCAAGTACCGATGTAAATTTTTTCATATTAACACCTCCATTATTTGCTTACATTATAGAAGCCAAATATGTTTTAATTGTGTTATTTTACGTCTAAATTTACTTTTCCCAATACTTTTGCTGCTTCGCTGTCATCGGTGACATTCTTTTGCGGGCTGGCAGCAGCATATTTTTTCAACAGCATATTAACAATGTTATAATCTACCATGCTGCCTGGGCCATCCATACATCCTCTGTCACAAGCCATGCCTTCAAAATATTCACAATCCAATTTGCCGTCTTCAAGCTGCTTAACTTCGGTTAAACAACGTTCAAGCCCGCTGGCATAATGAGTTTTTAAGTTTTTTCCTTCATCGCCAAGTGCATTAACAACTGCACTTTTTACGCCGCAGGTAACCGGGAAGGAAATGCCGTAAAGCGATGCTTCCGAATTAAACTCGTCCACCTGCATTTTATCCGCTTCAATATCTGCACCGGCAAGCAGGCAGGACATTTCTTCAAAAGTCATGGCATAATCAATGGCATCCAAATTTGCATACGCTTCTGCTTTTTTAGCTATGCAGGGTCCAATAAATACCGTTACAGCATCCGGATTAAGTTCTTTTACATAGCGCCCACAAGCAACCATGGGCGAAACGGTCTGCGAAATTTTACTTTCTGCGGCAGGAATATGTTTTTTTATCATATTTACAAAAGAAGGGCAGCAGGAACTTGTCATGTATTTTTGTTCAGACGGAACTTTTTCCATAAGTTCTTTTGCTTCGCGGCAAGCTGTTAAATCGGCACCAATGGCAACTTCCTTAACGGCAGCAAAACCTGCCTTCATTAAAGCTGCCACTACCTGCGCAGGAGTAACCTTTAAGCCAAGCTGACCTACAAAAGAGGGAGCCAGCAAAGCATAAACCTGCTTGCCTGCTTTAATTTCCTTTATAACCTGCACGATAGCACTGCGCTCATCAATAGCACCAAATGGGCAGGCGCTGCGGCAGGCTCCGCACTGTACGCATTTGTTAAAATCTATTTTTGCTTTTCTGTCGGCACCGGCAGTAATTGCACCTAAAACGCAGGAACGTTCACACGGACGGCTTACTTCAATAATAGCGCCAAACGGGCAGGATTTTTTACAAATACCACATTCAACACATTTGGTTTTGTCTATATACGCTCTGTTTTGGTAAATGGAAATCGCCTTGCGCGGACATTTATTAATACATTTATGTGCTACACAATGGCGGCAGGCATCAGTAACTAAAAATTTATCAATAGGGCACTGGTCGCACGCTTCCGGCAAAACATCAATAACCGGCAGAGTCCTATCTAAAGGTTCTGCCAAAGCTTTTTTGCTGGCATCGACAATATTTATGCCTGTTTGCAGGCCTAAAGCCATATCAATACGGTTTTTTAAAACGGCACGTTCTTTATGCACGCAGCAACGGACACGCGGCGTATCTTCGGTAACCGTGTTATATAAAATGTCATAAACGTGTTCAGGTAAATTTCCGCTCCACGTAAATTTAGCAATGCCGGTCAAAACTGCTCTCCTGAATTTGGTTACTTCTGTTAATTCCATGTTCAGCACCTCAACGATAAAGTAATCTACCATAATTGTAATTGAAAGGCGGCATAAAGGCAAATAAAAATTTGCAAAATGTTAAGTTTAGTACAGAATAATGAAATTATAACTTTTAACAATTAAAACAGAGAAAAGATTTAAATAATAAAATGTATTATGCTATAATAAATTTGTAAAATTATATTAATATAAGAGATGCTACTATAGCAGAATTCTTAAATAACCTTTACAAGTTTTATATTGGAGGAAGATACCATGACAGATATTCAGTGCCGTCAGTTTATGAAAGATTTTTTTGAGCGTTATTATCAAAAATTAGGAAACATTGGTATAATGCGGCCATTAGATGAATCAGACAGAGCTATGTGGAGTGATAATGCTGACCCTAACGAAGAATGGAAAGTATGGAAACTTATACCTTCAACTGCCACTGATCAGGATGTTGAAAATTTAGAAAAGACTATTGGGACAAAACTCCCACAATGTTTGAAAGCTTTTCTCACAGTTTACCATCACTATTTTGATGCCCCTATAGGCGAAAACCCTATCTCCGCTCCGTTTGAAGCTGTCCTTGATGCCTGGAACCCACTTCTGGTAAAGCATGGCTATCTGCCCTTTACCTGGGATGAAGAAGGATACTATATCCGCTGCATAGATCTCGCAAATATGCCAAATGAAGAACAGTGCGGCATATACCAGATAGATCACGAAATTCTTTTTTCACTGGATGAAGACACGACAAAAAGAGCGAATATCACTCAAAACATGGAATATTTATCTCAGAACCTCTTCACTTATTTGGAAAGCATTTTGAATGATGAAGAATAATTATAAAATATATTTATATCATTAGATAAAGCAAAAGAAACAGTACCATATGGTACTGCTTCTTTTTCAAACCGGCAACTATCTATCCTCCCGGGCCGCTTCCAGCCAAGTACTTTCGACGTATAAGGGCTTAACTTCTGTGTTCGGGATGGGAACAGGTGGACCCCCTTAGCCATTACCACCGGATATATTAATTTATTGAGGTGAACCCTCAAAGCTATATAGAAGAAACTTACGAAGTCAAGCCCTCGACATATTAGTACCGGTCAGCTCAATACATTGCTGCACTTACACTCCCGGCCTATCTACCTCATCTTCTTTAAGGTGTCTTACCAGATTACTCTGTGAGAGATCTCATCTTAAGGATGGCTTCACGCTTAGATGCTTTCAGCGTTTATCCAGTCCGGACGTAGCTACCCAGCTGTACTCCTGGCGGAATAACTGGTACACCAGCGGTCCGTCCACTCCGGTCCTCTCGTACTAGGAGCAGACCCCTTCAAATCTCTTGCGCCCGCGATGGATAGGGACCGAACTGTCTCACGACGTTCTGAACCCAGCTCACGTACCACTTTAATGGGC
>OJNQ01000913.1_pt1 | contig 22069 bp, 18 predicted proteins | sample 1597621 | NCBI WGS metagenome assembly OJNQ01 (sample SAMEA2452137, study PRJEB22498) | human gut metagenome | reverse complement strand
GGGTGTTTGTTCATTTTCTTTAGTGGTAAAGAAAACGAGCCAAAAGAAAGCAACCGCAGATAAAATTTTAGCTTTGAAAAAAATTATCATTGCATACAATGCTTAAAACTCGCTATGCTCAAACAGTTAAGCAAAAAACGTATTCAATGATAATGTTTTTCAATAATCTTATGATTACCGCTAAATTTTATAATGCGGAAATAGATTACGTATTATTAGAAAAATTTCCTCATAGTATAGATGTTATATTTATTGTATAAGATTTATATTATGAGGATTTTTTATTATTAGATTAGAAAAATAATAATTAAGTATATAACAAATTATTTATAGATAAAAAATAATAAGCAAATATTCCTCACGTTAGCAATTTTTCGGTAGCTGAAAGCTATTGGGAATTATAAAATCATATCTATGAATTTAGCTCTACTGTTTGAACGAAGTGAGTTTAGAGCGTTGTAGATATGGTTTTATAATGGACAAAGAAAAATTGGTATCGGGAGGTAGAGTTCTTTTGTTACTTTTCTTGCTCATGAAAGAAAAGTAAGTATAAAAATGTAGGTGTTCATTTCTTTGGTGGCAAAGAAACGAACCAAAGAAAGCCACCGCAGATAAAATTTTAGCTTTGAAAAAATATATAGGTATTCATTTTCTTTAGTGGTAAAGAAAACGAAGCAAAAGAAACCACTCTCTCACGCACTTTTTATGATAACCTGATGACTACCGTAAAAAATGCTAAAATGCGGGAGAGATTTGGTGTTATTTAAGATTTCTTTTTTATAAATAAGTATTTACCTATTGTTTTGAAATAAATAATATATTTTACTTATGGATAGATATATGATAATATAAGGTCAAGGTTGAACGAGATGTTAATTAAGAAGTTATAAATAAGATAATTTATGAAAGAAGGCTTTATATTATGATTAGAAAAGTTCCTGTACCTACTGCTGGGGTGATGCTTGGATTGGCGGCTCTTGGCAATTTGCTTGCACCATATTCCATGATTTTGAAATATGCTTGCGGTATTAGTTCTGCGTTTTTAGGGGTGTTGTTATTTAGCAAAATTATTTTACATCCGCAGATGATGAAAAATGATTTGAATGGAAATTCTATTTTTGCCAGTGTGTTTGCTACTTTTTTTATGGCGATTATGCAACTTTGCACTTATACTTTTCCGTTTGCACCTATAGCTAGTGAAGTAGTTTGGTATGGGGCGATTTGTGGTCATTTTATGTTGATGGCGTGGTTTACTTATCGCTATATCATCAATTTTGAATTAAGAGATGTTTTCCCAACATATTTTATAGCATATGTAGGTATTGTGGTAGCGTCTGTTACAGCACCTACTTTTAATCATCATAATTTGGGTGAATATATTTTCTGGTTTGGTTTCACTATGTATATGATATTATTTGCTCTTGTTACTATCCGTTATTGCAGTAAACATGCAATCGCTGAACCAGCAAAACCTTTATTTTGTATCTATACTGCGCCAATGAGTTTAAGTTTAGCAGGATATCTTGCTTGTGTTGCTGATAAATCTTTAATCATGATTGTGATTATGCAGATATTAGCTCAAGGTTTATTTGTGGCGGTGCTTACACAGATGCCAAAACTTTTAAAATTAAAATTCTATCCTAGTTATGCAGCATTTACTTTCCCATTTGTTATTACTGCGATTGCACTTCGTCAAACTGTTAGTTATTTAAATGAAATCAATATAGCAGTACCTAGCATTTTAAATTATGTAGTAGGAGTGGAAACTATCTTAGCTACAGCGATTGTAACTTATGTGTTCATCAGATATTTGAAATTCTTACATGAACAAATGATTGTAAATATGGGGGATAGAGCAAAAACTGTTTTTGGTACTATAACTAATATTGTTAAATAATGAAGCCTTCAAAATTCTAAGAATATACCTTAATACTATTTAGGTTTAGATTTTATATCTAAACCTATTTTTTTATGCATAAAATAATTATTGTTGATTTGTTTTACTAAGGACAGGATATTGTTATCAAAAAGCATTTTGCCAAATAGTCTATAGATGGTATAATATAGCTATTGTTTTTAACTATTTATAATTTGTATATATAAGAAAGGATGGAAATGAATGGTTGAATCAGCATGGTCGCTATTGCCTCCGATAATTACCATAGTATTGGCTTTGGCGACAAAAGAAGTATACATGTCGTTGATTGTGGGTATCTTTGTAGGGGCTTTAATGTTCACAGGCTTTGATTTATTAGCTGCTATTGATACGTTCTTTGCGATTATGTCCGATAAAGTTGGCGGAAATGTATATATTTTAGTATTTTTGGTCTTATTAGGTATTATTGTAGCAGCTATTGCTCGCTCTGGTGCTTCTCGTGCTTATGGTGAATGGGCAGCAAGTGTAATCAGAGGAAAACGCAGTTCCTTACTTGTTACTTCTATCTTAGGGGTAGTTATCTTTATCGATGACTATTTTAACTGTTTGACTGTAGGTACAGTTATGCGACCTGTTACTGATAAATTTAATGTAACTCGTGCAAAACTTGCTTATATCATCGATGCTACAGCAGCACCAATTTGTATTATCGCTCCAGTATCCAGCTGGGCAGCAGCAGTTAGTTCTTCACTTCCAGAAGATAGTGCTATTGATGGTTTCTCTTTATTCTTGCAGACAATTCCTTTTAATATGTATGCATGGTTTACTATTATCTTCATGTTGTTCTTGATCTGGACTGGCAAAGATTTTGCTGCTATGAAGACTTTGGAACAAAGAAGCAATGGTAAATTAATTATTCCTGAAGAATATAAAGAAGAACAGATGGAAATTGTAGGTAATGGTAAAATCTTAGATTTATTATTACCACTTATCGTTTTAATCGGTGGCTGTATTTTCGGTATGCTTTATACTGGCGGTATTTTAGATGGTGCTAGTGTATCTGATGCTTTTGCCAATTGCGAATCTGCTAGAGGTCTAGTAATTGGTTCCTTTATCGCTTTAGTGTTCACATTCTTACTCTATGTACCACGTGGGGTGCTTCGCTTTGGTAAATTCTGTGAATGCTTTAACCAAGGTTTTAGAGCTATGACTCCAGCTATTTTTGTCTTGTGTCTTGCTTGGAGCTTATCTGGTGTTTGCGGTGAAGATTACTTGAATATTGGTGGTTATGTTGGCGGTATCGTATCCAACAATGCTACTGTAGGCATGTTCATGCCAGCATTATTCTTCCTCGTAGCTATCGGTCTTGCATTTGCTACAGGTACATCTTGGGGTACTTTTGGTATCTTAATTCCAATTGCGCTCGCTGTAGTATCTTCTGATGCTCATCTTTTAGTTGTTACAGTAGCAGCTGTATTAGCTGGTGCTGTAGGCGGTGACCATGTATCACCAATATCGGATACAACTATCTTGGCTTCTGCGGGGGCTCAATGTAGTCATATCGACCATGTAAGTACACAGGTTCCATATGTAATCGTAGTAGCTAGTTGTGCATTTGTAGGTTATTTAGTAGCTGGTATTGCTGGTAATGGCTGGATTGGTGTAGTATCTGGTTTTGTTTTATTAGCTATAGCTATGACTTATATTTATAAAGTTTTAATGAAAGATTAATAAAGATTAATTAAGAAAACTCTAGGATTTATATTCTAGAGTTTTTTTATATCTAAGTTTATATTTGATATTATTAGGAATTTATATTTTTTTGTAAAATATAAATATAAAATAAGGAAATAATATAGTATTGGATTTTTACATATATATGATATAATATAAAATTAGTTAAGAATGGATTTATAAATTAATAATAAATTTGTGGAGGATTTTATGGGAAGATTTTATAAAAAAGCGATAGTTACAGCTTTATTAGTATCAGCATTATCAACTACTGCTTTTGCGGCGCCAGAAGATGTGTATACAAATATTGCTGATAGTGCAGTGATTATGGATGCAGCAGATACTTCAGTGTTTAAACCAGCATCTTTAAAATCATTAGATGATTATGATGAACATTATCGTTTATATAAATATGATACGATATCAATTAGAATTATAGGCTACAAAGATGCTCAGGGATTGGATAGCATTATGATCGGCACAGATGGTTATGTAAATCTACCTTATGCTGGTAGCGAAAAATTAGCAGGTTTAACTATTGAAGAAGCAAAGCAAGTATTGACAGCGAAATTTGGTAGATATATTAAGATACCAGATATGTCAATAATTGTTACTAATTATGGACCTAGAAAAGTACAGGTATTAGGAGAAGTAAATGCTCCAGGTACAGTGGAATTAGCTTCTGATGATATGAATGTATTAGCAGCTATTTCTAAAGCAGGATGGGTGACTACATATGGTCGTATCAAAAAAGTGCAAGTCATTCGCATAGATGATGGTGTTATGTATGTGAAAGAAGCCAATATTAAAGATTATATAGAAAAACATGATATCAGTCAGAATTTCGCTCTAGAAGATGGAGATATCTTATATATTCCTAAATCAAATAAAATTGACTTCCATAATGATATATTACCTCTTATTAATGTATATAGTACGTATAGAGCATTGACTGATTAATTAGGAGTGAAATAATGGATATAAATAATGCAAATAATAATGATACAATTGATTTAAGAAAATTGTTTTCTTTGATGATAGAAAAGAAAAAGATAGTTATAGCGATAATAGTAATTTGTACTATTATTGCCACTATAGTTGCTTTTGTTTTGCCGAAATCTTATCAATCTACTACACTTGTACGTGTAAAATCCGATAATATTTCTTCTATGGCTGGTTATGCAGCTATGGCAGCTGGCTTTGGTATAGATATAAGTGCAAATAGTTCAGCTTCACCAGAGTCTTATATTGAATTAATGAAATCTCGTGAAGTATTAAATCCAATTATAGAAAAAGTGGATTTAACAGATGAAGAACGAAATGAATTAAAAATGGAAGATTTTATAAAAAAATATTTAGAAATTAATAATACAAAAAAAACAGATTTAATAAATATAGTAGCTTATGGTAAAACACCAGAAGAAGCACAGATGATTTCTCAAGGAGTAGCAGATAATTTTTTAGCATTGATGACTAAATTAAATAAAGAAGATAATTCCACTACTTTGAAATTCCTTGATGAACGCATAAAAATCGCAAAAGAAGAGATGGAAACAGCAGAAAATAAATTAGCTGCTTATCAGCAGGAACATAAAATCTATGCACCTGATGAACAAGCCAAAGCTATTATTGCTAATTTAAATAATTATGATACAACTATATCCCAGCTTCAAGCGCAAAGTGAAGGTGATAGTGCGAAACTCGCTGGTGTGACTAGTCAATTGGAACAGCAAAATGCATCTTTATTAGAATATAATGTATCTGATAATACAAATATCGGCAATATCCGTGAGTCTATAGTCAATAAACGTGTAGAACTTGTAGGACTTCAGCAACAGTTCACTGATGAACATCCAGATGTGATTAAAGCCAAAGAAGAATTAAATAGTCTCGAAAAATCTTTATCTGATGAGATTGCAAAGGCTGTAAATTCTCAATCAGTGACTTTAAGTCCAGTGCAAGCTAATCTTTTAAAGGATAAAATTAGCACAGAAGTGCAGATATCTGTAAATAATGCTTCTTTAGAAGCTTTGAAGGCAAAACAGGCAGAAGCTCAAGAAAGTATAGCTACATTATCTGCTGATAGTGTAGAATATATGCGTTTAGAGCGTAATGCTAAAATCACAGGCCAAGTATATACTTCTCTTGTACAGAACTATGAACAGACTAGAATTCAAGAAGCAAAAGACTCTATGGATATCCAGATCATTGATACAGCAGACTTGCCAAATGAAGATATGCCAGCTAAGCCAAATAAAAAAATAATTGTAGTTATTGGCTTTGTTTTAGGTATAATGATCAGTTTGGGTTATATTTTATATAATTATAGTAAAAGATACAGTTTATAATAGTAAATAGAAGTAAAAGGAGAAGTATAAAATAAAAGTTAAATATAGCTTCTCCTTTTATACTATAATTAAAAATAAATGCAATGTAGGTGAATTTATTGGCACAAAATTATAAAACTAATTTAAAACAGAATATCCGCATAATTTGGTCCGGTATATCACTGATGGCAGATTATCTAGCAGTATTATTAGCTGAGATGATAGCAATTTATTTTAGTGAGGAAAATCTTCGTCATATAGATTTATTTATCGTTATACCGTTTATTTATATAGCTTTTATTGCTGCTGCAAGGACTTATCGTCGTACTATCCCTTTTTGGCAGAGAATAGAGTCGCTTTTTTATAGTAGTATCTATAGCATTATTGCTATATTATTATTCTTTTTTGTGCGAGCAAGTTCTACTGAACATAGTATAGCTTTTTTAGCTTTATTGTGGTTAGCTAGTTTTATTTGTCTAGTGATAATTCGTTATTTATTAAAGCGTATTTTAGATGAAAGAAATATATTTCAAATTCCTTTACTTATTATTGGAGCTCAAGAAGAAGCATTAGCTTTTGTTAAAGCTATTAATAGTGATATAGGAATGAGTTCTTATAAAATAGTAGGTTTAATCAGTGATAAAAATCCTGTAAAAGGATTAGAAAATTATCCGCTATTAGGTGATTTTAAGGATATTGAAAAAATAATCAAAACTACTGGTATTAATAATGTATTGATAGCAATTCCTTATTTAGAACAAATCAAAAAACAAGAAATCATTCATCGTGTGCAACCTTTAGTCAGAAATATATGTATTATACCAAGTTTATCAGCTATTCCTATGGGGGGCGCTGATTTAGAAACTTTTTTTGATGAAAAGTTTATGCTTATACGCATTCGCAATAATTTAGCGCGTGATATCAATAAATTGATTAAATTAATTTTTGATTTAATTATAGGTTTATTGATTTGTATACCAGTAATTCCGATAATAATAGCTTGTGCTATATGGGTAAAATTGGACTCCAAAGGACCTATTTTTTATAATGCAAAACGCATTGGCAAAAACGGCAAAGAATTTACTTGTTATAAATTTCGTTCCATGTATACAAATGGTGATGAATTATTAACGCAGTATCTAGTAGAAAATCCAGTAGCTAAAAAAGAATGGGATGAGTTTCAAAAGCTTCATGATTATGATCCTCGTGTTACTAAAGCTGGAAAAATTATGCGTAAAACTAGCCTTGATGAATTGCCACAAATTCTCAATGTATTAAAAGGTGAAATGAGTCTTGTAGGTCCTAGACCATATCTTCCGCGCGAAAAAAAGATGATGGGACATTTTTATAATATTATTATCTCTACAGTACCAGGGATAACAGGTTATTGGCAAGTAAATGGTCGTTCTGATGTGACTTTTGAAGGTCGATTGAGAATGGATGATTGGTATATACGTAATTGGTCTGTATGGATAGACATTATATTGTTAATTAAAACTATAAAAGCAGTATTTTGTAGTAAAGGTGCAGTTTGATTTTTATAGGTGGAATTATGAAAAATAATAAAGAGATTATAAATATCGCTATGATAGGACATAAAAGGGTGCCTTCTAGGGAAGGAGGTATTGAAGTTGTTGTTGAGGAGTTAAGTTACCGTTTAGTTAAATTAGGTTATAATGTTACTTGTTATAATCGAACGGGTCATCATGTAAGTGGAAAAAAATATGATAAAAAGAAATTAAATAATTATAAAGGTATAAGATTAAAGAATGTATTTACTATAGATAAAAAAGGATTAGCTGCTGTTTCTGCAAGTTTTTTTTCTGCTATTTATGCGGCTTTTGGAAAGTATGATATAGTACATTTTCATGCTGAGGGACCGAGTTTTATGTGTTGGTTACCTAAACTTTTTGGGAGAAGAGTGATTGTTACAATACATGGATTAGATCATCAACGAGCAAAATGGGGTAAATTTGCTCGTTGGTATATAATGATGGGGGAGAAAAATGCAGCAAAATATGCAGATGAAATAATTGTTTTAAGTAATGATGTTAAACAATATTTTAAAGATAAATATGATAGAAAAACAGTTATGATTCCTAATGGTGTAAATAAACCTTGTATAAAACCGGTTAATGTTATCAAAGAAAAATATACTTTGGAAAAAGATGAATATATTTTATTTTTAGGAAGATTAGTCCCAGAAAAGGGAATTAAGTATTTGCTAGAAGCTTTTAAATCTGTAAAAACAGATAAAAAATTAGTAATTGCTGGTGGAAGCAGTGATACAAATGATTTTATGCACCAATTAAAAAATATGGCAAATGAAGATCAAAGAATAATTTTTACAGGATTTATAGATGGGGATATTTTAGAAGAATTATATAGTAATGCATATATTTATGTATTGCCATCCGATTTAGAGGGAATGCCACTTAGCTTGTTAGAAGCAATGAGTTATGGAAATTGTTGTTTAGTATCAAATATATCTGAATGCAAAGATGTTGTTGAAGATAAAGCTGTAATATTTGAAAAAAGTAATGTAGAAGATCTAAAAAATAAATTACGAAAACTAATAGATAATAAATCCTTAGTGGAATATTATAAAAAAACAGCAAGTGAATTTATTTGTAAAAAATATAATTGGGATGATGTAGTAAAAAGGACATTAGAGATATATGGTGTAAAAAAATAAAATGAATTGAGGATAATATTATGAAAATATTAATGGTCAATAAATTTTTATATCCAAATGGTGGGTCAGAAACATATATTTTTAAATTAGGTGAATATCTTATACAGCAAGGTCATGAAGTACAGTATTTTGGGATGGAACATAAAGGAAGATGTGTAGGAAATGCTATTAATGCATATACTTCAGATATGGATTTTCATAACACATTTAAATTAAAAAAATTAATTTATTCAATAAAAACTATTTATAGTATAGAAGCTAGAAAAAAAATTCGTTTAGTTTTAGATGATTTTAAACCAGATATTGTACATTTAAATAATTTTAATTATCAATTAACACCTAGTATAATTTTAGAAATAAAAAAATGGAGTAAAGATACAAATAAAAGATGTAAGATAATTTATACTGCACATGATTATCAGTTGATTTGTCCTAATCATATGTTATATAATCCTAATAAAAAAAATATATGTGAAAAATGTATTGGTGGTCATTTTATAAATTGTATAAAAGGTAAATGTATACATGGATCTTTAGCTAAAAGTGTTGTTGGTGCAGTAGAAGCATATTTTTGGAATTTAAATAATGTATATAAATATATAGATAAAGTAATTTGTATATCAAAATTTATGAAACAAAAATTAGATACTAATCCAATATTAAAAAATAGAACAATTGTTATATATAATTTTACTGATTTTGAGAGAAATATACTAGGTAAAAAAGGTAATTATATTTTGTACTTTGGGCGGTTTGCAAATGAAAAAGGAATAAAAACTTTAATAGAAGTATGTAGAATGTTACCGAATATAAATTTTGTTTTTGCTGGTTCAGGTCCTTTAAAAAATTTATTAGAAAACATAAAAAATATAAATAATGTGGGATTTAAATCTGGAGAGGATTTGAAAAAATTAATACAAGAAGCTAGGTTTACAATAGTACCTTCAGAATGGTATGAGCCTTTTGGATTAACTATTGTAGAATCTTTAAAAATGGGAACACCAGTTGTTGGGTCTGATGTAGGAGCTATTCCAGAAATTATTGAAAATAACAAAACTGGAATGTTATTTAAGTGTGGAGATGTTGAGGATTTAAAAAATAAAATTAAAAGGTTATGGAATAATGAAAAAATGTTATATTTTTATAGTAAAAATAGTATGAAAAATAATTTTAATACTATAGAATCATATTATAGTGCATTAATAAAAATTTATAAAAAGTAAGAAAAGATTGGAGAATTATAATTATGTCTAAAAAAAAATTAAATGGTACAATTATTGTTACATATCGTTGTAATGCAAGATGTTCAATGTGTAATAGATATAAAGCGCCATCTAAACCAGAAGAAGAAATAACAATAGAAACAATAAAGAAGTTGCCTAATATGTATTTTACAAATATTACAGGTGGAGAGCCTTTTATTCGTACAGATTTAAAAGATATAGTTCGTGAGTTATATAAAAAAAGTGATCGTATTGTGATTTCTACTAATGGATTTTTTACAGATCGTATTATAGATTTATGTAAAGAATTCCCAAATATTGGCATTCGTATTTCTATTGAAGGTTTAGAAAAAACTAATAATGAAATTAGAGGATTACAAGATGGCTTTAATAAAGGATATACTACGTTAAAAAAATTAGTGGAAATGGGTATGAAAGATGTTGGATTTGGTATGACAGTCCAAGATAAAAATGCTTCTGATTTAGTTCCTTTATACAAATTGTCTAATGAAATGGGAATGGAATTTGCTACAGCTTCTTTACATAATAGTTTTTATTTTGTGGAAGCTAAAAATATTATTCATGATAGACCGATGGTAGCTAAAAATTTTGAAAATCTTATAAATGAATTATTAAAATCTAATAGTCCTAAAAAATGGTTTAGAGCATATTTTAATCATGGATTAATAAATTATATTTATGGACAGAAAAGACTACTTCCTTGTGATATGAGTTTTGATACTTTTTTTATTGATCCATATGGTGATGTGATGCCTTGTAATGGAACAAAAGATAAAGAAGTAATGGGAAATTTAAATAAACAAAATTGGGATGAGCTTTGGAATAGCAAAGAAGCTGAATTAGTTAGAAAAAAAGTGCGTAAGTGTAATAGAAATTGTTGGATGATAGGTTCTGTATCTCCAGCTATGCATAAGTATATAAAAATTCCTTTATGGTGGGTTATAAAGCATAAATTTTTATATTTTTGGAAAAAACAAAAATATAGTATGTATGAATTACCTATTGTAAAAAATTATAGAGATGGAAAAATAACAAAAGAAGAATTAGATAAATGTTCTACATGTGATAAAAATGCTCAAATTAGTGATGGATTAAGTATTATAAGTAGAGAACAATTAAAATATAAAACAGGGGAGGAGATTGTAGATGCAGATATAGCATCTCAAAGGAAAAATGATATTAAATAGTAAAAAAGAATATATTAGATATTTAATATTTTTAGTAGTAATTTATATTTTTTTATTTAGAGATTTATTTATAGAATTAATACCTGTTTTTAGTTTTTTTGATGAAATATTTGCTTTGTTAGCATTGCCTATTTTTTTGTATAATTTATTTAAAAATAAAGGATTAATAGAAATAAATAAGATAAATTGGGTTGTATTATTAGTGGTATTTTTTTCTATTGGTTTATTGGGAAATATAAAATATCATTATCAACCTTTTGTAGAAGCTGTTTTACCTGATTTATTTTTAAATTTAAAGTTTTGGTTAACTTTATATATTGGAAGTGAAATATTTGGAAACCTAGATTTTTATCGATATGGAAAAAGAATTGTATTAAATATTAAATTTATTATATGGATATATATTATTTTATTTTTTATTGACAATTTATCAGGAGGAATATTTCCAGCAGATATTAGATATAATTTTAGGTCAACACAGTTTTTTTATGGAGCACATACAGTATTTGCAGCTATATGTATATTTTTAATAGCATTGTTAACAATAATAAAGGAGCGAGTATCACAAATAAATTTTTATTTAGTTGTTTTACTGTTATTATTGATATCTACAATGAGAAGTAAAGCATTTATAGCGGCGATAATATATATATTAGTATATTATTTAATATTAGTTTTAAAGAAAAAAATAAATATTAAATATATAATAATGTTGGTATTGATAGGAATAATAATAGGAATAACACAAATTCAATTTTATTTTTTTAATGATTTAACAGATGATATTGCAAGAGTAGGAATGTTGGTAGCTTCCATATTTATAGGAATAGATCATTTTCCATTAGGAGCAGGGTTTGGTACATTTGCTTCATTTTATTCAGGTCAAGTATATTCACCATTATATATAGATTATGATATTTCATGGATGTATGGATTAACAGAAGATCATCCATCATTAGTAAGTGATGCATTTTGGCCAATGATAATTGGTCAAAATGGGTATATTGGATTAATTATATTTATTATAATTTTAGTGAAGATTTTTAAAGAAATACAAAAAATATATTATATAGATAAATATAAATATATGTCTGGAATATTTGTTTTTTTATATTTAATGATAGCATCATTAGCAGAGTCAGCTTTTGTACATCCAATAGCAATGCCTTTAGCTTTAATTTTAGGTATTTGTTTAAAAAAGAAAAGTATATAGAAATATGTATAAATAAGAGGTATTCTTTTTATGAAAATAGCAATAATTACTTTAAACGGGCATTTTAATTATGGCAATAGATTGCAGAATTATGCGTTACAGGAATTTTTGAAAAATTTTTCTGAGCAAGTTGATACCATTTGGTATGAAAAAAATGAATGGTGGAATAATGTAAGTTATTTACCAGAAACTTCTTTAAATAAGAAATTTTTGTCGAAAAAATATTTAAAATATATTCTAAAATATATTTTAAATCGGCATAATATACGAATGAAAGAAAAAATTTTAAAAGAAAATTATGGAGAAGAATGTATTAGACAATATAATATAAAAAAGTTTTCAGATAGATATATTAGTATACATTATGATTATAGAATAAAAGAAAATATAGGTACAGAATATGATTTTTTTGTAGTAGGTAGCGATCAAATATGGTATCCTTTTCCAAATAAAATGAATATTAGATTTTTAAAATTTGCTCCATATGAAAAAAGAATAGCATATGCAGCTAGTTTAGGAAATAGTAAAATAGAAAAAGTATATAAAAATTTATTTAAAAAATCTATATTAGGAATGAAACATATTTCAGTTAGAGAAAGTAAGGGAGCTGAAATTATTTATGAATTGATAGGGAAAAAAGTTCCGGTCTTGGTAGATCCAACATTGTTACTATCGAAAGAAAAATGGGATAAAATGATAATAAAACCTAGTTGGTATAAGGAGTGTAAGTATATATTTGTATATTTTTTAGGTGATTTGCCATTAGAAATAAAAAAATTTGCTCAAAAATATAATTTAAAAATTATTAACATGATGGATAAATCTAATTTTGATATATATGTATCAGGTGTAGAAGAATTTATATATTTGATAAAAAATGCACAATTAGTGGTTACAGATTCTTTTCATGGAACAATTTTTTCTATTTTAATGAATATACCTTTTATCGTACTTTCAAGAAAAGAAAATAATAAATTATTAGATATGAATTCCCGTATAGAAACATTATTAGAATTATTTGGATATCAAGATAGATATATTGTAAATGGAAAATGTAATTTATCTGAAGATGAAATTTTGCATATGGATTTTAGTGATGTAAAAGCTATTCAAGAGCGAGAAATAGAACGTTCTACAGCATATATGAAAAAGGCTTTAAATTTAGAATAAGTGTAGGTTTTTTATATGATTGAAATAAAGGCTAAAGAAGATTGTTGTGGTTGTTATGCTTGTTATAATATTTGCCCAAAAGAGTGCATAACAATGGAAGCAGATAATGAAGGTTTTTGGTATCCTAAAATAGATAAGGATAAATGTATTAATTGTAATTTATGCGAAAAAGTATGTCCAATTATAAATAAACCTAACAGTTTTTTATATAAAGAAAAATCATATGCAGTATTTAATAAAAATGAAAAAATTCGATTAGAAAGTTCATCAGGTGGAATATTTAGTATATTAGCAGAATATGTCATTAACAATCATGGAAGTGTTTATGGTGCTGCTTTTGATAAAGATTTTAATGTAAAACATATCAAAATAACTAGTTTGCAGGATATTGAACTATTGCGTGGTAGTAAATATGTACAAAGTAGAACGAATGATATTTTTAAATCTATAAAATTTGATTTAAAAAATAATAAAATGGTATTATTTACAGGTACACCTTGTCAAGTAGCAGGATTACAATCTTTTTTACAAAAAAAATATGATAATTTAATTCTAATGGATATAGTTTGTCATGGTGTTCCATCTCCATTAGTATGGCAACAATATATTGATGAATTAAAACAAAATTATAAACAAGATATAAAAAGTATTTATTTTAGAGATAAAAGTACAGGTTGGAAAACATATTCTGTAAAATTTTTATTTGATAAAGATGAGTATAAAAATTTTGGTTTCAAAGATATATATATGAAGGGATTTCTTAATGATATATATTTAAGACCATCTTGTTATAATTGTAATTTTAAAGGTATTGAACGTGTTAGTGATATTACTGTAGCAGATTTTTGGGGCATAGAAAAAGTTTTACCTAAAATGGATGATGATAAAGGAACATCATTAATTGTAATTCACAGTGAAAAGGGTAAACAATTATTTGATGAACTTAGTGAAAAAATGATATTAAATGAAGTTAATTTAAATGAAGCAATAAAATATAATTCATCAATGATAAAATCTGTGAAATATAATGAAAAAAGAAATAGTTTTTTTGCTGAATTAAACTCTGGAAAAGAATTAACGGATTTAATAAGAATATATACTAAGATAAGTTTTGAAAAACGAGTAAAAAATAAAATAAAATCGATAATAAAAAAACTTATAAGGTAAAGAGGGTTAATTAACTGTATGAAAAATCAGTTGAAAATAGGTGCAATTTTATCATATGTAAATATATTAGCTGGCTTAATTGTTGGTTTAGGATATACACCAATAATGATTAGATTATTAGGCCAATCTGAATTTGGGTTATATTCATTAATTGGTTCTCTTGTTGCTTATCTTAGTGTTTTAGATATGGGACTTGGTAATACTATTGTTCGATATGTATCAAGAAATCGTGCAGTGGGTGATAAAAGATCTGAGTCAGAGTTAAATGGGTTGTTTTTAGCAGTATATTCAGTTATAGGTCTAATCACTTTAATTGTTGGCAGTATATTGTATTTTAATGTAGATAATATGTTTGGAGCGACTTTGTCTGTTGACCAGATTGAACGAGCTAAAGTAATGATGATATTGCTTATATTCAATATAGCTATATCTTTTCCTTTAAGTGTATTTGCTTCATTAATGCAGGCATATGAAAGATTTATTTTTTTGCGTATATTTAACATCATTAGCGTATTATTGAAACCTATAATAGCACTTCCTTTTTTATTTATGGGGTATGGTGCTGTAACTTTAGTGGTAACAGCAACGATAGTAAATATTGCTTGTTTACTTACAAATGTATATTATTGTTTTAAATATTTAGATATATATTTTAGTAAAGGTCATTTTGAAAAGGCTTTTTTATATGAGATATCTGGTTATGCATTTTTTATCTTTCTTAATGCTATAATGGATAAAATTTATTGGGGAACTGGTCAATTTATTTTAGGTATAGTATCAGGAACTATTCAAGTAGCTATTTATGCTATAGCTATGCAATTTATGGGAATGTATATGCAGTTTTCTAATGCCATAAGTGGCGTTCTTTTGCCAAAAGTAACTATGATGGTAGCTAATGGTGCAACTAAAATAGAATTAACTAATTTAATGATTAAGATTGGTAGATTGCAGTATATAGTTATTGGCTATATTTTAGTGATGTTTTTTCTTGTGGGACAAGAATTTATTTATCTTTGGGCAGGTGAAAATTATTTGTCTGCATATCCAATGATTTTAATACTTATGGTAGGTTTATTAATAGCGTTAGTTCAAAATGCAGGTATTGCTATTTTGCAGGCAATGAATTTAAATCGTTATCGAATGACTGCATATACTATAGTGGCAGTAATAAATATTTTTACTAGTATAATATTGGCTAAAATGTATGGTGGATTAGGTTGTGCAATTAGTACAGCAGTTGCGCTTCTTATAAGTACTGGTTTAATAATGAACAGATATTATCATAAATATATAGGTATTGATATTCCTTTATTTTGGAAAAATATAGTGTATATGATGCCAAGTGCTTTTATACTTATAGTATTAGTAGAAAGTTTTCAAATGAATGTATCATTAAAATATAGCTGGTTATATTTTGTGATAAAAGTAGTTATATATACACTAATATATATTATTTTAATGTATTTTATAGGTATGAATAGTTATGAAAAAATTCTTTGCAAAAGTGTTTTTTATAAAATAAAAAATATATTATACAAAGATAAAAGTTTTTAATTAGTTTAAAATATAGATTTACTAGAAATTATGTATGATTATAAGTATTATTAGCAGTTTTAAGTGCGAAAGGAATTAGTTATTATGAAAAATGTTATATTAACTGATGGTGAAATAGATGAATTAATAGATTTTAAGAAAGGTATACAGGAAGAAACTAAATTATCATGGATAATAGAATCAACTATTAGTAATTGGGGAAGAACGAATTTTTGGCTAAAAATAAAACGTTATTTAGTATATTTTTATGTTCCTTTTAAAGTTTTTTTACATCGAAAAGATTATAATATGATTATTGGTTGGCAACAATTCTATGCTTTAATATTAGCATTTTATTGTAGATTTTTTAATGTAAAAAAAGATTTTTTTATATATGTTATAAATTTTACGTATAAGGATAAAAAAGGGATATTAGGAAAAATATATTTTCGTTTTATGAAATATATTTTACAAAGTAAGTATATAGATAGGATATATGTATTATCTATAGAATATATTGATTTCTGTGTAAAAAAATTAAATATAAAAAAAGAAAAATTTTGTGTAGTACCTTTCGGAGTGCCAGATTTATATAGAAAATATAAGCCATTAAAAGAAACTAATGAATATATTCTAGCAATAGGACGTTCTAATAGGGATTATGATTGGTTAATAAATGAATGGAGCGAGATAAATATTAAATTATATATTATTAGTGATGAATATAAACCAGTAATAAATATACCTAATAATGTAAAAATAATAAATAATATTTCAGGAGAAGAACAATATCCATATATTTTAGGTTGTAAGTTGTTAATATTACCAATAAAAGATAGTAATATTTGTTCTGGAGATACTGTATTATTAACAGCAATGTCATTTAAAAAGACTGTGATAATCACAACTCCTAGTACATTAGCAGAAATGTATATAAAAGATAGAATAAATGGCTTATTAGTGAAAAAAACACATGGAGAATTAAAAAAACTTGTTGATATGGTGGAAAAAGAAAATGTAAATTTAGGTGAATTGGCTAGATTATCGTATAAAAAGAATTTTTCTAGATTTGTTATGGGGAAAAAAGTTGGTAAGTATATAAGAATAGACATCTAAAAATAAATTTAGTAAGATTTATTATAAAAAAATAATAATTATTTTATAAGTTATAAATTTAAAATATGCTATATTGATAATATTAGTAGAAATTTTTAAAATTAGAATATAAATGGGTATATTTTGTAATGAAAGTAGTTATATATGTGATTTTAATCTATTTTATAAATATAAATAGTTATGAAAAAATATTTTTAGAAATGTGATTTTTAAAATGATAAGAAAATATAGATAAGATTTTTTATGAAGGAGGAAATGACTGTTGAATTTAACAAATGAAATGAGTAATAAAATACAAATATGTAGGGCTATAGCAATAATTGCAGTAGTAATAATACACAATTGTCCTCAGGAATATGAAGGAATAGTTATAAGATGTTTTGTTAATTTTGCGGTAGCATTATTTATTTTCTTATCAGGGTATTTAACAAAGCTTGTAAATAATGATATTAAAATGTTTTATAAGAAAAGATTGTTAAGAGTAATTATACCATATTGCATTTGGTCAATGTTATATACAATATTTTCTAATAAATGGGATAGTTTTATTTTTAATTTTATTACAGGGCAATGTTGTAGCATTTATTATTTTATAATTGTATATATACAGTTAACAATATTAACACCATGGGTTTCAAGGTTAATACAGTCAAAATATTGGAAATTAGGATTATTAATAACACCAATATCTATAGCGATAGAATATATATATACAATAAATAATAATAGTATTGTGTTTCCCTTTAATGCTTTGTTTTTTGCAGTTTGGTTTATATTTTTTTATTTAGGAATGTGTGTTAGAAATGAGAATATTAAATTTTCATTAAATTTTAAAAGGCTATGTTGTTTATTTATAGTGGGGTATGTAATACAATTAATAGAAAGTATTATATGGTATGTTTATGGAAATTATAATATGGCTACTACGCAATTAAAGTTTTCAGCAATATTATGTTCAGTAATAGTATCAATTATAGCTTATTTATGGATTATTAAAGAGATAAAAATATCACATAATAAAATTAGTAATATTTTTATTGTGATAGGAAATTATTCTTTTGGTATATATTTAACACATATTGCATTAATGGGAGTTTTAAATAAAACGGTATATAAGTTTATAGATATAATATTCCCTTTTAATATAGTATTGATAATTTTGATTGAAGTTATAGGTATTAGTTTTATGGTAAAACTTTGTGGAAAGAAAGTATGTAAGTATTTGGGTTTAATATAAATTTAAAATTAATATGTTATTAAGTATATAATGATAGTTAAGAATTTATTTTATATAAGATGAGAAGTTATTTTGATTTTTTGAAATAGATGAATTTTTAATTTAAAATTCATTTATTTGTTTTAAGTTTAGTTAAATACTTAGTTGCAAATTTGGAATTATTTATAATGATCCAGATTTAAAAGTAGATTGGGGGACAGATAAAGTTATATTATCTGCAAAAGATACAGTACTTCCAACATTTAAAGAATGTGTAGCAGATTTTAGATATGGAGAAGATAAATAATGAAAATATTAGTAACTGGTGGAGCAGGATTTATCGGTAGTAATTTTGTTTATTATGAATTAGATAATTATCCAAATGATGAAGTAATTTGTTTAGATAAATTGACTTATGCTGGCAATTTAGAAACATTAGAAATTGCAATGAAAAATCCTAAATTTAAATTTGTTAAAGGAGATATTGCAGATAGAGCTTTTGTTGATGAATTATTTGCAAGTGAACAGCCAGATGTTGTAGTAAATTTTGCAGCAGAATCTCATGTGGATAGATCTATTGAAAATCCAGAAATCTTTTTACAAACGAATGTAATTGGTACAAGTGTACTGATGGATGTTTGTCGTAAATATGGTAATATTCGCTATCATCAAGTATCTACAGATGAAGTTTATGGAGATTTACCATTAGATAGACCAAATTTATTCTTTACGGAAACAACACCACTTCATACTTCTAGTCCATATTCAGCTTCGAAAGCTTCAGCAGATTTATTGGTGCAAGCATATTATCGTACTTATAAATTACCTGTAACGATTTCTCGTTGTTCAAATAATTATGGACCATATCACTTCCCTGAAAAATCAATTCCACTAATGATAGCTAATGCTTTAAATGATAAGAAACTACCTGTATATGGCAAAGGCGAAAATGTATGTGATTGGCTCTATGTAGAAGATCATTGCTCTGCTATAGATTTAATCATTTGCAAAGAAAAAATTGGTGAAGTATATAATATTGATAGAGATAAAAACCTCAAAGAATTTATTTTCTTTGAGGTTTTTTCTTAATTTATTTATATAGAGGATTATTAGTCTAAATGATATATTATTTTATTTGTATATAAATTATTAAATTTGTGGGAAAAAACTATTTTATGATATAATGATTTGTGTTGTAATAATAAATATAATAGATTTAATATACATATTAAGATACGGTTATTTTCAATGATTTAAATCATGAAGTTATTAAGTAGAAAAAGGATTGTATAGATGAGAAAGATACAGGTAATTATTCCTATATATAAACCTGACCATAAGCTTATAGAATTACTAAAAAAGATAAAAGAACAGAGTATAGAAGATATACCATTACTAATTATTGATTCAGGTTCAAATGATGAATATAAATCTGAAATAAAAAACATGAATTGTTTAGTAAAGAAAATAGATGTTAAAACATTTAATCATGGTGGTACTAGACAAATGGGAGCAGATATGTTTCCAGATAAGGACATATATATTTTTTTGACTCAAGATGCTATTTTAGCAAATGAAAAATCTATAGAAAATATTGTTAAAGTATTTAATAACTCTAATATTGGTTGTGCTTATGGTAGGCAATTACCACATAAAGAGGCAAATTTATTTTCTAGTTATGCTAGATTATTTAATTATAAGGATAAAAGTTATATTTATTCCATAAATGATAAAGAAAAGTATGGTATAAAAACAGCATTTAATTCTAATTCTTTTGCAGCATATAGAAGAAAAGCTTTAAATGAAATAGGTGGATTTCCTATAAATACAATATTAAGTGAAGATATGTATGTGGCAGCTAAAATGTTATTAAATAAATGGTCTGTAGCATATTGTTCAGATGCAATGGTGTATCATTCACATAACTATACTATTTGGCAAGAGTTTAAACGTTATTTTGATATAGGTGTTTTCCATTCTAGGGAATCATGGATAAAAGATACTTTTGGTGGAGCAGAAGGCGAAGGAAAAAAATATATTATTTCAGAAATTAAATATTTAATAAAGAGAAATATTGTGTTAATATTTCCTATGATAATAAGAGATATCATGAAATTTCTGGGGTTTCGATTAGGAATGAAAGAACGTTTTATAAATAAACATATAAAAAGAAAAATTAGTATGACTAAAAATTTTTGGAATTAATATTTTATAAGGATTTGATGCAATGATTACAAAAGGAATAATTTTAGCAGGTGGTTCAGGAACAAGACTTTATCCACTTACTAAAGTAATAAGTAAACAATTAATGCCAATTTATGATAAACCAATGATATATTATCCTTTATCTACGTTAATGTTAGCGGGTATAAAAGACATATTAGTGATTACAACACCTAGAGATAGTGAAAGTTTTCAAAATTTATTAGGTGATGGTTCACAATGGGGTATTAAGATTTCTTATAAAGTACAACCCAGTCCAGATGGATTGGCTCAAGCTTTTATTATTGGTGAAGAATTTATCAATGGTGAAGGCTGTGCTCTTATTTTAGGAGATAATATTTTTTATGGTCATGATTTATCTAAATTGGTAAAAATTGCCACTCAAAAAGAGAATGGAGCTACAATATTTGCTTATTATGTAAAAGATCCTGAGCGTTATGGTATTGTAGAATTTGATAAAAATCGAAAAGCAATTAGTTTAGAAGAAAAACCAGAAAAACCAAAATCCAATTTTGCTGTAACTGGATTATATTTTTATGATAAAAATGTAGTAGAATATGCAAAATCTATAAAACCATCAGCTCGTGGAGAATTAGAAATTACAGATTTAAATAAAATTTATTTAGAAAAAGGTAATTTAAATGTAGAAACATTAGGTCGAGGCTATGCATGGCTTGATACAGGAACTCATGAGTCACTATTACAAGCAGCTTCTTTTGTAGAGACAGTACAAGATAGACAAGGTCTTAAGATTGCTTGTCCAGAAGAAATTGCATATAATTTAGGTTATATAAATAAAGATAAACTAAAAGAATTAGCAAAACCACTTGCGAAAAATGAATATGGTCAATATCTTTTAGCCATAGCAGATGGAGGTATATCATGGAACTTGTAAAGACTAAATTAGATGGTGTGTATATTGTAGAACCAAAGGTATATGGAGATAACCGCGGTTGGTTTATGGAAACATATTCAGAAAAAGCATTTAAAGATGCTGGAATAGATGTTACTTTTGTTCAAGATAATCATTCATATTCTGCTCAAAAAGGTGTATTACGTGGACTTCATTTTCAATTAAATCCAATGAGTCAAGCAAAACTTTTACGTGTACTTCGAGGAACTTTACTTGATGTAGTAGTAGATATTAGAAAAGGATCTCCTACATATGGTCAGTGGATTTCTGTAGAATTATCAGCAGATAATAAAAAAGAAATCTTTATGCCAAGAGGAATGGCACATGGATTTGTAACACTTACAGATGATGTAGAAGTTCATTATAAAGTAGATAATTTATATGCACCAAAATTAGAAAGTGGAATTATTTATAATGATCCAGATTTAAAAGTAGATTGGGGGACAGATAAAGTT
>OJNQ01000912.1_pt1 | contig 22071 bp, 14 predicted proteins | sample 1597621 | NCBI WGS metagenome assembly OJNQ01 (sample SAMEA2452137, study PRJEB22498) | human gut metagenome | reverse complement strand
AAAAGAGTGAAGTTGTAAAGTTGGCGTTCGGGTATATAGATAAGGCACATATCAATCCATCCGAAGCACCTGAATCAGTAAAATCGGAACTGGCGAAAATAAACAAGAGACAGGATGATATTATCCGGTTCATCCGTCACTATGAGGAAGAACAACTGAATCCCATGATACGGGCTACAAATTCTATCGCTTTGCGTTTCGATGCTATTGGCAAAACTTTAGAAACTCTCATTCTCTCTCAACTGGAAGCCAGTCAAGAGAGACAGACAGCCGTACTCAAAAAGTTAAGTGAACAGTTTGGCAATCATGCCGATGTGATAAATAATCAATCCAAACAGATTAATACACTCTATCACATACACCAACGTGATTATAAAAAGTTACTTCACCTGATACAACTTTACTCAGAACTATCTGCTTGCGGTGTGATGGATAGTAAAAGGAAAGAGAATCTGAAAACCGAAATCAGTAATCTTATAAACACATAGGATAATGCACATAGACTTTGCTCCACCATCAAACGGAACATATAATAATTCAGGAAGCTGCCGACAGCTAGCTAATTATTTAGAGCACGAAGATTTAGAACGGATGGAAAAGGGTATCTATACCGAAGGCTTTTTCAATCTTGCAGAGGATAATATCTATAAATCAAAGGTTATAAAAAACATAGATACCAATATAGGGCAACTTCTGAAAACGGATGCTAAATTTTATGCTATCCATGTCAGCCCATCGGAAAGCGAACTTCGGGCAATAGGAAACATTGAACAAGAGCAAGCTGAAGCCATAAAACGCTATATTCGTGAGGTGTTCATTCCTGAATATGCTAAGAACTTCAACAAAGGACTATCCGCTTCGGATATAAAGTTTTACGGGAAGATTCATTTTGACCGTAGCCGTTCAGATAACAAACTGAATATGCACTGTCATTTGATAGTGAGCCGGAAAGACCAAGCCAATAAAAAGAAACTTTCACCGTTAACTAACCACAAAAATACCACGAACGGAGTAATCAAAGGTGGCTTTGAGCGAGTAAACCTATTCCGACGAGTTGAACATGGATTTGATAAACTGTTTGGTTACAATCGAGAACTAACAGAATCATTCGATTATCACAACACAATGAAGAATGACTCTATATCCAAGCAGTTCACACAACAAAAAGAAATTCAATCCACTGAAAGAGAAACAGAAGTTAGCCAAGGCAGCAATATAGACAACTTGCTTTCTATAAATCTTGAAAACAACGAAGCAGGAAAGCCGAATGTTGATGCAGACACCGATATTATCGTCAATCAAGAAAATAAAATATATATCAATCCGTCTTTCTATCAGAGAAATAATCTAACGTCAAATTCATTCATTTCATTTATCCCATTAGAAACAACTTTCTTAAGCAATGCCAAAGAAGAAATATCAAAACTAAAGAATTCTAAGAAAAAAAGGCGTAGGTTGTAACTTCTTCTTTATGTGGGTACACTAATACAGTATAGGAAATTTAATAATTTCTTTATTCATACTCTCTACAAGGAGAATATTCAAAACTTCATCTACAACATGAAATCAAACGATTGATATTTTTGCATAGTCGGGATAATTTAATAAATTTGCATTTTATGTCAATCATGATGAAAACAAAAACAATAAATAGATTAAAAGTTGTACTTGTAGAAAGGCAAGTAACAAATAAATGGCTTTCTGAGAAAATGAACCTCAGTACTACTACCATATCACGGTGGTGTACTAACAAAACACAACCTTCTTTAGAGAATTTAGTAGAGGTTGCGGGGATTCTAAAAGTTGATGTGAAAGATTTGATTATTTCAACAAAATGAAAAAGTCCAGAAATAAAAAGCTTAAAGCAATTGATTTTTTTTGCTCAGCTGGTGGAGTAACTTGTGGATTTAAACAAGCTGGAATAAATATTTTAGGGGGAATTGATATAGATCCTAATTGCCAAGTTACATATGAAAAAAATAATAAAGCAAAATATTTATGTGCAGATGTTTCAAATCTTGAGATAAAATCGCTGACGAAAATATTCAATATTAAAAGAAATCAGTCCAACTTAATCTTTGTAGGCTGTAGCCCTTGTCAGTATTATTCAAACATGAATACAGACAAGACAAAATCTAGTGAAACCAGATTACTATTGGATGATTTTAAACTATTTGTAGAATACTACAAACCAGGTTATATTTTCATAGAAAATGTACCCGGACTAAAAAGAAACTCAGAAAGCCCATTGGGTAAATTTAAACAATTTCTCATAGATAATAATTACGTTTTTGATGATGGAGTTGTAAATGCTAAATACTTTGGCGTACCTCAAAACAGAAGAAGATATATTCTAATAGCAACTCGTATCAAACAAAATATTCATCTTCCTAAAGAAGATAAAAAAAACATCAAGACAGTGAGAGATGCTATTGGAAATTTAGCAAAATACTATCCAATCCCTTTTGGGCATAGAGATAAAACTTCATTTATCCACACGTCCGCAAACCTGGCTGAGATAAATAGAAAAAGATTAGAACAAGTACCAGCCGATGGTGGAAGTCGTGCTGCCTGGTCAGAAGAATTACAATTAGATTGCTATAAAAAACATGAAGGGCATACTGACATTTATGGCAGAATGCATTGGGACAAACCTTCTCCAACTATAACAACTCGATTCTGTAGTATTTCTAATGGAAGATACGGGCATCCAGAACAATTAAGAGCTATATCTTTGAGAGAAGGTGCTACTTTACAGAGTTTCCCAGAAACATATACTTTTCATTCAGAAAGCCAAGGTATAATAGCTAAGATGATAGGAAATGCAGTTCCACCTCTTTTAGCTAAAGCAATTGGCGAAACAATAAATGCGTCTTATAATGGCTAAATTTAAAACAAGTGCAAGAACATTAGACCTTTTAGGAAGACAGCAAATAGCTGGGATTCCTACTGCAATTAATGAACTTTTTAAAAATGCGCATGATGCATATGCAGATTATGCAGAAATTGACTATTTCCGGAGCAATAGAATATTTATTCTTCGCGATAATGGTTTAGGCATGACTAAAGAAGATTTTGAAACACGTTGGCTGACGTTGGGTACTGATAGCAAATTAGTTAATTCTTCAATGACTCCACCACCGCATGATAGCAATAAACCAAAACGTGAAATAACAGGAGAGAAAGGAATAGGAAGATTAGCTATTGCATCTATTGGGCGTCAGGTTCTCGTTTTATCAAGAGCAAAATGTGGAGATAGATTAAGTAAGACTCTTGTTGCATTCATTAACTGGGGAGTATTTGAATTACCGGGATTAAATCTTGATGATATTATTATACCTTTAAAAGAAATTGAAGGAGGAGAATTACCTAATCAACGTTTAATTCAGGAACTTAAAAATGAATTAATCTTTTCTATTGAAAAGTTGATTAAAGATAATCGCATAGATAAAGAGAAAGGATTTTCATTAAAACAAGAAATAGAAGGATTTAATGTAATTCCTGAAACAATAGAAAAAACTTTACCAAATCCATTTCTAAGTTTACTAAATAATGGTTATGGAACACATTTCTATATTTCTCCTGTTGATGAAATGTTAGATAATGATATAGATGGAGAACCGAATAGCACTGATGCAACCAAAATTGAAAAGATGTTAGTCGGCTTCACCAACACAATGACCCCCAATCACCCAAAGCCTCTAATCGATTTAGCTTTTAGAGATTATAAAAGCGATGATGGAACCTATAAAGACATTATAAATAAAGACTATTTTTTCACTCCTGAAGATTTCCTCACAGCAGATCACCACATAGAAGGAAAATTTGATGAATTTGGACAATTTGAAGGGTCAATAACTATATATAGAGAAAAGGAATTTCAAAATCATATCATAAATTGGAATGGAAATCATTTTAGAAAAGCTACTTGTGGTCCTTTTAGTATAGATTTTGCTTATGTGCAAGGAGCTCAAAGACAATCTATAATAAATCAAGAAGATTATGATCGGATTACTGCTAAATGTGATAAATATGGAGGTATTTACATATATAAAGATAACATTCGAATATTACCATACGGAGATTCAGACTATGACTTTATTGATATAGAAAAAAATAGAACAAAGAGTGCATCATTTTATTTCTTTTCTTACCGTAGAATGTTTGGAGCCATAAATATAAGTAAAAAAGAGAATTCAGAATTAAAAGAAAAAGCAGGGAGAGAAGGGTTTATTGAGAATAAAGCTTATCGCCAAATGAGAGAGATTTTAAAGAATTTCTTTGTGCAATTGGCAGCTGATTTTTTCAGAGAGTCGGGAGGCCCTAAAAGTATATTTTGGCAAGAAAAAAGAGAAGAGCAACTTAAAGTTTACAAAGCTCTTGATAAAAGAGAAAAACAGGCGAAAATTAAGAAAGAACTATTCCAAAAAAGGCTTAACACTTTTTTTCAGACTTTATCTGCTGGAACAATAAAGCTAAATGTACAAAACATCTTAAAAGAAGCAGAGGCTGAATTTAGTAGTATTGTATATATTAAGGATATAGAAAAGGCAAGCCAAAAGTTGTTAGATATTGAAACTGCAACTAGAAATAATTTGGACGAATATAAAAAAACAATAAAAATATCTCAACCAAGAGGTTTTTCATTGTCTAAACGTTCGATGGAGGATTATAACTATTATATAATAGAATTCGAAAAAGTTAATAAAGATATCTTCATTCACGCTTTACAACAATTAGACAATATTATTGAGCAATATTCTTCAAGGCTACATATAGAAATAAGTAAAAGAAAAAGGTTAGAGCTTGCTGTGGATCAAGTTTCTGCTGATGCTAAAAAAATAGCGTCAAAAAAAGGAAATGAAGCTAATGATGCAGCTAACAGTGTAAAACAAAGAGTCAAAGAGTTAGCTAATCAATTAATGATTGGACTTGAGGATAAAATCCGAATAATAAAAGATGAATTCAAGCAACTTCAAATTAACAATTCTGAAGATTTTGATCTTGTTATAGAGAGAAAAAGAATGGAGGATGAAATACTTGCAGAAAAAGAAAAAGCTACAAACATTTTAGATATTGTTTTAAAACAATTAGATAGCATCTACTGGGAGGAAGATAAACAAGGAAACATTGTCACCAATGATGATATAACACAAGCCCTTCAAGAGAAAGTGCTTGACTTAGAGGATAAAATAACAAGTGATGTTGAGCTAAGTCAATTAGGATTGGCTATTGGAATTATCCATCATGAATTTAGTAGTACTGTTCATTCTATAAGAAATAGCATAAAAGATCTAAAAGCATGGGCTGATGTTAATGAAAAAATGGAAGGAGTATATATTAACATAAGAACTAATTTTGAACATTTAGATAGCTATCTTAATATGTTTACTCCACTGAATAGAAGGTTACAAAGAATCAAAGAAGATATACCTGCAAATGACATAAGAATTTATATTGCAGATTTATTTTATCCAAGATTTGAAAGACATTGTATCAGCCTAAAACAGACAAAAGGTTTCTCTAAAAGATCTATATATGGTTTTAGATCAACTTTCTACCCTGTATTTGTGAACATAATAGATAATGCTATTCATTGGGTTAAGCAGATTGATGTTGATGAAGAGAAATTCATAAAACTGCATGCAGATGATACAGGCTTCTATATTTCAAATAATGGCCCAGAAATACCAATTACTGATTATGACCGAATATTTTCTTATGGATTTACCCGAAAACCCAAAGGCCGAGGTATGGGATTACACATATCCAGAGAAGCATTAAAAGGCTCAGGATATAGACTATTTGTAACAACTCCGCTAGAAGGATGTAATGTAACCTTTAAAATTGAAAAGACTGATGATACAGAAAAATAATAGTTATTATAATGAGTCATTAAACGTTGCAAAAGAGTTTATTCAATCTATAACTATGGTTGATGACAAGGCTATTTTTTCTAATGGTGCTCCTGTTAATACTGGCTTTTTTGATGCAGGAAAAATGGCAAAAAGTTTTGCAAGTCTGGGAGTAATGTGTTCTATTTTCAAATTCACAGAAGAAGCAGATATAAGCCGAATAGCTTCAATATCTCAGAAAAGTGATATCACAGTTCTCGATTGGAGAATGCTTTTATCTAATGGAAATGACACTAAAGAAGACGATGATTTAGAAGAAGACACTAAAGACTCTAAAGGTTTTTACACATTAGAAATATTAAAAAACGTAATAGCATGTAAGTACAATAAGTTTAAGTTATTCATTATATATACTGAAGAGATTGATTTTAATAGAATAATTGATGAGATAGAAAAAAACCTACAGTCGATAGGATTAGAGGTAATAAAAGAAAGAAAATCTTTCTCTATAATATGCAATAGCAATAAAATTACAATTTTCGGTAAAGAATCCCTTAAAAGCGCAGTCAAACACACCCAGGAAATAGGAGTACGTTCTTTTACTTATGATGAGCTTCCAGATGCAATATATGATGAGTTTGTAAACTTTACCCATGGAGTTGTTTCAAATATTCTACTTAAATCAATAACAGCAATTAGGGCAAATACTTTTTTTCTATTAAATACTTTTAAAAGAGAGATTGATGCAGCATTTATTGCCCACAAAGGACTACTGCCAAATCCAGACGATGCACATGATCATATCATGGAATTAATTGGTTCTGAGATCAAATCAATAGTAGGAAGCGCTCTAAAAGAGACAATTACCAATTCACAAATAGAAAGCTTTATAGAATCTCTTGATGCTAAAGAGTTAGTATTTGATACAATTAGAGAAGGTTTAAATAATACAGCTAATATCCCTGAAAATTTTACTATAGATGAATTTAAAGATTTGCTCAATCGTGGAATAATTACCAAGTTTAATTATGAAAATGAACCTGTAAAGTCTAAAATTGAACTTTCCAAAAAAGTCATTAAGTTATTACCTCAGATTATTATAAAAGGATACAATCCACAATTAAGCAGTTCCAATGTCCTAAGCCAGGCAAAGAAAAGTAATATTTTATTTGCAAAATTGACAACATTAAAGAATAGATATCTGAATTCAAATAAACCAATTCTAACACTAGGATTAATATTAAAGGGTACCACTATTTCTGGAAAAGAAGAATACTGGATATGTATTCAGCCTAAATGTGATAGTGTGAGATTAGTTGAAAGTGAGAATATGTATCAGGGACGTTCGTTTATGTTTCTTAGTCTAACAAAAACATCAAGTAATGGAGATATTATGTTAGAATCAAATCTTGGTTTTAGGATTGAGTATAGTGTTATAAAATCAAGACAGTTTATGTTTAGACCAACAAAAAAGGGAATGGTTGTTGTTAAAGGAAATACTTCTAAGGAGTGGTTTTTTCTCGATTCTTTTGGGCGTCGATTTGAATATGTAGCAGAATTAAAAAATGATTTTGCACAAGGAATAGCAAATATTTTTGCATCCCAAATGTCTCGGGTTGCGACAAATCATTCAGAATGGTTAAGACTTAATGTCTCTAAATAAAATACTGATAATTTATATACTTTATTTGTGGATATATATTCAAAAAACAAAAGATCTAATATCATGTCGAGAATTTCCGGAAATAATACTAAGCCGGAAATTCTCGTACGTAAATATTTATTCTCTCACGGATTTAGATACAGGAAAAACAAAAAAGAATTACCAGGAAAACCTGATATTGTATTATCTAAATACCATGTAATCATATTTATAAATGGTTGTTTTTGGCATGGGCATACGTGTAGAGCAGGAAGACTACCAGAAACCAATCATGCGTTCTGGGAAAATAAAATACACAAAAACATCTTGCGTGACAAAAAAAATATCCAAGAATTAGAAACAAGAGGATGGAAGGTTATCGTAATATGGGAGTGTGAATTAAAAAATACAACATTGCAAAATAATAGATTAACTTTGCTTATCTCTGAAATTAAATCAAATTTAGCTTGATGACTGCTACAGATAAAATTCATAAATATAACAAAACTGAAGAGTCTATTTTTACGTTATTATCTCTGACCACGCAAATAACTCAATCATACGATTCTATTTTTGATAATGAAGATATTCTTAACTCTGACTTTGAAAACTTTAAAGGTAATTATCATGAATTAATTAATGATACAATATACGACGCCTTAGCCTCACAAATAATATTGAAAACTATAGCATATTTAGATGAATGGAATAATTATTTTGGTGTACAAACTGAACTTAAAGATAAAGATAGGATTCTTTATGTTAAAAAGATAGCAAAACCTGCATATTCTCTTTTAAAAGAATGGAAAGATTTGAATGATTATAGAAATCACGCTTTAGCTCATAATCATAGAGATAGAGAAAAACAAAATATTTATTTAAATAACAAGAAATATGACATACCTGGTTCTAATGGAGAATTAATGTTACTTTGTTACTGCGTAAATAAGATATCTCAGGTCGTGGCGGAATTCTTTCAAGATGAAGTAATAGCTATTATATCTATTATAAGTGATATAATGGTAAAGAATAAAATTGAGAAATCTGAAAGTATCACTTTTAAATCAAAATATATTAAAAAGATTAGAAATATGAATGATACTATTGCTGATGAATTAATGCGCAAATCAGTCTATGAATCTTTTATTTATGGAATAATAAATAAGAAAACATAGTATAGCTTTCTCAATATTTTAAAGAATATCAATTTTTTCTTTTAATAATAGATAAAAATACTATTTTTTTTGTGGTAACTCAACAAATAATTATCTTTGTCCAGATATTCTCCATGAGCAAACTACCGCAAAAGCACGTAGCAAATTAGTGGGTTAAATCATGGGATATGCTTGATGCTAAAAATATAAAGTTTTATATATCAGCGTGGTAACTCTGCAAGGAGAATCCCAGGCGGATCACTGAAGAACAAAGCCCAAAGAGATAAGTCCTGCAATATTAACGTATTGTGGGACTTTTTATGTTTTAGGGATCGGTCGATAATCCTCCTGTTTTCTTAGCCATAAGTTTGGAATCGGTCACGTTTCACACACTCTTAATTTGTTGTATTGCAGCGATATGCTGTGAAGGCTGTAAAGGGGAGCGTGGAGACGCTTACATGTCTCTTATCCCGAAGATGTGATGAGGATGAGCTTGTGGTATTATGACAATTAATCGTAAGATCCATGCCGCAATGTGTATTCCATCAAGGGATAGTATAGTCTAACACCAGACGATCTGATCTTTTCACATCGGTGAAGAGATCTTTTCACCTATGTGATACGATCGTTTCATATCTGTGAAAAGATCATATCACAGGCGTGAAACGATCTTTACCTATAGATAGAACAGCTACTGCTGTGTCAGCTAACGCTTTTAGTTGACTACATTTCGTCTTATAAATAAGCCTGGTTGACTCGATTAATACTTAATAATAATAAAGTGTCTTGTTGTGATTTCGCGTTGAAGGCATCTTCTTTCCCGGCTTTCTAGCGTAATGCCCTTGGCTAAGGGACGCTCTCCGGGAAAGCATCTGGCTTTTCTCGTTCAGTTGTATAATCACGACCGGCTAGTTCGATAGGATGGTTATTTAAGCCCGTAACTCTTCCCGTGATAACTTGTGCCTGTGTGAATGTGGTAAATTCATCCTCGATTTAGTCAACATTCCTGTGCATATTTCGCAAATATACTTTTCATTAGGGAATCTACCTAATAAATTCTACTTTTAGGACTTAGGGGATTAGGATATATTTGATAGCTTTGCGGAGGAATGGGGTTCGTGCCTCTTTCTCGAATAGATGATAACAATAAAAGTAAATGATAATGAATGAAAAAATGAATACTCCATTGGGTAGCGCTTTTCCCAAGGAACGGGTTCGTTATGCGATGCTTTCTTTCTTTTTAGCGCAAGGTCTTTGTTTCTCTAGTTGGGCTAGCCGTATTCCGGACGTGAAGGATTTCTTTGAGGTGAATTACGCTTTCTATTGGGGTTTGGTCTTGTTCCTGATCCCGGTAGGTAAGTTTGTGGCGATACCGTTAGCGGGTTATTTGGTGTCGAGGTTGGGAAGCCGTATTATGGCGCAGGCCAGTGTGTTGGGATATGCCTTGGCCTTATTCGCGATCGGTACGGCACATAATATTTATCTGCTGGGTGTCTATTTATTCTGTTTTGGGGTGTTCTGGAATCTTTGCGATATATCCTTGAATACGCAAGGGATTGGTATCGAGCGGCTCTATGGACGTACGATTATGGCCTCATTTCATGGAGGTTGGAGTCTGGCGGCCTGTTTAGGAGCTTTGATCGGGTTTATCATGATCGTATCCGGCGTCACTCCGTTCTGGCATTTTACGTTGATTGCATTATTGATTGGAGTGACTGTTTTGGTAAGCCGGAAGTATTTGCAGGAAGACGTGGCGGTTGAGTCACCGGAGGAAGAGAAGGAAGCGGAGAAGAAAGAAGCTCCGGCATTGTTGAGCTTTATCCGTAAGCCGGAAATGCTGTTGATCCAGTTAGGTATCGTCGGACTGTTTGCCTTGGTGGTGGAAAGTGCGATGTTTGATTGGAGTGGACTTTACTTCGAATCGGTACTACAAGTTCCTAAATCCTTGCAGATCGGTTTCTTAGTGTTCATGGTGATGATGACGGTAGGCCGTTTTCTTACGAACTCCGCCTATAGTGTTTTAGGAAAGCAGAAGGTGTTGCAATTGGCGGGTTTCTTTATTTTTGCCGGTTTCTTTATCTCAGCCATGTTGGGCGGTATGTTCGAATCGATGACGGTAAAGGTGATCGTGAATTCCTTAGGCTTTATGTTGGTAGGCTTGGGTATCTCGTGTATGGTGCCTACTATTTATAGCTTGGTGGGTGCTAAATCGAAAACTCCGGTGGGAATTGCCTTGACAATCCTTTCTAGCATCAGTTTTATCGGCTCGTTGATCGCACCTTTGTTGATCGGAGCGATCTCGCAGGCTTTCAATATGAAATACGCTTATATCGTGGTCGGCTTGTTAGGGCTTTGTATCTTGCTAATGACTACATTCTGCAAAGCATTCAAGAATAATTAAAGATAGAGACTTGAGAATTGAAAATTAGGAGAGAGCGAATAATTTTCAATTCTCAATTTTCAACTACTCAGGCATTCGTTGTTCCGCTGTCTCTAAACATCGCAACACATCTTCCTTAGTGCCGTTGAATGGGCCTATTCCTTCGATTTTCAATGTTGTCATAGCTGCCGCGAAACGTCCGGCTTCTTCTATGCTTGCGCCTTTGGCACGTTTATAGAGATATCCTGTCATATAAGTATCACCCGCTCCGGTAGCGTTTACGACTTCTTTCGGTATGTAAGCGGGGATTTTATGGAAAGTGGAACCGTCGTAAATGATAGATCCCATGCTTCCGAAAGTCAGCAATACCTCTTTCACGCCCCAATCGTAGATAACTTTTCCTGCGTTCACGGCATCGGTATATCCGGTTAACACCTCCATCTCATGTTCGTTAGCCTTGAGGAAGTGCACGTATTTAAGTACTTCTTTTTTCTCTGGCCAATCCACTGCAAATACATCTTTGTCTCTTACTTCCCGTAGATATCCTTGCGAGTCAATCGATACTAAGCCTTTCCCCGCTAAATACTTTACCACTTCCAAAGAGAAATCATCGGCAAGCAAACTACCAAGGTGGAAGATCTTGGAGTTGATGTTCTCCAGATATTCCACGGTGAAAGGATCTGCTTTCGCCAATACACGTTGCGTACGGTTATCTTGGTTCTCTCCATAAATATTCTCGAAATAAACGGTGTGCTTACTTGGCATCACGGCAACGTCGATACCTTCGGCTCGTAGTTCCTCCACCGTTTTCATCTCAGATTCAGCCAAGGCTGTCACTAGAGTATAGTCGATATCATCGAAATGTTTTATCGCATGCGAGAAATAAAAGGAGGTTCCTCCCGGCATATGGACGGTGTTCTTAGGTGTTACTACCTTATCCAAGGTGATGTGTCCTACGCAGCAAAGTTCGTGTGTATTCATTTTTTACTCAGTTTATTATAAAGCGACAAATTTATGAAAAAAGAGTTCAAGTACATAGGATAGTCGTTATTTTGACCAATAAAAGCATAAACGAGGCGTTTCCATTCAAGAGCGAAAGTATTTACATATAGTAGAAACGAAAGTGTTTACCTCTAGAAGTAAAGTCATTTACATATGGAAGTAAACAGCGTTACATCTAGTTGTAAATGTAATATGCTGATAATCCGTATATAATACTGTTGGCGGATAATGCTCGGTGTATCTGCTGGAAATATTCAAATTCACCTTATCCGATAAGCATGCTTATTTGGATTTAGAAAGAAGAATTGATAATCAGTCAACGACATAGATAATATATAATGTACGCTCGTACATTATAATATATGCAATACGCATAGAGGTTATACTACTATATAGGTGATGTATATTTTATGTGCGATGGAATAGAATGTGAGAAACGACTAGTCTAAACGATCGATTTTTATAGTCATTTGCAAAGGTACGCGTTTCTTCGACACTTACAACCCTTCCGCATTATTTTTTTATCGCTTATCCTCTTTCTTATCAATAGGATAGGTTATCCTTTACGAAACAACGGATTCTTTCAACAAATCTCCTGTTTTGGCACTAAAAAAACGCAAGATTTAGACGATCGTTTAGACTAGTCGTTTTGTACCCATTTAGGTGGGATGCATATATAAAGAGCTTTTAATTAACACTAGTATTAATATTAATTTTAGAATTATGAACAAAAAGTTTTCTACTCTTTTGGCGGGAGCTTTGCTAGTAACCGCTTTTTCTGCGGGAGCTGCTAATGTTGCTCCTAACGATGTGAAAGCTGGAGAGTATTATTTGATTGGTAATACCACGGATGGTTATTTGACAATCGGTAATAACTACAACCAGACAGCAAAAGACTCCATTATGTTTATTAATGCTCAAGCTGATGCTGATCTTTGGAATTTAACCAAAGCAGGTTATGATGAAGCTACAGGAGTTCAACGTTATACCATTAAGAATAAGAATGGTGTAGTTCTCTCTGTAGCTAAGAGCGATAAAGCTCCTTTCAGTATCCGTGGAGGTATCAGTGAGTTTGAGGTTGCGGGTACTACTGCCACTGGTTACTCTATTTCTGGAGCAGTTGCCGCAGGTAAGGTTCTTTCTTTGAAGAAAGCAACTTCTTTGACGGAGACCCTTCCTATTAATGCTTCTCCGATGGCTACTTATAATATTGAAGATCCGGGAACAAAGACTTTGGTTGCAGAGGAGATTTCTGATTTCTCTGTATTTACATTGGTCGCTGATCCAACGGTAACGAAGAACCCGTTTGATGGAGTTGTTGTAAGAGCTAAGGACGTTACAAGCGCTGGTCAGGCTTGGATTCAATTCGAGGTAGCTGATAAGAAAGACTTCTTTATTGGTGTCGATACTACTTTTACTACGATTCATAACCAACAAAATGTCTTTGGTGCGATTTTAAAAGCTGATAGTACTTATGCTGTGAATGAGAAACATACTGTAGGTAATGCAGATTTTCAGTTGTTCAAGGTTGTTAAGGATCTGAGAACAGATAAGATGACATTGACTGTTAAGTCTGCTCCGGTGAAAACAAGAGCTAATACTAGTACTCCATTCAGTATTCAAAATAATGCGGTGTTGAAATATGCTAAGATAGATAACTTGAATGTATTAACAGTAAGTGTTGATACTCAAGGTTCTGCTTTGGCATTTACTCAAACTCCGGGTACTCCCGCTAGCTTGCCTAACGGTGCTGGTGTTTATTTCTTGAAGAACAAGAATACCCATAATGCTATGGGTACTGCTAAAAACACTAACTATAATAAATACTATGGTGAGACTGTTACAGACTTTATCTCTTCTATCTCTAACGTGAAACGTGAAGGTCAATACTATGTGGCAGAGAAGGATGGTCGTTATGCAGTTGTTAGCCGTATGCAGGGTGGTGACGCTGTTACGAATTATGCGTTGGATGGAACTGCTGATTATCGTGAGATTTATAAAGTTTCTGATAATGTATTTACTTTCAATGGTACAGATACGATTGAGTTTGTTTATGCGAAGGAAGTAACAGAAGCAAAAGATCGTTTCTTAGGTTACAAGTCTTTCACGAAGGAAGAGGCTATGAATGATGCTTTCGCATTGAATTTGGTATCGGGAACTCCGGGTGTTGATGGTTTATACGCTTATGCGAAAGATTCTTTGATCTCAATTAAATCTACTGATTTTGATGAGGCTATCAAGTTTAAGGTGCAACCGGTAACTTTATATAGTTATGCTGTTAATGGTGGTGTGATTGATTATAGCGATGTGAAGTCTACCTCTACTATTTACAATAATGGTGGTGCTCAAGCTTTGAAGGATACATTATCTGTATCAATGTATACGTTGAGTGAACAATATACGAATAATAACTTTACAAGCAATGTTAATGGAGTACTTGCTGATGTTAAGTTCTTAGATCGTACACCTGTAGAATTTGTATTTGTTAATGGTGATGAGGCTGGTGAATATTTGATGATACCTGCTTATTCTGTTGAACACTATAGCGCAGCTGTGACAGAATCTTCTCCTGAGATTATCGAAATGAATAATAAAGTCGTGTTTAATGTGAGATCATCTGCTTTATCTTATGTGGAAAAAGATGATGTACGTGATGATTTCTTCAAGTTTGAAAAAGCTCCGGCTCCGGTTTACGCTAACTTAGGTGCTCCTTCTCATAAGATCCTTTCTTCTTCAGAAGGTGATGGTAAGGCTCTTTCTATGAATCCGACTACATTGTTCGCAGAGGTTAAGACCGCTGAACAAACTCCGTATATCGATAGCTTGTTCGGTTTGTGGATTGATACAGCTTGCGTGAAGGATATTACAAAACCTTTATATTATGTAACAACTGGCAATGGCCTTTCAGAGGTTGATCGTGAGGCTGGTTTTATGTATTATTTAGTTAATCCGTTTGATTCAGCTTATGTAGCTAATGATAATGGAAATAGCGTTGCTAATACAGAAAGTGCATATTTGTATAAGGATTATAATAATAATACATATGCAAAAGCTGCTTTTGTGAAAGCAAAAGTATATGGTGCAGATTCACTGACAATCGCTCGGTCAAAAGCAACTGCTGCTGATACGTTGAAGAACATGAGTGTAAATCCTGCGGCTATGGCATTTAGAACAACTGCAGCTACTGATGGTACAACTAACCTGATTGTAGAGAACACTGTTAATGTATTCAATGGCCAAGATGTTGATGATAATCAATTGTATTATCCGCAATCTTTCTTCTTGAAGGTTATTAACAATGTTTTAGTTTGGTCTTCTGTTTCGACTGACGCTCATATGTTTAATGTTGCTGCTACTGAATTACACCCGACATCTAACGATAGCGTTGAAGAAGGAGCTTCTGCTATCTCTGTTATCGCTAACGATGGTACTGTAACAATCCAAGGTGCCGCTGGCAAGTCTGTTGTTATCTCTAACATCTTAGGTAAGGTGGTTGCTGAGACAGTTCTTTCATCTGATAACGCTACAATCGCTGTACCGGCAGGTATCGTAGCTGTAGCTGTAGAGGGTGAGGCTGCTGTTAAGGTAGTTGTTAAATAATTATTTTATTCGAAATGATACAGTAGAGGCGGGCACGTCCCGTCTCTATCTAAATATATTTAATTAAATAATTTCCACGCAACAAAGTATCCCGTGATGGGGGAACGTGTGGTTAATACTAAAGTAAAAAAGTTCTTCCGATAGTATTTCCGTGAGGAAGGAAACCGGATAAAAAATTGCTCCCGGCGATATTCGTATCGTCGGGACTTTTTTATGGTTCGGAAAGCTTTTACATAAATAAATGCGTATATTGCGGCAAGCTTATAATTTTAGAGTTTATGGAATATACCTTACTGATACTTCTATTACTGATCATGATTTGGATAAACTTGCGTAATAAGATATCCAAATCACAAGAGAAAACGGAGGAATTGTTGAAAGAGATCGCTGCCTTGCGTAAACGTTTGGAGAATAGTCCGGAAGTTGCGGACGAGATAAAGGAACCCGAGCCTGAGACCTTGAAAGAACCGGAAGTTTTCGTACAACCTGAACCTGTAAAGGCGATTGTCGAACCTGCGAGAAATCTTCAACCCCAGAAGGTGCGGAAGCCTGTCAATTATGAGAAATATATCGGTGAGAACCTATTCGGTAAAATCGGTATCCTGATACTCGTCTTGGGTATGGGTCTTTTCGTGAAGTATGCGATAGATAAGGAATGGATAAACGAGACCTTGCGTACGATCCTTGGCTTTGGGATGGGCGGATTACTTCTATTCGTGGCTTGGCGTTTGAAGGATTCCTATCGTACTTTTAGCTCTTTGTTGGCGGGAGGCGCTTTTGCGATCTTCTATGTAACGGTGGCGATCGCCTATCATTATTACGGGCTGTTTAGCCAAACGGTCGCTTTTATTCTGCTTGTGCTGTTTACCGGATTTATGTCGTCTTTATCTATACTCTATAATCGTAGGGAACTGGCGATTATCGCTTTGGTGGGTGGATTTATCGCTCCATTCTTAGTGGGTAGCGGAGATGGAAGTTATTGGGTGCTGTTTACCTATGTCATGATCTTGGACCTAGGAATGTTCGGGCTATCTATCTATAAGAAGTGGGGGGAATTGCCTGTAATTTGTTTTGCCTTGACTTGGATCGTCTTTGCAGGTTATACGTATGCTGCGGATCTGGATTTGATGGGAAGTGTCCAATTAACACATTTACTTATTTTCTCTATTGCCTTCTATTTGATCTTCTTATTATCGGTCGCTTCCATCGTACGAATCAATATCCGGGGGATCAATCAATATTTATTAGGAGTGATCGGATTGAACAATTTTGTATTCCTGTTCTTTGCCCTTTGTCTCCTGCAGAATATGGAGCTTGAGCGGAATTGCAAAGGTCTGGTAACCCTTTTTGTTGCGGCTATTAACTTCGCTCTTTTCTTTTGGATCAAACGGAAAGGGGAATCTTTCACTTTCTTGATGCATACGTTATTGGGTATCGCTCTTACGTTCGTATCGGTGACGATCCCGATCCAACTGGAAGGGACCTTTATTACCTTGTTTTGGGCTTCAGAGGTAATGATTATTCTCTGGTTCTATAGTCGTTTCCGTCTGCGGGTTTACGAGATATTCGCTTGGGTACTTCCGGTCTTGACGCTGGGCTCTTACGGAATGGATGTCTTCCACGGATGTATGGAGGCTCGGTACGGAGATTCTTCCCTATTTATAAATGGCTTGTTCGCTACCGGTATTTTTACGGGGCTATCGTATTGGGTAGACGCTTGGTTGGTACGTCCGACAAGGATATCTACGAAAGGGCCTCTCTTGACGGGATGTGTCGTATTATATATAGCCTTTGTTTTCGATTTCTATTCATATGTAGATCCTTCGATCGTGTCCTTTAGCTATATCGAGACATTTACGGTGGCGGTTTTATTTGCTGCGAATGTTTTATTAGGGAAAAGCTATTTGCCTGTGTCAAGAAATGCGGGGGGATACGGACTACTCTTGGGGCTATCTTTATCCCTGTTCGGAGGAATGTCTTTGTGGGTCGGGTATGATGATCTCTTTATTCCCCGGTTCCTGCTATGGGTTTCCTTGCTTTTAATCGGGGGGCATATTTTTGTCTTGGGGCGGTACTATTATAAGTCATTTGACGCAAGAGAAAAGCGTACGCATGGGATGACCTTATATATTTGTTTGCTGTCTACGATATTACTGGCCGTGGGAACGAATAATTTGTTGAATCAGTTGGGCTTGCCGGATGAATTAAGCGCAGGCTTCTCTATCTCGTTGAGTCTTGCCGGCTTTATGCAAATGGCGGTGGGAATGCGATTGCACCTGAAGGTTGTCCGGATGATTAGTTTGGCCACTTTCTCGATCGTATTGCTAAAGTTGGTGTTGGTAGATCTGTGGCTCTTGCCTACGATCGGGAAAGTGGTCGTCTTTATAATCTTGGGAGTTATCTTATTGGTTCTCTCCTTCTTGTATCAGAAGTTGAAAACCGTCTTGTTCGATGATAGCTTATAGGATATCCGCTAGTTTCTCCAGCCCCATGCTATGAGAGCCTTTGATCAAGATATGATAGCCCTTTAACGGCTGTTTCCGAAGCTCTTCCACCATTGCCTCCGTGGTAGCGAAGGGGGAGAACTCTTTGCCTACCTTAGAGAAATGCTCGCCGCAGAGGAACACCTTGTCGAACTGGCCTTTCTTGATCTGTTCGACAACCTCCGCGTGTAATTCGTCGCTAGTTGGTCCAAGCTCGCGCATATCTCCAAGGATGATGGCTTTAGGCTGTACGGGCATGGTGATGAAATTGTCCAGAGCTACTTTCATGCTACTCGGATTCGCATTGTAAGCATCGATAATCAATTCGTTATTCTCGGTTTTCTTGAATTGGGAACGGTTATTGGTTGGCTCGTAAGCGGCGATAGCACGACTGATACGCTCTGCCGGGATCTTGAAGAAGCGGCCTACGGCGACGGCGGCCAATACATTATCTAGGTTATAACTACCGATCATATGTGTTTCGACGGTATGCAACTTTCCTTGTTGCTTCCAATTGAACACTAAGAAAGGATCGCAACTGACTACCTGTCCGGACGCAAAAGCATCATCCCCGTTTCCATATGTGATTTGTTCGATGCCTTTGGCGATAGACTGAAGGTACTCGTTCTCTTTCTTGATAAATATCTTGCCTTTGGAGCGACGGATATAATCATATAACTCCCCTTTTGTCCGGATCACACCCTCGAAAGAACCGAAGCCTTCCAGATGGGCACGGCCTACGTTCGTGATGATGCCATAGTTAGGATGGACGATATCCACTAATTCCTTGATGTCTCCCGGATGGCTGGCGCCCATCTCGATAACCGCCATCTCATGGTCATGAGTCAATCGGAGCAAGGTCAAGGGAACGCCAATATGATTATTGAAATTACCTTCGGTATATAGCAAATTGAATTTCGTTGAGAGTACGGCAGCCAATAACTCTTTGGTCGTGGTCTTGCCATTCGTTCCGGTAATCCCGATGATCGGCAACCCCAGTACCTTGCGGTGATGGTGCGCTAATTGTTGCAAGGTCTTCAGCACGTTATCAACAAGGATCGTGCGTTCGCCTATATAATAATCGGGATTGTCTATGACGGCATAGACACAGCCGGATGCCAAGGCTTTCCCGGCATATTGATTTCCATCGAATTTATCGCCTTTTAAGGCGAAGAAGATAGAACCCTTCGGACAGTTCCGGCTATCTGTCGTTATTTGAGGGTTATGTATAAATAAATCATAGAGGTCGATAATACTCATGACTGTATTGCGTTAAATATTTATTCCTGTCTAATTCGGGGCAAATGTAGCAATTAAATAAAGAATGAAGAATCTAGAAGGAGATTTTAAGAGAGAAACCTGTATCTTTGCTGGAAATAAGGAAAGATCATGTTAGATAAAACGCTCAATATTAGAGGGACACTTACTTCTTTAGCGACACCGTTGGTGATGGGAATCTTGAATATTACCCCTGATTCTTTTTATGCGGGCAGCCGCAAACAGACCGAGACCGCTATCGAGGACCGTATCCGGGAAATCTTATCGGAGGGAGGGGATTGGATCGATATCGGTGGTTATTCATCCCGTCCGGATGCCGCTGAGGTTACGCCGGAGGAAGAGATGCGCCGTTTGGAGTTTGCCTTACATATATTAAATAAGCATTACCCGGATATCCCGGTGTCCGTAGATACGTTTCGTGCGGGGATTGCCCGTCGTTGCGTAGAGGAATATGGAGTGGCTATCATTAACGATATCTCCGGCGGTGAGTTGGATGCGGATATGTTCCAAACCGTAGCGGATTTGAAGGTTCCTTATATCATGATGCATATGCGTGGGACTCCTCAGACTATGCAGCGGCATACCGATTACCCGGATATGATGGAGGAGATCATGTTGTACTTTTCCCGGAAGGTACGCCAGCTTCGGCTTTTAGGGGTGAATGATATCATCCTCGATCCCGGCTTTGGCTTTAGTAAGACGTTGGAGCAGAATTACCAATTGATGAGCCATTTAAAGGAGTTCTCAATTTTTGAGTTGCCTTTATTAGTTGGAGTCTCCCGTAAAAGCATGATTTATAAATTACTGGGTGGAACCCCTGCGGATAGCCTGAACGGAACGACTGTATTGAATACGTACGCTCTCTTGAACGGCGCTAATATCCTTCGTGTACATGACGTGCGGGAAGCAGTGGAAGCCATTCGCGTCATAGGTCAAATGACCAACAAATAATTTTCAATTTTCAACTTTCAATTCTCAATTAACTATGTGGATGCATTTCGGTATAAAAGACTTGATTGACGTATTGCTGGTGGCTTTCTTCCTGTACCAGACCTATAAATTGATGAAAAGCTCAGGCACATTGGCTATATTCAGTGGAGTCGTATCATTCATCGTCGTATGGATCTTGATCTCGCAGGTATTGGAGATGCGGTTGATGGGGGCCATCTTGGATAAGTTTATTAGCGTAGGTTTCGTGGTTTTGGTAATCCTCTTCCAAGACGAGATCCGCCGTTTCCTGTTGGCGTTAGGTTCGCATCGGGGCTGGAAATTCCTAGGGAAACTTTTTTCCAAGCGAGGAGGCGATCCGGAGAAAGAAGGGAAGTTTGTCGCCCCTGTTGTCTTGGCCTGTATGAATATGGCCCGGAAAAAGACGGGTGCCTTGATCGTGATCCAGCAAGATATGGACTTGGCGATCTATGAGCATACGGGCGAGATGTTCAACGCCGATGTAAATGCCCGCTTGATCGAGAACATCTTCTTTAAGAACAGCCCGTTGCATGATGGTGCCATGATCATAGCCGATAACCGGATCAAGGCGGCCGGTTGTATCTTGCCGGTCGCCCAGAACGCTACCCTTCCCAAGGATATGGGATTGCGCCATCGTTCCGGGTTGGGGATGTCATTGGAGACAGATGCGCTGGTTATTATTGTCTCGGAGGAGAGAGGAAAGATCTCCGTGGCTCATAAAGGTAAGTTAAGTGTGAATGTGACAGCGGAAGAACTGCAACAAATACTCTCCGGGGAGCGGGAAGTGACGAATTACTGTTAAAAGATCTGAAACTGGTATCTCTACCTGTAATTCTTTTGCCTATTTTGTAAACTCTATATTGCATTATGCCTAATTTTGTAGCCGGATTACGAGTACAATTATTAAATAATATAAAATATCTTCCGCTATGGATTTAATGCAAGACATTATTGCGCGCGCTAAAGCTGACAAGCAGCGTATTGTTCTTCCCGAAGGTACCGAGGAAAGAACTCTTAAAGCTGCCGACCGATTACTGGCCGACGGTGTAGCAGACATTATCTTAATTGGAAACCCCGCTGAGATCAAGGAGTTGGCGGCTGGTTTCGGACTGAACCACATCGGTGAGGCAACTCTTGTCGATCCGAAAAATCACGAGAAGAAAGCCGCGTATGCAGACTTGCTTTTCCAACTTCGCCAAAAGAAGGGTATGACTCCCGAGAAGGCTGCGGTTCTAGTTGAAGATCCTTTGTTCTTGGCTTGTTTGATGATCAAGGCGGGTGACGCTGACGGTGAGATCGCCGGTGCTGAGAATACGACGGGTAATGTATTGCGTCCTGCTTTGCAAATTATCAAGACGGCTCCGGGCATGAAGTGTGTTTCCGGTGCGTTCCTTATGTTCACGAAGACACCTCAATATGGGGATGATGGTATTTTGGTATTTGCCGATTGTGCGGTTATGCCGAATCCGAATGCGGAAGAGTTGGCTAGCATCGCTGTCGCTACCGCCGCTACGGCTCGTAATATCGTAGGCGTTGAGCCTCGTGTGGCTATGTTGAGCTTCTCTACGAAGGGTAGCGCTTCTCACGAGATGGTAGACAAGGTAGTGGAGGCTACTCGTTTGGCTAAGGAGATGGCTCCGGACTTGAAGATCGACGGAGAGTTGCAGGCCGATGCCGCTTTGGTTGAGGCTGTAGGTAGCAAGAAAGC
>OJNQ01000856.1_pt1 | contig 22877 bp, 35 predicted proteins | sample 1597621 | NCBI WGS metagenome assembly OJNQ01 (sample SAMEA2452137, study PRJEB22498) | human gut metagenome | reverse complement strand
GAATGTAAGCGCGTGAATCGAACATTCAAACCGCCGCGACTAAAGTCACAAATATAGGGGTTATCCTCTCTTCGGAGGCGTCTCTTTTCCTTTGACAAATTCCATTCATCAATCATTGCGATTTTTGTCAAAATTCAGTATAATATTTATCAGTACTACTTAGTTTAAGGGAGGTTCGTATGAACGATAAATTTTCACTTTTAAAAAGAATGCGCCGTCTTTCCGGTATCTTAGTTCACCCAACTTCTTTACCAGGAAAGTTTGGTATTGGAGACTTAGGCCCAGAAGCATACCGTTTCGTAGATTTCTTACAGGAATCCGGCCAGCATTTATGGCAGACTCTTCCGCTTGGACCTACTGGCGGACATAACAGTCCTTATCAGTGCTTTTCCTCTTTTGCAGGACAGCCATTGTTAATCAGCCCTGAACTTCTGAAAGATGAAGGACTTCTCACAGACGCTGATTTAAGTAATGTTCCTCACTTTTCAGACGAGGAAGTAGATTTCGCTGCTGTAGGAGAATATAAAGAAGAACTCTTTAAGAAAGCATTTGCCTGCTTTAAAGAACTTCCAAAGGATAATCCGTTAAAATCTGAGCTTGCACTGTTTGGTAAGAGCGCACACTGGCTTGATGATTATGCAATGTTTATGGCAATCAAGAAGTCCAAAGGCGGTGCTCACTGGTTAGAGTGGGAGAAGAAATACCGCAAACCTACAAAGTCTCAGAAAGCTGTTATTGAGCGTGAGTTTGAAGATGAGATTCTTTATGAGAAGTTTCTTCAGTGGACATTTTGCCGTCAGTGGAGCCAGTTAAAGGCCTACGCTAACGAGCGAGATATTCTTTTAATCGGAGATATTCCTATCTTTGTTTCCGGCGATAGTGCTGATGTATGGGCTGAGCCAAGACTGTTCCAGGTAGATTCCGATGGATTCCCTACTGTTGTAGCCGGAGTACCACCAGACTATTTCAGCGCAACAGGTCAGTTATGGGGCAATCCTCTTTATGACTGGAAATACCACAAAAAGACTAATTACGAATGGTGGATGGAACGTTTCAAAACACAGTTCTTATTAAGCGACATCGTCCGCATTGATCATTTCCGTGGTTTAGAAAGTTACTGGGAGATTCCTGCCGACTCTGAAACTGCTTTAAATGGTAAGTGGGTTGACGGACCAAAGGATGAATTCTTTGAAGTATTAATTAAGACTTTTGGAGAAGAACCTCCAATTATCGCAGAAGATCTTGGTATCATTACCGATGATGTACGCGCATTACGCGACAAGTTTGGATTACCAGGCATGAAGATTCTTCAGTTTGCATTTGAGGACGAAGACAGCAATTATCTTCCTTATAATCAGCCATATAACTGCGTATGCTATACAGGAACTCACGACAACGACACAACTACAGGCTGGTATGCAACCGCATCTGAGAAAGCCCGCGATAAAGTACGCCGCTACATGAATACAGACGCTTCGCAGGTTAGCTGGGACTTCATCCGCACCTGTTTCGGTTCTCCTGCACGTTTTGCGATCATTCCTGTTCAGGATTTATTCTGCCAGGGAAGTGACTGTCGCATGAACACACCAGGAAAAGCAGACGGCAACTGGGCTTACCGCATGAAGAAGGAACTTCTTACAAGCGATGTTGCAAAACGCCTTTATGATGTGACAAAACTTTACGGACGCTAGAGTGTGTTTGAAAGGGGGAAATTATGACTTTTCGTTCTATCTGCATTGCAGTTTATGTATTTTTCTATTTAATATTTACGACCCCAATGCGGGCTCGTTTAAAAAAGCTGGAGAAGACGGATCCACAGGAAGCTTCTCGCATTGCACAGGAGCAAGTTCAGAAAGTATTTAAGCATCTTTTGAAAATATCCGGTGTTACCATAGAGGTAAATGGACTGGAAAATATCCCGGATGAAGCTTCACTCTTTGTAGGAAACCACAGCAGTTACTTTGACATCATCGTTACAGGTGCTACTATTCCCGGCGGTGTAGGCTTCGTTGCAAAAGACAGTCTCGGAAAGATTCCTGGACTTTCTTCCTGGATGAAGCACATCCACTGTCTATTCTTAGACCGCAGCGATGTGCGTAAAGGATTACAGACAATTCTTGAAGGTGTAGACTATTTAAAAGAAGGGTACTCCATGTGCATCTATCCAGAAGGCACAAGAAGTACAACCGGCGAACTTGGAGAATTCAAGGGCGGCAGTCTGAAAATGGCACAAAGAGCCAAAGCACCTGTTGTTCCTGTTGCCATCACCGGCACACGCGACATCTTTGAAAATAATCCGGGACTTCGTGTTTATCCTTCGCATGTAACAATTTCTTTTGGCAAGCCATTCAAGTTTTCTGACCTTCCGGCGGCTGAGAAGAAATTTGCTGGCGAGCATGTTAAGAAAGCTATTGAGGATATGCTGGCAACTCAACAGTAACAAATCACATCCAGATTATTATATTAATCTGGATGCAATACTTAAAAAACAATCAAAGATTATGCTTACCCAGTAGTAACCAGCTTTAAAAAGCTAATTTATACGAAAAAGTAGCATAAAACCGGTAAGTTGTAAAATCAAATGCGACAAGGGTTGATAACTCTATCGCATTTGATTTTTTTATTGGAAAAATCAGAGTGTTACAAGAGAAATAAACTCTTGTGGCACTCTTTTTTTATTTACAGAAAAACAGAAAGAAAGGTGGAAACATGAGAAAAGAAAGGAAAAGATTGGACTTTGCGGACAGAAAACGTATTGAAGCCATGAAAAATTCCGGGGTAAAGGTTACGGAGATTGCCCAGGCGGTAGGAGTACACCGGGCGACCATTTACCATGAATTGAAACGAGGGGGAGAGCCTTACCGGGCAGAGGTGGCACAGAGAACATTATAAGCCCAGGCGGCAGCAGGACGGAAAGCGAGGAACCAGGCATGGGGAAGAACATGGATTGGATTTATAGACCCATAAATGAGCCAGATTTAGAAAACACCCTGGAAGCAGTAGAAAAGGCCCTGGGTTTCAAATTGTTTGTGTGGCAGAAAACATTTATTGCCACGGGTGTATTTCGGCAGTACGGAGCCACAACGGCGAAGATATTACGGGAATTGTTGGCGGTGGATGCACGGCCATTGGACTACACCACAAGACCAGGCAGTCACATGGGAGTGTTTTACCGAGAAGAGTTATTGAAAATCAAAGAAAAGTTGGATGCCGCAGGAGTACCCACAAGGAAAGTGGCAACGTCCCGGCAGCAGTTACGGGAGTACATGAAAGAATATGAAAGCAAAAATATTGAAAGACACCACGCCGGATGGCCTGGCAGAGAAGATAAACACAGAATTTGGAAATAGCAAAGCCCCATTTCTTCAACAAGTATGCACCCAGTACCAAACGGCAGTTGTGCCGAAAATGAGGGGCAAAGATATTGTGGGCCATGAGGTAGAATATTCCGCCCTTGTGTTTATCGAGGAATAAGAGGAAGCGAGGAAAACGAAGCATGACAAATTTAGAAGTAATAGGAATTATTGCCCTTATGGTTATCATCATAGGCGGCGCTATCCTTTACCTGGCACTGGCCGGGACGGCAATTATTTATTCACTGGGAGCCAATGAAAGCCCCAAAGGCCGCCGGGTATTTTTCGGCATCCTGGGCGTGGCTATGATTGTTGCCTTTGTGTGTGCGTGCGTATTTTTCCATAAATACGGGGTGCCGCTATGAAATTACGGGAATTTATAGGGGTATTTGAACAATCGGAGCGTTTGCGGATTGTAAAGGATGGAAAAGAGATTTACACGGGTTACAAGGCACTTATGGAACATGCAGAACTGGAAGCGGTCATGGATGCAGAGGTTAAACGGTTTTGTCCGGTGCCGGAAATAAGGCACAAGGAATGGAAAGAACGGGGATTGATGCCGCCCATGAAGCCGGAAGAAACGCCGCAATTTGCTTTTTCAGATTTGCAAATGACACTATACAACACCATTTATATTTAGGCAGGAAAGGACGGCACTATGATTTTAAAGGAAATACAAAATTTTGACCTTAACCAAATAGCCAATTCCGGCCAATGCTTCCGTTGGAAGAGAACCAGGGAAAATGCCTATTTGGTTATACATAAAGACAAGGTTGTTACCATTTCACAGTTGGGCGGCGGTGCGTTCCGCCTGGATTGTAGCGAAGAGGATTTTACAAATACCTGGAAACAGTATTTTGACCTTTCCGAAGATTATGGAAAAATCATAAAGAGCATTGACCCAAGGGATGAATATTTAATGGCAGCAGGACAAGCCGCCCAAGGCATCCGCATTTTACGGCAGGACCCGTGGGAAACCATAGCGTCTTTTATTATCAGTCAAAGAAATAACATCCCCAGGATAAAGGGAACCATTGAAAGACTTTGCCAAGTATACGGCCGGGGCATCCCGTATAACGGAAGCCTGGTTTATGCATTCCCAACCCCGGAAGCCATAGCCAATGCACCCAAAGAGGAATTGGAAGCATTGGGGGCATATTACCGGGCGGAATATCTGATTGAAGCGGCAAGAAACCACCAGGGTCGGACAGATGCCGGAGCGGCCGCAGACCGTGAGGAAGCATACAAGACCTTAACGGGATTTCTGGGGATTGGCCCCAAGGTTGCAAATTGTATTTGCCTTTTTGGATTGCATTTTACAGAAGCGTTTCCACGGGACACATGGATTTCCAGAATAGAAGAAAACCATTACCACGGACATTTCCCGGTCCATAAGTACCCAGGCACCGCCGGAATTATGCAGCAGTACATGTTTTATTATGAGCGGATGCAGCAGGGTAAGATTTGAAAGGCGGTAGACTATGGCGGAATTGAAAGTGGAAGTAAAAGTTTTAGACATGCCGGAAGTAAAAGCCATATTGGCACATTATAAAAAGATTTCCAGGCGGCATGCCTGGGTAAACGGTCAGAGGACCGGGAAAGCGAGGAAAAGAGGATGGAAAAGAACATGACACCAACCAACGGAATTGTGGAGCCGGATTTTTTAGAATATCTCAAAAAGACATTTAAGAAATGGCAGCAGTTACACGCCGAGGGCGTAACACTGGGCGGCCGTGAGATTGCCAAATTGACCGCCACCGTGCAGGGGGCAAAATTAAACGCACGTTTTGGATTTGAAGCAATAACACACCGGGGACTGGATGACGAGGGCCAGGACCGTTTTACACTTATGATTTATAAGAACCGGGAAGCGGTGGAAACGGAAAAGCCGCTTTATCATTTCACTACACCAATTTACAGATAAGAAAGCGAGGATAAAAGTATGGGATTTATGGATGGATTTACAAGTGATGGCACCGTGGACATGAAGCACACGGAATATTACAACCTTATGAGAGAAGCGACCAAGGCGGAACTGATTGGCAATGCAGTAAAAGCAGACGTGCCGGGCTTTTATATCCAGGCAATGATTACCGGGAAAAAGCCGGAGTTTCTTAACACACTGGATGCAGAAGAGGAAAGCACGGGTTTTCATGCAGAATATGAGCAGATTACCGGGGCGGTGGTTACGATTTTTGAAGCCTGGATGAAAGAAAACGGCGTGGAGAGTACCGCCGCATCCTTACACCGCCTTATTGATACACTTGCCCAAAACCGTATTGAGGAATTGCGGACTATAAAAGTAAACCAGGAAGAACACCGGGAGCAGATAAAAGCGGCGTTTGAAGAAATGGAAAAGACTATGGGAGCCATGGCGAAAATGCCGCCTATTACCGTGCGTATGGATTTTGGAAGTAAGAAAGACCAGGCGGCAGCAGTGGAACCGAAAGAGAGTAAGGGCCAGGCCGTGGATTGTTGGAGTTGTGACACATGCGGCCATCATACGGGACTGAAATGTGATGCCGACAAATGTAAGGAATGTGAGGACGGAAGCAATTACACCCCGGAGAAGAAAAGCCAGGCAGCAGGGGAACGAGTCCAGGAAAGTGAGGACAAGGAAGAATGATTGTAATTTGCAATGATGCCATCAACCGGGCAATTAAATACCTGGAAGAAAACCATTCTGTAAAAGAAAAAGTATATTTACATATTGCAGAGGGATTTGACTGTATCGAAAGCCCAGACGGCCAAAAGGGATTTGGTTGTTACATTCCGTCTGAAAAGAGTATTTACCTTGCGGAAGAGATACCAGACAAGGAAACAAGCATTATAGAAACCCTGGCACATGAATACAAACACTTTATGCAGGATTGCCTGGGCCAGGAGTTTGACGAAAACGAAGCGGAACAATTTGCAAACCAGGTTTTAAAGGATATGGAAAGCGAGGACACAGACCATGGCAATGATTGAATTAAGAAAAGAAGTTGAAACGGCCGCCCTGGCAGAGTTAAACCGGGCAAATGCAAAATTTCCGTTATTTGCTTCCACCCATGAGGGGTACGCCGTGACGTTGGAAGAGGTAGAGGAAGCCCAGGAAGCCATGGACAATGTGAAATCTTCCATGGGCGTATTATGGGACCGGGTACGGGGCCGGGAAATTGCTCCTTTCCTGGAAAAGGAAACAAGCCCAACGGCGATTTACAACCAGGCTATTGATGCCGCTTGTGAAATGGTACAAGTGGCGGCCATGTTACTGAAATATGAAATGAGCCAGGCGGAAGCAGGACACCAGGCAATGGATAATTCTGGCATGGAAACGGGAAAGGTGGGATAGTATGGCGGTTTATGCGGTAGATTTTGACGACACCCTTGCCATTACCAGGTTCCCGGAAATCATAGAAGCAAAGCCAAAGATTGTGGCGGCCGTAAAACTGTTAAAAGCCCAGGGGCATAAAGTTATCCTCTGGACAAGCAGAGCCGGGAAAGACTTAGAAGCGGCGGTGGAATGGTGCAAGGCTCAAGGGATTGTATTTGATGCCATAAATGCACCATTGCCAGAACAGACGGCCATGTGGGGAAATGACACAAGAAAGATTTATGCAGACTTCTATATTGATGATAAGGCCATGAGGGTTGAAGAATTAGAAGTTATTATGGACCAGATTGTGGATATTGTGGATAAGTACAAGGTAAGCCAGTAAGGAAAGCGAGGAACTTAACATGGTAGCAGAATTACAGACGGTCAGCCGGGAAGCATGTACGGCAATGATAGAACACGCCTATGCCATGGGCTACATGGATGCCAAAGAGCGTGAAAGAAAGAGAAAAAAGGCATTAAGGGAAAAGCGAGAAAGAAAAAGGTATTTCATTACCCAAAAGTTACATGGGGTGGCGGTGCTTATCCTTACCGTGGTAGCAGTCAAATTATTGGACGGGGATGCAACCATAGCACTTTTCACGGTCCCGTTGGGTGTAACGCTGATTGCATCCAAAGAAATGCTGATTATCAATGAATATTACTGGAAATGCGAGGAAGAAAATGGAATTTGTAATTAAGGGCATGAAGTATAACACCGAGAAGATGGAAAAAGTGGCAGAGGTTAGAAAGTGGTACCGGGTAGATACTTTTTTAACCCGTTCTATGTATCCGGGAAAAGAGGTTGGCCGGACATATCCGTGCGAATTATGGAAATCTGCAAAAGGAAATTGGCTTTTAACCCATGAGGAAGATTATAGCACGTATGGGGAAGCCATCCAGGAAGAGGAAGCAAAGAGCCTTTTAATGAGACATGCAACGGACATTTACGAAAAAATGTTTGGAGAATTGCCGGAAGCGTAAAAAGAAAAAGCGAAACCCGGTTGCAAGGTGGGGAACCAAAACAACCGGGTTGGAACTAACAAAGTCAGTATAGCACAACATATAGAAAAATAAAAGCACTTTCTACTATATATAGAAAAGAAAGGTGGAAAAGGGTTATGTTTTACATAATTATTGGAGTAGCAGCGGCGGCAATGCTGATTTTGGGCGGCCTGGCCGTTTTGGGTTTTGCAGTTGTCAAAATGGCAATAGACTGGCTTTTTGATTGAAATTTAATGAAGCGGAAGCACTTCCCCGTCCTTGTAATGGGTATTAGCATATCAGACACCTATATTTTATTTTGATACATAGGCAATAGATAAAGGCACCCTGGCAGCAGGGTAAGGGGCGTTTTACATAAAGGTGGGGAACTATGAGAAAAAGGCATTATGATGACTACGATTATGAGGAAGCATACCAAAAACAGATTGAGAACTTAGAGGAATGGGAATTGGAACGGTTGATGAAAGACGGAAAGGTGGAGTGCCTTTATAGGACTACCACCACGAAGTCAACAAACATCAAAAGTGGCACCACACTGTTAGAAGCCCAGGTGTACCCGTCCTTTAAAGATAAAAGCAATATGCCAGTGACGAAACAGAAAAGAGAAACCAGGCCGTCACAGAAAAACCTTAACGAGAAAAACGCAAGACGGTATTTAATACGCCTTGCCAATATCAATTTTGGGAAAGGGGATATTTGGGCTACGTTTGGGTGGAATGATGATTGTTTGCCGGATGATGTGGACCGGGCAAAGAAAGACATAACGAATTTTATTAAACGCATCAACCGCCGCCGGAAAAAGGCAGGGCTTGAAAATGCCAAGTATATTTATATCCTGGCTTTTGACGGGTACAAACGTCCCCATTTTCACATTCTGTTATCCGGGGACGGCGTGGACCGTGACGAGTTAGAGGAATTATGGGGAAAATGCGACCGCCCAAACACACGCCGCATTAAGCCGGATGACGATTTTCTGATTACTGGCCTTGCAACCTACATAACACAGAACCCACACGGGACAAAACGGTGGTGCCCGTCCAAAAACCTTAAAAAGCCGCCGGAACCTACACGCAGTTATTCAAAATTCAAAAAAAGCAAAGTGGAACGCATGGCAAAGGACAACGAAGTTTTGAAAGAACAGATGGAAAAGGCATACCCAGGATTTAGATACCTGGATGCAGAGGTTAAATACAACGGTATCAATGCGGCATTTTACATATACGCCCGTATGGTGCGGAATTGAGCGAAAGGAGCATAACACACATGAAAGTTATTTCAATCATCAACCTAAAGGGTGGCGTTGCCAAAACCACCACCGCCGTTTCTATGGCGGAGTTATTGGCAGAGGGGGACAAGCGGAGAAAGCGGCCTGGCAGCAGGGTTTTATTATTTGACAATGACAAGCAGGGCAACGCATCCCGTTTGTTTGAAGTGTACCGCCGGGAAGAGGAAGCCGAAGCGTGCCGGATAATTAAGACCGGGCGGATTGTCGGAAATATCCGGGACACCAGGGAAAAGAACCTGGACATTATACCGTGCAATTATTTCATGGAGTTGGCGGAATTAGAAATTAAGGCAGAAAAGAACCGTGCCCAACATGACCGATACAAGCACGCCCTGGAAGAGGTTGCCGGGCAATATGATTATTGCATTATAGACAATCCGCCGGATTTGGGGATGAATGTCATAAATGCAATGGTGGCAACGGATGAAATCATTATACCCGTGTGCTTAGATGCCTATTCCCTGGATGGCCTGGAAGAGTTGGTGGAGCAGATAAACCAAATACGGGCATTAAACCCCAAGGCCAGGCTTGCCGGATGCCTTATTGCAGATTATGAGAGAACGGACACAAGCGAAGCGGCGGAAATGTGGTTAAGGACAAAGGGAAGTTGCCCAGTATTCAAGCAGAAAATCAGACATTCCAAAAAGACCAAGGATGCCACGTTTTACCGTCAAACCCCGTTGCATTATAGCATCCGCAGCGGAGCCGCCCAGGACTATAAAGCCTTTGTGGCGGAATATGTGCAGAAATTTGGACACCTGGCAGCAGGGGAAAGGAGTTGAAAGCATGGGATTTAATATTTTAGACATTATGAACGCCGCCACCATGGCGGAAACAGGGAAAAACAAAGATTACCAGGAAATCACATTGAATTACCAGGACATTGTAGTTACAAAACATAACAAGTACAGTATGGACGGACTGGATGACCTGGCAACGGGTATTTCCATGGATGGATTGCAGGAGCCGCTTGTATTGGGACGGGTAAACGGGGAATATTGGTTACATTCCGGCCACCGCAGACTTGCGGCAATCAAAATGTTGGTGGCAGAGGGGAAAACAGAATTTGAAAATATACCGTGCCGCTATAAAGACATGACAGAAATTGAATTTAGAATTTCCCTTTTGGTAGGTAATACCTTTAACCGCAAAATGACAGACTATGACCTTATGACCCAGGCGGCAGACTGGAAAGAAGTATTGACCCAGGCGAGGAAAGAGGGATTGCTTATTCTGGAAGCCGGGCAGAGGGTCCGGGACTATGTGGCAGCAGTAATGGGGGAAACGGTGCCGAAAATCAGAACCTTAAACACCATAAGCGATAATGCCACGCCGGAAGTAAAAGAGCAATTCCAGAAAGGCAATTTAGGAATTACGGCGGCCGTGGAAGCGGCCAAGGCGGACGAGGACACCCAAAAAGAAATTGCCCAGGCGGCAGAGGATAAGGGCGGACTGGGTGCCGAGGAAATAAAGACCATGACCGAAGAAAAGAAAAAGCACCGCAAGACCTTAGAGGATGAAACCAGGGAAGCCAATGTGTCAGATACCGACACAACCGAAGAGGAAAAGGCCAATGCCAGGAAATTGCACGCCTTAAAAATGCTTGAAAAATATTATACCTGGTTAAATGACGAGGAAGTGGGAATTTTGGAAGCCATGTTGGAAGATTGCAAACGGCGTAAACGGGAATATGCCATTGAGGAAGAATAGGAGAATGGAACATGAATTTGCAGAACATGAAGAGAGGGGAAACCACGGAGCAGATAAGCCTTTTTAACTGGGCGGAACGCAACGCCCATGTGTTACCGTGCCTTTCCCTCATGTACCACGTCCCAAACGAGGGCAAGCGGACAAACGGGGCGGTATTAAAGGCAATGGGGTTAAAAACAGGCGTGCCGGATGTAGTGCTGCCCGTTGCAAGTCACAATTTCCATGGGCTTTACCTGGAAATGAAGTATGGGAACAATAAGCCGACAAAAGCACAGGAAGAGTATATGGCGGCGTTGCGGCAGCAGGGTTATAAAACAGTGGTTTGCTATGGGGCAGAGGAAGCAAAAACGGAGATTATGGAGTACTTGCAGGACCCGGAGCGGATGCCACTTGCAAAGTGCATAAATGCACCGTGGATTGACGGAATGTGTGACGGCGTGCCAATGCCTGGGGGATGTTTGCAAAGGAACCGTGCCGTGGGTGCGAGAAGCACAGAAAGACCAGGGCGGAAAGCGTGATTGAAGCCAATATGGCAACAGTGGACGATTGTTTTAAAAGACCAGTTATAAAAGCAATAGCAGATTTGGCAGCAGGAAAACCATTGCAAAATATAACACTGGAAGAAACCCTGGAAACAATAAATAAAAATTTGGCATTATTGGCAAAAGGGGACTGGCTTACCGTGGAGCAGTCAGCGGAAGTATTGACCGTTGCCATGGATGCCTATAAACAGGCGAAGAAAGGGAAAGGAGAATAGGACATGGAGAAAAAACAGACGGCGGCCATGAGATACCAGAAGAGGATTTAAGGGAAATGGAGCAGGACGGCGGCCAGGAAGTGACAGAGGAAACCAAAACACAAACAGGGTATTGTAAATTTTGCGGACAGTCCGGGATTATTTACGCACCGAAAACATGGAGCCAGGAAGAGGTAAACGAAGCGGTAACGTGTAGGTGCGAGTGTGACGAAGCCAAGAAGTATGCAGAAAGCAAAGAGCGTGTGCAAAAGGCAAAGAACCGTATTACGGAATTATTTGGCAGTAATGCGGAAAGACCCATAGACCAGGACGTGGTTACTATCATGCTTGACGTTGTGGATGCCATAGAAGCCCGGCACATGAAAGGCGTTACCATTGACGTTGGGCAGGGCGTAAGGGCAAAAGTTTCCAAGATGGCAAAAGAGAGCATCAAGGTAGAACGCACGGAAACATCAAAGAAAACCTATGAAGAATAGGGGGGGCGGCAGTAGATTGGACAAAATGGATGCAGATATTAAGACCATAGCCAGGAGTATTATACAAGGCAATGAGAAGCGGAAAAAGAGAATAAAGACAAAGAAAGCCAGTGCCTTTGATATTAAGGCCGCCGCTATCGTAAATGATGCCTTGTGTAATTCATGTGGGAATATCGAGAGCATCCGGGCACGGCGGCAGATGCAGGAGAAGATTTATAAGAGCATTGTATATAACACGCCTTATGAGTACATAGCAGATGCCTTGTGTGGCCGCCGCCAATTCTATGAGTACCGCACGGAGTTTATAACACTGGTTGCCCAGGCAATGGATATGTTGCCGGGCGGCAGCAGGGCAGGAGAAGAGGGCGGCCAGTAAATGGGTCAGAATGTAGCAGTGATTTATATTAACATGGGCTTATGGGTGGGATGCACTCATAAGCCTTTGAGCATGAAAGAAAGGACGGTGGCAGCAGTTGAAAGAATATGCAAAAGGTTTCTATCAATCAGCAGCATGGAAGAGAACCAGGCAGACAGTTATTAAACGGGCAAATGGTTTGTGTGAGCGGTGCAAGGCGGCCGGGCTTTATGTTCCCGGTGTGATTGTCCACCACAAAGAATACATCACACCAAACAATGTGCATGATGCAAGCGTGACATTGGACCCGGCAAACCTGGAATACCTTTGCGAGGATTGCCACAACAAAGAGCATAAGGCAAAGCCTAACACCCGTTACCGTTTTGATAGTGACGGAAAATTATTACCGCCAAAAGAAATGGTGCAGCAGACACCACCCCCCGGTGGGCAGATTTTGAGAGGGGCCGAAAGAACCGAGGGAGATACCTCAAAAAAACTCTGCAAGGTCGCACGCATATGAGGGGGGTTAGAATATGGCAGAAAATGAAAAAAGTAATGGGAAGAAAGCACCCAAAAGAATAAATAAACTGACAAATGCCAGGATAAAAAAAGAGATAGAATTTTTAGCCCCCATGTTTGCCGGGATTGATGACGAGGACAAGAAAAGCCTTGTAAATTCATTGGTTGAGGAAGCGGCGTTTTTGAAAGTGGCTTGCTTCCAGGCAAAAGAAGAATTGAAAAAAGAGGGGCTTACAACGGAAACGGTCAACGCTTCCCAAAAGTTTGTAAAGGCCCACCCATCAGCCACGATTTATGAAAAATATTCACGCCAATATACGGCAATTATTCACACGCTTATTGAGTATTTGCCACCGAAAGAAAAGAAAAATATAAGCAGATTGGCAGCGTTACGGAATGGATAACAACTATGTTTTCCAATACTGGGAAGCCATAGAAAATGGCGCCGTAACAGTTGGAAAATGGATAAGAACCATTTACAAAATACTGGTAGATGGTTTGAAAAGTGGCAAATGGGATTTTGACGGGGACAAGGCAAATAAGGCTATCAACTTCATAGAAAACTTTTGCCACCATTCAGAGGGACGTAACGATTTACTGAAATTGGAACTATGGCAAAAGGCCATAGTAAGTGCCATTTTTGGCATTATGGATAAAAAGACCGGGTACAGACAATTTAGAGAAGTTTTTATTGTGGTGGCCCGTAAGAACGGAAAAACCTTGTTTGCCGCAGCCATAGCGGCATACATGACTTACATAGATGGAGAGTACGGGGCAAAGGTTTATTTCCTTGCCCCTAAACTGGACCAGGCAGACCTTGTATATGACGCCTTTTACCAGATTGTCCAGGCGGATGATGAACTGGAAAGCATAACCAAGAAACGCCGAAGTGATATTTATATTAAAGAGTTTAACACCAGTGTAAAAAAGATTGCGTTTAACTCTAAAAAGTCGGATGGTTTCAACCCTCAAATGGTTGTCAATGACGAGATGGAAGCATGGCCGGGGGACCAGGGACTAAAACAGTATGAGGTTATGACTTCCGCCCTGGGTGCAAGAAAACAGCCGCTTATCATGTCAATATCCACGGCTGGGTACATCAATGATGGAATTTATGATGAACTTATGCGGCGTTCTACTTCATTCCTCAAAGGAAATTCAAAAGAAACCAGGATTTTGCCGTTTATTTACATGATTGACAACCTGGAAGCATGGGACACAATAGAGGAATTGAAAAAGAGTAACCCAAACCTGGGCGTGTCCGTATCAGAGGAATTTTATTTAGAGCAAATAGAGATTGCAAAAACATCCCTTTCAAAGAAAGTGGAGTTTATGACAAAATACTGCAATATCAAGCAAAATTCCAGTGTGGCATGGTTGGACTATTGGGATGTAATGAAAGCGGTAAACGAGGATATAAAGATTACCCTGGAAGAGTACCGGGGATGTTATTGTGTGGGCGGCATAGACCTTTCACGAACCACGGACCTTACGGCGGCATCAATCGTTATTTGGAAAAACGGAAAATGGAATGTTATTACAAAATTCTACATGCCAAAGAAACGGTATGAAATAGCCGTGAACGAAGATAACGTGCCATATAACATTTACCGGGAAAAGGGATTTTTGGAAATATCCGGGGAAAACCAGGTGGACTATAAGGATGTGTATAAATGGTTTATTGACCTGGTAAAGGTTTACAAAATCCGCCCGTTAAAAATCGGCTATGACAGATACATGGCCGGGTATTTGATTGATGACCTTAAAATGGCCGGGTTCCAGGTGGATGACGTTTACCAGGGCACAAACTTAACGCCTATCTTACATCAGTTTGAGGGCGATTTAAAAGACGGTAAATATAACCTGGGAGATAATACCCTATTGGCATCCCATCTTCTTAATGTGGCGGTGGAAATCAATATGAATGATAGCCGCATGAAGCCCGTTAAGATTGAAAAACGTATGAGGATAGACGGGGCGGTTTCCGTCTTTGATGCAATGACAATGGTTTCAAAATATCATAGCGAGATAGGCAAGAAACTATTGAACGAAGCGGCATAAAAGCCGCCTGGCAGCAGGGGTTTAAACTGGGTCAGAATTTCAACACGAATAATTTTACAATAGGCTCATGGGTGTATTCCATGGGCCTATTTTTGAGGAAAGGGGGTATTTGATACGGGAATTATAGCCAATGTATTTGGAGCCTTTAGGGCAAAGTACAGACCACTTTTATTGAGCCGTGGGGAGTATGTGCCAACGGGAACCCTACGGGATAACGATATTGTGGGAGCCATTGCGGATGCAATAGCAAAGAACGTGGGAAAACTCACGCCCCAGGTTATCCGAAAGGATGAAAAGGGCATGACAATTAAAAACGATTACCTGGCAAGGCTTTTGAAATTGCGGCCGTGCCCGGAAATGTCAACCTATGATTTCCTTTACCGCATTGCTTCTGACCTGGTTTATACGTCCAATTCCTTTTCCGTGATTTTCTATAACGAGGATTTCACGAGGATAACGAGTATACAGCCGATTACTACGAAGAGTTACCGCATATTTGAAGATGACCGCCATAATATCCTTTTCCGCTTCCGGTGGGACTATGACGGGGAAACCTACACAGTGCCATACCAAAATGTTATTCATATCAAGGCAAGGTACAACAAAAAGCGGTTCCTGGGAACGTCCCCGGATTTGGAGTTAAAGCGGAGCCTGGACCTTATCGAAACATCCGGCGAAACAGTAAAGAACATTGTCAACCGTTCCAATTCACTTGCCGGGTATTTGAGATATAACAACCTGGCAGACAATGAAGAATTGAAAAAGATTGCCAAGGATTTCCAGGATGCCTACATGAACGCCGACAACGCCGGGGGGATTGCAGCCATTGACAGTACGGTGGAATTTAAAGAAATTGCCCAACGCACGCCAAACGTGCCAACCAATCAAATTACATTCTTGCGTGATAACGTATACCGCTATTACGGCGTAAATGAAAAGGTTTTAACATCCACACTTTCAGACCAGGAATGGATTTCTTTTTATGAAAACGTCATTGAACCCGTGGCAATCCAATTGGGATATGAGTTTACATTTAAACTTTTGACACCCAGGGAAATTGGGTACGGAAACAAGATTGAATTTACTGCCAATCTTTTGCAGTATGCCACATTACAGACCAGGGACACCATAGGTGGAAACATGTTTGACCGTGGAGCCATGACAATAAATGAATACAGGGCACTTATGTATTATGGACCGGTAGAGGATGGGGACGTGCGTATGGTTTCTTTGAACTATGTAAAAGCCGGGGACCAAAGCCTTTACCAGGTTGGACAGAACGGCCAGGGAGAGGGCACAGACCAGACAGAAAAGCAGGACAAGCAACGCCGGGCAATGGAAGCGGCCGCCCGTGCTTACTTAGAAACCATGGAAGGGGGTTAAGGATATGCCAGGAGCAAAAAAGAGATTTACCGCTTGCAAGGATGCCGCACACGCTACCGTGGAAAAATTTTATGAGTTTAAGAACGCCACGGAAACAAGCGTGGACCTTTATTTTTACGGGGACATTGTAAGCGATTGGTGGGGAGCATGGCAGGAAGAGGACCAGTACCCGGAAGCAATCAAGAATTTCCTTACCGAAGCAAACGGAAAGGACTTAAATATTTACATCAATTCCGGCGGCGGTTCCGTATTTGCCGGGATTGCCATTTACAACATGCTCAAACGGTATGCAGGAAAGAAAACCGTCTATGTGGATGCACTGGCCGGGTCCATTGCTTCCGTTATCGCATTTGCGGACAGTGATATGCCCACAATCCCGTCCAATGCTTATTTAATGATACATAAGCCATGGGCAGGGTGCGAGGGAAACGCCACGGACATGCGGAAAATGGCGGACACCCTGGATGCCGTGGAAAGCGGTATTTGGAGCATTTACGCCGAACACCTAAACGAGGGCGTGGACATTGAAACAATAAAGGAACTTATGGAGCAGGAAACATGGTTAAACGGCACCCAGGCCGCCCAGTATTTCCGGGTAAAGGTTGGAGAGGAAAACACCATTGCCGCCGCCGTGCAGGACTACACAAAGTTATATTGTCACAATGCCCCCAAAGATATTTTAAAACCTGGGGAAACCGCCGGGCAGCAGGACAAGGCGGACCAGGAAAAACGAAGCCAAATTGTTGCACTTACCATGGCCCATATGGGGCAGTAGAAAGGAGAATAGGACATGACAAGAGAAGAGTTAATGAAAATGTCAAAGAAAGAACTGAAAGACAGACTGAAAGACCTGGGAAAGAACGCCCAGGCGTTAAGCGGCCAGGAATTGACAGATGCCATGGACGAAGCCAGAACCATTGGGGAAATCCTGGACGAGATTAAAGCCAGGGAAGATTTAATGGCGGCCGCCCAGGCAGCAGGGGGCACGGACCCGGAAGATACTGGGGACGGAAAACCGGGAGAAAACGGAAGCGAACCGAAAAACCAGGTAAGAGAAAAGAGCGGAAAAGCCTTAAAGGACGGTAAAAAAGTTTCCTATAAGGCCAAAGCCCTTGCAAACCCCCGTAACGCATTAAGCACGGCAACCGGGGTGGTAATGCCGCATCATACAAGCCCGGATATTATGCCGACTTTCAACAATGTTTCTTCCCTTATTGACAGAGTAAGGACCGTTCCGCTTGTTGGCGGCGAAAGTTATCAGCGGCCTTTTGTAAAGTCTTACGGGGACGGAGCCGGAAGCACAACGGAAAACACAGATTACAACACTTCTGAACCGACTTTTGGATATGCGGACATTGTGCGTGAGAAAATCACGGCATACGCAGAAGAGCCGGAAGAAATGTCAAAACTGCCGGATGCAGATTATGACGGAGTTGTGGAAGAAAGCGTGACCCGTGCAATCAGAAGATACGCTTCCCGTCAGATTTTGGTAGGTGCTGGCGGAACTGGAAAATTCCGTGGAATTTTCTACAATCCCACTTCTTCAGCGGATGACATTATTGACCGCAACACCGACATTTCCACCATTACCGCCATTGATGACGGAACACTGGATGAAATCATTTATTCCTATGGTGGGGACGAGGATGTGGAAGATATGGCGGTGCTTATCCTTAGCAAGAAAGACCTTAAAAAGTTTGCCAAGTTAAGAGATAAACAGGGCCGCAAAGTTTACACCATTATGAACCACGGAAACACGGGAACCATTGACGAAGTGCCTTACATTATCAATTCCGCATGTGCAGAAATCGGCGGCACCGCAGACGCATATTGCATGGCGTACGGCCCGTTGAGCAATTACGAAGTGGCTATTTTCAGTGATATTGATGCACAGAAATCCACGGAGTACAAATTTAAGCAGGGCCAGATTGCTTATAAGGCGTGTGTATTCATGGGTGGAAATGTGGTTGCCAAGAACGGATTTATCCGTGTGAAGAACCCTGGGGCATAAGGTTGATGGCGTAAGAAAGGCGGCAGAGCATGACAGAGAAAGAATTGATTGCCAAGGCCAAATTAAGGGTGCGTAAAACATCCAATGACGTTTTAGACGAGGACGTGGGGCAACTTGTAGCGGTTGCCCTTGCGGACTTAAAGCGTATTGGCGTACACCAGGACTATTTGGACCCGGAAAACATCACAGACCCTTTGATTATCGAAGCCGCATTGATTTATACCAAGGCGAATTTTGGCAACCCGGAGAACCATAACGAGTTAATGGCATCCTATGACATGATTTGTACGAAAATCAAAGGCGGTGGCTACCATAGAAGCATTAGTGACACTGTTAATTAAAAAGAACCAAACGGAATACCTGGAAAAGGACGTTTTTGGAAAAATCAACCCGGTTGGCCGTGATGAATTTACGGCGGCCGGGCAAAAGGGTTTTAAGGCATCCATGATGGTTGAAGTTTGGGGATTTGAATATGAGAACCAAACAGAAATAAAGGTAGATGGCAAGAAAATGGCTATTTACCGAACATACGGACCAAAGAGCAACGGCAAAGTGGAACTTTACGCCGGGGAAAGGGTGGGGAAAGGTTGAGAGCATCCATTGACAACCTGGACGAAGCCATAAAGGCGGAATTGGAAAATTGGAGCAATGACGTTGTAAAACGTGCGGCAAATGAAGCGTTTGAAGAAACCGCAGCCGCAGCCGCCAAAAGTTTAAGACAAGGTGGACCGTACCAGGAAAGAACGGGAAGATATACCAAAGATTGGACATATGACCAACGAAGCGGCAGGACTTCTGTTATAACCGGGCTTAATGGTTATTCAGTATACAACAAAAAGAATTACCAATTGACCCACTTACTGGAAAAAGGCCACCAGTTACGCCGGGGCGGCAGAACTTACGGAAACGTAAAAGCGTTTGAACATATTGCCCCAGTCAATGAAACCCTGGGAGATTTGGCCGTTTCAAAAATTACGCAGAAAGTGAGGGGATAGCATGAACGTGGAAGAATTAGTGGAAAGAGCCAAAGCCTTTTCAAAAAAACACGGCGTACCCATTACAAAAAATGAGTTTGAGGGAACCGTTGATGACCCGGTGCCGCCGCTTCCTTACATAGTTTACCTATTATCTCACGAAACGGGCAGAGGGGCGGACGGCCTAAACAACCTCAAAGCCCAAGATATAGACTTTGAACTTTATACGGCAGAGGATAACCAGGAACGCAAAGACCTGGCGGCGGCGTTTGAAGCGGAAGTGGTGCCGGATGTGGAATATGACATGTACCTGGCACCTATCCCGGACGAAGAATGTTACCAAACTGCCTATGAAATCAAAGGGTTACTTACCAAAACGAAAGGAGTAAACAGAGTATGAACAAAGAAAGCATTGTTTTAGGTTCCGGCGATTTGTATTGTACCGAGTTTGAGGGAACAAATGCGGAAATGCCGACCAACGAAGAACTGGAAACCGAAGAAAACCGCCTGGGCCACATTAAAGGCGGTGCAGAAATTGAGTATGCACCCTCTTTTTATGAAGCCAAAGACGATATGGGCAAAGTTTCCAAGGTTATCATTACCGAAGAGGAAGCAACCATGAAATCCGGCATTATGACATGGTGCGGAACCACGTTAAAGAAATTATGCCAGACGGCCAGAGTAACCGAAGATGCAGAGAAGAAAAAGCGTACTGTAAAAATCGGTGGTATTGGAAATGCAGACGGAAAGCGTTATGTACTTCATTTTGTCCATAAGGACACCGTGGACGGGGACGTGAGAGTTACCATTGTCGGAAGCAACCAGGCCGGATTTACCATTGCTTTTGCCAAGGACAGTGAAACGGTTATTGATGCAGAATTTAAAGCACAGCCCATGGATAAAGAGGGCACACTTATTTTGTATGAAGAGGATATGGAACCCATAACCGCATCCGATACCTTGTAGAAACCACCAAAGCGGCCAGGGAAAACCCCGGCCGCTTTTTTGAAAGGAGAATACCACTATGGCAGTGAAAGAATTTAATTGCAATAAGTTAAAAAGGACGTTCTGGCCGTTCACATTAAAGGACAAGACGGACGAAGCCGGGAACGTGACCGAAAAGGGAAAGAAAATCCTTGTGAGGATGCCGCAGAAACACGTTTTTGAAGCCATCAAAGACCTGGAAGATACGGACGAGGGCAACCCCACTATTGAAGATACGGAAAGCATTTACCGTTTATTGGCAGCAGTGTTGAGCAATAACATGGGAAAGGTGCCCGTAACGGCAGAGGATGTGGAAGATTACGACATTGAAGAGTGTACCGCCATCCTGGAAGCCTATATGGAATTTGTGGACGAGTTAAAAGCAAACCCAAACTAAAAATGCCCTTTTATCCACGCCAGGATAAAGGGGACGAGATACCATATACACTTCTTACACGGCCGGAAAAGTTAGTAATGGACTATTGCCATATTGATATTTACGAAGTCCAGGAAATGGAAATTGACGTGTATTTATTTTTTATGCGTGAAGCCATGATTTTTGAAAACTCAAAGACAGAAGAGGGCCGGGAATATCTGAAAAACTGTTGGCGTATGGAGCAGACCAAGCCGGACCGTGAGGGATTGCGGAAGAATTTTAAGAAGAAAGGGGGTTAAGGCATGGCTAACAATATAAAGGGTATAACCATTGAAATTGGCGGCGATACCACGAAACTTGACAAGGCCCTGGGCGGCGTAAATAAAAACGTGAAAAGCACCCAGGCAGAACTTAGAGAAGTGGAAAAACTGCTGAAATTAGACCCCAAGAATACCGAAGCCCTGGCACAAAAGCAGCAGTTACTTACAAAAGCCGTGGGAGAAACCAAGGAAAAACTGGACGTTCTCAAAACGGCAGAAGCCCAGGTGGAAGAACAGTTTAAAAAAGGCGAAGTTTCAGAGGAACAATACCGGGCTATCAAAAGAGAGATTGAAGCCACGGAACTTTCTTTGAAGAAATTAGAAGAGGAAGCCGGGAAAAGCAATCTTTCCCTGGAAAAAGTGGGGGAAGCGTTTGGAAAAGTAGGCGGCAAAGCCACGGACATTGGCAATAAACTTTTGCCAGTGACCGCTGGGGTTACGGCTTTAGGTGGTGCCGGGGTAGCGGCGGCAATGGAATTGGATGATGGTTACGATACTATCATTACAAAGACGGGAGCCACCGGGGAAGCCCTGGAAGAACTGAACGGAATTGCGGATGACCTTTTTACGGAAATGCCTATTGAAATGCAGGATGCCGGAACGGCCGTTGGAGAAATCAATACCCGTTTTGGAGCCACCGGGGACACCCTCAAAGACCTTTCAAAGCAGTTTATAGAATTTGCCAATATCAATGACACGGATTTAAACAACTCCATTGGTAAAACGGACAAAATCATGGAGCAATACAACATGGATGCATCCGAAACGGGCAACGTCCTGGGACTTCTCACGAAGAAAGGCCAGGAAACGGGCATAAGTGTGGACACGCTTATGGACAGTTTGCAGAAGAATGGGGCCACATTTAAAGAAATGGGGCTTAACCTGGTGCAGTCCACAAACCTTTTGGCACAGTTTGAAGCAAACGGCGTAAATGCAGATACGGCCATGGCAGGGTTAAGAAAATCCATAAAGGTATACACGGACGAGGGCAAGAGCGTTGACGAAGCCCTGGGCCTTACCATTGATAAAATCAAAAACGCATCCAGTGAAACGGAAGCGTTAAGCATTGCCCAGGAAGTATTTGGAACCAAAGGGGCGGCGGAAATGTCAAACGCCATCCGTGAGGGAAGAATTGACCTTGAAAGTCTTTCATCATCCATGGAAAATTACGGAACCGTAGTTGAGGACACATTTAATGCCACGCAGGACCCGTGGGATGAAGCAAAGGTGGCGGCCAATAATTTGAAACTGGCAGCGGCAGACCTAGGCACTACTCTTTTAGGTTCCTTGCAGCCGACCATTACAAAAGTGGTGGGAAAAGTGAAAGAGTTTACACAGTGGTTTAAGAATTTAAGCCAGAGCCAGAAAGAAACCATTATTAAGATTGCGGCCGTAGTGGCGGCAATCGGTCCGGCACTTATCATTTTTGGAAAAGTAGCCACGGGCATTTCAAACATCATAACCGTTGTGGGAAAGATTGGCCCGGCCGTCAAAGCGGCAAAGGCGGCATTTACGGCGTTTCATGCAGTATTGGCAGCAAACCCCATCATATTGATTGTAACGGCAATCACGGCGGTTATAGCCATCCTGGTAACGCTTTATAACAAGTGCGAGTGGTTCAGAAATGGAGTAAATGCCATTTGGGCATCCATTAAAAAAGCGTTTTTTGCCGCATGGGACGGAATAAAGACATTTTTCACGGAAACATTGCCAAACGCTTTTAACACCGTGGTTGATTTTATAAAAAATAACTGGCAGGGGCTTTTATTGCTTATCGTAAACCCGTTTGCCGGAGCGTTCAAACTTCTTTACGATAATTGCGGAGCGTTCCGGGAATTTGTGGACAATTTTGTGGCAAATATAAAGCAGTTTTTCCAAAATTTGTGGAACGGAATAGTTGCCATATTCCAGGGCGTGGGTCAGTGGTTCATTGACCGATTTACAGAAGCCTAT
>OJNQ01000809.1_pt1 | contig 23521 bp, 34 predicted proteins | sample 1597621 | NCBI WGS metagenome assembly OJNQ01 (sample SAMEA2452137, study PRJEB22498) | human gut metagenome | reverse complement strand
AGAAAAATCAGAAAAAGCTCCTGAAATGGAAGAAATCCAACAAGAGGTGCAGGAAAAAGAGAATCTCTCATCCGGATTAAGCGGTATTCTTTCTCGTTTTGAAGAAAAACTTTCTTCTTTATTGGGAAAAAAAGAAGAAGATCAGAATCCGGTAAAAGAGGAGAAATCGGAATCCGAAGAAGATGAAAAGGAAAGTCTTTCATCCGAAATCGAAAAAGAACCCGAACAGGAAAAATTAACTATCAATCCAGAAGAAAAAACTTTATCTTTTGACAAATCAAATCAAATTATGGCGAATTACACATCTTTAAACGATTATCTTTCAGATAAATCAAAAGCATCGAAAGTGGTTAGAATGGCTCGCCTTTCCGCAAAGGCTACAGATTCCGAATTGCTTTCGGTACAGGATGATTTGAAAGAAATTTCGTCTGTAATGCTTAATGACGAAAAATTAATGTCCGCTTTGGGACAGATAAGAATTTCAAACCCTAAACGGGGAGAAATGAGTCTTAACGAAATGCTTACGGCTATCGTAAACGATCATGAAATGTTACAGGCCGGTGGGAAGACATATCCGTTTATGGGAGACCCTGATCTGGCCGTTGTAAATTGGATCGGTCTGTTTTTCCGTCTGTTATTCCCGGTGAATACTTTTGCAGATAGAATCCCACATATTTCATCTACACAGGCCGGTACTATTCATGTACAAAGCAAATATAATCCTGCCGTATATTATGGGAATAACGTACCTGCAAATCAGGCTACCCCGTATTCGTATGACGATGCAGCTATCGCAATCCCTACACGGGTATTCTCATTACAACCTACTTTATTCCAACAGGCGAATGATGATATGCTCAACTATGACAAAAGAGGTTGGGGTATGGCGGAAGCATTGAGAGTAATTAGTAATGCAGCGCATAATTACTATCTTCAAACTATCGCTACAGCTGCTTCAGATAATAAAGTTACCATGTCAGGAACAGAATCTTTTGCTTCTGCAGGAAGGTTCCCCGCCAACACTTCAGCTGCAGGGGATATAAAGAAAATTACCGTTGCAGATATATTGAACCTCAGTTCTTTATTCCGTAATCAGAATTTCAATTTCGATTATGAATATCCTGAATTGATATTGGATTCGGTATATTACAACCAATTGATCGCGGATTCTTCATTTGTCAACTTGCTGAACAGACCGACAGAAAGCATCCGGCCAATGGGTACTACAGCATATAATTTCGAAATTCATGCACGTTCAATCACTTCTTTATGGAACACGGCAACTTCTGCTATCGTAGACCCGAAATTATATGGTATTCCTTTGGAATCTAACGGTAATATTCCTTCATCATACACTCCGCCTACGTTGGCAGCTACTGCCTACGGATTGGGTATCGGATTTTTCCCGTCACAGGTTATTATTGGTATCGGTAATACTCATGTACACATGGTACAAGACCCGACCCGTTACGGTTGGATGTTCTCAATGGATTTCCGTACAGGTTGCGGTGCAGCTCGGGAGGACGGTGTAGGAACAGGATTGATTGTACCTGCTGCAAAATCTGCAGGATAAATATTATCTTACTTAGTCACATTTCTGTGACTAAGTATATTATTACACGCACAAAAAAAAAACAATTATTATGAAAACAACTGAATTTAAAGATTCTTTCTTTGTAGAACTTCTTGCTTTTGTCACTGCTTTCGAGCCTTTATATGTTACTTCTGACGGTAATATGTTCCGTACAAAAGTCGATGCTACTGACAGGTGCAAAGATACTTTCGAACGTTCTAAAGGTAAAAAGACTATGCAATGGGCTAAAATAACAAAAGACAATTGCCCTTTAGACAATGAAGCATTTACTTCTTTAATGGAAAAATATGTGGATAATGACGAAGTTAAGAAAGTCGATGCCCCTGTAGTAGATATTGAAGCTGCAAAAGCTGAAATAAAAAAAAGAAAGAAGGCTGGAAAGACAATTAAAAATTAAATGTTATGGCTAAAACAGGTATTTATGTATCATTATCCGATAGCCAGATAGGTAATAACCAGAGCGATGAATCTATTGCGATGATTTTTGCGGATGCCCCTGCTATTTCAAGCACTTTTCTGCAAGATAAAGCCTATATGATTACCGGACTTCAGGATGCAGCCGCTTTGGGGATTACCCAAGAATGGGAAACAGAGCAATTAAGATCATCCGGATCACGATTATACACACATATCGCAGATTTCTATGCCAATGCCGGTTCAGGGACAAAATTATGGATATGCGGTACTACATTCACGTACGGCGAATCCGGTTCGCTCTCACAGGCTTCGTTCTATTCCGGTAAAGTAGCGGATGCCGTTATGCAGACCGTAGAAAACGGATATGCTTTGCGACCCAGAATATTTATCCTTTGTAAAGGTGAGAAAGCCGCAGCAAGTACAAAATATACAGGTAGTGCGTTGAATTGTGATTATGATTTAACGGATATTGCTGCATTCCAAACTTTTCTGGAGGATATGTCTAATGACAATTCCATTCGTATGTGCGGTATATATGACGGGGCTTTCCTTAACCCCGCAACTACTCCTATCGATGTCACGAACTTAACGGATGCGTCCGGTCTTAATGCTCCATTGGTAGGGTATAATATCACCGATATTCACGGTTACGGAATATCAAGTACAGGACATGTGGGTGGAATACTTTCCGGGAGGAATATACAGGCTTCAATAGGTAATGTCTCTTTGGGAAGCACGGTGCAAAAAGCATACTTTACTAATGTAAAGAATACTACAGGATCTATTACCTACCAATCCGGCACACCGGTATCTCAACTTAACAATGCAAAGAATGATATTATCGGTGAAAAAGGATATGTCTTTTTGAGAACGAGACCTATGATTACAGGGCTTTTCTACAATGACGGATCAACATGTAATCTGTCTACAAATGCACTTTCTAAACTTGAAATGGTACGTGTAGGCAATGCAGTATGTGATGATGCCCAACAGTTCTTGACATTGTATCTTAATGTGAATATCCCGGTTGAAAGTGACGGGACAATTCTAGCTTCATACAAGTCGTCTATGTCTTCGGATTTTTATTCGAGATATATACAGCCTCGTTTGAATGCCGGTCAGGCTTCGGACATACGGGTTACCTTTTCTGAAAAGGACGGTAATTACGTACAATCCAAAGCGATACAATGTACAGTTGAAATATTGCCTTCTCCTGCTATGGAACAAGGATATGTAAATGTTTTTTATGTTTCATCTTTATAATATTATATCATGGATAAATCAGAATATATCGTAAGCTCTGCCGATGTGGATATATATATTTCTTTCGAAGGCGGGACACCTATAAAGATTGAAACCGGTGCTTCTATGAATTGGAGACTGTCGCAGTCCGTTAATCCCATATATGCCATATCATATAAAGACCCTATTTCAATAAAGGCTATAAACGCTTCATATACAGGGTCTTTGGATATACAATCCGGAGAATGGAATGCCATACTTAATAATTATGCGGCTACTCATACTAACCCGGTAGCTTCATTAATAAACAGTAACGTTAAGTTCTCTATTTCTGTGACTTACAATCATAGAAATCCGATCCAGCCTTATGCAGCTACTACTACATGGACGAATGTCATTTTCTCTGACGAAAACGGGAGTATTACTGCTAACGATCCTCAAACAATAATAAGCCTTGAATTTCAAGGAACAGGTATTATAAGAAATACCACTGTATTACCAGCTACAACTAATTAATCTACTACCGGGAACTTTTTAATGGAGTTCCCGGTTAAAAAATCACACGCAAAATGAGAAATATTTTCGAATTGCCGAACTTAAAATATATGTCGGCAGTACCAGACCCTAAAACCTCTGAAATGATAGAAACGGAAAAAGAGGTTAATAACTTGCAGATTTTCAAACTTCAAAGGACTAACTTGGCTCATTCTAAATTCGCATTCGGCCTTAACAGAAACGGGGATATGGATATGGATGCAATTATGGATGATGCTGTAAAATATGCCAAATTATGTATAGTAGACCCTAAATTAAGAGAGGAGATATCTAAAGACGCCTTCGCCTGTCTGACTATTTTCCAATCCGAAGAAGTTCAGAAGGATATAGCCGATTTTTTTATCATCATTTCTCGCCAAATGGGAATATCCGGAAGCGAGGAAAAGACTATTCAAGAATAATAGATGAAGATGTAAAAGAAATATTAAAAAGAGATTGCCTTTTTATTCAGAAATGTTTAATTTCACGATATTTCAATATCCCGATAGATCAGGTCACTGAAAGATTATCAGCTAAAGAGATAAGCGATTATGCTATTGGGGCATATTGGATGATATATAACATAGATTTAGCTCCTTTTCACGAAAAGAAATGATATGAATTATTCTGTTGTTTTAGACCTCAAAGGGAATATATTAGAAAAGCTTAATTTAGTAGACGATAAGCTGAAAGATATTAATAGAAAGGCGAGGAATGTGCGTGTGAATGGCGGAGGTTCAGGGAGTTTTTCCTCCTCTGCCTCACGCAATATTATAGATTCTAAAACAGAAAGAGGATTCAGATATTTAAACTATAAATTGAGGCATAACAAACTTTTCGATTTCTCACAGACTTTCAAGAAACTGGAAGATGCGGAAAGAGCCAGAAGAAGATACCAACAGAATTTTTGGTCTAATGCTACGTCTATTTCAGGAGCAAGAAGAAACTTCGGGAATTTCCTGAATATGTTTAATGAGTTCTCACAAGTTGTATTAAAAACAATTCCTATTCTCCGACAATTTGTTACAGGGATGGGAGCGTTAATAGGGATTAATGCCATTGGTGTAGTAGGAGGCGGATTATTATACAAATTCGGGAAACGCTCTTTAATGGGGGAAAGCGTAACTACTGCAATTCAAAATACCGCAACCTATGATATGGTTAGGCTGACACGAGGAAGCGATTTTGAGAATATATATAAGAATGCTTCGGATATAGCCACAAAAACAGGTGCGAGTCGTTCAGGAACAGTATCTTTATTGAATACCTTATCAGGACTTACGGTAGGTAATACAAAATTAAACGATAGGGACGCTAATTTTTTCGCAAATGTGGCATCACGTATTTCTGCCGTATCGGGTAGAGATATGCAAATTGTAGGGTTGAACTTACAACAATTACTAACTACTTGGCAGGGAATAGATATGAAGGAATTGTTCAAGTCAGTTCCTTTAATAGAAAAATATGTATTCGATTTAAGGGCGCAATCAAAGAATAAAGGAGAGGATATATATAGTTTTATCCGCAATAATCCGCAATCTCTTATAGATGCCTTCGCTAAATTTTCAGAATCCTATAATTTACCTGACGTGGCCGTAGCAAGAGGAAGGGTGGCGTTATCGGAAGAAGAATTATCTATGTCGAAAACGAAATCCCTTGAAAAATTCTATATTGCAATAGCCGATCTTTCAGTAAGCATAAATAAAGCATTGGAAAGACTATATGCTGAAATAGGGAAGATAGATTTTAAACCTTTATTGAATACTTTCGAGGATTTTGTAATGAGTATTATATCCATAGGAAGTTCCTTTGCAAAGTTCCTACAATCCGATGAATTTATAAGAATAAAGAATATTATTTCCAATGCAGCAAAAGGGGTTGTGGCCGGTTATGCTGTAGGAGGACCAATAGGTGGAGGAATAGGAGGTATATCCGGGACTTTGTATGGAGGATTAAAAGACCCGGATAAATATAGTCCTGAACAGAGAGCATTATTTTCTCAATTATCTAATAATTCTTTCCTGAAAAACAATCTTATCCGATTTGGGATAAAATCCACATCCCTATTCCGGGATGATGAAGGGAAATTGAGATATTCAAGTGTAAACAATGCTCCTACTACAATAAAACTTTCAAAAGATGAATATACTCAACTCATTAAAGAATTGAGTTTTGGATCAAAGAGATTAAATCAAATGGGGTTTGATCTTTTAAGAGGTGTAGGTACAGAACAGACCATAAAAGATGTTTTGGCCGGTATGGATAATTATAAGCCTAAAATACAGGGAGTTTCAAATGATGAAGAAAAACTTAAAAACCTCACAAGAGGGTCAAGAGCTCTTATAATAAATTTCAACAAGTCTATTGTTGAAATGATAAATAATATGCAACCCAACGATACGGAATCCTTGTTAAAGGAAATGGAGGAAGTTGCTGAAAATGCTGTTACAAGAGGGTTGCATATAGCTTTTAATAATGCCACATTAACAGCTTCAAGTCAATAATAGGATATGGAAGAAAAAAAAGATTATACAGCCAATAGTTCTGTACCTTCATTTGGGGAACTCGTATCTAATGCCGGAGCTTCTACATTAAGTAAGATAGGAGATGTAGCTCGAAGTGGGAATGAAGTTATAGATACTGCAAATAATCTTATGAAACTTACATTCTCAACTGTAGGTATAATAAGATCTGTAAGAGGCGTAAAATCCGAAGAAAGTAAATATTCTAAGGGTTTGGAAGAGAAAAAACGTTACGTTTCATATTCCGATAGATTATACAAGAAAGATGATAATTCCAATAAGGAATTATATAATACGAATTATGATTATATATTTCAATGCGGAGATTATTTCTTGCCGCTTTCATTTAGTTTTTCCGTTTCCGGCACTACCAATATAGTAAAATCGCAATTGGTAGGAGGCATTCAGATACTTGAAAACACTTTCTATGAGCCTCAAATTATAGAAATGAGAATAAGGATGGAACGTAGGCAATGGGGCGCAAAAACTGGGACAGATGAAATGTCTTTTATAATGCAACAGGATCGTTCTGTAGCCAGATTGGGAGATTTCTTGAAATACATCAGAAAAGATCAGCCTGTTTTTGAAGTATCTAATCCCTATATCACAAAAGATTTAGGTATAAAATATTGTACATTAACAAGATACAATATAATCCCTACAGAGGGTTCTGACATTACTATGATAAACTTAACCTTAATGGAAGTGGATTTAACAACACAAACATTATTTGTAAATTGATATGCCTAAGTGCCGATTAAATTATTTTATATGCGAAAATGAGGTATGGGTAGAAGGTAGGAAAATACTCAACTTCGTATCTTTTGAATCCAACAATACAAGAGATCATCTTGCAGAAAGGGGAGAATTGAAGATACCTATACATACAGTAGCCAAACTCGATAATACCGGAAACATAATTACAGGTATGACAATAGTAGACTTGGCCAAATATAATATAAAAGTCGGTGCGCAAATACAAGTAAAAGCAAAATATAAGGATATAGCTCAGGTAGAATTCGGAAAACCTCTATTGATATTTGACGGGTTCATAAAACAGATAATCTCCGGATTCCCTACTACTTTGATATTGGAAGATAGGGCCTTTATATTAAGATTCGGAAAGGTAAATAAAGAATGGGTTCAAAAAGCTCCATTAACAGAAGGGTTAGAATATTGCTGTAAAATAGGGAATGAGGCATTTTCAAAATATCGTGACAGTCAAGGTCTCACATCGTCTTATAAACCCTTAGCCGTTTCATCTGAAACGGCTACTTCTGAATTTAACATGAAAGTATGGAAGGGTGTATCTCCGTTTCAAGTATGCCAAAGATTAATGGATATGTTCAAAATATTTACCGGGATAGATAAAGAAGGGAATCTTTATATGGGTACAGGAAGTACGTTCCCGGATAAAGAAACCATAAAATTGGACACTAAAGTTAATGTAATAGATAGGGACATAAAACCTGTAAACGGGATGTTTGAAGATTATTATGTCGAGGCTAATGCCTATATAAATGGCAAACGAGTTAAAGCTACTGCAGGTGATAAAGAGGCATCATCGAGAAGGATAAATTTAGGATATAAACCTATCCAGACGGAAGAAGGTCTTAAAGAAATAGCCATAAATGCTTGGAATGGATTAAGGTCAACTACTAATTCCGGGACTATAACTACATTGCTTTATCCGGATATTAAAATGTTCGATTATATTGAATATACAGATAATTTGCTCCCTGAACTAAACAATAATTTTTATGTTATTGGAATAAGAATAAGTTTAGGGGCAAATGGCTATAGAAGAGTTTTAACGGTTACGGATAACAGGTTTGAATGGTAATATTATGGGACTTAAATTCGAAACAGCTATGCAAGAAATAGGGAATAGTCTTTCTATAGCTATTTCCGAAATGAGACCTATATCCCTAATGTATGGAGAGGTTATATCAGTAAATATAGAGGAAAAAACATTCGATTTATCCACATTAGAGGATAGTGAAATAAGAGACATACCGTTAACAGGTGTTCAAGGTATCGAAACCTCTACTATCGTTATCCCTACAATAGGCTCACTTGTAATAATAGGATTTGTTCAGAATGATCCGTCACTTGCTTTCCCTGTCCTTTTTACCCAATTGGATAAGGCGGACATTACAATAGGTAATTCTACAATTTCAATTACCAATGATAAGATCGTTCTTAATGGTGGGGATTCCCCTTTGATCTATATAGAACAACTTACTTCAAAACTTAACGAGCTTGTAAGTACGGTAAATGATATTATATCTAATTATAACAAACATACCCATGTCGTCCCTCAAGGAACAAGTAATACACCTTTGCCTGAAATAACTGGTACAGCGAATAATTTTGATGAAACGGATTATCAAGATGAAAAAATAACTCATTAATTTGTTTTTTTATTATTAATTGGTAAGTTTGTATAAAACAATATATATATGCAGGATATATATTTCGATTTTGATAATAATGATATAAAGTTTAATGAACATGATTTGTTTATAGCCGATCCATGTTCATTACAGAACGGAGCTATTTTCTTTTCTAAAAGCTGTGTAGACCTTAATAACGCAGGCAAAGGAATAGGGTTTAAAGAAATCGGGATATTATGCAATCAAAATGAAGCTAACAGCCTTTCATCCGAATGTGTAGATCAACTATATAATGACGGGGCGCAATCAGCTAACATAAATATAACTGTTCTGGAAAATTTCGGAGAATATGAATATGATCTATCTGTAAAATATAAACAAGAGATAACAAATGAGTAGTTATGTTGTAAAACACGGACAGAATATATATGATTGTATGTTATGTATATCCGGAGATATTCAAGAAATAGATTTATTACTTGAACTTAATAATATAACTTCTTATACTCCGGATTTAGAAATAGGGCAGGTTCTTAATACTACCGATATAAAGAAAAGTAATAATGAGGCTCTTTTGCGTGCAGAGAAATATCCTTTCGCCAATGAGTCCATTGATATTAACACTTTACAATCGAATATATCCGAAATATGGGATTCTTTGGATGAGATAAATAATTCAACAGAATATTTATCGTCTTCTGACAATATACCTTTAAGAGATACGAGTAATAACCTTTTATATTCTAAAAATGGCTAAAACTTTAAGTTATACATTTGATCAAATCGAGGCTGCATTAAAGCAATCGACAGACAATATAGTAAAATCCCTTTCAGCATTTATATATATTTTAAATACGTTAGGGAATACAGATAAAAGCGAGGATATTAAACAAGCATTTACCATATTTGGATTTACATTTGACGATCTGTATAATTATTTATCTACAGAAAATCATACTTTATACTGCCAAAGTATAGGAGTTCAAAGTGCCATATCTATAAATATCAGTGAGACTACTTTTAATTATAGTTGTATTTCTTATAATAATACTGGGGCTAATGAAAATGGTTCGATATTATTTAATGGAACTATTACAAGAGATTCATCAGATTCTAATTATAAACTAAGAGTTCAAAGAACAGACCTTAATTTGTCCCGTAATGTCCCTTCCTTAGTAGGTTTGGCCTCACAAGAAGAAATACAAGAATGGCTAACTTCGAATTTTAAAGATGCAGATGATTTAAAGAATGCTTGTAAAAGCAATCTATATATGCTATACAATGGAGTATATACCCCATTATATTTATCTACTAATACCGCCGGTACTGTCTTAAATATCTGTTATCACAGATATACATCAGTATATGATTATGGAACAATAATATCTTGTGTATTACAATCTGGTACATTAAATATAACATCCTTTTTATATAAAAATGGAACATGTGATATTACTATAAATATTGATAATTCTATTTTAGAATATAATACAGGAGATAGTTATGAGAATATGAACGGTTGGCTATCAGACATTTTCGGCACTTATGATTACTCCGTTATAATGAGTACCCATGACGGTACGAGATTTACAATAAATGATAGTGCCGGACGCCTAACAGAGTGTTTGACATTTTGGGGTGAAAGTGTCAGAGGTGATAATGTCAAATGGACTATAGCATTCTTTGATTCAGGAATAAATAAGATATATAGTGAAGTTATAACTTATAATCCCGCTTCTGGAACTATTACAGTTGAAAAAACGAGTATATAATTATGGCTGGAGAATATAAAAATTCGATTATTGCTAATATCCAATCATTTTTTGGGTTTGCTAATCAAAGTGCGAGTGCATTATGGTATAGAATAGCCACTTTCGCAAGTGATATTATAGATATTATCAATATTGAATTATCAAATACTGAAACTATAATATCCGATGCAGCTTTAAATCATAGAGTGTTAAACCAGAGTTATTATGTAGATATAGCGAAGGAATATCAGGAAGGTGTAGACTTAATAGAAATAGATACTACATTGCATAAATTAGGATATGCACAAATAGATACTTCTAAACAGATCATAAAACAAGCATCAGTATCTATTCAAGATAATTTTATCACTCTTAATGTAGCTACTACAGACTCAAATAATAATCTAATCCCTTTAACTCCCGATCAGCTGTCTTCTTTTTCTTCATATTTTGAAAATTTTACGGCATTCGGACTCCCGGTGAATATAAAATCAGAAGAAGCGGATGTAATAGAAATAGATAGTTCTCAAAATCTTATTTCTTATGATTCTGTTATTTCTTTAGACCAATTAAAACAGAAGATTTCAGATAAATTAGATGAAATCGAACAGAATGTAATATTAGGGAATACCTATTATGTTAATGATATTGTTTCTCAACTAATGGAAGTTGACGGGGTTATAAATGTGTATATAGGTAGTGTTAAGATAACAGCAGATAGTTCCACAACTACTACATCCAATAAAATAAATTTAGTGTCCGGATATTTCAATTTTAAAGAAGGCACACAAAATACATTCAAGTATGAATCGGTTTCGTGATTTCGACATATCTAAATTTATTTACCAAAGATTCAGGGCTAATTATTTGGTAGATTCAGAATATAAATTGAATTATTTATATATTCTTCTATCATGTATGTTCTATCCTATAAAAATTTTATTGTCCCATTTTAATTCAAAGAGGATAGAATATTACAAAATAGCCGGATGTGGATATGGGAATTATGCAGTAAAAAAAGTCATAGAAGATATTTTCGGGGATAAATATCCTAATATAGTTATCCAATATGGGGATGATAAAGGCGGTAAATTCTTTTATTCACAAAGTCAGTCAGACGGTTCACAGGTATTCATGCCTTCATTAAGCCGGACTTCTGCCAGTGCGTTTTATATGCCTAATCACACTACATCTAAAGTAGTCAATATAATTATTCCTCCGGAACTTCAAAATAACACGGAGAATTATTCTTATTTTCTTAAGGTTATAAGAGCTCTATTATTATATGGAATAAACTATAAAATTATAGTAATATGAAGACACAGTTAATGCAGGTAGATACTACTTCAGGCAACAGGATGTATGCCGAAGATATACAATATGGGGCTAATGTTTATACGGAGATATTCAGAGGTGGAATGGGTATAACAGGAGCTACTAATTCAGGGATTTTCAAAATATTCGGTATTGCAGTAAGGGGCACATTAATACAGATAACAAAAGGGTCTCTTTTGATATATTACAACGGTACAAGTTCTTCTACAATAGTAGATTCAGATCAGATAGCCGTATGCAGATACAATGGTAACGACGTTACCATCAATCAAGGTACTGCATTTAATTTATATGTAGGGTATAACGAGACCCAAAGAGTAAATGAGGGCGGTAGTAATTATATCGCTTATCGTGATTATTTTTTTCAAACCACTTCATTCTCCGGGTCAAAGCTGACTCTAAGTGTACCGGCAAATCTAACTATACCTGAATTAATGAAGCGATACGGGTGGAATTATCCTATGCCTAAATCATTTACTTTTGATTTGCTTGAAATTCCAGTAGATGCTAAAGATATATTGACAGAGGGCTCTGTCGGAACTTCACAGCTTGCCGATCAAAGTGTAACATCATCTAAAATAGCTAATGGCTCTGTCGGAACTTCACAGCTTGATATGAATCAAGTTAACGGGATATTTTTCGATTATACCATATCTAACATTTCGCAATTTGGCACTGTATTCAATAATATACTTTCGAGAGGATCATATAAAGTAAGGATTCTTGCAGGAGAATACAATATCACACAATCATACAATTTAGGCAAGACTTCATCTAACAACAAAGTTGATATATATTGCGATCCCGGAGTTAAGATAACTCTTAATTCTTCTCCAAATAATTTATATGGGTTTACAGTTTCTAATAATGGAGGTGAAGGTCAAGTTAATATATATGGAGGTACTTTCTTAAATATTTGGAATTCTTCTGAAATGATTTCAGAAGAATCATCAGTTATTAATGGATTTAATTCAATATCTAATGCTTTAATATTAAATCCATTAATAATAAACAATGTGACCGGTAATTTATTTGCTATTTCAAATTCTTCAAATATAAATAATTGTATCGCATTTATTTCTCATTCAAATTATAGTCAATCCCAATCAAATAAGTTGTGTTCATTTTTCAAAAATTGCACAAACCTATCAAATATAACTATACCAAATCCGGACTTATCAGAGGGGGAAAGGAAAAATATATATATATTTTTCGGATGTTATAATATAAATAATATTTATATTTATTCGTATGAATCGATAAATTCTATAACTTACTTTTTTAATTGCTATAACATTGAAAATGTAAAAATAGATATTATTGGGGAATTTAATTCACCCGGACAAAATACATTATTCTTTTTAAGTTGTAATAATGTAAATTCGATATGTATTAATGCCGAAAATTATGCTATTTCTACCAACGTAGCTCCACCAATTATTTTATTTTTAAGTTGTAATGGTATAAACAGTTGTAATATTACATTTAAAACCGTTTCTACGTCTAATAGTTTCCCTATGTTTACTATTATGAAACGATGCTTAAATGTCCATAATAATTATATAACAATACCGCGTATTATATCTACGGCTATGGAAGATTGTCGTGGAGTAACGCATAATTCTATAATTAATGCCATTTATATAGCAGATATTGTTTATAAAGGGTGTTATTCTTCTATGAATGTTTATTCTGAATATAAATGCGCAAATACGGCTAATGGAGGATTTAATTTTACAGGACAATTAAATATTTAATATGATGGATGAAATAAAGATTTTATTTGTAGGAGTGCTTTCAGCGGTATGTTCTTTTTTCGCTCCAATAACAGATTATGTTTTTGCTCTGACAATCGTATTCCTGTTTGACTTCCTTGCAGGCTTGATTTCAAGCATATTGGTTAATAACGAAAAGTTCAAGTTCTCTAAATTTAGGAGGTATTTGATAGACATTATGGTATATTTCATCATTATAACAAGCATTTACGCTGTGGGGGAATTTACTCATAAACCGGACGGTGCTATACAATGTGCCTCTGGAGTAATGTTCGTTATAATATATTATTATGCTGTAAACATATTCCGCAATTTAACACATTTAATGCCTAATAACCAACCTATAAATTTCATTTATTATGTATTGAGCTTTGAAATACTTAATAAATATCCTATATTGAAAAATTTTAGAGATCATAAAAATAAAGAATCGTATAAATGAGTACATATTTCAACATAAAAGAGCTTGTATGCCCGGATGTTTATAACAAATTCGGGGATCAGGCATGGATGTTTATAGACCATAGACTGATAGAAACTCTCGATATAATAAGAGAAAAGATATTATGTCGGCCTATGGTAATAAATAATTGGGCTTCAGGGGGAGGTTATACCCAAAGAGGACTTCGGTGCAATATTTGCCAGCTTGTAAAAAGCAAAACAGATATAGGTAGAATATATATGTCGGCACATAATTTCGGGAAGGCTATCGATGCTACTGTGCAAGGGATGACGGCGGAAGAAGCGAGGAATCTTATTATAAAGAATCAAGTTCTATTACCTTATCCTATCAGATTAGAAGATAATGTATCATGGCTTCATTTAGATGTGTATGATATGAACAAAGGGAAAGTTTATTTGTTTAAAGTATGAAAACGTTGCCGGTAATAGTTGCATTTTTCTGTATAGGGTTTATCTTTGGATATACGGTAAGTAACAATCGCATTAAAAGTCAAAATAAGCCCCAAAATGACACGATAATTACTTACGTGATAGATAGTGCCACATACACCGATAAAGTTGAAAATACGAAAGAATTTACGCATTATGACACGATATATATTCCTATGATACATGACACTGTTAATCATAGGGACACGATATATATTCCTGTAAATATACCCATATACGATTACACATTTAAGGATAGCTTATATTTCATTGATGCAGAAGGATATAACGTTAAGATGAATAGAATAGAAGTTTATCCGAAAACAGTATATCGTAATATTGTCCGGACTGAATATGTAGAGAAATTTGAGAGAGATAAACTTTTTGGTATTGGTATTCAGGCCGGATATGGGTATAATATTTATGGTAAGAATTTCAGCCCGTTTATAGGGATAGGTATTTCATACAATTTCATACGATTTTAAGTTTCATTTTTTTTCGAGTAATGCACGATGTCCCCAATTGTGAAATTCGGGGCATTTTTATATACAAAATATTATGAATAAGATAAATATAAAACCACTATCGATAAATGAGGCTTGGCAAGGCAGGCGATTTAAAAGTTCAAAATATAAAGTATATGAGGCTAATATTATGCTTTTATTGCCTAAAATAACCATTCCTCCTAAAAATTGGCTTATAATTTATTATGTCGGATATTCAAACGTTCAAAGCGATATAGATAATTTTGTGAAACCTTTTCAAGATTGTTTACAAAAAAAATATGATATAAATGATAGATATATATATGCTTATATAATTGAAAAACATATAGTTCCTAAAGGTGAAGAATATATACAATTTGAAATCATACATATAGATATAGAAGATAATAGGGGAATAAAAAAGCCTCTACTCTTAGAGGCTTTGCAGAACAATATGTGTTATAAAGAATGTTTTTAGATATGCTATTTTCACAAACCGCATATTGAGGAAACAAAACTAACGTAAGCATAGGCTTATATCCTATGCAAAAATAAAAATTATTTATTTACTAACCAAATCATTTTAACATCCTATCCATTTCCATACGGTAAAATTCCATTTTTTCCGTATAAGTAGCAAGCATATTATTCGTTGTTTCGTCAAAACTGTTTAATTCAAAACATTTATTGATATAATCATAAATATTTTTTAATTCTTTTGATGTATCTGAACACATCGATTCCCAATCTTTTATTATAGGGTCTTGATCTATAATTGAATTTTCTAAGAATTGTTCGAATGTATGAGAGGGTATTTCATTATATTGAACGATTCTTTCAGCGCATTTATCTGCTAATTCATTTAATACGTCAGCTATTTTATCGAAAGTTTTATGTAAGGTTATGAATTTCTCTCCATATACTAACCAATGCCTTGCCTTAACATTCCCGTATGAACATTTTGCAGAACATAAAATTTTATCTAAATTGTTTATTTCCATAATAGTATATTTTAAAATGGTATATCATCATCATCATTATTATTATTTGGTGCATCGTATTCTTTAAAATCTAAAACCTTACCACTCCCTATAAATATTTTCGGTTCTTTCCTTTCCCATTCTTCTTTTGTTTGTGAAACATAGATTGTATGTGTATTACCGAATTTATCTTTATTTCTCATTCTAACTATAGAAAGATTTAACCCCGTATCTTCTGTCCCGTCTCTCCTTGTAAAATGTTTCAATTTGCTTTCCGGTATATTTGCAAAAGTAATATTGCATTTTAAAATTTTCGTTCCCATATCACAAATGTATTAAAATTATCAATTATTCAATATCTCAATCTCCATATTTTGTATTTTATCTATCATATTTGATATACTTTCTATTTCTTTTTCAGATATTTCTATAAATATGATATCATATTTAGGGGGGTATATCTTGTATATTGGTCTCCATTTTGCTATATAAATCTCTTTGTTATCAATAACCAATTTCGCAATTTTACCCTTTAGTATTTTTCTTATTATTTCTTCTACCGATTCCATTCATATCCATATTTATTCGGTCAACAAGATCAATTAAATCGTTATTCAAACATCCTTCAAACTCTATTTTATTATGGTTAATCATATTGGATGTCAATTTACTATTATTTTTATCATATTCAATGCTTTCAACATGATCTATGTTTATAGCACATTTTTCATTTATCAAAGCTATCATTTTATCGTATCATTTTTATGTTCATATTCACTAATCCATTTGTCAATCACATTTATAACTTTATCCGGAATCTGTCTTGATTTATCATTGCTCTTTATATAATCAATTGTACCTCCAATTCCATATATCATAAATAGATCACTCTTGGACGGAATAATAATATTCATGAATAACCCAATCGCAAGCATATATATAGCCGGTTTTTTATATTTAACCATTTCATCATTGATATCTCCTACACTTATATTTAATACTATAATAAACATTATTAAGCATGCTAATCCTATAATAATTAATGATCCGATTTTTAATCCTCCAAGAACGGATATAAAATAAAGTTCTTTCATGTCATATTATTTGTAATTATAATTTTATGTACTTTCCTTTTAAGGAACAATTTTTCAATATGTTATCACAATCTTTTCCGTATGCAACTAATACAGAACCATATCCCGGAGAATTACCAAGTGACCCGTCTTGACGAATAAATTTGATTCTACTACATAAAAACTTTATAGATGTTGCTCTGTTAAATATTTGCTCATGAAACATCTTATTATCTACTCTTGCATATAATAAAGCTATCCCGTTACCATGATCGGCAAGACGTGTTACAAATTCTTTTACTATAGGATTAGTGTAAGGGGGATTTAAAAATACACGTCCAAACCATTCTTTCAACAACCCGTTATCTTCTTTTGTATATGATTTTTTTGCAGTGTACCAATTATTACATGGAGCGCACGGGTCTAAGTCGAAATCATCCCCTAATGCCTCTATTATATATTTGGGCGTGTACCATTCAATTGTTGTATTTTTTGATCTTTCAAAACTATTATTCATATCTAAAATTTTTTACCATGTTTGTATTCTCGTAATCTATTATAATTCATTTTAACATCAATGTGCCAAAGAATATCTATACCCATTTCCTCTGATAATTCAAATATGTATTTGATGCAATAATCGATCCTATTTTTAGTCAACAAGTTCAAAATCATAAACGAATACATACGGATTCTCTTGCCACACGTCTTTTCTGCTCACATTGTTTATGAGTTCAGCAAAGGCTTCACGGGGTGTGTGAAACACTCTGCCCCATCCTACTTCTTTAGCACATGAACGAAGATATTCGCAAGGGTAATACATGTTAATACCACCTTTAATTTTAGGTTCATTGACTACTACTCCTTCTTTCAGGCAATCATCGTCCGAGATGTCTTGGAGACGCTCTACTCTTACATCTGTTATGCGGATTTGGTGAATCATCATGTCTGCGGCAACGAACATTTTATTGCTCCAACCTTTTTGACTTGCTGCTGTTTCTTGTTTGTAACCATCTATTTTTGGAATGCTTCTATACAAAATCTTGTCAGGTCTAAGTCCGGCGTCTTTATAGCTTTGCGCCACCGCAATCACTTCACCCCTCCTATATCTTCTGCATGACTTATCATATTCAGTTCCCGTAACAAAGTTCATGTAAGAGCCAAACGGCTCATTAAAATCAAAAGGGTTAAGACCGTAAGCGTAACCTTTCCAACACAGCTTTTGTTAATCCGTATTCGTCGTTGAACATAATCTTTTTCATATCGATTATTTTAAAGATTTTATATACTGAATTATCCTTAAACAGTTAGGGCAAGTAATTTCTTTTATACTGCCATCAAATTCATCACCTACTGCCTCACAACCATCATATTCTATATTTGAGTTCGGTATTGCATATCCACACATTGTAAACTCTCCACCATTACATGAATTATCTACGAGACATACACATTCATATTCTTCTTCCTTATAAAATGAATATCTCATTTTTTGTAACTTTGCTTTATTTTTCTTCATATATCGCTTATTTTTATAGTTAATCTTATTTATTTGAATTACTAAAATATTCTCTGCAATAAAATCCCTCGCGAGGTCTATAATCCTTAAAATCAGTAGATTTAAACAATTCCTTCCTGTCTACCCACCGTGGCAAAAGGATATGGCACGGTGGTATGATTTGATTCGGATAATCACTATCTATTGACAACAATGCAATATTCATAATCTTAATAATTCATGGTTATCATATCTGTTCCCAATAATTTTAACATCAAAAACAGATAACATAAGTCCTAAAGAAGTACCGCCTAATACGGAACTACGTATGTTTTTTAATATAAACATCCCTCTATTCCAAATAACTTCATAAATATCTTTTTCGCATTTAATCAAATCATTTTCATATATTTCTATCCCATTTTTATCTCTTAATCCGGTGAACTCTCCAACAGTATCGGGGTCTATATCGATACATCCTTTATGATTTTTTATTATATGTGTCCTCTCCCCACTATCTGATTTGAACAAATACCCATAAACCATTCTCCATTAGTTTTACATTTACCTCTAAATTTTATTTCTCTGTAATTCATATTCTCAAATTTAATTAGTTCAATAGTTTCCTTTATCGCATATTCTGTATCAATGCAACCTTATCGAAAAACTTTCGTGGTTTCATAGCTTACTCTCTGTGTTTAGAACAATAAGAGCATTGGTACACTGTCTGATTTTCAAGCTTTTTCATATCTCTATTATTTAAGTTTCACAATATATTTTTCGGTTTATAATATGTCTCTTTAATGGCCTTGAATATCTCGTATGCCACTTGTGGAACAATCGCATTCCCATATGCTTTTATACTTTCTTCTCGCCATTTAGAAAAGGTGATGCCGTCCAATTTACCGGAAAACCCATCATTTCTTCTACAAATAGGGGATTGAGTAGGAAAATCTCTCCATTCTCGCATTGTGTATTCTGAATAATTTTCGCAACTTCTTCTTCCAAATTCCGTTTGTTCCTTTGTGCTATTTTGGGGTTGTTCAAATTTACTCCATTGACTTTGTTCGCTCTTGGCGTCGGGAGTAAATCCAATGGCATGAATATCGTTTCCCCCTGTTTGTTGAATACTTTCAACCTCTGTGTCTGTACATTTGGCAATGAACCAAACCCTATCTCTTCGGTGTGGAGCACCAACGGAACAAGCCGGAATAATAATCGGTTGGACGGAATATCTCTCTCGTTCAATATCTTTACAGATTGTTTCAATGATATATTCTTGGCGCAACAATACTCTTTTTCTGTTATTTTCTCCGAATATAGAGTCTTGACAACCCATTTCAACCTCTTTACCGGGCTGTACCATTGATAAGATTCCAGCAACGTTCTCACCAACGATCCAAGTCGGTCGTATCTCTTGTATAGCTCGCAACATTTCCGGCCAGAGGTAACGGTTATCATCCGTTCCTTTTCTATTCCCTGCGACGCTGAACGGTTGGCATGGGAATCCTCCGCTAAGAACATCGATTTTACCTCTCCATTTTGTAAAATCTGTCTTTGTGATGTCTGCATAGTGTTCTGCATTAGGGAAATGATAGTTTAATATTTTAGCACAAAATTCGTTTATCTCACAATGAAATACGTTTTTCCAACCTATCCATTCGGCAGCAAGATCGAACCCTCCTATACCGCTGAATAAAGAACCATGAGAAATATATTTTTCTTGGGTATTCATAGTGTAATTTCTCCGTTCAAAAAATCGATAATAAATTGGTGACCATTTTCATATATTTCTATCAATTGTGCTCTCCTGACGCAATAACATCCCCGTAAACCCACGCATTACCGTAAACTTTCGCATTGCCGTACACCCAAGCATAACCGAACTGTGACAAATTATCCATTCGCTCTATATACCCACCAAAATCACCTACATTTACATCTCCAAAATCTCTCAACGATTTTATTTTATATAGTTTTATCCCAAAATCGTTAACTATAAAATCTTCAGTTAGTTCAAATTTCGTATTCATTTCCATTACTTTTAATTTTTACAAATAATCCCATTATTCATCTTCTACTTTGCCTCTGTTTATGAATTTATAATTGCTCTTAGAATCTTCATATATTTCACATATTCCGTTATACACAAAATTCTCCTCACAAACTTTTTGTAAAGAACAACCCTGTTTCTTTGTGCCTAAATTTTACAGCCATAATTATTTGTTTATTAGTTTCTCCTTTAATTTAATAATTCTCATTGCTCCTAATCGAGCTATTTCTAATCGTTCTTCAAGAAATAATTTTCGATATATTTCATTTGTTATAAAATGATATGAATAGGCATTATCAATAGTTTTAAATCTATGTCCGTGCAACTTTATTTTTAAATCTTCATCATACGTTATTATTCCTGTATAATCTATATTTTTTTCATCAAGTTTATTATAAGCTCTGTCTAACAAGCATTCCGGGATACAGTAATAGAAATACTTTATAATACCCTCGCTTTCATGTGAATGACTTTTTTTTGAAATCAGCGACAAAATCCGACCAACTGCGTTTAATTTCAATTTCCGTAAGATAACCGGATTTTGATAATACAAGCATGTCACATTCATGTAAAATTTTTAATCTATCACTAAGTCCATTTACATTAAAAGCCACTATATTTTTTATATAGTTGAAATAGTCAGTTTTTGACAATGCTACTTCAATTTCATATAAACTTCTTTGCGTGTCCATAATTAATCCTCCCTTAATATTTTTATAATATATATAACACCAATAATTATAATCATCTGAATATATACAAGACCTATATATACACTATATTCTGTGAAAAAACATATCAATCATTTGTCCTATAGGTTTGTTACCGATATTTTGAGTAAGAACTTCTAACAATACGAATGATCCTATATGGTCATTATACACCACTTCACATAATATTCCGTTGCATTTGACTAAATCATGTTCGTATAATTCCTTCTTGTTTTTATCATATACTCCTGTAAACTGTCCGACAGTTTCCGGGTCTATACAAAGACATGCTTTATGTATTGTCCCTATATGGGTTCTGCCTTTAGTATCCAAATCCCACAAATTACCATAAAACCATTCTCCTGTTTGTAGACTTTTCCCTCTGAATTTTATTTTTCTCATAACTAAAATATTTTTTATGGATAATAACTCATTATTAATTCCCCCCCCCTTAAAAATTTGATTATTGATTGAAAACTGTTGTTTTTAATTCATGGTTAAAATATTGTCATTTGGGCTTGATGATATAATAATCTTTGTTTAGCTGCATTATAATATTCTTCGTCAATTTCAATACCCAACATTTCAAAGCCTAAGTCATGCGCTGCAACACAAATTGACCCAGAACCCAGATGTGTGTCAATGATTTTATCTCCCGGTTTTGCATAATTCATCAACAACCATTTATAAAGTTTGATGGGCTTTTCGGTCGGATGAGTAGTGCGTTGCTTCGCAAGTTCACAACGGTTTATTGTAACCACCCTTGTTGGGCAATCGAAAGAAGAATAAGCAAGTTCGCAATCTGACATTGTAAGCCCGGTTTGTCCTTTGAACCAACATATCCAACCCTTTGTGCCTTTCGACAAGTATTTTACAAAATAGTTAGCACCCCAAATGATTTGGTTCTTGCTGACCCTTTGAAGTTCCGCAAAGTATTCGGGGGAGGGTAATTTATCCCAATCTTTTTTGTCGTGCTGCTTGCGGTTGTGCTTCGGATTCTTGCAAATACATTCCTTTTGCCCATCAATGCCCAATCCATAAGGCGGATCACAAATCGCAAGATCAAAAGCATTGTCCGGTAACAACTTGAGTACTTCCATGCAATCACCATTTATTAATTGGATTTTACCAAATATCTCTTTTGATAATTTCATTATTTATAAGTATATTTTTAGAACTTACAGGTTATATATAATCTATTGCAAGAATGTGTTTTAAAATTATTTTAACTATTCATGGTTTTCGTAATAGCTTTATGGCTTCTTTATCTCCGTTATCAGCACGTTCTTTTATTTTTTTGTATTCTTCGAATCCTACAGATCCCTCAAAACTAAAAACCTCAGTAGAACGGTCTTTGAAGCGAATTGCATCATTGATAGAACTCTCTTGGGCAGCTTTGTCCCTAATCTTATCATATTCCTGAAGCCAGCGCATTATTACTTCCCCGTCAACACGTCCATATACTTTCTCAAACATCCCCTTCATCGCCATTTTGAAAAAAAGTTTTAAATCATCTGGTTTGTAGTGCGGATATTCTTCACGAATTAGTGAGATAGTCATTGCTATTTGCAAATCGTTCATTGTTCCGTTTGTAGAGAAAAAAGAAACAAAGTTGTTAAACCAAATCACCATATTTGCATTAACTATCGCTTCACCGAAAATTTTACCTATTTCGGAAATACTCGGAGAAAATGAACTGAATACGTCATTAACTGTCTTCGGTTGCAAACTGTTGAAGTATTCGGCTGGCTTCTTTTTCAAGAGCATTACGGCTTGCTGCTTTGTCCGAGGGACTATAGCCTCTATTCCCTGTTGTGTTGCTATTCCCTTGTTGTACATAATTTCCTTCTAATATTTTTAAAAAATTATTTTGATTGAAAATCCAATCGAAATTACATTTCCAATTATGTTCATTATACCCCAAAAGAAAGGGGGATTTTAGGACATTATCGAAAACCATTTGAACCGATTCAATGCCATGTGCTAATATTCTCGCCCGGATAGCCGATTTTCGTTTATCGGTTAGTGTAGACACCGTTGGCAATCTCCCCGCAAACATTGTATTGTAATCATCTTTTATTTTTTGATAATTAATACGCTCTAAAGAAGGAAAAGAATCATATTTCTTTAGTAATACGTTAGTATTACTTTCTTTTGTTTCTGTTTCTGTTTCTGTTTTATATATATTATTTTTATTATTATATATATTATTACTTACCTTTTTACTTACCTTTTTACTTACCTTTTTACTTACCTTTTTACTTA
>OJNQ01000801.1_pt1 | contig 23620 bp, 26 predicted proteins | sample 1597621 | NCBI WGS metagenome assembly OJNQ01 (sample SAMEA2452137, study PRJEB22498) | human gut metagenome | reverse complement strand
CATCAGCCAAAGGACCCACAAATTTTTCTAGATCTTCAAAGAAGATTTGAGACAATTCCAAGAGCACCTTTGCTTTCTCTTTGATCTCTGCCTTATCTGAAAATGCCTTTTCAATATAAGGACCTAAATCTCTGCGTAAATTACTTTTCTCCATCATCTGTTTTCCCTTTCTTCTTTTAATTTCTTTTCACAATCTTTCAGTCGTGGAAAGATCAAGTTAAACTGTTCATCTGATATTGCACAAAAGCTAATTCCAAGATCTTCGTATTTTTCTCCGACAATTAGAGCGTTTCCAAGGATTGGACAACCATGTAAATCCGTCTCATACAGATAAGAGGCAATATGGTTCATATCAGAAACAATGTTGTTACAATGATATAAGAACTCCTCATCAACTAGCATGCTTACCTTTGATCCTGGCTCATTGTTTTTGATCACAGAGCCGCCTCCAATCTTGGTGTATAATCGATTAGGTACTACATGCTCCAGAAGTGAACAACCATTTCCAATATGTTCCTGTAACTGTCTCCAGCTGTTCTTGCCTTCTGGATATTCAAGTTCTTTCACATCATTATTTGGTGTGATCAAGATCATTTTTCCCATTGTCTTTTTCCTCCTTTGTGATCTCTGACTTGACACTTCTTCCTAAGAATGATTCGATATATTCAGAAATTCCTCTGTCATAGTCAGTTAGTCCTCCTTCTAAAGCATCTGAAACCGCTCTTAAAATCGGAACGATAAACACTGATGTATGTTCTGAAATTGGATTAACATATCCAAGAACTTCTGTTACTGCCTCTTCTGCCATATCTTCCAACACTTTGAATGCTTTATCTTCATCTCCTACTTCTACAAATCGACAGTTCTTGATTACTGCATTGTCGCATTTTGCTAAAAATTTATCTTTCATGTTTGTTTCCTTTCTTAATCTGTGGTATAATTTTCCTGAACTTTTATTTGTGTGCCTAACGGAGTTGCAGCTCTGTGGGCACCTTTTTTGTATCCTGTTATCATTGTTCTGTTCCTCTCTCATCGATGTATTTCATTCCTAAATACCCAATGATATAAAACACACCAAACAGCATCCATTCGCCACCAAAGGCAAAATAACCTCTTGCTTCAATAAGCTCTGGAATCATTAAGGCTGCTGTTGATCCAGCAAACAATAATCCAATGAGGTGGCAGATCACCATCCTTTCAATCTTCTTTCGAACCTTGTTCATTTTTCTCTGACGATCAATCGCCTTCTGAATCTTTTTCTTTGATTCTACGAAACGATCTTCGTATACCTCGTATCTTCGTACATTTTCCAAAATATACACCTTACCTTTCTTTTGTTTATTGCCAGACGACTTAAACACGCTGGCCAGTTCTATATTCAATTTTTAATTTTTTATAGGTCAAATTTTTTATATCAAGAAGAGATTTGATTGTTTATGTTTTGCAGTTATTGTTATGCTATGGATTGGGATCATAGCGACATATTCAATTTGACCAGCGTGTTTAAGTCGTCTGTGTTTCTTTGATTGTTTTTACTAGCCTGTAATTTGCAGTGTGCTGTTGTGCATCTTTCTAGACTGCTTGTTTTTCTTTCTTCGCCTTTCTCTTTCTTCGTTCAACCTCCTTTAAGAACTCTGTTGTTGCATCCTTTATCTTTTCCTGGTTAACTGTTCCGTGAATATGAACAGTTCCATTACCAATACTAAAGGTCTTGTTTGCTTCATTTTTCATGGCATCACCTACCTTTCACCAGATGACTCAATTCCTTGCCCGATCAAGTGAATGTTTTTTTATATTGAAAAGAAGCTAACTGTGTCGGGGCTGTTTCCTTTTTATTCCTTCGCAATCGGATTAGTATCAACGATCGGGCAAGGAATTGAGTCATCTGTTATTTAATATAGTAACTTTAAAAGTTACTTAAGATCAAAAAAAATTTCAATCGGATTTTCTATATGAAGTTCTTTGATCATAATCTCGATCTCATCGCTTCCAAAAACACCTTTTGCCATTTTTTCATAAAATGTTTTTGGCGTAATTCCTATTAATCGAGCTACTTTTGTTTGTGTTAAACCTCTTTCGGATATAATTCCTCGAAGCTTGTCTGTTCTTACCACTTTCTCACCTCCGTAACTTTTTAAGTTACTTTAATTATAGCACGAAAAAGTAACTTGTCAAGATACTTTTGGTTGCTTTTATAACTTTTTTGTGATAACATGAAATTATTCAGAAAGGAGATGATATTAATGACTGTAGGAGAACGAATACAACTATCAAGAAAAAGGATGGGAATGAATCAAGTTGATTTTGCAGCTAAAATTAATGTGTCAAAACAAACTTTATATAAATATGAAAATAATCTTATTACTAACATACCATCAGATAAAATAGAAGCTGTTGCAAACCTTTGCCATGTCACCCCTGCATATTTAATGGGTTGGAATAATGAAGCGAACTCAACTTCTAATGAACAGCATTTTGATCAAGATCTTGTTATCATACAAAGAGAAAAAAGTAAGATGTCTGCAAAAGATCAAGCAAAACTAATGAACATTTTAAAAGCAAATTTTGATGACTATAATTGGGAGGAAGATGACTCTGGAAATATTGAATAATCGTAAAGTAGAAATTAAAAATCTTGTACTTTTGACTTTAAGAAATTATGGAAATCCTTTTGTGCCTGTTGAAATTGGAAATATTATTCGAAAAATGAATAATATTAAATTAATTACTTATAGCAGTCAAATGAAGAAATATCATATATCTTATGAAAAAATGATACTTAGTGCAGAAACAAAGGATTCTTATGCGGTATGGGACAGAAAGCAAAGATACTGTATTTATTATAATGATATGGATTCTAATATCATACAATCACATAGAGTTCGATGGAATCTAGCTCATGAATTAGGTCATATAGTATTACAACATCATCAATATTGTAATTCTGATAGGCTTTTTCGAAATAGTTTGGATGACAACACCTATTATTATCTTGAGAAAGAAGCTGATTATTTTGCACAATTAATTCTTGTTCCTCATGTTGTTTTATCAGAATTTAAAATTTCTAGTATTGATCAGTTAAAAACACTTTGTAAAATATCACGCAATGCTGCTAAATATCGTTTTCAGGATTATCAAAAATGGAAGTCGTCTCACATAAATATTCAGGATGAATACGATCAACAGCTTTTTCAATATTATTATAATTTTCTGTTTAAACGGCATTGTCAAACGTGTGGTGCAACATTAATTCAACGATATGGTGACTATTGCCAAATCTGTGGGAAAAAAACTTTACAATGGGGAAATGGGAATATGTTCTATCCTCAACTTAAAACGTATACATCTGGAAAATTAATTGTTTGCCCTAATTGTGGAAATCAAGAAACAAATATTTTAGGAGAATATTGTCAAATTTGTGGATGTCATCTTGTAAATCGTTGCAATGATTTGAATTGTCAATGTAATTATCCTCTTCTTACAAACGCAAGATATTGTCCTATCTGTGGAGGTTCAACTAGTTTTTATAATCAATATTTTTTGAAAGATTGGTATGATGATCCTGATTCTATGGATGTTAATGATGTTTCTTTTTACATACCCCTTTATTCTCGTTGATTTTTCAAAAAACTAGATAAATAACAAATACTATTTTTGTATACACAAGAAAATGCATTAAAAAACTATAAGGGGGAATACAATATGAGTTTCCTAAATTCTATTTTTGGAAACGATGAGCTGAATGAAAAGATTCAAGAATTAGAAAATTCTAATTTAGAAATGCAAAAAACAATTGCTAATCTTGAAATCGAAAAAGCTAAATTGGAATCGAAGCTTACACCTGAAATGTTGGATTTGGAATCTTTACAAAAACAGATTTCTGAATCACAAGTAAAATTTGCTCATGATAAAATGGAGCAAGAACAAAAGCTTTCAGAACAGTATGATAAGTACATGGAAGAAATTTCTAAGCAAAAGTCGCTTATTATTGCTTACAATGACGAAATTAATGAGCTAAATTCTAATATAAAAGAATTGAAAAATGAACTTATTACTTTCTCTGATGAAGTTCTTGTTCAGGATTTCGGGTTATATGAACCACGCTACTCTTTTACTAACGCTGATGCTTATAAAGCAGAACTCATAAATATACGAAACCAGCAGAAAGCAATGATCAAGGATGATACAGCTGTATCCGGGAACATAGGATGGCAAGTAAATGGTAGTGAAGCCAAAGGACGAAAGTTAGTAAAAGACATGCAGAAGCTACTGCTTCGTGCGTTCAACAGTGAATGTGATGAGATTATTAGTAAGGTAAAATACAATAACTATGATACATCTGTTAAGAAAATGGAACGAAGTTTCAATGCTATTGCTAAATTGGGTGTAACAATGTCAATTTCCATAACCGCTCATTACTATGATCTGAAAATTCAAGAGCTTAGATTAGCTCTCGAATATCAGATTCAAAAACAGCGTGAAAAGGAACAAAAGGCAGAATTAAGAGCTCAACAGCGTGAAGAAGCTCGATTACAAAAAGAACTAAAAGAACAACGTAAAAATATTGATAAAGAACGCAAACATTACGAACAAGCCCTTTCTAATATCAATCATCAAATTTCAACCGCTTCTGATGACAATATAGAAGATTTAAATCAAAAGAAAGAGGAGATCATACAATCTCTTTCCGAGATTGACACTAAAATCAAGGATATTGATTACAGAGAGGCTAACCAAAAAGCTGGTTATGTATATGTAATTTCTAACATTGGATCATTCGGTGAAGGTATTTACAAAATCGGTATGACACGTAGATTAAATCCACAAGATCGTGTAGATGAATTAGGAGATGCTTCTGTTCCATTCAAATTTGATGTACATGCAATGATCTTTTCAGAGGATGCTCCAGCATTGGAAGCAGCCTTACATAGAGCTTTTGAAGATCGTAAATTAAACCTTGTAAACCAAAGAAGAGAATTTTTCAGAGTTTCCTTAGATGAGATCAAGGATGTTGTTAAGAATAATTTTGATAAAACAGTGGAATTTGTTGATGTTCCTGATGCTGATCAGTACAGAATCTCCCTGAAACTACGAGAGGAGGAACATCAAGAATGAGCATCTTTGATTTTTTCAGAAAGTCGAAAACCGAAGAACCTAAGCAAGAAGTTTTAGATGAACCATCAACTTCTAACATCGCCTTGGATTCATCATCTTATGTCAATGATTCAGAAGTTTCCCTAAAAAAAAGAGAGTTTTATACAGCTGTATTCCTCGACAGATACAGTACTGGAACTCCGATCATGGACGACAACGAATATCCAAGATACTTCCAGTATGATTTTGAAATCAAAAGCCCATCTAAATTTCATAAAAAATTAGTCCAAGATGGTTATTATAAAGATGCTGAATTGGTAGATATCTTGCGTTCTTTAAGAATACCAGAGTTAAAAGATCTGTTAAGAGAATTACGTCTACATGTATCAGGGAACAAAGAAGATTTGATCAATCGTCTATTAGCTACTGATTCCTCTGATGAATTAATGCATATTTTAAATGCTGATCATATAAAATTTTATTCTCTATCTAATAAAGGAAAATATTTTGTGGAAAATCACAAAGATTATATTGATCTGTTTAACCACAGAATCAAATTAGGGATAGGCATTGACGAATATATATCTGCTAAGAAATCATGTCCAAATAATTATGATTTTCATAAGATCATTTGGTCTATATTCAATGATCGAGAATTTGAATACATGAAAAATAGTAAATTCAATTTATTAACATGTAATTATCGATCTATGGCTGAATGGCTAGGTGATTCAGGTAAACAGGAAGATTCTCTTCTGTACTACCTAAAGGCACTCTACTTTGAGATTATGGCTTCAAATTTTAGCAGCATATCATTATATAACGATGGCGTATATTCTTCTACACGTGTACATTCAGATTCTTTTAATGAACCATATTTAACATATCTTGTAGGAAAAATTTATAATTTAAGAGAATTTTATTCTCAAACAATTTTTGAAGATGCTTGTGAAGTAATGAATCACTTTTATGAATTTGTCTTATGCGATAAAAATACTTTCAAACGTTTGGTTGCAGATATAATCAATAATAATTACGATCATGACAAATGGATGAAGGAATTTAAGAGAATCTATACAAATTTATTTTAATAAATGAACTTTGAAAATATAATATACTTACCCAAGAAGTCGTCAGACGGCAAGTCTCCAACCGCTCCGAGCATTGCGGAAAGGAGGCTTTTATGAGGAATATGAGGAATTTATGATCATCATAAATGTTGCACTGTTAATCATTGCCATTCTGAATTACACGCATAAAAAATAGCCGTCCTACCCCTGGTAAGTGTAGAACGACTATTTTCGTTAAGCATTCGCCGGAGCGGATGGGTTTGCTCCATCGTGCCGACTTCCTTGTTAAGTATATTATAATCAAAGTTCTTAGATTTTTCAATACTATCTTGCTAACATTGGAAAAATGGTTACATCAAGGATCACTAGACTGTAACCTAGTGAAATATAAAGGAGGTTAACTTATGTTTTGTTCAAATTGTGGTGCTGAATTGAAAGATAATGCAAATTTTTGTAGTAACTGCGGACAAGCAATTACTTCTGGTACTTCAACATCTTCTGCTTCATCAGATGACGAGGTAGTTGTTAAAGAAGGTTTATGCAATAGAGTTAAAAGTAAATTATTTGTACAAAATGGTCATGGATTATTAACTAACAAACGTTTTATTTATTCTAAGCATAGTATTTTTAAAACCGCTGCCATTGGTCTACTTGTCAATCTAACGAAAGGTAGTTATGATTTTGAGATTCCAATTTCTGATATAAAAGAAATCAAAGATGGTCGCCAAGGAATAAGTAAAACAATTATTATTTGTACTAATTCAGGCGAGGAATACAATTTTTACTTTACAGATCGCCAAAAATGGATTATCGAGTTTAATAATCTCATTAATAAAAACTAATTTTTTTACATTAAAAAGCCGCCCGGCTGCAACCAGGCGGAATAAAAAGAAAACTACTTGCATCTATTGGCTAGATGTGTACTTTTCCCCGACAGTTAAAGTATACCATTTTTAGCCTACACTTTGCAAGAAGTGTATTTTTTGTACCCAAATAATCAAAATATGGAAAGGAACGATGGTATATGAACATAGGAAATCAGTTAGGAAAACTAAAAAAATCAGATCAATTCTGCATTTACTTAAGAAAAAGCCGTGCAGATGCCGAGGCGGAAAAACTGGGAGAAGGTGAAACTTTAGCAAGGCATGAAAGAATCTTAACAGAATTAGCAGTAAAACTTGGGCTTCCAATCGGTAAAATCTATCGTGAACTTGTTTCTGGAGAAACTATTTCCGCCAGAAAAGAAATCCAAAGTATGATCAATGACTGTTATGCCGGTATGTGGAAAGGAATTTTAGTTGTAGAAGTTACCAGATTATCTCGTGGAAATCAGGGAGATGCACAAACGATCATGGACTGTTTACGATATTCCAATAATAATAATGGTATTCTGGTCGTCACTCCAACCAAAACATACGATATTGTCCGGAGCCCAGATGATGAAGAGTATATGGAATTCGAGCTTTTTATGTCTCGCAGAGAATATAAAATGATCCGTAAAAGAATGATGCGTGGAAAATTGCAGGCGGTCATTGAAGGAAATTATATGGGTTCCTATCGTCCATATGGGTATGATATTCTAAAAACAAAAACAGGAAGAACACTTGTTCCAAACCAAGAAGAAGCTCCGATCGTTAAGAATATCTTCGAATGGACTGTAAAGGAACATTTAACTCCTGGCAAGATTTGCAAGAGACTTAATACTATCGGTGTACCTACTTACTCCGGTGATCCAGAATGGTCTGTTTCTTCTATAAAAACCATTCTCACAAACCCTACATATACCGGCAAAGTCCGCTGGAATGATCGAATGCAGGTAAAAACAATGGTAGATGGCAAACTGGTAAAAAGTCGCCCACGATCTAATCACACGAATCAGTACATGCTTTACGATGGAAAGCATGAGGCAATTATAGATGAAATCACATTCCATGCTGCTGCCTCTCATTTCCATTCAGACAAAACAAAAGCAAATTTAAAGCTGATGAATCCGTTTGCCGGTATATTAATCTGCGCAAAATGCAAAAAAACTATGATCTATCAGGGATATAATAAACGTCCTAACACTCCACCTCGCATCCTGCATAAATCTTCACAGATATGCAATGTGAAATCCGCTGTGTTAAAAGATGTCATGGATGCAGTTGCTCACGCTCTGGAACTGTATATTGATGATTTCGAAATGAAGATAGACAATCTCCCAGTTGTTGATGAAAACAACATCCTTAGTCAATTAGAAGCTTTGCAAAAAGAATTAATAAAGCAAGAAAAGAAACTGCCAAAGCTGTTTGATGCCTGGGAAAACGGAATCTTGACCGATGATGAATTTACCAGACGAAAGCTTATTAACAAAGAACGCATTGAGTCCATAAAAAAGCAAATGGATCATCTAGAGGACTCTGTTCCGACAAAAGATGAGTATGAAGAAAAAATAATGCTCTTATCAGATGCATTAAAATCCCTGCTAGATCCAACACTTGATGCTGATATTAAAAATACTTATCTAAAAAGCATTATCAGCTCCATTGAATATAGCAGGGATAATAATACAGAATTTATATTAGACGTTTTCCTGAAGGATTAAATGTCTATATCTAACTCAATTGGGCAGTGATCGGAACCCATGACATCGGTTAAGATCTCCGCATCTTTGATCTTATCTTTGATAGAATCTGATGTTAAGAAATAATCGATACGCCATCCGGCATTCCTTTCTCTTGCCTTAAATCGATAGCTCCACCATGAATACTTCTCTGTATCTGGGTGTAAATATCGATAAGAATCTGTGAATCCAGAGTCAAGTAATGTCTTGAACTTTTCACGTTCTTCCGGTGTAAATCCGGCATTTTTGACATTATTTTTCGGATTCTTTAAATCTAGTTCGGTCGCTGCAACGTTAAAGTCTCCACAGATTATAATTGGTTTCTTTTTCGGCTTGGCTTCTTGTGTCAGTGATGGTTGTGATTCTTTAAGATCGCCACAAAAGATCACAGGCTTTGTCTCCTCTAACTTCTTCAGATAAGCAAGAAAATCCTCTTCCCACTTCATTCGATAAGACAGTCTTGCCAGTTCACTTTGTGAATTTGGTGTATACACTGTAATAAAGTAATAATTTTCAAACTCCAGTGTGATCACACGTCCTTCCTGATCATGCTCTTCGATTCCTAGACCATAGGAAACGCTTAGCGGTTCTTCTTTTGTAAATATACCTGTTCCTGAATATCCCTTCTTCACTGCATAATTCCAGTACTGATGGTATCCTGGAAGCTCAAGATCAAGTTGTCCTTCCTGCATCTTACTTTCCTGAATACAGAAAATATCAGCATCTGCCTCATTGAAAAAATCTAAAAATCCTTTCTTCACACATGCTCTGATTCCATTGACATTCCATGATATGAATTTCATCTAATTTCCTCCACGTCTCTTGTTATAAAGAAACATAATCACTCCTGCTGCAACGATCACACAATATCCGATAAAGCTCAACAAATCTGGAAGCTGTCCAAAGAACAAAAATCCAAGAACTGCCGAAAACATGATCTGTGTGTAATCATAAACAGAAATCTCTCTTGCTGGTGCATAAGTATAAGCTGCTGTGATACCGAACTGTCCACCTGCTGCCGCAAGTCCTGTCAATAACAGGAAGATCATCTGCTGTGTAGAGATTGGATGAAAATCAACGATCAGATATGGAACACATGCAAGCATGGAAAATGTTGAGAAGAAAAATACGATCATTGGACCTTTCTCTCCTCGAAGTCCTAGTTTTCTTACACAGGTGTATGCAAAACCTGCACACATTCCTCCGGCAAAACCAATGACCGCTGCTGGTGTTACTCCAGTCGCAAAACTTGGTTTCACAATAAATAAGCTTCCGACAAATGCTGCAATAACGCAGGCACACTGTGTCGGTGTAATCTTCTCTTTCAGTACTAAATAAGAAAATACGATAACAAAAAATGGCGATAACTTATTCAGACTGGAAGCATCTGAAAGCATCAGGTGATCTACCGCATAAAAGTTGCAGAAAATACCTAAGGTCCCAAAAAGGGACCTTAGAATAAACCAATGCAAATTTCTTTTCTGAATCTGAATCTTTTCCTTACTGCGAATAAGCATCACAAATGCGATGACTGATGCAACTAAATTACGGAAAAAACTCTTCTCAATCGATGGAAGATCCCCAGCCATCTTTAAAAACATTGCCATTAGGGCAAAAGAACAAGATGACAGTATGATGCATAAAATTCCTCGATTCTTATCTTTCATAACAAGATTATACTCTTGAAGAATATTCTCCAGTTCTTGTATCGATCTTTAACGTATCACCTTCGTTAACGAATAATGGTACCATTACCTGCGCACCTGTTTCAACGATACATGGTTTTGTAGCACCCTGTGCTGTGTTTCCTTTTTCTCCTGGTTCACATTCTGTAACAAGTAATTCTACAGAAATAGGTGGTTCAACCTGGAATGCATTTCCTGCGTGGGAAACGATTGTAACGTTCTCATTCTCTTTTACGAATTTTAAAGAATCTCCGATAACATCTGGTCCTAATGCGATCTGATCAAATGTTTCGTTATCCATGAAATAGAATAATTCTCCATCATTGTACAGATACTGCATCTCTTTACGTTCGATATGAGCGTTTTCAAATTTCTCTGTTGGACGGAATGTTTTTTCAACAACTCCACCGTTCTTGATATTTTTTAATTTACAACGTACAAACGCTGCTCCTTTTCCAGGTTTTACATGCTGGAATTCGATGATCTGGTAGATGTTATTCTCGAACTGAATTGTTAATCCATTCTTAAAATCTCCTGCTGTAACCATATTATAATTGTCCTCCTTAAATTATATCTTTTCTTATTTTATCTTAAATCTATAGTTGAATCAACTATTTATTTGCTAATTTATAGATTTCGTATATATCATTCTCATCACAGACCTTAAATGATCCAATCGTTCTGGTTCCTTCATAAGAACATCCATGCGCCATTTTCTTCACTTCTTCGTCTGTTTTTAAGCCGATCTCTGTTGCTTCGCTGAAACTTGTCGGCATATCAAGTGATGCAAAATATGCGACTGTTTTCTTGATTCCTTCCTGAGCTGCTTTCACATCGTCTGCTTCTTCAACATTCCAGACTCTTCTTGCATACTGGGCAAATCTTGCTGGTTTCGCATCATATACATAAGCTGCCCAAGCGCCCCACACAGTAGATAAACTTGCTCCATGTGCAATGTCAAACTTCGCACTTAATTCATGTCCTAACTGATGAACTGCAAAATCTTTCTCAGCTCCAAGACCTGTGATTCCGTTATGTGAAAGGCTTCCTGCCCACATGATCTCACTCATCGCATTGTAATCATGAGAGTCTTTGATCGCAACAGCACCATTCCTGATCACGGTACGAAGTAATCCTTCTGCGATCTCATCTGTCAATTCATTATTCTCTGTCTGAGTAAAATAACGATCCAATGTATGCATCATAATGTCTACAACCCCACATCCAACCTGATATTTTGGTAATGTGTATGTAAGTTCAGGATTCATGATCGCAAATGCCGGACGATTAAAATCTGTAGAAAGTCCTCGTTTGATCTTAGTATCCTCATTCGTAAGAACTGCTGAATCACTTGTCTCACTTCCGGCTGCTGCCAGCGTAAGTACAACTCCGACTGGAAGGGATTTCGTAACCGTCTGCTTCTTAGACCAGAATTCCCAGATATCTGTCTCTGGATTGGCAGTTCCATGTGCAACAGCCTTTGAAGTATCAATGACACTTCCACCTCCGACTGCCAATACAAAATCTGTTCCAAACTCAATGGATTTCTTTACTGCCTCTCTTGCAAATGACAGCCTCGGATTCGGTTTTACTCCTCCGATCGTCATATAATCAAGCCCAGCTTCCTGTAATGATGCTGTAACCTGATCTAACAGTCCGCTTCTTACAACACTTCCTCCACCATATACAACAAATACTTTGGTTGCTCCAAGGCTCTTAGCAAGCTCTCCTGCCTGTTTCTGAGTCTCTTTACCAAAAATAATCCTTGTTGGTGTGTACTGAGTAAATCCATGCATTGCTTCTTCCTCCATCTGATCTTGAAAATGATATATATGTTTCTTAGTTATCGTCTCTTGTTAGCTTTACGACGATCTCTTCAGCAATCTCTTCTACTGTCTTATGATCTGTATTCACTACAACGTCTGCAGCTGCTTCGTATTTTGGACGACGCTGCTCCATCATATTAGAGATAAACTCTGTATTCTTATTACCACGTAATAATGGTCTGTCATCACTGTCTTTGACACGCTCTAAGATCACTTCTGGTGATGCTGTTAATAAAACAACCTTTCCATTCTTCTTCATTTCTGCAACGTTCTCATCACGAAGTGCGACACCTCCACCGCAGGAAATGATCTGATTGTTCTTCTTCTGAAGTTCGATCAACAGGTTTGTCTCACAGTTTCTGAAATATGTCTCTCCATATTCTTCAAAAATCTTATTGATAGACATTCCTTCTTTCTTCACGATCTCTTCATCCATCTCTACCTGTGGGGATGCAAGGATCTTACTTAGATATGTAGAAACAGTACTCTTACCTGCTCCCATAAATCCGATCAATAAGATGTTATGTGTAAATAATGTCTTTGCCTGAATTCTTCTGCTATTTTCTACAATATAATTGAATATATCAAGAATCTCATCCTTATAGGTATTCTCATCCACATGTGTGAGCAGCATCTTACGCTGTCTCTTTTCCTGTTCTGGCTGAAGGATTGGCAATCCGTTCTCTTTCTTGTAGACCATGATCTCTTTGATGATATCCATTCTCTCTTCTAATACAGAGACAATCTTCTTATCACACAGATCTAATCTCTCTCTAATCTCTTCTAACTGACTCATCTTCTTGTTCTTTCCTTTTCTATACTAAATGTTCCCATACTTCTCAGATAACAAAGTGTGGTCTTGTTCAGTATATCATACATTCCTGTATTTTTTCAATTCATTGCCTTCATAATTTAGGCAAATTCACTTTGCTTTGTGATAAATGAAATAAAATCTTTCACAACCGGTGTCAGATATTTATCTTTCTTTAATACAAGATAAATGTATCGTTCAATTTCTGGTGATATAATTGGGCGGATACAGACATCCATCGTATCAAGCAGCGGAATCTTTGGCACGATCGCAATTCCAAATCCTGCTGCGACAAGTCCTGCAACCGATGAATCTTCTTCTCCTTCATATGCAATTGCCGGCTGTCTTTTAATTTTTGAAAAGTAACTGTCGATTACCGGTCTTAATCCACTATTTCTTGTAAAATACACATAATCATACTCAACCGTATCTATAAGATCGATCTCTTCTTTCTCTGCCAATGGATGTCCTTTTGGCGTGATAAGAACCAATTCTTCCTGTCCTACCGGAATAAACTCGAGTTCATCCTCTCCTTCTACATAAGAAGAAAATGCGAGGTCATATTTCCCATCCTTTAATTCTTCTACGATTTTTTTCGTTGTTCCCTGTCCAAAAGAGAATCTGATATGATTTTCTCCTTTTTCTTCAAGATAGCTTTTGATCAGATTCGGAATAAAGTGACTTCCCAGTGTAAAAATATACCCCATATCAATAAATCCGCCGCTGATTCCTGAAGTTTCTGTCAAAACTCTTCTTCCTTCATCCAGCATATCAAGAGATTGTTCTACATATCGTAAAAATAAAGCTCCATATTTTGTTAATTTTGCATTTCTTCCCTGTTTTTCGAATAATTTTACCCCTAATTCACCCTCAAGACATGAAATTGCATGACTTAAACTTGGCTGTGTAATTGACAGCATATCAGCAGTTCTCGTATAGTGTTCTTCCTTTGCTAATGCCCGAAAATAGTATAAATGATTCAAATTCATAATCTATGATCTCCCAATCCATAAAATTTATTTATAGATAGTATACCACATTCTTCATTGCATTTATATATTCACTTTGCTATAATTATTCTTAGAAAACTATTAAACATATTGGAGGATCATAATTATGGCAGCAAAGAATTTCCGTAAATTATTTGAACCGTACACAGTAAAATCTATGACATTAAGAAATCGTATTGTCATGACTCCCATTGGAACAAATTTTGCTGAGCATACCGGAGAAGTAAATGAGAGAATCATTGATTATTATAAACAGCGTGCAAAAGGTGGAACTGGTCTGATCACTATTGAAGCAGCAAGCGTTTATTCACCACAGGGTGCAAGCGGTGCTTATCAGCTTCGTATTGACCATGACAATTACATTCCTGGTCTTTACAGATTATGTGAAAGCATTCATGACTGTGGGTCTAAAGTCAGCATCTTATTAAACCATGCTGGATCTGCAGCCAATGGTAAGATGACAAACATCCAGCCAGTATCTGCATCTGATATTCCATCAAGAGTTGGCGGAGATATCCCAAGAGCTTTAACAACAGACGAAATTTATACAATCGTTGACAAATTTGCCGAAGCAGCAAAACGTGCAGTTACAGCAGGATTTGATGCTGTTGAGATTCAGGCTGGACATGGTTACTTATTGAACCAGTTCTTATCTCCAACAACAAATGACCGTACTGATGAATTCGGTGGATCTAAAGAGAATCGTGCACGTTTCACTACATTAGTATTAAAAGCTGTTCGTGAGACAGTTGGTGAAAATATTCCTATCTTCTTAGGAATCAGTGCTGATGAACTTGCTGAAGGTGGTAACACATTAGATGATACATTAGAGATCGTTGAATATTTCAAAGATTATGTTGATGTATTTGATGTTTCTGCTGGACTTACATGTTCTATCCAGTACCAGTATGATGCAGATTACCTTCCAGATGGATGGAAATCTTATATGTCAAAAGCTATCAAAGAAAAGACTGGAAAACCTTGTCAGACAAGTGGTAATATCCGTGAGCCAGAAGTTGCAAACCGTATTCTTGAAGATGGCGAAGCAGATCTGATCGCTATCGGACGTGGACTGATTGCTGATCCTGAATGGGTAAACAAAGTTCAGTTTGGTAACACAGATGATATCAATCGTTGTATCTCTTGCAACAATGGATGTACAGCAACATTAGGTGATGAACCTATCCGATGCAGCATTAACCCTGCTCTTGTTTCAGGTTCCTTATATAAAGACAAGAAATTAAAGAAACCATGTAACGTTGTCGTTGTCGGTGGTGGTACTGCTGGTCTTGAAGCTGCATGTACAGCTGCTGAAGTTGGATGTGCAACTGTTCTGATCGAGAAGTCAGGAGAACTCGGTGGACTTGCCAGACGTGTAGGAAAAATGCCTAACAAACAGCGTCTTGGATATTTCCCACAGTACTTAGAACGTCGTGCGATGAAACTTAAGAACCTGTTTATCTGTAAGAATACAGAAGCTTCTATCGAATTTATCGAAGGTTTCAAACCAGATATCGTTGTTAACGCAACAGGATCCGTTCCTCTTCTTCCAAATATCCCTGGATTAAAGGAGAACTTAGAAGCAGGAAATGTATCTACGATCTTTGATCTGGTAGATCACGTAGATTCCTATCCAGGAGATTTATCTGGTAAGAAAGTTGTTGTGATCGGTGGTGGTAACGTAGGACTTGACGTTGTTGAATTCTTTGTTCCTAGAAAAGCTGATGTAACAATCGTTGAGCAGAAAGCTCACTTTGGTGAAAACCTTGACTTTATCACAAAGACTGGTTCTATTGAATTCATGAATAAAAATAAAGTAACTCAGTATCCAAACGCTTCTTTATTAGAAGTAAAAGAACATAGCTTTATTGTAAAACATGACTATAAAGATCTTGAATTAGACTTTGATTATGGATTTGTATGTCTTGGAATGCAGTCTGCAACTCCTTCTCTTCAGGAATTATACAACCACTTCATCTATGAAGGTGTTGAAGTTCTTAACATCGGTGACAGTGCTCAGACACGTCGTATCATTGAAGGTGTAAAAGAAGGTCGTGACATCTTAGTTGCATTAGAACGTCAGGATTTCATCTAAGATCCAGATAGAAATAAAAAAATATAAGAATTAAAATTAAAACACGAGTCAGTATTTATTTTATCTGACTCGTGTTTTTTATTTTGAAATGAAATATAATTAATGTTTTTTCTTACGGTACTGCCACAGTACAATCTTCTCAAGATAACGTTTTAACACGATCTGAATCTCTTCTTTTGGATTCATTGGTGTGACTAAGATGCTATGTAATCCTGTTCTGTTTGCTCCATAAACATCGGTAAACAACTGATCTCCTACAAAGAATGTATTCTTCTTATTCGTTCCCATTAGTTTCATTGCTGTCTCATAGCCTTTCACAGATGGCTTATTGGCTTTGTATACATAATGCTTTCCACCAACCGCTTCGCAGAAAGCTTTGACTCTTGGTTCTTTGTTATTGCTTGTAAAGCAGTACTGCATACCGATCGCATCCAGTCTTTTAAACAATTTCTTTGCACGTTCATCCGCAGGTGCATTGTGTGGTACTAACGTATTGTCGACATCGAAGATCACTCCCCGGTATCCTTCTTGGTAATATCGTTCGAAATCAATATCATAGGTACTTCTGATATCTTCGGATGGATAGAATTTCTGAAACATAATTTATCTTCCTTTTTTATATATCTTTTTTAATATTATCTTATTTATTTTATAATACGTTTTTGATATTGGCAAGACGAAACTATAGAAATGCAAAGAATCTGTACATAAATTCTTAAAAATCTATGCACAGATTATATTCTTTACTGATTTTCAGTATTTTTTAATAAAACATCATATCTTAAATTAACAAACAATACTTCTTTCATATGATCGATTAGCATATGTTTTCCTGTCCATAAGTGGAAAGCAGCATCTCCCTGGAATAACATCATTCCAAGACCGTTCATTGTCTTACATCCAGCTTTCTTAGCAAGTCTTAATGTTTCTGTCTCTCTTGGAGCGTAAACTGTATCTGTTACGATCAGGTCAGGACGGAAGAATGTTTCATCAGGAACAACAGACTGTCCTTCTAATGGTTTCATTCCTACACCGGTTGCCTGTGCGAATAAGTAGCTGTCTGCGATCTCTTCTCTTAATTTTTCTTTGTCATCAAGATCATAAAGATTTACAACACAGTCTGTGTTTTCACGAATCTTTTTCACTGTTTCTTCAGCGTTCGCCCAGAATTTATCTTTGATATTGAAGATTGACATTTCTTTGACACCATCTAATGCAGCCTGGATTTCGATTGCTGTAGCAGCTCCACCAGCACCAGCGATTGTCATTTTTTTACCGATCACGTCGATATCGTTGTCTTTTAATGACTGCATGTATCCGATACCGTCTGTGATGTGTCCGATTAATTTTCCGTTGTCATTTACGATTGTGTTAACAGCTCCTGCCATTTTAGCAGCTGAAGATAACTCATCTAAGTACTGTCCTACAACTGTTTTGTTAGGCATAGACAAGTCCTAATGTTGCAAATGCTTCGTTGTGCATTGCAGGTGAGCTTGAATGTCTGATTGGATAAGCCATTAATCCGATCAATTCTGTATGTCCTGTAATTCTCTCAAATCAACCTTATATTTATCATTCACCCTATTATGTTTTTAGAAGAATACCCACAGCAGACTAAACCACCCGTTTTTGAAAATGATCAGTATGCAAAGATCACTCGTCTGTCCCATACTTACAATAATCCAAACTGGAGTTATCAATACCACCTTCACAAAAATGAAACAGAATTTATTTATATTGCAGGCGGCAAAGGAACGTTCAGCATTAACACAAACTTTTATCATGTCTCCAAAGGCGATATCTTGATCGTAGAAAAAGGAGCGATCCATTCTCTGATTTCAGATAAGGATGCTCCTCTTGACTGCTGGACTTGTGCCGCATATGAAAGCAGGGATTCATATGCCATTGAACGAAGAAAAGATTCTTCCTTCGCACAGAATATTTTGATCTATATCAATGAAAATTATAACAAAAAAAATAACTTTAAAGCTGCTTTCTGAGCATTTTCATATCAGTGCCGATTATATCAGTCATGAATTTCGTAAAATCTATGGAATCTCTCCTCTTGAATTTCGCGAAAAATATAAGAAATAATCTATATTTTTGCATACAAAAAGAAGCATGTACTTTCGTCTTACATGCTTCTTTCTTAGAATTCATCCTATTTTTACACAATTATTTTTCTACACCGCTTAAATATGCATTATAAATATCCTTTGAAATATTCTTCTTGATCGCATCATAAACTGGCTGTGCTTTTTCTCGCACTTCTTTCTGTGTTTTTGCATCTAGTTTCACAATCTTTGTACCACTATCTTTGATAATCTTGATACGATCTGCAATTCTCTTATCAGATGCTTCTCTTGCATATTTCTTCGCTATCTGTGATGCCTGATCAATGATCTTCTGCTGATCTTTTGACAAACTGTTATAAAATTCATCACTGACGATCAGTGAAATATAATGTGGCAGATGGTTTGTCTCTACGACATAATCCTGCTGTTCATATAATTTGCTGGAAACAATAACTTCGTAAGGGTTCTCCTGTGCATCGATCGTTCCCTGCTGAAGTCCAATATAAACTTCACTGAATGTCATTGGTGTTGGGTTTGCTCCAAGTGTCTTCCAGAACTTCAGATGGTAACTATTCTCCATTGTACGGATCTTCTGTCCTTTGAAGTCTTTGATACTTTTAACATTCTTGTTTGTAGACATAACACGGAATCCCTGATCGGCATATCCAAGAAGTTTATATCCACCTTTCTGATATACCTTCTCCATCTTCTTATAGAATATCGGATTATCTACAGCTTCTCGTGCCTGTTTGATCGTTGTAAATGCACTTGGTAAGTCAAATACAGCTGTATCTGGAAGAAAAGTTACCTGTGGTGCTGTATTCTGTACAACAAATGGGATATCTCCATCTTTACAGCTTTCAAGAAGTTCTCGGTCTCCTCCAAGTGTACTGTTAGGATAAACCTCAATCTTCATCTTCCCATGGCTTAATTTAGAAACTTCTTTTGCAAATTTCTCTGCATATAACTGTGTAACTGTATCTTCCGGACTGGAAGTTCCAAGCGGCCATGCATATCTTTGTACTTCATCTTTACTCTGTTTCTTCTTGCATCCAGATAAACTGAATAATAAGACTCCCGCAAGAAGAACAACAACGGATCTTTTTATGATTTTTCTCATGAAATCCTAAACCTCCTTATAAAAATGCCAGACTGATCTGCGGAATAAATGTGATCAGAAGTAATGCTACAAGGAAACAAACGATTAAAGGCATTGCTTTTTGTGCAATCTTCATCACCGGGATATCCGTTAAGGATGATGCCACAAATAAGTTGACTCCAATCGGTGGTGTAACGAAACCGATGGCAAGGTTTACAACCATCATAACACCAAAATGAATTGGATTCATACCGATTGCTGTGACAATTGGTAATAAGATCGGTGTTAAAATAAGGATCGCTGGTGTTGTATCCATGACCATTCCTACGATTAGTAAGAATACATTGATCACAAGTAAGATCACAACTTTATTATGGAAGTTACTTAAGATCCACGCACTAATGGACTGAGGTACACGCATTAAAGTTAATACTCTTGAGAATGCAATGGATGCTGCTAAGATAAACAGAATTGGTGCATAAGTTCTCACACCTTCTACCATGATTCCCCAGATATCTTTAAATTTCATGGATTTATAAATAAATAAGCTGACTACTAAAGAATAAAATACGGAAATAACCGCTGCTTCTGTTGGAGATGCAACTCCAGTATAAATACATCCAAGGATAATAACCGGACTTAAGATTGCAAAAAAGCTTTCTTTAAATACTCCGATAAATCCTTTCGCATGCAACTGATCGATCTCTGCTGCAATCTTTTCCTTATCTTCTCCATGTTTTTTACAATAGTAAATGGCATAAACCATCAATAAAGCACCAATTAGTAATCCTGGTACAACTCCCGCCATAAACAGATCACTTACAGATTCTCCAGATGCCATACCATACATGATAAACGGAATACTAGGCGGTATGATAACCCCTAGTCCACCGGCTACTGCTACAATTGCCGTTGTAAATGACTTATCATATCCTAAACGTACTAAGATTGGGATTGTCATACTTCCTACCGCTGCTACGGTTGCAGGTGCTGACCCTGAAATTGCTCCATAGAATAAGCAGGTAACAATCACTGCACAAGGCATTCCTGCTGTTAATTTTCCAATAAAAAACGCAAAAACGTCAAAAATCTTCTTAGAGATTCCTCCTTTTGCCATGATCATTCCAGATAATACAAACATTGGAACTGCAAGCAATGGGAAACTATCGATTCCTCCAAGCATAGAACGAATGACAAATGTCCCGCTTGCTGTAAATGATGGATCAAATGCTCCTGGAAGTACAGATACGATCCCAAGGGCGATTGAAATCGGAATTGCAATGATCAGACAAATAAAGAAGAGTAAAAATACGACTGCTGCTGACATTTATTTATCCCCCTTTTCTTTATCATCTTTACGGATCACAATCTTAAATTCAATGATCCAACGCTGAATAATACGAAATGCTACTAAAACAAAACTAACTAGTGGTGCTGCCTGAATATAATACATTGGAATCTGACAGGCAGGGCTTACCTGTCCACTTTCAAATGCACTCTTTAAGTAAAGAACTGCAAATGGAATCAAATACAAAAACAATGCAAGTTCAATTGTGTGATTCACCACTTTGAACAATGCCTTCCCTCTTCTTGGGAACATTGCTACAAACTGTTCAATTTTAATGGAAATACATTTCTTAGTACAATAGCTGACGCTGATAAAACCTGACCAGATAAATAAATATCTCGTCAGTTCCTCTGACCAAGAGAGAGAAGCTCCAAGTGCATATCTTGCAAATACCTGGATTCCCATGATCACTGTCATTGCAATCAGTAATGCTACCATTAAAAATTCTTCCAGATTCTCATCAAGCCATTTTAGCATGATTCACCTCTTTCTACTTTCTATAATGAAAGTGATTATTTTCACAAACACTGGCAAAACTTTAACAATTTGCTCTACTAAATTATAGTGAAAAACTCTGTATACATCAAATGTTTTTTTTCTATACGATTTATAGATAGATTTTATCGTTTAAAGAAAAACAAGGAAAGACATCTATCTTTCCTTGTTTTACGATCAATTTTGGATTTGTATCTTCTTATAATCCCTGATTTTCATGAAGGAACTGAAGCATATTATTTAAGTCGTTGACTGCTGCCTGTCCAGGTGCAGATGCTTTCTTCGCTGCTCCAAATGTTAAAGCAGATCCGAACACTTCACCGCAAAGACGGCTGATCAGTCCTGTTCCTGCCATAGACATTGTGATGATCGGACGATCTGCATGATCTGTATACATTTCTTCTGTTGCACAAAGAAGTGTTAATACGTCACGTCTGCAAGTTGGCATAACTGCGATCTTAGGGATGTCAGCACCAAGTTCCTGCATTTTGCAAAGTCTTCTTACGATTTCATCTTTTTCAGGTGTTTTGTCAAAGTCGTGGTTAGATGCAACAACTTTTACTCCACATTCATGAGCAGCTGCTACAATCTCTTTTACGATTTCGTCGCCTGTAAATGCTTCTACATCTACAAGATCAACATATCCTGTTTTTGCAGCCGCAATGTTTAATTCTTTGTAAGGTTGGGCTTCGATTGCTTTTTCTCCACCTTCTTTTGATGTACGGAATGTGAAGAGGATTGGTGTTTCACCTAAAGCTTCTCTTAAATCTTTTAATACGTCTTCTACTTTATCGAATTCGAACACTCCTTCGAACCAGTCAACACGCCATTCAACAACGTCTACAGGGATGCTGTCAAATGTTTTCGCTTCTGCGATGATCTCATCTTTTGTAACACCTACGATAGGTACACAAATTTTTGGAACTCCGCTTCCGATTTCAATATTTCTTACTTTTACTGTATTCATTGACAATTTTCCTCCTATTGTCTGAATGCTCTCCCGAAGCAAAAGCCTCGGGAGTTCATGTTACCAATACTAATTAATTTTTAGATGCTTCTTCTGCATTCTTTAATAATACACCATAACGTACGTTTACGAAAAGTGCTAATAAGATTCCGATTGCTGTAATTACGATATTCATCATGATTACACTTGTAGATGTCATCTTCGCAGCTGCTGTTAAGATTGTGTAGTTACATAAGCTTGATGCGATCATAACTAAACTTGTGATAGTTCCTTTGATTTTAGGGAACAGATCATTTACAACGGCTGTAGCCATCTGAAGGACTCCACCTGCTGCTGCATATCCGATGACGAATGCTCCAACGTAGCAGATCATAGGTGTCTTAATAATGTAAACTAATGCTAACATTACAAGAGAGATTGCTGGATAGATAACCAAGAATCTAACCTGTTTGAATTTTGTGATCAATGCACTTGTTACGAATAATGCTACCATTGTACCTGCAGAATAGTATGTCTGCATAACAGATACATTCTGAGATGGGATCTTCGCAATTTCAGTACCAAATGTCTGAGCACAGTTTAACCATAACTGGAATGTTGCTGTACTTGTGAATCCGATCAGGATTAATGCAATACTCTCGATAGAAAAATGCGCATTCTTTAAGTTGCTGATGAAAGATTCTGATTTACCACTTTCAGATGCCGCTGGGAATGGTGCAAAGATTGCTAAGATTCCAAGGATACCGATGCATACACCTGCTACGACTGGAAGCATTAAGTATGACATGCTTGTTCCTGCTACAACACCTAAGAAGAAAGGCATTAATAACTGTGCAACGGAAATAAAGAATTTGATTCCCATTGTTGCAATACCTGTATATTTGTAAATGATTTCAGTTACAGCTGGGTATGTTGCTGTATCCAAGAATGAGTTAGCGATACCACCAAGAACGGCTGCTACATAAGCAATTGTTGTGTTTGGTGAGAATGCGATTCCTACTAAGAAGATAACGTATGAAGCACATCCAATGATCACTGATAAACGACGTCCTAATTTGTCAGATAAAGGTCCTGCAAATGGAAGGGAGATCAAACGTCCCAGTCCTAATGCTGCTGCAATGGATGTTACTGCCATAACATCTTTTAATCCCCACTGACTTGCAAGCATTTCTTTTACTACCTGCTGACTTAAGATTGAGCACCCGATTCCATGAATGAAATAGTTCAGATAAAGAACTAAGGCACTTGGTATGTATTTTTTATCCATTTTTATAATTCCTCTCGTTTGCTATATGGTTATGACTAAACTCTAGTCATATTTGATATCTAATACTTCTTTCATATGGTCAATTGGCATATGTTTTCCTGTCCATAAGTGGAAAGCAGCGTCTCCCTGGAATAACATCATTCCAAGACCGTTCATTGTCTTACATCCAGCTTTCT
>OJNQ01000799.1_pt1 | contig 23621 bp, 32 predicted proteins | sample 1597621 | NCBI WGS metagenome assembly OJNQ01 (sample SAMEA2452137, study PRJEB22498) | human gut metagenome | reverse complement strand
AGTGTTGAGTTACAACGTACTCGAAGGAATGAAGTTGGATAAAGCCAACGACTACGGAGGAGAAAGAACGGCGGATAAAAAAAGAAGCCAATCGGCTAAAGAAGATTTACGCAAAGATGGACGGCGACCGCATGAGCCTCGTTATCGGAACGATACAGCGGGCGGCGTTTCTGCGGGTATCGCTGGAGGAACTGGAGGGCGACCTCAACGAGAATGGATATACAGAGCCATTCCAGCAGGGAAACCAGGAGCCCTACGATCGGAAGCGGCCGAACGCGGAAACATACAAAAGCTTCTATGATAGCTATCTGAAAACTATCAAGCAGCTCAACGATATGCTCCCCAAGGAGGAAGCCAAGCCTGTTTCCGACGGATTCGATGAGTTTATCAGCGAACGCGGACGTTAATTCGCGCAATTAACTCAATACAAGCGCTCCGACGGGGCGCTATTTTTATGCCTGAAAAGGAAGTGAACGCATGAATTTAATGCAGGGCGACTGTCTGGAACTCATGAAAGGAATACCGGACGGGTCGGTGAATTTAGTGCTCACCGACCCGCCTTACAATATCGGCGTTACAACAAACGTGAGCGGAAAAGCTGTTGTGAATGCGTGGGACAAGATAGACGGCTACGTCGACTGGTGTGTTGAATGGCTCACGCTGTGCTCGAAGAAGCTCAAGCCGAACGGCGTGCTCTATTTCTGGCACAACGACATGGGGCAGATAGCGGAGCTTCTCATGGAAATCAGAAAGCGCACGCCGCTGGTTTTCGTATCGTTCTGTATCTGGGATAAGGGCGATACATACCGCGCCCACACATGGCACCAGCGCGATTCGAAAAGCCGCACGGCTCTGCGTTCATGGGTCAACACATGCGAATACTGCCTGCACTTCTTCAACGCTCCGGCGGACGCAGACAAGGCATGGGCGCACATGGGGCTCAACAGAGTTTACAGCAATCCGGCTTGCTTCAAGCCGCTGAAAGAGTGGTACCAGCGCGAGTGCGAACGGCTCGGGCTGGATAACAAGAAAATCGGCGCGTATTACGAGAAGGCGACCGGAAAAAACCGTATATGCTGCGGCATTATTTTCAGGATAGCCAGTTTGAGATACCTACGCAGAAAGTGTGGGAGAGCGTATACGAGCCGCTCGGCTTTGGCAAGGGCTACGAGAGCCTACGAAATTACCACCGCTGCGATGATATGCACTGCAATATCTGGCACCGCCCACCGCTGCCCTCGACTAACAGGCTGCACACCTGCCAGAAGCCGCTTGATATCACCGAAAGGCTTATCCGGGTATCATGCCCGCCGGGCGGGACGGTGCTCGACTGCTTCATGGGCTCTGGCACCACCGGAGTAGCGGCGCTCAATACCGGGCGCGATTTCATCGGCATTGAAAAGGACCCCGGCTACTTTGAGATAGCCCGGAAACGTATTGAGGAGACGCAGGGGCAGTTCACTCTTACGGAGGGTTTGCGGGTATGAATATAGGGGGCGCTATGAAATATCTGTTGCTATTCGGTAAAACTACGACGAAAAAGCCGGCTTACTTCTGCGAAAAACATTCCTGCGGGATTACATTGAAATGCTGCCGTAAACGCTGCTGGGCTTGCAGGCATCTTCTGCCCATGAACCGGAGCCGCGCTGAAATAATCGCGCTTAGCAGAGGTGCGCGCCTGCCTTAGCGGAACTGGGAGGAGGTGCGCGCATGAAAAGGTACCCGGATAGCTATAATCCGATTCTGGAATACTGGGAGCAGATCCAGCGCGGCGAAATTGCCGTCAGCCGGAAAATACGCGTCACCTACGAAAAGCTCGCCCGAGATATTCGGGAACCGGGAGAATGGCACTACTCGCCGAAGCGCGGCAATCACATTCTGGAGTTTGCAGAGAATTTCTGCCGGCACTCCAAGGGCAAGCTCGGCGGCCAGCTCGTCGAGCTTGAGCTGTGGGAAAAGGCTATGCTCGCCGCCGTTTTCGGCTTCGTGAACGATAAGGGAATACGGCGGTATCAGCGGGCGGTACTTATAGTCGGCAAAAAAAACGGTAAATCGCTGCTGGCCTCCGTTGTCGGCAACTATATGCAGCAGGCGGACGGAGAACCGGGTCCGGAGATCTACGCGGTAGCGACAAAGCGCGACCAGGCTAAAATCATCTGGCTGGAAGCAAAGCGTATGGTGAAAAAGTCGCCACCGCTGCTGAAACGTTCCCGGGTGCTCACGGGCTCCATTGAGACGGATTTCAACGATGGTACTTTTAAGCCGCTGGCTTCCGACCAGGATACGCTGGACGGCCTGAACGTCCACTGTGTGCTCATGGACGAGATACACCAGTGGCAGAACGGACGTGCGCTCTACGACATCATGGCGGACGGTATCACCGCCCGGGAACAGCCGCTCATATTCATCACGTCCACCGCAGGAGTTGTCCGCGAGGATATCTACGATGAGATTTACGACGAGGGACGGCGAACGATCGACGGCTATTCCGGCGGTGATGACGCATACCGGGACGACCGCTCGATATTCTTCATTTACGAGCTCGACAAGCGTGAGGAATGGGACGACCCGAATTGCTGGAGAAAAGCCAATCCGGGGCTTGGGACTATCAAGAATCTGCGCACTCTCTCTGAAAAGGTGGAAAAGGCGAAGCAGAACATCTCCCTGCTGCGGAATCTGCTGTGCAAGGAATTCAATATTCCGTCAACCACCTCGCAGGCATGGCTCAACTTTGACGAGCTGGTGAACGAGGCGACTTACGACATTGCGGAGCTCAAGCCGCGTTACTTTATCGGCGGCGCCGACCTTTCCTCCACCAACGACCTCACCGCGGCGAAAGCGCTTTTCATGCTGCCGGAAGACCCGCGAATCTTTTCCATTGCGATGTACTGGATTCCGGAAGATTTGGTAGAGCACAAGGTGAAAGAGGATAAGATCCGCTATGATATCTGGATTGAGAAAGGCTGGTGCCGCACCTGTCCGGGCAACAAAATGGATTACCATGCGGTGACGGACTGGTTCCGGGAACTGCGGGACAAATTCGATATCTACCCTATGTATATCGGCTACGATTCATGGAGCGCTACCTACTGGGTAAACGAGATGAAGCAGGAGTTTGGTCCCGCGTGCATGGTGCCTGTAATCCAGGGCAAGAAAACACTTTCCGCGCCGATGAAATCCCTCGGGGCGGATTTAAAGGCGAAGCGGATAAACTACAACAACAATCCGATAGACCGGTGGTGCCTTGCAAATACCGCTGTGGACGAAGACAGGAACGGCAATATACAGCCGATAAAGACTACAAGGAGTACCCGCCGTATCGACGGCACAGCGGCGCTTCTTGACGCTTATGTAGTGCTTACGGACAAAATGGAGGAGTATCAGGCGATGATATGAAGATAATCGACAAAATCAACAGTTTTTTCAACCGGAAGGAACATGAGCAGACGCGCTTTCAGCTTGTGACGGAGCGCGGCAACGGCGTGTACATCTGGGACGGGCAGATATTCTCCAGTGACACCGTAAGGAGCTGTATACGCCCCACAGCGGTGGCTGTGGGCAAGGCGGTACCCAAACATATCCGCGACAATGGCAGCGCCGTGCAGACGAATCCCGAGCCATATATGCGCTTCCTGCTGGAGGAACCCAATCCATACATGAGCTGCCAGCAGTTCCTCGAAAAAATGGCGCGGCAGCGGGAGCTTTCCGGAAATGCTTTTGCGGCAATAATCCGCGATTCCGCCGGATTCCCCTGCGGGATATATCCGATAGACGCGTACAATGTGGAAGCGAGCTTCAACGCGGGCGGCGACCTTATCCTCACTTTCTCCATGAAAAACGGAAAGGTGTACCCGTTCTACTACTCGGATATCGTTCATCTGCGCCGGGATTTCGGGGACAACGACCTGTTCGGTACATCGCCGGTGGAGGTGTTGCAGCCGCTGCTCACCGTTATCGGAACGGTGGACAAGTCTATCGTTACGGCAGTGAACAATTCTTCGGCTGTCCGGTGGCTGCTGAAATACAACACCACCGTGCGTGATGAGGATCTGCGCAAAAAGGCTCAGGAATTTGCGGAGAACTACCTCAGTACCCTCGCAAGCTCCGGAGTTGCGGCCGTAGACAGCAAAGCGGACGCAACGCAGATAAAAACGGACGACTATGTGCCGAACGCGCAGCTCATAGACCGTACCACGCAGCGATTCTACAACCACTTCGGCACCAACGCGAAAATCATTCAGAGCGCCTACAACGAGGACGAGTGGAACGCTTTCTATGAATCTACCGTTGAGCCTATCCTGATAGATTTAGGCTCAGAAATGACGCGGAAGCTGTTCACGCGCAGGGAGCGCGGGTGCGGAAATAAAATCATCTTTGAGGCTTCCAACTTGCAGTACGCCAGCATGAGCACAAAGCTCAACCTGTCCGCGATGGTGGACAGAGGGGCTATGACGCCGAATGAGTGGCGCGCTGCAATGAATAAGGCTCCGCTGCCGGGCGGAGATGTGCCGCTGCTGAGAAAAGATACGGCAACGGTAGTGGAACCGGCTACTACGGCGGGAGAGGAGGAATAATGCAACATGGCTGATATTGATATCAAGGGCGTTATCGTATCTAATGGCGACGGCTGGGTATACGATTTTTTCGGGGTGGAAAATACTACTCCCGCCCCGGTAATAAAGGCAGTCAGGGACGCGCAGTGGAAGAATGAGCGGGTTGATGTATACATCAATTCGCCGGGCGGCGATATCAGCGCAGGCGCGGACATCTACACGGCTCTGCGCGCATACTCTGACGTGCATATCCACATCACTGGGCAGGCATGCTCAGCCGCAAGCGTAATAGCGTGCGCGGGACACTCGGATATATCCCCTGCGGGAATGCTGATGATACACAATGTATCAATGGCGGCAGAGGGCGACAATCGGGAGATGGCTCATGCGGTGAACGTGCTGAAAGTGGCAGACAGGTCCATAGCGGGCGCGTACGCCGAAAAGACGGGGCGCAGCATGGAGGAAATGCTGGGACTTATGGCTAAGGAAACTTGGCTCACGGCTGACGAGGCTGTGGAGCTTGGACTGGTGGACGAGATTTCCGCACCGGCTTCCGGAGCGGCTCCCGCCGGAATGAAACTGTGTGCAGCAGCAATCCCGCTGCTGCCGGAAAAACTGCTCGCAGAAATGCGCGACAAGGGCGCAAAGGCGCGGGCTGAATTAGATTTACTGAAAATCAGGAGGTAAAAACAACTATGGCAAACGCAACTACTTTTGAGGCAAGGAGAGCGGAGCTCATGGCTCTGGCCGAGGCGGCTGTAAACGAGCACCGCTACGCGGACTTTGACGGTATCAAGGCAGATATCGAAAAACTCGACGACGAGCACAAGCAGGAACTTACCGCGCAGGCCAATCTCGCGGCGCTGAACAAGGCTCCTGCCGGAATCCCCGGCATGGTAAACGCAGGAGGCGCGGCTCTTTCCGGCTCCCCCGAGCCTGCTGCCGGCGGCGCTAAGGGCGATATGTACGGCAGCAAGGAGTACCGCATCACGTTCATGGACGCAATGCTCACAGGCTCCGCGCTGAAGATGCCCGGAATGGTAAACCAGGCCGAGCAGACAACTACGGGCGACGTCGGCGCGGTGATCCCGACCACGATCGTGAAGAAGATTTATGAGAAGATGGAAAGTACCGGGAAGCTCTGGAGCCGTATCACGCACACCAACTTCAAGGGCGGCGTTTCCGTGCCGACAAGCTCCGTAAAGCCGACCGCTGCATGGAGCGCTGAACGCACTAACGGCGAAACCCAGAAGAAGGCGGTGACTTCCATCACCTTCGCCTACCACAAGCTCACCTGCAAGGTGGCGCTTTCCTTTGAAGTGACTGTGACCACCCTTGACGTATTTGAAGCGACCGTCGCGGACAACATCGCGGAGGCTATGATCAAGGCTGTAGAGAAGGCGACGATCAAGGGCACAGGCTCAGGTCAGCCCAAGGGCGTACTCACCGAAACTGTTCCGGCTGCACGCAAGATCGAGGTGGCTGCAACTAACGCGCTTTCCTTCAAGGACCTCGCGGCGGCAGAGGGAGCGCTCCCCGAATCATACGAGAACGGCGCGGTCTGGGTAATGACCAAGTCCACGTTCATGAACGCGGTCATCTCGATGGTTGACGGCAACGGCGCGCCCATCATGAAGGAGATAATCGGCGTGAATGGCAAGCCGTCCTACTACATATGGGGACGCGAGGTCGTGCTTGTCGACGGCGAATACCTCGACAGCTACTCGGATACCGTGTCCAAGGACACAGTTTTCGCGTTTATATTCAACTTCAGAGACTACATCGGCAACACCAACTATGCCGTGACCGTCCGCGACTATATCGACGAGGCGACCGACGACCGTATCAAGAAGGCTATCATGCTGTTCGACGGCAAGGCGGTAGACACCAACTCCCTCGTAACTCTCACCAAGAAGAAGCCGTAAGGAGGTGTGACGAGTGAGCGAAACTACGCTGCTGGAAGCCGTCAAGAAGTCTCTCCGTATTACTGCGGACGTGTTCGACGATGAGCTGAAAGAGCTCATCGAAGCGGCGAAAAACGACCTGAAAATGCGCGGCGTCGACAGCGTTGACGAGGCGGCGCCGCTCACTCGTCAGGCCGTGAAACTGTACTGCCGCGGGAATTTCGCAAACGGCGATGTCAAGGAGCGGGAACTGTATCAGTCCCGGTATCTCGACCTCGCCGGGGCGATGTCCCTGTGCGGATTTTATGAGGGCGGTGACGAGCCTTGACGGACGTACAGATAACGCTGATAAAGCGCGGCACGGCTGCGGAATCGGACGAATTCGGCCGGGCTGTGAAAGCCGATACCGAGCGGACGATATTCGCGGAGCAGTGCGGAATTAAGCGCAATGAATTCTATCAGGCGGCGGCTGTCGGAATGTCGCCGTCGCTCACTTTCCGGTGCTGGGCTTTTGAGTATCAGAGCGAAAAGGCGCTCAGATTCGGCGGGAAGGAGTATCAGGTAATCCGCACCTACCCTGTTGAGGGAGAACGGCTGGAGCTTATATGCTCAGATATAGCAGAGGGGTGATTCTATGGCGCTGCCGAACTACACGAAAATCACCAAGGACGGCGTGGAGTATATCAGCAACGCCGACCGCTGCGAATACACGATAAAGGAGCTCACACGCGCGGCATTGCGTGATGTGGGAAAATTCCTCGTGAAACTTGCCCGGGCTAAGCTCCCGAGGAAAACAGGGCGGGCGCGGCGGTACCTGCAATGCTGGGTGAAAAGAAAGCAGAAAACGCCGAGTTTGCAGATAGGATACAAGCCCATGGGATTCTACGGCGGATTTTATGAAACTGGCACCTCGAAAATTCCGAAGCTGGCGCCGATATACTCTGCGGTAGCGGGCAACATCGATGAGATCCGGAAAATCGAGGGGCAATATCTCTCGGCAATCGAGGACGAAAATCGCGCACTGGGGCTTATCAACGATGAGGAGGATTACGGCGACGATGAAGACTGAAACGGTGATAGCGGCGCTGGTAGCGCTGGTCAAACCAGCTTGCCCGGCGGTATATTTTCAGAGCCCGTCCCCAGTGCAGTACCCAAAAGTTGCCGGAGATCTGCGGCAGCTTTCGGATTCGGGGTATTCAGCGGGTTTTCGGCTTGTGCTGGATATCTGGCTTGATTCCGGCGACCCGATAGAGGCTCACGCGCTTGCAGACGATATCCGCGCGCGGCTTACAGATCAGAAAGGGGCTGCGGAGGGCGGCTTCATCAGCGTTTATGCTGAGGGAAGCCGTTACGCCGTTCCCGAAAAGGACAACAACAAGATAGTGCACCTCGTGGAGAGCTACGCGGTGTATTTTTATCGCGACAAGGAGGATTAATATGGCTTTTGCTAAAAAGGCATACAACGGAATTACGGAGAAAACGCCGCTCAACATACAGCTTGACGCTGGCGCTATCTTCAAGAATTTCACGGTAGGCACAGACACCTACGCCAACGCAAAGAAAGCGGGAAAGTGCCTCGGCGCTACCCAGGGCGGCGGAACGTTTACCGCAAAGCCCACAATCCGCAACATCGAGGCTGACGGCGCTGTGGGGCGCGTCAAGGGGCTTGCAGGCATTGAAACATGGGAGTGCTCGCTGTCTGCGACATTCATCGAAACGACCGTTGAAACGCTGAAAATGGCGCTTACATCTGCGACTGCTACGGCGGGAACAGACGTATCTGGCAGCGGCGGCAACGGAATCCCCAAAGGCTACACAAAGATATCCGGAAACGCGGGCATTGGTGATTCCGACTACATTGAAAATCTGACGTGGGTAGGCTGCATTTCCGGCAGCGATACGCCCATGATAATCCAGCTTTCAAACGGTCTGAACGAGGACGGGCTGTCCATGGACTTCGCGCCGCAGTCCGAGGGCAAGGTAAAGGTGACACTGTACGGATACAATAATCTCGCGGATTTCGAAACGGACGCAGTAAATCCGCCGTTTGCGATTTTCGTTCCTGATACGGAGGGCACCTGATGAGAAAACTCAATTTAAACGACGCATTCAAGGCGGCAGAAATAATCCGCAAAGCTAAGATACGTGAGGAACTGGCGGAGCTGCTCGCCGATTCCGGAAAGCAGGGTCAGATGAAGCTCGGCGCTTCCGTGGTGCTCATGCTTATTGAAAAGGCTCCGGACGTGCAGGAGGAGCTGTGCGGTTTCATCGCTTCCTTAAAGGGCTGCGGCGCTGGCGACGTGCGCGATATGCCGCTGGAGGATATCGTGAAGTTCGCGCGGGAACTCGCCGAGGAAAACGATCTCGCGGCTTTTTTCTCCTCTGCTGCCAGCTCGGCAGCTTCGAGGTAATCGACACGGTGCTCAGGCGGTACGGAGGATTCACACCGCTTGAGCATTTTTCTTTCCGGGATATTTCCGGGATAATCAATACTGCGTGCGAAAAAGCCCAGGACGAACTTCTGGTGCTTCGTTGGATAGCTGGCGGGTATGAGCGCAATGTGGCATTTTCGGATTTCAGGGCGGCTTGCACGGCGGTTCCGGCAGCGTCTAAAACTGCGGAGCAGATACACACGGAAATGTCGGAGAAATTCGAAAAATTCAATTTCGTGAAGATGGGAGGCTGAGGCTGTGGAGATATTCAAGCTGTTCGGTACAATTTTAGTGGACAGCGACAAAGCCAACGAATCCATCCATAAAACTGATAAGAACGCCAAAGGGCTCGCTGAAACATTCGGTAAGGGAGCAGCGGCGGTCGGAAAGTGGGCGGCTGGTATCACTACCGCGGCAGCCGCCGGCGCCGCTGCCGTTGGCACGACGGCAGTAAAATCAGCGGACGCGCTCGATAAATCAGTGAAGAAAACCGCAGCCGCTGTTGGAGCTACCGCAGAGCAGGCCGAAAAATACAAAAGCGTTATTCAGGACGTTTACGGCGATAATTTCGGGGAGAGCTTTGACGATATATCGGATAGTATTTCCGTGATAACGCAGAACCTCGGAGATATGGACGCCGCTCCGCTCAAAGAAATCACCGAGAGCGCCTACGCGCTGCAGGACGTTTTCGACATGGGCGTTGACGAGACAGCGCGAGCCGCAAAGGCAATGAAGGAGAACTTCGGCATTGCCACCGAGGACGCTTACAACTACATAGCAAAGGGCGCGCAGGACGGTCTTAACTATTCCGGCGAGCTCATTGACAGCATCAACGAATATTCCGTGCAGTTTGCTAAGCTGGGATTTTCTGCGGACGATATGTTCAAAATTTTCGCCCAGGGGGCCGAGAACGGCGCCTGGAACCTCGATAAAATCGGCGACGCGGTCAAGGAATTCTCTATCCGTGCCATTGACGGCTCAGACTCCACCAGGGAGGGATTTGAAGCTGTCGGCCTGAATGCCGATAAAATGAGCGAAAAGTTCGCGCAGGGCGGAGACGTAGCCCGGGACGCGTTCCAGACCGTTATAAAGTCGCTCAGCGAGATGGAGGACCCCATCAAGCAGAACGAAGCGGGCGTGAACCTGTTCGGTACCATGTGGGAAGATCTCGGCGTTGACGCAGTGGCGGCAATGGGCAGCATCGCCGACGGCGCTTACGAGTGTGCCGGCGCGATGGACAGCATCAAAGATGTGAATTACAGCAGTCTTGAGGACGCGCTCGGCGGGCTGAAAAGACAGCTTGAAACGATGATACAGCCGCTCGGTGACAGCCTTATTCCACTTGTAAAAGATGTGGTGAGCAGGCTTTCAGAGGCTGCAAAAACGGTTATTCCCCGGCTGGTAAAATCCGTGCAGCCGTTGTTGAATAACATTACGCCGATGATAGACCCGCTGCTCAATCTCGCCGAGGAACTGCTGCCACAGCTTGTGGATATGGCAACGCCGCTCATAGAGATAATTTCCGAACTGGTTCAGTCGCTACTGCCGCCGTTAGTGGAGTTCATTTCCGGGGATATCATGCCGATAGTGATGGAAATAGTAGGCTGGCTCTCTGAGCGGCTCATGCCGGTGGTGATAGAGATAATCGAAAAGCTTCTGCCGCCGCTGCTGGATATTCTTGAAAGCCTTATGCCGTTGGTTGAGCTTGCACTGAATCTGCTGGATCCGGTGCTTGATGTGATCGAAGCGCTGATCGATCCGATTGCTGATATACTGGAGCTTCTTTCCCCAATCGTTGACGTGGTGGTGGGTCTCACAGAATCAATACTGGAATCTCCGATAGTTTCCGGCCTGCTTGAACGAACGCTCGGAATAATTACTGAGCTGCTGAATGATACGCTGTTCCCCGCTCTGGAGGGAGTTGCGCAGTTCCTTTCCGGCGATTTTCTCGGGGCTGCGGAAACATGGGGCGGAGGATTTGAAAGTACTGTCCGGAATGTCTGCGAACACATCGACGAGATATTTGGCACAAATCTGGCAGAGTGGTACGATGGATTCAACGATTTCTTTATGAAAGTCGGCTCGCGGCTCTACGAAACGTGGAACGGCGATAAGATTGAGCTCGTGGAGCTTAATTCAAAATACAGCACAATGCAGAGCGATTTGTATGCTGCTGTGAAAAATGCCGTTTACAGCGGAATGAGCATAGATGAGGCAATAAAGGAAGCTCAGAAAAAAGTGCTTGATACCTCTGAAAAAGTGTATCTGTACGATAAAATGGCTGACAGCTGGAATCTACAAGGTATTGCCATTGATTACTACAACGGCAAGGATCTTCCCGACCCGAAAACGCCGATAACCGGCTCTGCATGGTACGCCGACTACTATCAGAAAAAGGAAGTGCCGAAACTCGCAAGCGGCGGCCTTGTTTCCGGAACTACACTCGCAATGGTCGGCGACAACATCGACGCCGCTGTAAATCCGGAGGTAGTCGCGCCGCTCGCAGACCTTTCTGCGATGATATCCGGGGCGTTTTCCCGCGCGCTGGACAGCTTTGCGGAGCGGCTCGGTGCCGCCTCATTACAGAGCAGACAGCCGGTGACGATTTCGGTGCAGCTTTCCGACAGCACGGAGCTGGCGCGGGCTCTGATAGATGATTTCAACGAAATAGCGCGCCAGGACGGGGCTTCTCCCTTTAAGGGAATATAATTTCCTTAAAAGCTGTAAAAGGCTCTAAAATGACATTTCCGGAGGAGTATGAATGAGATTTGAATACTTTAAGCTCGGCGAAAACGAGCTGAAATCGGTGACTTCCGTCACCGTATCAAAGCAGCCGCGTAAACGTGTGGAAAACACGAATCTCAACGGTGATCTGCTGATTGATCAAATGGCGGTGAAATCTACCGTAAATGTCGTAATATCACTGGTTCCGGCGGCAACTATGGCTCTGATCGAGGCGGCAGTGGCTGCCGGCGTGTCAGAGATCTCTTACTATGAGGGCGCTGCGCTTGTGACTAAATCGGCGACTTGCTCTGTAAGCTTCCGCCCACGGCCATACTACAAGAACGGCGACCGGACCCAGGGCGTGTATTACAGCGGCATTACGCTGGAATTCAGGGAGATTTGAGATATGTGGGATATTACAGCGGAAACGAAGGCGCTTGCTCTGGCTCCGGTGCGGCACGTCTGGTGCCGGGCGATTTTCGGAGCGAGATCCGGAAATACATGGACGAACGATCGGAATTACTACGGCACGGACAAAATTGTATCTGCGGTGGTAGATATCGGCACAAAATCCGGCGGCATACAGGTGGGAAATGCTTTTTGCGGGAAGCTCACGCTCCTATTGCTTGACGGTGTGGAGATACACCAGAGCGATCGCATTATCATGCGCGTGGGATTTTACAAAGCGGACGGCTCCAGATCGGAGGAGATCTCGCTTGGGTGGTATTACGTTGATACTATCAAGAAAGCCAACGGAATATACACCGTCACCGCGTACGATAAAATGCTCCGGGCGCACAAAAATTATAATTCCAAGCTCACTTATCCTGCGAAGATGTCGGCGGTGCTTTTGGAATTGTGCGACTTGCTGGACGTGAATCTGGCTTCAGATTTTGCAATTCCTTACGACGGTACTATTTCTGAGAAGCCCGCAAAGGGAACGGATTCAGACGGCAATACAATATACTACACGCGCCGGGAAATGCTCAGCTACCTCGCCTCAGCGATGGGCGGAAATTTCTTTTTTGATGCAGGCGGGCACCTCCAGCTCACAAGATTTGAAGCGGTGGAAGATTCATTCGCCGCCGCGAACAGTACCGAGGCGGATATCTCCGAGGACAGCTATTCCGTGAACGGCATAGTGTGGACGCTCGGCGGTGTGACTTACAGCCGGAACGACGAGGATACGAACGGAATCATGGAGTTTGAAAATCCGCTCACATTCTACCCGAAAGAGCCTGTGCAGCACGCTATTGAAGAACGCGTCACCGGACTCAATTATCACGAGGCAACGATCAGACGGCAGGGTTGTGGGTGGTTCGAGCTTGGCGACATTGTCACGGCTTACCGAGCGGACGGCACCAGCGCTCCGGTGCTCATTACCGGGCTGAATTATTCTATAGCTGACGGTGGATTTGCGGAGAAAATATACTCTTCGGCGCGCTCCAGCTCGCAGGATAATTACACCACCGGCGATATTGTCGGGCAGTCAGTTCCGCAGAGCGTGGGAGGAGCAGTTCAGAGCTCCTCCGGCACTGGCGGCGTCCTCGCCGAATACCAGTACCTGACCGACGCCTCGGTAAAATTCAACGGCACGACATACACGATAGAAAAGGATGCAACAACAGGGCTGATATCCAAAATCAGCGACAGCAACGGAAACGAGTTCGAGCCGGAAATCTCGGCGGGTATAACCGATGTGGCTGCGCATAACGCGGTGTTCTGGGCTGTGGCGATGATGAGTGGCTTTTCTTCGTCTACGCCATTGGGCACATTCGCCGAATTTGTGATGGACGGGGTCGATTTGCCAAAGCGCCGTTGGTACAACAGGCTCGGCAGTGACTATATGGAATTATCAACTAATGTACCTAATCCTGGTGCTATGAGTACAGGCAGTTTGCTGCTTACAAGCTATAACCAAACAGCAATTTATGCCTGTGATGATCCGGCGGCAGCGTATATCATTTTTAAAAACGTAACGCCTGGTTACTACAAAGATAAATATGGAAACACAAAAGATTATTGGGCACCAGTTTTATGTAGATGGGGCGCAGCATCGTATTTCGGGGTTCAGAGTGCAATAGTGTATGTTGATGGCGGGACAGTACGCGCGACTAACAAATATAGTTACGCCATTGGCGGCGCAGATGATAGCATAACTACAAATATACTTGACTCTAATATTGTATCGGACATCTGGCACATAGCTTGCTTAACAAGAGACTCCGCAAACAATATTAAATTTTATGTCGACGGAACATTGATTGGCACTATATGTACTTTAAATGCACGCGACATATCGGAGTATCACGGATATTATGTTATCAATGCATATGCTTCCGACAATGGTACACGCGCTTTAGGGCGGGGAGCAAACGCATATAAATATGCAGCATTTTGCAACGTATGCCACAATGACGCACAAGTGCGCGAGTATTCTTTAAGGCTGTTAAGTAAATACGCGAAATAACAACGTTACTTAGGAGGTAACACACATGACATCAAAGACGATAGCGCTTTCGGGCGCGGAAATCAGGGTGGATTACGGCGGAGGCACTAACATCTGGCTGCGCAACGACGGCACGGCTACCGTGTACGCTTCCGGAGCTCCGGGCGTTACGGCGGGAGCTGACGGAGTAGTCAGCATTCCGGCGGGACAGTCAGCGGCGATATACGGAGCCTGCGGGACGGTGTACCTGCTCGGCACCGGCATGGTTCAGCTTGTAGGGAGCGATTACACCGCATGCCCTTTTAAGGTGTCCACATCGACAGGCGGCGAGAGCGGTGTGGACGAAGTTGCTCGCGGCGCGATTGCAGCTCATGAAGGCAACGCGGACATCCATATCTCCGCTGCGGAAAAGGCTTCGTGGGACGGCAAGGCTGACGAAACCGACTTTACCGACCACAAAAACAATACTACCGCGCATGTGACTGCTGACGAAAAGGGAAACTGGAACGCTAAGGCAGAGCTGTCGGACATACCAACAACGCTCCCCGCGAACGGCGGGAATGCGGATACGCTTGGCGGCATTTCTGCAAGCGAACTTAAACGCGTTGCCGGGGCTGTCATGGGCGGGGCGTCTGCGGGGGTGCAGTGGGCAGGGGTCGACTGCCAAAAGGGAGATGTACATACCCGCATGCAGGTTGATACGGACTATGACCGCATCTTGCTATTCAAAAGTACAGATGGCGGGACAAGCTGGGAGGAAATACCTCTTGGCAATGCAGATACCCTTGACGGCAAGCACGCGAGCGACTTTGCAAATAGTGCCACCATAGCTCACGAAGATATTGATAATTTATCGGCTTCCGGATTTTATCGTGTATCCGATGCCGCTGCCCTGATAATCCACCAGTTCTGGGATAATAATTTCTCAGTCCAAATAAAGGTTGACTACCGTGCCTCTGATTCGGTATTGCAATGGAGAATTAAGGCGCTAGGAGTATGGGGGTCCTGGCAGAAGCTTAACGACGGCGGCAGCGCCGCAAGTGTTGGCGCATATACAGAAGCTAAAATCGCTGCACTGGAAGCCAGGATTGCGGCGCTGGAGGGAGGAGGTACATAATGGACAGCAGTATTATCACAGCGATGATCTCGCTGATAGGGACGCTCGGCGGCTCCCTGGGCGGCATACTGGTCAGCTCAAAGCTGACGGCATATCGCCTGGAGCGGCTTGAAGCCCGCGTCGCGGAACACAATAACTTTGCAAGAAGAATGCCGGTGATCGAGGAGCAGATAAAGGTCATCAACCATCGACTTGCTGATATCGAAGAGGAGGAAAAGCACCATGACTAACACTATGAATTTTGGACAGGCAATCGAAGCGCTGAAACAGGGTAAGAAAGTAGCACGCGCGGGCTGGAACGGAAAGGGAATGCACCTCGAACTCCAGCGCCCCGACGCGCACAGCAAGATGACCCTGCCGTACATCTATATGTACACGGCGCAGGGCGATAATGTTCCGTGGCTCGCAAGCCAGACGGATATGCTTTCAGAAGACTGGGTTACTGTTGAATAAGGAGGAAAAGCACCATGAAAATTGACTGGAGAAGAAAGCTGACATCAAGAAAGCTCTGGATAGCGCTCGCAGGCTTTATCGCAGGTCTGATTGTAGCGTTTGGCGGAAGCTCTGAAACCGCCGAGACCGTGTCCGGATGCATACTCAGCGGAGCGGCTGTGATAGGCTACATGGTCGGCGAAGGTCTCGCCGACAGCGGCAGAGAAAACGGAGGTGGCGACGATGGCAATAACCTTTGAGGCATACGCCCGCAATAACGGAGCGTTCAAAGCCGCCCGCCCCATGCCGACAGGCAGCCCGGCAGGAATCATAATCCACTCCACCGGGGCGAATAACCCGAACCTTAAGCGCTACGTCAACGCGCCGGAAATCTGCGGGGAGAATCCCTACAGGAACTACTTCGACCGTGCTGATTCCGATGTGTGTCCACATGCGGTCATCGGGCTGGATAAGTCCGGGGAAGTCCGCGCAGCTAAGCTGCTCCCCTGGAACGTCTGCTGCTGGGGCTGCGGCTCGGGCTCAAAAGGCAGTTACAACTACGCCCCGGCGTACATACAGATTGAGATCGCCGAGGACGCGCTGAACGACCGCGCCTACTTCGAGGAGGCCTTCGGGCTTGAGGTGCAGCTCTGTCAGCGGCTCATGAAGAACTACCCGACCATAAAGCCGGGAAACATCATCAGCCACAAGGAGGCTTGCGCCCGCGGTTACGCTTCCAACCACGGCGACCCGGAGCACTGGCTCGCCAGGTTCGGGAAAAATATGGACTGGTTCCGTTCTCAGGTCGCACCGGAGAAGCAGGTCAGGATCACTGCCGAGATAACCGTCGGGCAGAGCAAAGTGGACGAGGTTTCCGCGAAGCTCCGGGGGCTTGGGTGCTCCGTAAAGGTTGACAAGCAGCCGTAAATCTGCTATAATATCTTCGTTGAGGTTCGGATAGAAATATTCGGATTGCGCCGCTCCTGCTCGCCAAGGCTGAGGCGGTTATTTTTATCCCCGGGGCGCTGGCTCCGGGGATTTCGTCATTTTGCACAAAATCAATCGCGCAACTTTGGCGGCTTCAAAGCCCCCGATTTGGTTGCCGAGAGCCTGGCAAAACAGTTTGTACCATAAACTTGACACCCATGTTGACACCCATACTTGCGAAAAAATACGCAAAAACGCGGTGAAACACATTCAGTTCGTTTCAATGAAACAGAAAGTAGAAATCCCCACCAGACAGCTCTACAAGCCATCTGACGGGGATTCTCAATATGGAGCTGGGAATGGGACTCGAACCCACGACCTGCGCATTACGAATGCGCAATGAAAATGTCTTTAAACGGCTTAGCTATGCGGGTTGTCAGCTTGTCTTGACACCCATCTGACACCCATCAGCCGAAAGAAACAGATTGAGCTTATCGAGGTTTCTAAGTTTGTGCTGCTTGTCAAGATGCGTGTAAATCCCCAGCGTGGTGGATATATCTGCGTGCCCCGCCTGTTCCTTGGCGGTGAGTACATCTACGCCAGCTAGATAGAGCATGGTGATGTATGTGTGTCTGAGTTGGTGTGGCGTGAAAGCTGGGATAAGCATAGGCAATTTCTTCGGACCCGGCTTTTTCTTCACCTGTTCTGCGTTCGCGATAATCGCCTGAGCTTTTCCGAGGTCAGCGTACTTCTTATTGAGCGTAGTCATGTAGCTGTTCCACATTCGCCGCCATGATGTTTCTGAATGCGGCTTGCCGTCTGTCTGGCATGACAGCAAAAAGTTCGTCTGCGGCTGTTTCCGGAGGTAATCAACGAGCACGTCCGGGATATACACCGTCCGCATGCCGCTCTCGGATTTAGTTGCGTTAACTATCGTGCCGGTATTCCCGGCAAATTCCATAGCCTTGCACACGGTGATGCTGTGGGCATTGAGATCTATGTCCTGCCAACTAAGCGCCATGAGTTCCCCGCGCCTGAGCCCGGCGTACAGCATGATCATGGCGGCAGTCTGGGCGCGATGCGGAGTTTCACGGATCCAGCGCTGCTGCTCCTCGGAAATCGGTTCACGGATTTCCTTTTCAGTTTCCTTTGGCACTTTTACGCCATCTGCGGGATTAAAATCCATTACTCGATTATCAATAGCAAGCCGGAAAATCTGGCAGGCTATATTTTTCAGATTTATCAATGTCTGCCGCGCGAGCGGCTTCCCTGTCGCTTCGGAGGGGCTTGTGGCAAGCCGGACGATTATGCTTTGTATCTGCGCGGATTTTATCTTGCTTATCGGGAAATCTGCAAGTTCATCGAGGTAGTGCCGCCGGTATTCATAGGAGCTCCACCGCTTTGCGGATACGTCCATTTTCTTCAGTTCTATCCAGCGTTCAGCCCAGTAGCCGAATGTGTCATTTTCCGCTGTAAGGTCGATTCCCTTCCCGAGCTTAGTTTTCAGCTCTGTGACTTTCTCCTGGAGTTCCTTGTTGTTCGCCGCATAGACGTATTTATACTTGCCGTCCCCGAGGTACACCCGGGACTGCACTCGTCCGTCTGCGCGGGCTGTGTTTTTCATTCTTGGCATAGAGTCCTCCTTGACTTTTCGGGGACAACATGCTATAATAAAGCTTGTGGGTAGCTTGCTTTATAGCATGCTGTCATATTCTTTGCCCCTCTCATGTTCCAGCATGAGAGGGGATTTTTAATTTATTAAATATAAGGGAATGTTCCTACAATTGTTCCATCGGCAAGTGTTCCCTGGTGCTTGCCGCTCCAAGGGAATGAACTATCAATCCAATCAGCCTGATCGCCGAAATTAGAATCAAGTTCCGGAACTGGCGAAGTCGAGCCGTCAACATAATAAACAGATTCGCATCTACCGTCGTAAATAGCAGCACAATAATATGCGTTATCTATATCGGTGTTATCGTTTGCTAATATGATTTCAAGCTCTTCTGTTCTATTTTCTGTTTCAATATGATTCCCTGCTCTTGTCCCATCAGCAGCGCCAGAAGCCTGGACAGTACCTTTACGGCCTTTTTCGAAAGCATCAGGATCTGATACGGTGGCTTTCCAAACTCCGTTGTCAACTGTTACCGTTATAGTGACATAGCGTTCGGATTTAGGCGATGTGCCATAGGCGTCTCCGGTAGCAATCCATCCTGTTATTCTGTCGTGCATCTTCATAGCTTTATTATTCGCTTCATTAACAGCATCTTTTACTTCTTCTGTTGGAATTTCTAAAGTTGGCAAAGAATTATCTGAAATATCAGAAGCGATAGAAGAATCTTGCTGCCCGGCACAGCCAGTCAAAAGAATGCTCGCAGCTAAGCTTATTGCAAAAATGAAATTTTTCGTATTCATACTTACCTCCAATTTTTCTATGTACGCCGCCCTTATTCGGGGCGGCTTTTTTGTTGCTCGATCCACGGCTTGAAAGCCTCGAACACCTGCCGCTCTAACGGCGAAGTGAGAAACTTCCCGCGCCCTCGCAGCTCTTTCATGCGCTTGGCACGATACCCTGCGGCTTCCGCTGAGATATCGCAGATACGGGCTATTTCCTCCGGCTCGTAGGCTTCCAGTCCCCAGAGCACGCAGGCAGGAGCAAGGAGCCGCGCCGCGAACTCGTCCGCCTGGGTCTCCGCAGGTTCGCGCCTGTCCGAAGCTGTCCGAAAATGTCCGGATTTGTCCGGTGCCAGCTCATGCCCGAGCAGGATATGCCCGAGTTCATGAGCGACCGTGAAGCGCGTGCGCCCCCGGACTTCTTCATCTCGATACACTATCTGCCAGTTCCCCGCGCTGTCGAGCAGCGTACAGCCGGAGATTTTTGGGTCCAGCACCTGAATGCTGCTGTTTTTCACGACTTTTATACCATAGAACGCCGCCACTTTCAGCACATTAACCGGCATTGCCGACGTTCCGGTGCGTATAAGGCAGTTCCACGACGCGTCGCGTGCATCTTTATAAAGCTTATAGGAATCTATAATAATTCACCTCCACAGGATATTGTACCCTGTGGAGGTCGAATTATAGCGCTTTATCAGATGTCATTGTCTGGATTCTTCGTTTCGTCCGGCGCCTCATCGAGCCGCTTTTTCTGCTCCGGCGTCAGCATCATGACTCCGGGCGGCCGGTCATCGGAGCTCCGGGCGATCATCGAAACAGGTGAAGAATTTTTTGATATGCTTTTTAACTTCTCTATTACCCTTGGCTGGCTGTCGGCTGGTAAAGATACAAACATATCAATAATCTTTTTTTCGGTTTCCGAAGCACTAACAAACCTTACGGCTTTAACCGTATCCGGCGAAGCGTCGGATTTTTCAAGAAGATCGCCCGGAGATACTCCAAGCGCGTCAGCAAGTGCAACGATTTGTCTTTGCGAGCAGCCCCTTTTCCCGCTTTCGATACAGCTTATTGTTGAGCGGCTAGTATATCCAACTTTTTGAGCAAGTTCGTCCTGGGATAAACCTTTTTCAATTCGGATTCGTTTCACGTTATCACCGAGAATTGACATTTAATCACCTACTAACACATACTATTATATCACCGTATTTGCTATTTGTCAACATAAATTGACTATACATTTTCAACAAAAAATGACGCTTGATTTTGTGCAAACTTTTTTGTAATAAAATGTTGACAGCGAGCAAACAAAGTGCTATAATGTAGGTGTTGACAGAGAACAAACAAGAAAAGAGGTGATAAAAATGACAGATACCAATAAGCTCCGTCAGTTTATGGAAGCAAGAGGCTATACGGTAAGGCGGCTCGCTTCTGCAGTAGGCATTTCCCATGAAGCAATGTACCAGAAGATAAACAACGAACGTGGATTCAAGGCTTCTGAAATAATGAACATAGCAGAGGTGCTTGGGCTTAGCCGTTCCGAAAGAGATAGCATATTTTTTTGCCGCTGATGTTTGTTGCTAGCAAACAGATTAATTTCAGCAAGACGATAAAATCTGCGAAAGGGGGTGGGAGATGTGGAAAAGTCAAAGAAATCTTGCAAGAAGAAGTTCTGCAAGGCTTGCAAATTTAGCGTTGTTATCGGGGGAAAAGTAAAGTGTTCGAGAGTAATACAGGAAAGATACTGTAAAACTTTCACGCGCAAGTCCACATAAGAAACCAGCTCCGCGCTGTAACACGGAGCTGGCTGGGCAATCAGTCTGCTTTATTCTTCACGGTCGTTGATTTCATCAAAAACCTTGTTGAAGAACTTGGCTACTTCTTCGGCATTCTGCTCGGAACTGTCAGTTTTTTCAATGTATCCGCACTCAATAGCCTTTAAAGCAAGCTGGGTTGCGATTTCAAAAGTGGACATATTTTTCACCTCCTTTCGCTGTCATTATAGCACAAGGCGGTGAGAAAAGCAACCCAGAAACCAACGAAGGGGGTGAGAGAAATGCTGCTGAACTTAAAAACAGAGATAGCCCGGCGAAAGCTGTCCTGCCGGAAAATCGCAAAGGGCGTTGGCATATCAAAGGAAGCCATGTCGCATAAGGTCACTGAAAAATCACAGTTCACCCGCAGCGAGATGTACGCGATACACGATATGTTTTTCCCCGACACGGACATGAAATACCTGTTCGCTTCTGAGAACGAAGCTCGGAGGCAAACAAAATTTGCCCCCGAGCGCCCGGTCATTTCTTAGGCTTTGCCTGAGATAACGCACTCCCGGCTACACTTTTGGATATGGGGCTGGAATGCTTGTCAGACAGAATTTTTGAAGCCTTCGAAGCAACTGTTTTACTTGTCTGCTTGTTGCTCATGCTTTCACCTCCTCTATGTTTTGTAGCGGCATTATACAACATATTGGATAAAAAGTCAATGGGACATCAACAAGTAGTATTCAAAGGTGATTAACGTATTTCATTGTATTTCGATTTATATTTTCGTAAATCGTATATGTCAAGTGGGAAAAGTGCACGATTTTTCGGCGGAAAATTCTACAAATATTTCAAGGAGGTAACTATGGCAACGAAGATCAAGCGCCGCCCGCCGACCGCATGGGCGCAGGTGCCGCCCGTGCTCGACAGCGAGTATGTCGCGCTGCTGTTCGGGCTGACGGTACAGAGCGTCCGGGCACTCACCCGGCAGGGGAAAATCCCGGCGACAAAAGTAGGCGCGACCTACCGCTACGAAAAGGGCGCGCTCATGAAACTCATGAATGCGGAGGAGGTGAACCAGGTATGACCGAACAGGAAAGACTCGACCTGATAGCCTCCATAGCGGAGGACATCGCGGAAATCAACGGAGAGGAAGCAAAGACATGACCTACGCGGAACGCTACGCGAAGCTAAAGGCGGAGCACAGGTGCGTTGACTGCAAAATCCAGCTTTCAGCCAGCAACAAGTTCACCAAGTGCGACCACTGCCGCGAGTACGACCGGCTCTATAAGAAGCGCCCGAAGCGCAGGCAGCCGAGCGCAAAGCCGGAGGGCGTGCTCACTATTTCGCAGGTCATAGCGCTTGCGACAGAGAGAAGGAGGGAAACAAGGCATGAAATACGAAATAAACTTTGACAAAAACATGGCTGCCGAATTTTATGCAGAGCTTATCAGCACGGTTGATTTCGCCCGCACAGCCAAAATGCACAACTGGTTTGACCAGGCTGACGGTTATGTGAATGCGTTCCGCAAAACCCTCAAACTGCTCCGGTGGTTTGGCGCAGACACAGAAGTCGAGACAGGAAGCTTTGAAATCCGTTATGCTGCGATCTACAAGGACGGAAAGAGGTACGTTATCATACGCGATGGCAGGGTTGACGAGCCGGTGCTCCTAGACGTGATTTTCAAATTTGCGGAGGAGGACGAGGCATGAAGAAATACATACCCTACGTGATAGCCGCCCTGGTGGGTTTCCACCTGCGTTGGCTCGTATCTACCGCGAACGGCTGGAGCTACTCCATGAACGGCATGGACATAGCAGTTGCAATCACTTGCATTATCATGGTGTGGTCGTTCAAGGGAGCATTCCTCGGAGAAAGGAGGACAAGCAATGTACACGCCAGAGCAAAGAGACACAGCGGTCGAGCTGTACCGCAGAGGAAACAGCCTGAGGACATGCGCTAAGGCTATAGGCTGCTCGCACGGCATAGTCCGCAAGTGGGTCAGTGAAACAGACGTACCTGTAAGGAGATACGGCGCGCACGTCTACCCCGAAGATATCCGCGAGGAGATTCTCAAAGCACACTGCGAGGGACTTTCGCTCCGGGATATAAAGCGCGGGTTCGGCTGCGCACCGCAGACGGTTATTTCATGGGAAAAGAAAAACCGCTCCTGAACGGCAATTCGGGAAGCGGCAAAGAAAATGTATTACAGTGGTATTTTACCACATTCGAAAGGAAAAGTCAAGTGAAATGGAACTGATAGTAGATAATTTCGCCGGAGGCGGCGGAGCTTCCACGGGAATAGAGATGGCAACAGGACGGAGCGTAGACATCGCAATAAATCACGATTATGACGCCATCGCAATGCACCGCGCGAATCATCCGCACGCGCGTCATTACTGCGAGGACGTCTGGCAGGTAGACCCATCGGAAGTCTGCGCCGGAAACCCGGTCGGGCTGGCGTGGTTCTCACCGGACTGCACGCATTTTTCCCGAGCCAAAGGCGGGAAGCCCGTTGACAAAAACATCAGAGGTCTTGCGTGGGTAACGATACGCTGGGCGCTGAAAGTCCGTCCGCGCGTCATAATGCTGGAGAACGTCCCGGAGATACGCACCTGGGGTCCCCTCGGGGCTGATAGCAAGCCCATAAAGGAGTGCGCCGGAGAAACTTTCGACGGCTTCATAAAGGCGCTCACAGCAGGAATTTCGCACGACCACCCGGCATTCACGGAGATGTGCGCAACGCTGGAGATAAGCCCGGACAGCCCCGAAGCGGCAAGGCTTGAACAGGGGCTGGGCTACAATGCAGAGTACCGCATACTCCGCTCCTGCGATTACGGAGCGCCGACCACACGGACGCGCTTCTACCTGATAGCCCGGTGCGACGGAAAGCCCATCGTATTCCCGCCGCCCACTCACGGAAACGGCAAG
>OJNQ01000785.1_pt1 | contig 23990 bp, 22 predicted proteins | sample 1597621 | NCBI WGS metagenome assembly OJNQ01 (sample SAMEA2452137, study PRJEB22498) | human gut metagenome | reverse complement strand
AATCCTCCTTACGATAGTGGTGACAATTATGATGGACCCTTCTTCTTCTCTAATGGTAGTAGTATAAAATGGCGTACCATGCGCACTTTTTTTTTCCAGCAATTTCATGCACGAATTACTGGACCCTCCACGGAAAAAAAATTCATAAAATTGAATACGAGCCCCACCACGGAAAATAAGGACAAAAAATTGTGCACTATTTTTCAACCACCCCACCACGGAAAAATAAGGACAAAAAATTGTACACTATTTTCAGCCACAATTCTCCAAAGTAAAAAGTGCGCAGGTCATTTTAGTGATTTTTGAACTCACGATGGGTGCCCGAATATGGAACGCAATGATTGACCAGAATTGACCAAAGTGAAAAAAGATGAAAAAGGTGCAAAAGTGTAATAAAGCCGTATGATTAAGAAGCCTAGATTCTTTTAATTATATAATTTAAAGGTTTATTATTTTATGGCTTCCGCAGCAGGTCCGCTGCTGCACACACGGTTGTCAAGTGAGTGACAATGCTCTTCGCATATTACTGACACGATATATTGGCTTGTTAGACCACTATACAGTGTCTATTCAACTATAGCAAGCGATTGTATTGCAATCGTTTGTACAGTGCTCTATTTTCCTTACGGAAAACTTGAGTTCGTCGAGCATCGAACTCATGAGCATGTCATCATAGACCGAAGTCTATAACAACTTGTCCATTGTGATCACTGATGTATACCTATACTACTATTATATTAGTATCATACATTTATCCTCAACTTGTGCGCAACTATTTTCAATAATTAAAATATTGTTATTTTGATATTAGTAAATATGAAAAATCCAAAAACTGGAAAGAGATTAAGAATACCCAGTAAAGCATTTTTTGATTTGATAGCAGATGGATATGTTCACGATCCAAAGAATAACTGTCTTGTAAAAGATCCAAATATTAAAACGCCTGTTAAAGTCTTAAATCCTTTTACAAATCGATATATGACTGTTGGTAGTCCTAATTTCATGAAAGTATATAATCTTGATTGCATTTCTTACTGGCCAGAAAAGAATCAACTTATAGTGGAAGATAGTGATTCAGATGATGATATACCTTTTGATGAAGATATATACAATGAATTCATGTATGATGGTGATATTTCTATTGAGTGAGTGTGTGATATTTTTTCACTTTGTTTTTATTTATATAAATGAGTTCCTCTGGTCGAATGATTATTGAAGTTCCAACAATTGAACAGTTTGCTGTTGGTAGTTATACACTTGATGATGTTGATGCTATTCGAAAAACACTTACTGAATCTTTCGAGTTTGGTAGAACTACTTGTTACATAGGTGCTCGTGAGAATAAGAAGTATGTGACAAAGACTAACATTAGTAAATACTATAATGCTATCAAGAATATAGTGTTACTACAAAGTGAAAATCAGAACTAATGATATAAATATCTTGTAAATGTTTGTTATTATAAATAGCAACAATGAGATTTCAAAGTGGTAATATTGAATATATTGCAGGATCTATGATTCAAACAGTTGTTGTTAATGGTGTGAAACTGTATCATGTGAATGATTATGATGAAAACATTTACAAGTTTCAACAATATCTTGATGAAGATCTTACTTGTTTATATTTTGATTCTCTTGGTGATAATTATCAAGTTCTTCATTATACAAGAAATAATCATAAGAGATGTGATCATCTTATTGAAGATGATTACTATGTCTCAAAAGAAATACTTATAGATTATATTAAATGGACTATTGAGTAATTTTATGTTATTTTACTTTGTATTGATAAAGAATGAAATTTTATATTTCTCCAAGTGAAAATATTAAAGGATTTGATGTTACAACTGCTGTTGTTGATGATGTGATAAAACTGTATTGTGTGAATGACTTTGAAAATAAAAAGTATTTCAGTCACAATTTGTTTGATAAGTATCAAGAAGAAAAGCATATCTATGTTTTTGAAGAAAATAATTTTGATGAGAAATATGAAAAATATGAGGAAATATTTTTTAAATATTTTGAAGAACATTGTTGTTTTATAGTGAAGATCGGTTCAAGTAGTTTCATACCAAAAAGAATTCTTGAAGATTACATAGATTGGAGTATTGAATATATGAATCCGAAACCATGTATTGAATAATTTTTTGTAAAACTATTTTACTTTGATTTAAAGAATGCGCATTACTTATTAAACATTTATTTACAAATCAAAAATTTTTTTTCCAAAGTAAAATAAAATGCAAAGTGTGATTAACCCTCTAACAGGTAGGAAAATTAGAGTAAATGGAACAGTCTATAATAAACTCAGGAACCAATTCTTTATAGATGATAAAAATAATTTTTTAGCTCCTAAACCACTTCTAAATTATAATAACACAGATGTTACTATTGAGAATCGTGCAAAAAATTATAATAAGAAACACCATCCTGAGTATGTTGAACAAAAATTAACAAAAAAGAAGACTCGTGTATATAATCCTAATGATCTTTCAACAAAAGTTGTTGTTGGTTCAAAAGCTTGGAATGAACTTTACAAGACACATAATTGGAATGGTAGACAATTTACAGATCAAAGAGTACAACCTCTTAGTGATTATGAGTCTTCTGTTGAAAGCAGACGTATCCATAGAAAGTCTATCAAACAATCTGAAAGATTTGATAAGCTTGTTAATAATATCAATAAACGTGATAGTGTTGTCAGTTCTGAACTAGGATACAGTGTTGTTCACTATGATACTGTTGATAATAAAATGTTTAAAGAAAAGAATGGAAAATATAAGGAGACTCACGATTTCAAATTGATGAAAACAAAAAGTTGTTTCAAAGTGTCTCCTAAAGGTGAAAGTAATTTTACAGATGTTAAGAATGATCCTCTATTTTACAATGGTAATGATTTTCTTTCAGAGAATGACTTTCAAAGATATCGTGATAACTTCTGTAACACTGTTGTAAAGTATATTAAAAATGGTGAGAGAGATAATTATCCACAATATCTTATTGATTTCAAGTGTATTATTCAGATGACACAAATCCATGATGGTGAATCTATTATTGATACTCGAATGATTACTGATAATCGTCCTGCACATGAAAGAATTATAACAGTTGGTCATGAAAAAGAATGGATTGTAAATTATTTAATCACTGTTTATCAACAAGAAGTTGAAAGATTGGAACTTGAGGGGTCGGGATGGATTTATGTGGGTAATATCGGTTTTTCTTTTACAATGATTCCTCTCAAAGTAAATGTTGGTGCAGGAATAAAAACACCTGTAATTCTTGGTTTAACAGTTATAAATCCATGCATTGATGATAATAGATGTCTGCAAAGATGTTTAATTCTCGCTAGTAATGGTCAATCTATCATTAAAGCACGACATGTATGTAATGCTAAAGGTTATTCTAAATATTGGAATAAACCTAATAAGAATTTAGTGTTTGGTCATTCAATTCTTGAGATTGAATCTCTTGTGAATATTCAAGATAATAAACCTTTTGTTGAATGTATTGAGAATTTTAGAGCTCTTGAGAATCTATTGGACATTTATATTACTTGTTACCAATTCAATATGCTAGATGGATTTGATATGACATCTACTTCACAAGAAAACTATGAGAATTTTACTATTCAACCTGTTTATCCTCTTAATACGATTGAAAGAACTGATAAGACCAATGTATACCTTTGTATTCTAAATGACATCAAGAATGAAACGAAACATTTCGTGCTTGTAAAGGATCCTATTCCGTTTAAACAACATGTAATGGACAGCAATTCTACTAGAAATTGTCACAATAACAGAAAAGTAAATTGTAGATGGTGTGTATTTTCTTCAACAAAACAGAATGTATTGAAGCATGAAATTAAATGTCATCATGATAAAGTATCTGAGAGTGAAAAATACATTCTTGAAGGATCGAATGATTCTCGTTTGAAATGGTCTAATCAGAGATATCAAATGTATGCTCCTGTTGTTTGTTATGCAGATTTTGAGTCTTCAATCGACAAGGAAGGTAATCACAAGCCTATTATGCTATCTGTTGCTCGTGTTAGTAGAATACCAAATATATCAACAGAATATAAAGTTTTTAGAGGACCAAATGAATCTCCTCGTGATTTTGTTCCTTTTATCGATTATCTGAATGATACTAAGAATTCTGTTGTTAATGAGCTTTTCGATGAGCATAATATGATTGTTACTCCTGAAGTGAATGAAGATTATTACAATAGTAAGCAATGTCCTTATTGTGGTGTACAACTTGTAACAAAAGATGAAATGAAAGAACGTATTAATGTTCTAAAAGAATCTCTTCCTGAGACTGTCCAAAGTGAAAGTGATATCGAAGAAAAGTATTATTACTACTGTGATTATCTACAAAATAATTATGAGTATAATCCTATTGATGAAACTACTCTGCAAGAAATGATTGATAATTACAAGAAGTATAATAATACTTCTATCGAAGAGTATTCTAAAATGATTCGTAGAATGTTTGAATTGAAATCACTTGTTTATGAAAATCAAGCTTCTCAAGAACAGTTGAATGAATACTATAATCTGATTAATGATTCTTGTAACATTCCTTTCTATTATGAATATCATGCTTATACTGAGAAGTCTCTTAGTGACATGAGTGATGAAGAAAATAAAACTGTTGTTAAGAATGAAGACAATAGACAAAAAGAGTTTCAATATGTATATGAACATTATTGTGATGAATGGGACAACATACTTTATAAGGACTATATGAATTATACAAATCTCTATGAGAAGTATTATCAAGAAGCATGTGAAATGAATAAATTATCTTGTAATGATGTTATTGATGCTGATGTTTATGCTAGAAACAAAGTCAGTCTTACATATCCTGAAAAACCTATGGATCGTGAATGCTATGCTGTATTGAAAACAAATGAAGAGATGTCTGCAAAAATCAAAGAAACAAAGAATATTAAGCAAGACCGATATGATAATCAACATCGTATGAGAGAGCTTGAAACAAAAATTCACTGTCATCAAGCTACTATTGCTGAAAAGAAAGAGTATCAAATTCTTGAATCTACACATGCTACAAACACTTGTGTGAAAGTAAGACATCATGCACACATTGCTGGTGAGTATTTTAATGGTGTTGAAACAAAATACTACAATGCTGGAGATTATATATGTACTTGTTGTTCAAAGTGTAATCTTCAACTATCGTTCAATAAAACAACTTACAAACTTCCTGTTTATTTCCATAATGCATCTCGCTATGATAATACTTTCATTATGCGAATTATAGCAAAGTATAAGAGTGTTAATCCAAAATGTAAACTTGAAGTGATTCCAACAGCAATGGACAAAGAGATGTTAATCACTTTTAATAATATCGACTTTAAAGACTCTTATAAGATGATTTCAAACAGTCTGAAGAATATTGTCAATCAAACTCTTGGATCTGATTTGAACAACTATCCTGTAACAAAACAACTACTCAAACAATATCTGATTGATCATAACAAACATTATGATGACTCTTATATTGAATTGATGACACGTAAGGAACCAATGTTCTACAATTTGATCACAAGTTATAATACTCTTAAGAACCAGAGAATTCCTAAGATTGATAAGTGTTATGATGAATTATCAAATACATTCATGTCACAAGAAGACTACAATCATATGAAATTACTCTGGGAAACCTTTGATATCCACAATTGGGGTGACTACTATGAATTGTATAATATTCTTGATGTTACACTTCTTGCGGATTCATTCGAACACTTCAGAAACTCTACATTCAAAACATTCAATGTTGATCCTGCACATTATATTACAACACCTCAAATGTCTTACAGTCTTTTCTTAAAGAATATTTCGAATGAGGATACATCTCGTTTTGAAGAACAAGCAAACAAATGGACGAAATATCAGATGAAAATCTCTGCGAATGAAGGACATACTGAACAAGAGATGCATGATATTTTTATGAAACGTATGTCAGAATTTCATGAATGTGGTGGAATACGTCTTCTTAGCAAAAAAGATATGGACACCTTCATCTCTTTGAAGGACAATCTTAGAGGAGGTCTTACACAAATTACTACACGATATGCTAGTAGTGAACAAAGTGAAGATGATTCAATTTTCTATCTGGATGCAAACAATTTATATGGAGGTGTAATGCACAGAATGATGCCATACGATATTGTGTATAATACAAAAGATGATTGGAAGAATATTAGAACAATGAATCCAAATGAATGGGTACTTTCACTCGATACTTTTGACAAGTATGGCTTCTTCATCGAATGTGATGTTGAATGTGACAAGAAAGATTTTGACAAATTTAATGATCTTCCATTATTCCCTACACAACGTGTTGGTGAGTATTCACCTTATATGAAAGAATTTGCAAAGAAATATGATCTTGCAGATATGTTGAACGAAAACGATAAAACAGAGAAATTAATCTGTGATCTTCTTCCAAAGAATCACTATGTTGTTCATTACAGTATGTTACAACTTGGAATAAAACTTGGCTATAGAGTCACTAAAATTCACAATATCATCAAGTTCAAGCAAGCTCCATTCATCTTTGAATATGTTAATCAACTATCTGAACTTCGTGCTAAATCGAAGACAGCTGTTCTTAAGAATCTCTTTAAACTTCTTGCAAATTCAATCTATGGAAAGTTCGTTGAAACAGGACTTAAAAGAATGAAAGTCAAGATTGCTATGAACAAGAAAGAACAGAATGCTATCATATCGAAGTATACTATTGATCTGATTGATGGTATGGAACTTTATGATAATGATATTTGGGTTGCAAAGTTATTTAATCCTGTCAAACGTATGATGAAACCTTTCTTTATTGGATTTGCTATTCTTGATATGTCAAAGTATATTATCTATGACTTTTATTACAACAAATTGAAGACTACGTTTAACAATGTTACACTGCTTGGACAAGATACAGACTCACTAATTGTGAAAATCACTGACAACAATACTGTTAACAAGATGCTTGACAATTACAAGTCATTTGATTTCAGTGAACTCGATACTTCAAGCTTTTTCTATAAGAAACTGGTTGATTATTACAATCAACACTATGATGAAAGAAGTGAGTTTCCTACACTTGAATCATTTGTAAATTTTAACAAGAAAGTTGCGGGGCCCGTGTTCAAAGATGAACATCAAGGTAATCGTATCTTAGAGTTCTGTGGATTGAGACCAAAATTATATTGTATTCTCGATGAAAAGAGTGTTATTCACAATGCTGCTAAAGGTGTTCCTAGATCTGTTACAGATGTTGATAATCATTCAATCAATATCAAGAATATTGAAATGTATAAACGTATCTTATTCCCTGAAAAGAAAGAAGATGCTATTCTAACAGGATCCTTCAAAAGAATTGCTAATTCAAAGATGTCTATCAAAACACAAACACAAAGTAAAGTATTATTCACATGTCTTGATAACAAACGATATGTGTGTGAAGATGGTATTCGTACAAAAGCTTTTGGATATTATTAAGTAAATAACGATGGAGTATGAAAATAAATACTATTACAAAACAGATATGAATACATGGAAATCAATACTATTAACCTGTAACAAACATAATATCAAACTTGCAGATATTGTTATTCACTCAAAATACAAGATCAATTCAGAACGTATATTTGGATTCTCTGAAATCACTCCTCAAGAGAATGTTAACTGTGGTCTGATCTTACATAATTATAATTGTAATCAAACAGTCTTTACAACATCTACTACAAACAAGTATTTTACTGATGATGAATGGAATTTCTTATTACCGAAACTACAAGAGTATAATCTTGTTAACAAACCTATCAACTTTTTCTATCATATTGCAGATCCATTAAGAATCATTGAAGTTATCACTCCTACTAGAAAGATCTATTTCTATTCAAACTACTATGTTCGTCTTGTCTACCACATTCAAAGTAAAGAAACTCCATCTGAATTAGCAGATCTATTTATTAATGATGGTGCTTGTTTGAATGCGATCTATGTAAGACAATATACTAGATAATTACTTGTTATTTTACTTTGCAATAAAATGAGCTATATATTTTCTTCAAATGGAAATGAATACACATTCAAGAAACTTGATAGTCTGTTAATTAACATGCCTGAAAAAGATGGCTTACACGTGCTTGTAAGAGAAACAAAACCTGATGGAAATCCTGTATACTCTTGGACAGATGCAAAGATCATTGTTAAAGTAAATAACGCTTTTATACTCGATTATGCACCTTCAGAAACAATTTCAATAACAGATACAAACATTCAATTTAATCTTACTAAAGGTAATTTTCTTGTTACTTCCAAATTATCTTGTTACAATCAAGATCTTGAAGATACATGGAAATCATGTGTATCGTTTGAAGATGTTCTTAAATGTGAGTACTATATAAAAGTTCATGTGAATTCTACATGTGTATTACATGCAAAGCTTGTTGATACATTAAAGAATGTGTATACATTTACAGATAGTTGTTTGATTGAAAATAACTTTGAAGGTGCAACAATCACACTAGAATCGAACATACCAAATTGTGTATTCTTAAAGAATTTTAAATCTATTTTAATTGTTTTTGAGTTGATTGAATAATCATCTACGTTGCTTCTTTGAAGCAGCTGATCGAGTAACAGGTCTATGTGTTCTAGCAGCTTGTCTTAAATTTTCAGGATTCTTTTTACTTTGTGATCTTGTTTGAATAATTGATTTAATAACAGGTTTACATTTACTTTTCAATAACTCCCAATAGTAATACTTTCTTGTTGTTTGTTCACCCGTTTCAGTATTTTTAACAGAATACATGATTGGCATGAAAGATGTGTCTATATTTATTATTTCATACAATGTTTCAGACCATTTATATGTGAGTGAAGACTTCTGTAATAGATTTGGTTTCTTTACGATTCTTACATAGTCACCGATATTGTATTGTGGTGTTGTATCTTTTTCAGATAAATTATTATGTTCATTCTTTTCGTAATAGACAATGTTTTTCTTCCATATATCATTTGGAGTATAACCTGTATCTTTATTAACATGGTTATTGTGTTTGTTAACAACTGCATCAATATATTCATACCATATTCCTTTTGAACGATTGAATGGACCAATAATGTATTCTTTAATTGTTCGAATAACACGTTCTGCAAAGACACTTTTATTATCAGAATGCATATGATACATCTTTATGCCATACTTTTCGAGGATGTTCTTCTTGAAGAAAGAATTTACAAATTCTGTTCCTTGATCACAATTGATATGTTTTGGAGCACCATAATGTTTAATAATGTCTTGCATAGCATTGCAAACAGCTCTTGCATCTTTCGATTTTAACAAACGAGTCATTAAATATCTTGAATAACCATCAATACAAACAAGAATATACTTATATCCTTTGTTCTTATTGAAATTCACTGTATTACTTTCTCTAATCTGTTGTTGAATCCACTTATTCTGTTTACTAGAAAAATCTATCAAATCGATGTAGTATATATTCCTTGTAAAGTGATTCATATAGACTCTGAATGAACCACGTTTCTTCATTCGAGAACGTAATTCTTTCTCTTCATTATTCATTTTATTGCTTCGCAATAAAAGAAAACTGCTTTAGAGTTTTTTTCTTTTGTTTACAAAGTAAAATGAGCGAAACTCCTAGTGGTAATGACAAGTTCATTGTTCATAGTAATGGACATATTAAACGTTTAGATGCTGCTGGAATGACTGGAGACTATGCCTTCAATGTGTCAAATGGTAATATTACTATGAAAGCCGTTGAGACAGATATTACTACAAGTAGTTTTAAGGACAGTAATAAGAAGCCGTTAATCCCTACAAAACCTTTCATTCCTGTAGCAGTGAATCGTGATGGTTTTGCCAAGCTTGAAATGCCGACAGAAGCCAATGGATTATGCGGAATTATTAATACTGGTGCTACTGGATTTACAACACGAAATATTACAAAGGGTGGAGTTATTAAAAATCAGTATAATCTCGATCTTCCTACTACACCAAGTTTATACTACTATGATGCTGCTACCAGTGGTTGGAAAGCAATTGCTTGTAATGCTGGCAGCTATTATATCCAACATGATAGTCAAGGAATAAAGATGGCTGCTTTAAATGCCAAAACGTTATATCAGCACTGTTTTGGTTTAGGAACGAGTCCTAACATTTTATCATTGCAATATAACAAGGGAAATGTTCATAATGTCACTGTTCCTGAGACAGCTGGAAATTATAATCTGGCTGTAGATGCAGATGGAAATGTAAGTTTTTCACAAGGAGAGACTGTTGAAAGATTATGTGTGACTTATAAATTGTCTGCAAAAAGTGGCAAGACACCTACATTAGGAACAGGTGTAATGATTTCTAGTGGTGATGAAAATGTAGCATTTGATTCGACGTATAAGCTGAAAGCTGCAAGTAAGTTTTATGTAGACGCACATTTTACATATATGGTCAATGATACGAGTGTGTTTGATAATATGGTAAAACCTGCTAAAATTACATTCAAGCTTGGTAGTGATAATAACTGTATTATCGATTCGCAGTTTATATATCACCCTGAGTCAGGAATTCTAGATCTACGATTTAGTGGTATATCGAAATCGTTGATTAGTGAAACCCCGCAAATTGTGCTTGAACCAGACGAGACGTTTAATGCAATTGGTGTGAATCTTAGCTATGCAGATATGTCAAATTTAGGAAGTATTACATTTATAGAGATTTAACGAAGTTCAAAGTAAAATAAGCAGATGTCTTAATTTGTATTCTTAGCATGCAGGTTTGCTAATATTTGTCAAATCAATTGAAGCACATTCTTCATCACACTCATCGACATACTCACTCCAATCGATTTCTTCATCTTCATACTCATCACTATCTGTTATATCATCATACTCAAAATCATTATCTGATATATTATCCTCATAGTCGCGCCATCCTAATTTACGTTGTTCTTCTATTAAGACTCTTTCATACGCCTCTATCATACGAGGTATATCTTCATTTATGAATTCTGGAGAGATTTCTTGTCTCCACCAGATAGGAATAAATATTGTTTCTTTATTTTCAAACTCTGCTGCATCTATGTCGCACATATATTCACACAATCTTTTCCATGCATATTTTGCGAAGACTTGTGCACTAGGAAGATGTGGAAACGTTATATAGTAAGTTTTACCTTCAATATTTTCTTTCTTTTCAAAAGGCTTATCTGAACAATAAGATTTCACAAACATCTGGACTGGAAGCTTTTCAGGATCTGAGACCTTTACAACATTGATTTCAATAATAAATGTAGACATGTCTTCGTTTCGTATACATCTCATTTTGGTACAAGCATTCTTCACTGCAAGACTTTCAATCTTCTTCTTCATCTGTTCTTTCTCCTTCTTGAGCTGTTCAATCTCGTTCTTCAACTGGGTAATTTCAGATTCCATTTTCAATTGTGCGTGTTTAAATTAAAGTTGAAACATTAAATTAGATAGGGTTCTTTACAAAGTAAAAAATCACACAATACACTTCAGCTTATTTTTACTTTGTTATCCTCTGTAATAGAAATATCCGTTGAATCACTATCAGAACTCTTTTCATCATAGGCAACTACAAGAACTTGTTTACCGTGACAACAACATGTGTCTTCACACGTAGTTTTTAAAGCAATTTTATGTTTATTATTTCTGCAACAGTTCAAAGCTTGTTTAAATCTTTTAAAACATCCAATATTATTGTTTTCCATTATAAATGAACTATCTTTATTATAATGAGAATAATGATCTGCGATGTAATGCGAGAAAGATTGAAACAAGTGTATTTTCATCGTTCAACAACTCGATAATAGATCTTCTCTCTGGAAAATACTTAATAGCAATAGATATTTCTGCAAATCTATCAGAGAGTTTTTATGATGCTATTGATAAAAGTACAGACATTTTTACTGAATCCCCTTTCAGTATATTTATTAAAATTGGAACATCTATTCAATCGTTTACAATTGGTCAATATACACCTGTAAACATTCATGTAACAAGGTTTGTAGAAGTTGATAAAACAGAAAAAGTGTCTATTACAACAAATTCACAGGATTTAAAGAATATCAATATTCATGTCACGACAGAAAGAGTGTGACCAAAAAGGTCAAACCACACAGTTCTCTGAACTGCTTGATCCTTTACAGAGGAGTTATAGAAAGATGTCCATAAGCATTGTCGCCAATAACAACACTTGTTAAATCTTTAACAGTAATATAAAACACTTGCATCCATGGATAGACAATAAGAGAAATACCATCAAATGTTAATTTCAAGCAACCTGTATTAATGTATTTTACAGGATCAATGATGTTAAGTGTACACACACAATTAGAATATGGAATATACTCTTGAAAGTTTAGTGATTCATTACTATTGTTTATGATATAACTGCTTTGTTTTTCTGGCATATTCTTGTGTTTGTATATTCCATTTTGGAAGTAAAGCATTTGCATTTTGTTTTTTATTCCATATAAAAATGACTACTGTTCCACCAGTTCACAACTATGAGAATCAGATTGTATTCTCGAACCAGTCAAACAATATCAAAAGTAATGATATAATTAACTTCACAATCGCACCATCTGGAGATGATTGTTATTTTGATCTCTACAAGAGTCGTATAACATTCAAGCTGAAAATTACAGGATTAACAAAAGCTACTGCTGAAACAACACTTCTTGTTCCTGTTAAGAAGAATATGTCGGGTATTGTTAACAACACTAAAGTTACATACACATATTTTGATGGTGATACTCTCAAAAATCTTCCATTATCAGCAGACAATGAAAATATTGGCATGATAAGAGGTCTTCTTAATGCTCTTACAGATAACAAATATAATCATCTAGTAAATGAAAATTTAAAGGAACTATCATATATCTATTATGATGCTATAAATACTAAAGAACCAGCTGCTAATGCTACTGGTGATGCTGCTGATCCTGTAAAATTAAATGCTGCTGCTACTGCTGAAGCTGCTAAAATCGCATGTAGACCATACAATGGTCAACTTTTCTACAACAATTTAAAGTTCATTCAAAAGAATGGGTCAACAGAAGCATATTGCACAATCAATGTAAACTTCTCAGACATCTTTGAAGGATGCTCACAAGAAAGATTCATTAATCTCACACAAATGGATGCTCAAATTATTCCTACAAATGATGATGCATTTTTCTATATAAACAATGATAAAATCAAAATAAATGGAGAAGATAAAACATTTGCTGGTGTGTTCTTTGACACCTGTAAAGTCTGGTATCATAGTTACAAGACATCTGCTGATGATGTGTTTGATCCAGAAGATACACAACTTGTAAAGAATCAAATAATGACAAAAACATTCAATATTCCTTCAAAACAAAAGTTTGTTGATAATAATGTCATTGTTAACTTCCCTATCAAGATGATGTTCATGCTTTTCACAGATGAAAATGGAGATTTCTCAAAATTAAAGGATGTCAAATTCAGCAACTTAACACTAAAAATCGCTGGAGAAACAGCTAGACCTATTAATGTTGATAATACTAATACACCTGAAGGTATTGATCATACTTTCTTCGAGTGGATGGACTACCTCTGCAATTCTCGTTCGGATGAATTTGACACCCTGTTAACATATAAGACATGGATCAATCAATTCAAGATTTATGCATTTCCGATTAGCGAATGGTACCCCCAAAAGGCTACGAACACGCTACAGTTTGAGATCAACTTCGAGAATCCACCTAGTGATGACAAAACAACACAGATGCATCTTATCATGATTCGTGCGAACAACGCTTAATCAAAGATTAAGCACGCGATCTTTTTACTTTGTTTTATTGCATTCTAATAAATGAGTAATAACGATGATTTGGGAGTATATGTTGAAGAACCATATGTAACAGCGATAGATACAACACTTCTTGCAATTAAAAACAGAATAAGGAAGCTCAATCATAAGAATCCTTATACATTCAAAAGACTAACACGCAGAAATCCAAGAAGTTTAAAACAGGCAGAAACAATTGAAAATCATGTCAAAGAACAATTAAATGAATTGGAAACAGAAGATGAAGAAGAAACAAAACAAGAAAAAACGTCACAATACTATAGAATTCTTCGTGAGTTGACAGATTATATTCAACCTGTTCAGACAATTGAAGATCAACTGTTCGATCTGAAACAAAATAAACAATCATTAGGTGTTATGGGCTTTCAATGGGACGTCGATTGTCAAGATACATTCATGAATCAATTCACACTGATAATCGCACCATCAAAGTCTGGCAAGAGTTTCTTGATCAATCAACTCTGTTATGAAATACCTCATTCATTTGATAAGATTTGTTTCTTCATGGGATTGCAAAGCTATAAAAACAAATGCCCGCAAATTCTTAAACATGTCGCAAACATTGCAGGAATCAAAACACAATGGATTAATACAGATAAAGAAACTCAACCTGATTTTTCAAGTGATGAAGTTGCTTGTTATGAAGATTTAAACGATGATGGTAGTTCAAATTTCATCTATAATGACACAACATATCCGGCAATCTATATTTTTGACGATCTTTACACAAAGAAATCAGATCATTGGGTAGTCCATTTCATGAAGAACATGGCAATCATGTCCAGACATAGTAAAATCTCTTGTTTCGTTGCATTCCAAGGTTTCACACATCTGGACAACAATTTTGTAGATAATGTCACAAAGACATTTTTGTTCTATAGTATTCTTGATCGTGAAGATCTATGGAGGAAATTAAAGAGAAATGCAGCACCTTCAAATTTACAAGAAGTCTTGAATGATATTAAAAATGGATTAAACAGTAGATGGTACTACTTAGACGATGATAGACTTGTTGAGTATATCCCATATGAATTTGTGTCAAAACAGCAGGCTGTAAACAAGATGAAATCGAAACTGCCAAAAGGTATTATCGATGAACAAAAACATAAGGAGGTGGAAGAGAAAAACAAAATGTTAAGACAGCTTGAAGATGAACTAGGAATCAAACGTAAAGATATTGGAAGTGAAAACAAATCTGCTAATAAAACAAAGAGATTGATTGATGTGAAAGATGCTATTGAAATCAAGCCAAAAGAGTATACACAAGAGTTTAATCAAAGTGAATTCAAATTAATACAAAAGCCAAAAGAATCAATTGCAAATAATACATACAATCAAAACGAGTTTCTTCAAAGTAAAAAGCAATCCCGTAAAGGATTACGAAGAAGATATGGTCTTGTATAATTCATTCAGACTGCGCGCTTGACAGGGTCAACCTCGTCATGAGTATATAAATGTAATAATGCAAGATATCCACAATTGTTTGCAAATACTGATTGGTATTTTACTTTGTTTGTATGAAATACACGATTCTTAACATCTCGTAAAGGAAAATGATTGAATGACTTTCCAAGGTCTTTGTTATAGCCAAAATCCCCAAAACTGTCTTGATAATTCAAACTTCCATCAGATTGTCTGAAACAAGAAACATAATGACCTCTATTTGGATTTTCATCATATGGAAGAAAGATAATACAATTTTCAGGTTCTTTGAAATTTTTCACAAGACGTTTATATTGTTCAAGCTCGAGTACTTTGAAATCAGGTATTTGTAAATCTCGTGCAAGACGTTTGATCTCATTGAATGACAAAGGATTCGCATCAACATTCATATAACCATATGTATATATCTTGTGAAGTGCTCGATCTTTTTTAGTATTGTTTTTAGCATCAGAATGACTCAAGGGTTTACAGTTTAACTGTAAACACTCTTGCTTTTCTTTACAGGAATCGCTGATTCTGTTTGTACATGATCGTTGTTTACAAAACTTGTTAGAATCTTCTTTTTTTTCGAAGCAACAGTTTTAGGAACAGTTGTATTATCAAGTTGATCGATATCATAAGAAGATGGTAACGCGCTTCCCTTATAATTTTGAACAGCACTTGCTGTATTTTGAACAGTATTTTTAGCCATATTGCCAACAACATTACCAATCTGTCGCATTGTATCAGAACCTGTCTTATCAGCAACATAATTAACACCTTTGTCAATCATCTTATTTGCAGAGTTAACAGCAGAATTAACAAGAATATCTGTTATAGGCTTCAGTTTATCAGCGTTGTTTCCATACCATGATTTAATATTACTCCATGCATTTTTAAAGAATGTACCCATCTTACTACTACCAACTTTGATAGCACCACCTTCCTTAATAAGATTCTTTCTTTGACGGTCAATAGATTTCATAACTTTGATCATATCATCATATTTTGAAGGATCAACACCATCAATGAATATAGCACTTGCTCCACCAATTTTAATGGCACCTCCTTTCTTCATAGACTTGATTGCAGAAATGATTTGTGGTGCCATTTCAATTAAAGTAGGAATAACTGTTGCAGCTAGAGCAGGAAGAGCAGATCCTTTCTTTAATCCTGTTAGTTCGTTCATAAGTTGTTGTTCATTAAATGCAAGCGCAGAACCCTCCTTCATTGCAATCGCACCTCCTTGAGGTGCATGCGATTGCACAGCAATAGCTCCTCCTTGTGGGTCCTTTAAAGCAATAGCACCCCCAGCACTTTCCTTCTTGTTCTTTCTAGACTTCTTTGTAACAGGTTGATTAATCTTCTTATGAAGATTCAGTGTTTTACGTTTATCAATAATGGTATTAGACGATTGTTCACCTTGAGAAGGAGAACCATAAAATGCAGAAACATCAACTGTAAATGGAATTGACATTATTTATTTGTGAAATAAAATATTTTAATTCACTTGTTCAAAGTTCAAAGTAAAATTATCACAAAAGATTTATTAATTTTCACTATTCATCATATTGTGAATATCAACTGCTGTCTTCTCGATTAGATTGTTCATATTTGTATCAACACTTAAAGGAATACTATTGAATAGATTTGTCATATAATTATAGTCATCTTCACTTAATTCAACTCTGTTTGCAAGTTTGATAAACACACCAAACAAAAGATCATTATCATTTCTTTGTAAATAAGCATTAAAGAATCTACTAAATCCAATACTCTTTGCAAAATTAATAAATGTTTGATCTGTAATATAATTTGTTAAAATATTCATGAAGAACACATATTCATTACGAAGATATTCAAGATTACCAGTATCACCATTTTCTACAACTTGTGTATTTATTGCAGGGGTAATTTGATTTGCATCTTCAATAACTTCTATTCTAACATTATCAGGTATATCCTTCAATAATCTATCCTGTAGATTCATTTCGTAAGCAGTTAAGTATTGAACTGTTACAGGACGATCACATAACATTTTGTATGCATTATAGACTTGATCTTGAAGAGCACCTGTAATGTAGTTGATTCCATTCTGAAGCAACCATTGATTATACTCATTTTGTGCAAGCATCTTTTCAGTATTGAATCCAATTTGGTGAAGCATAGCTGTTTGTAATCCAGCAAGTTGATTGTTTTGTTCGATTGTATTTCCAAGATTTGTTATACCATTATCAACAGATTGTTGAATATCTGTCAACATTTGTCTATTCTGTGTTTGATTGTCTGTTAGTAGTTTTCTTGTAGTGTCATTCGATGCAAGAAGTTTATCGAATAAATCTTGATAGAATTTTCTTGAATTGTCTATCATTGTGTTTATATCACCAAGATCTTTGATAGTGTTTGTAATTGGTGTGAGAGTAGTAAGTTGTGTATTGTATTGTCTAACTTGCTCCAAGAAATCTTTATATTGTTCATTCAAGACTTGATAGAGGTCTTTAAGAGAATTGATTTCTTGTTGAGTAGTATCAGATATGCTTGCAGTTACATCGATATGAGGTATAATAGCTTCTTGATTTGGAGCAGCAGCAGCAACACAATCTTTAAATTGTTGTTCAGTTCTTGCAAATAGTGCATTCTGATTGTTAATAACATCTGTAATTCTATCTGAAAGATTTCCTTGTGATTCTAGAATACTCTTTACAAGATTTTGATATGAATCTGATAGTTGTTTGAGAGTTTCATCATATCCAGAACCAGTTAATTTAGTGTTAATATTTGCAAGAATATCATTCAATCTATCAGAATCTGTTACTTGAACATTTACATCTCCAAGACCATGTTCTTTAATAGCATGAACATCTTCTGCAATATCACTAATAGTAGTGTAAAGATTAGACATATTTGCAGAAATATCAAATGCTGTCATCTTTGAAATAGCAGCATTCAAATTGTTAATAGCAACTTGAAGAGTATTGAATACTTGTGTATTGGACGTATTCTCTTGTGTAACAGTATTGTTAACAGTAATTGGTGTTGACTGTTTAGGAAGTTTTTCAGGGTTATATATGAATTTCCCATCATCAATCCAATTATACTGATCAATTTTTTCACGATAAGATGGTGAACCCCTCTTGAATCTATTTGTCTTTTTATCACCCAATGGTTTTGTACCATCTTCGAGATAACGAACAAATGTTCGCCCATACTGTTTTACATATCTACTACTAGGAAGAACATTATCCTTATTTTCTTCTTCATCATCTTCCTCCATTTGTTCACCAAGTAAATCAGATAGATTATTCTGAATATTTATATTCTGTTGTGCAATATTATTAACAGATGATGTAAAGTTTTCCATTGTCTTATTCATTGTTTCTGCAAACGTGTTAGTAGCAGTTTCAATATTCTTAAACACATTGCCAACATTTGCAAGAGAGTTTTCAATCTTAATAAGAGACAATTGTGATTCTCCCTTGATATCAGTAGAAGGCCATTGTATTCTATATGGAGAAACAGGTTCATATGTGTAAGGATTGTCAAAAATAGAACGCTTCTCAACATCTGTAAATTTATGATGTATTGAAATAACAACAATCTTATTGAAATTGGATCCGATCGATACATTATATACACAATTATCTTCAAAAGAATACAACATTCTACCACTTCTATCAAGTTGATACCCCCGCATATTTGTTGTTGGAACTTTTCGTCTTTGATTAACAGATAGATTCATATATGCATCATATACTGATCGCAGATTGTTATATCTTTCAGACATATTACGTGTTTGATTGATAGCATCTTGTTCAGCTTTGTCAAAATACTTTTGAATTCTTTTATCCATCATTTTACGTGTCTTAGGAAGATGAGGTCTCTTTCTGAATGAAATTGACACATATGTATCATCATTTGGAGCAAAATCATTTGCTGAAAAATTTGATGAATCTTGTATCCATTTTCGTTTTACAGTATGTCGTGAATAGTGTAACATTTACTATTCGAATAAAAACAAAGTAAAAAGAGTTGCTTCTTTGAAGCAACAAGATGATTATTCAATCATCTTCAATCATTTTAGTATGTAACAAACACAAATTTAACAATTGAACAATCTTCTTCATCAATTGCAGAAGCTATTAAATCTTCAATTGTTGTGTCAAGAGAAGAATAATCAGGAACAAACACCTTGATAACAGTACTTGAAGAAATGTATACTTTACTACTATCTGTTGTAAATTCATAAATATCACGATTTTTGTTAAACTTCTTGAAACATTGAATATATAGAGTAAATGTGTTTGACTTGATATCAATCTTATTTACTTTGGAATACTCACAATTACCAACTTTGATAATCATTTACTAATAAAGAAAATTATGAATAACAGGAGTTTAACTCCCTCGTGTTTCAGAGAAACACGTAATAGTAAATGAAACATAGACATTCGAATTTAATGCTATTGGTGTATTATTCATGTCAGTAACGAGCCATTCGATAGAATCAAGATTTGTTTGATCAATCACATCTATATTAAGATTGTCAATAGTAACAATATTATTCAATCCTATTGAGACATGGATCAAATTATCTATAAAACTGGAATTAATTCCAAACGTTTGTTTCATAATACTAGAGTATATCTTAATAACTCCAAGACCATTTGTTATATCATATACTTCTGTAGCTGCAGGAACAGTCACACCTTTGTATTCATATCGTTTTCGTTCAAGTCTGAACATGTTTGCAAAGTCTGGTGCATCTGTAAAATCAATTGATTGACAGTTTGATGTCACATAAGCAAGATTTTCATGATTTATAGCAATACATTTAGAACACGCTTCACAGAGATTATCAATGGTAAAATAACCTGCTGTTACTGTAAGATCGACTGTTTGTCCTTTTGTATTAACAATTTTGATCACATTTGTTCGTCTCACATTCCAAAGACTTGTAGTATCTATTTTACAAGTAATTGAAGTGATTTTATATGTATTGCTTTTTGGAAGAACAACAGTATTAAAGTGTTCAACATATCTGCTTACATTCTTTGGAATGATCGTATTGTGATTAATAATACTAACAGGTTTCATTTTAATTTAACAAAGTAAAAGTTCTGATAAGTATTACTTCTCTTTGATTGAAAAGTGAATAGAAACGATTAAAGGTCTTTTCAAAGAAATATACTGTCCAGCTTTGTTCATTATGTAAAATCTCCATTTTCTTGTTTTTGGAATAACAGTGTTGAAATAATCAGATTGATATGTTTTATTGATACAAACCATTGGACTTGGAATGAATGAATTTCCAAGAGAATTAAGAATTCCTTGTTTTTGTTCGACATTATTGTTAATCGCATCTAGTAACAAACAAGTACCAAGATTAAATTTATCTGTTGAAATTGATATACGTTGAATAAGAAGATCAGAATTAATCAAATTCCTTGTAGTAAATTCATACTCAAATGATTTTGTTATCTGAAATGTAAGATTCATTTATTCCAAGGAATAAAAGTAAATCACTCTTGCACTGTGAATGTAATTAGCAAATAGATATTTCCTAAAAATGAAAGTTCTTGATCATTTTCATTACGAAATTCATACTCTAAACGATCGAGTTGATCAGAACAAGGAATTATCAGTCTATTTTTATAAAAATAATTCTTATGCAGATCATCAATGTTAATATTACATAATAATGGTTTTGTCTTACTCTTAACAATATTGCAATAAAGTTTCAATAAAGATAGATTGTTTGTAATATCAACAGGATTATCAGAATACAGAGCATCTGTGTTGTCAAGTTGAATTGTCTGGTTAAAAGGAATCTTCCATATATGACTTATAGCACCTGAAATAGGTGTTGATGGACCAAAGAAAGAATCATTCAATAGTGTACATGTTAATGTAAATGGATCATCTGTTTTAATCATATAAGCATCAGATGTATAATTCCATATAAGAGGAATATCATTTACATCAAATTGAGTATTCATGTCTTGTATGAATTCTTCCTGTGTGTGATATCCTGATTGAAGAGTAATTGTTTTTGTAACATTCGAACTGTTCTTATATGTCAGTTGAGTGTTATTAGTAATTAACTTTGTATGAAAGAGAAGAAGAATCTGAAACTGTGTATTAATCGTAGTAGTATTTCGATAGTAAAAAAAGCTTGATTGTGTGTTATTATTAAAAGAAGGTGAAACCTTTGTAAGTGAAGTAGGATTAACAAAGTAGATCTTATGTGAACATTTTGTTTGAATAGTGTTGTTAGTCATTTCTTTAAATAGAGTTGATTTTATACCATTTTTGAAAGCTGTTAGGTATTGTTGAGGTGTTGCTAATGTAGGCATTTTTATACATTCTGCTTGTCGATATGTGAAAAAGAAACCTCTCCATGTTTTATTTGGAATAGGGAACATAACATCAGAACATGTTGTTATAATTGATGGAACTGTATTGTCACGGCATAAAATTTGTGTTCGTTGATTAAGAGTTTTTGTTGCAACAATTCGTGGTTTTCCAACAATTGTCTGTCTATGGTTGATATTAGCAACAATATCATTGATCAATTTTTCTTGAGTATATACTCCTTTTGCAATTGTATATGACTCTATCACACTGTCAGTACTATATTGCACAGTGTATGTAATATCTTTATCAATACTAACAATTTGACCATATTCTACATCTTTAGACCATACTTCGAAAACATAATTCTTATTACTTTTCTTTACACAATTTCCAGTATGATTTGTAGCTACAACAGAAAGTGTTAGTGTAGGAGCATAAGTATTGGTAGTAATTTGATGAACACTTGCGACAAATGGTGTAGCATTTTCTGCAGTAGATTCAATACCCTTTGCATGTTGATAGATTGTATTCAGATTATTAACAATTTCAGAAACAATGGTAACAGGTGTATAATCATTTGTTGCTAAATTAAATGAACCACTAGCAAGTGTTGTATTATTTTCAGACATTGTATATTGTACTGTTGGATCAATAAAATAAAAAGACATATTCTTTGTAATCAAATTGTCATAAAGAACATATGTTTGTGGTAGAAAAGCATATCCATTTCTTCCATTCATTGTTATATCAGGACATTCAATACAAAGATTCTTCAATGATGAATTTACTTTGAACCATGGAGTCCAGTCAAAATTATTGATTGTAGTATTAACAGATGATCTATCAAAATACCAATTTTCAGAACATTCATACTCAATATATTCAGTATGAATTCTCAATCGTGTAATTGGTATGACTTTGTTTAATTCAATGCCAACAGCTTCATAAAATTGTGTAAATGTGTAATAAGCTGATGGAATTGCAATAACATGTGAAATAGTACCATTTGTTACTACAATTTTATTTGCAGAAGTTGATAGAAAGTATTTCTTGATTGTATCACTTCCTTTTATAATGACAGATTTATCAAAACCAAGAATTCTTTGTAAGACTTTTGCTCGTAAGAAATCAATACGATAGAAGTAATTAACAGACACTTTGAAGGCATTTTCAGCCTCATATATCAATTCAAATAGTGCATCACTCGTGTTCAACAGTGCAATCAATTCTTCAATCTCGTAAACACCCTTTGGAATTTCAATAGTAGAATGGTCTGTTGTATTTCCATCGATAACAACAATTTGATCTTCAGGGATGTTATACAATTGGAAATCTGTATACAGTGATACAGAAGATATATAACACTGTTTGAATGATAAAGGTCTATCAAGCTTGACAACAGTTTTTGGTGTATTGCAAACCTGTGCTATTGAGAATTGAGAAAGTTTAGTAATGTTTGATTTATCTTCTGATATGACATCATCTATTGTTAATTGTAGCTCGAATTGTCCATATAAATTTATGTCTTTTCCATCAAGCGTTCTAAACGTAAAATACAACTTGTCAAATCGATTACAGATTGGTATATTCACATCTTCAATCGTATTAATATAACTTTTCTGAGGATCATCAAGAATCATTGTTGTTAACAAGTTGTTATTCTGATTAGCAATTTTCAGATCAGATGTTCGTACAATTGATGAGAATACTTGTATTACTTGTCTATTTCGTGTAATATCAATAATATTCTCACCATGGTATTGTCCTGCAAGATATGTTGATTTTGATAGACCTAAAATGTAAGAAATCTCAGGAGCTCTTGAAAAATCAACACTAGTATTTGTTGACATTTGAATACATCCAAAAGCATTTGTTGCATTGCTAATAGAGAATGAAGTGTATGTCATTTCATTCAACATGGATATAATTTCAGCAAGTGTATAGAATCCTTTCTCGAAAATTACTTTTTCATTCTTACCATTTGTGACAATATTCTGTGAATCGATGTTATTGAAAGAAGAATTGCTAATACCTTCAAGAGGCGAAAACAACACTTTCATCATAGTAATATAAGGATTTTTGAATCGATATACTCCTTTTTCCCAAGTGAATGATCCTGATAATGGTTGACCTTGGATATTAATTGAGTAATGCATTTTTACCTATGGTAAAAGAAAAGTCTTGCACCTTTTTCATCTTTTTCACTTTGGTCAATTCTGGTCAACCATTGCGTTCCATATTCTGGTACCCCATCGTGAGTTCAAAAATCACTAAAATGACCTGCGCACTTTTTACTTT
>OJNQ01000777.1_pt1 | contig 24121 bp, 18 predicted proteins | sample 1597621 | NCBI WGS metagenome assembly OJNQ01 (sample SAMEA2452137, study PRJEB22498) | human gut metagenome | reverse complement strand
ACTGTTACTAATCGGTCGAGGCTTTAACCAAAGAAGGCTAGAGTGTAAAAGATGTGAATAGTTCTTGTATGTTGTTTTGAAGGTATATCCTTTATATATAGATTTAATAATGAAATTCGAACATTCTTATAGATAAGGATGTTTTTTTCGTTTGTAGGAGTAAATTACTAGTATCTATATAAATTTCATGATATGATAAATAAGAAGAAAGTGAGAAAAATATCATGAGAACAATTTTAAAAAAAGGATTCATATTGATGATATCCTTATTTATTGCTGGGAATTTAATAACAGTTGCTCAGAATAATGTATCAGCAAAAGAGAAAACAGCAGATTCAAATAATGTGACTAGAAAAGATAATCAAGAATATAATTTCCCAGAAGATATCATTGAACCAGGACCTGAATTACCAATGTATCTCTATCCGCCAAGCATTGAAAAAATTACAAATACAATGAATGGAATTAAGATTCAGTGGAAGAAAGTTGAAAATGCAGATGGTTATCGAATACAGAGGAAAACGGGTAAGGACAAATGGAAAGATTTAAAGATATTAAAGAAAAATAAATACACAGATAATGCGGTAAGAAATGGACAAAACTATAGATATAGGGTTTATGCATATGCTGTGAATTCCGTAGATTTCATTGAGAATACAGGAATCAAGAGTATTACAAAAAATTTTTTATATCTGCAAGTGCCATCAATTAAATATAGCAAGAAATCTAGAAAAACAAGATGTAAAATTTCATGGAAACAAAATAAGAAGGCAGATGGATATAATCTTCAAATATCAACATCAAAACAATTTAAGAAACCTGTTATAAAGAAGATTAAAGGGAAAAGAAAGTCTACCACGAATATCAATATTCATAAGAACAAATCATACTATGTAAAAGTTAGAGCATATAAGATGGATGCCGGGAAAACATATTATAGTGCTTGGAGTTATATAAAGATGATAAAATAGTAAAAAAGAAAAGCACTTCGTTTTTTAAGTGCTTTTCTTTTTCTTGTTAAGATCAATAAAATCTAGTACGCAATAAGTTCGTAACCATCTTCTGTAACAAGAACTTGAACTTCCCATTGTGCAGAAGGCTGTCCATCTTCTGTATAAATTTGCCATTCGTCAACTTCGTCAACATAAAATTCATCAGTTCCCATATTTACCATAGGTTCGATTGTAAACATCATTCCAGGAGCCATAACCATACCTGTTCCTGGCTCTGAGACATAGCTTACAAAAGGATCTTCGTGGAACTGCAATCCAACACCATGACCTCCAATTTCTCTTACAACAGTATATCCATTTTCAAGAGCATGTTCATGAATAGCATGTCCCATATCACCAAGCAAAGCCCAAGGTTTTACATGTTTAAGTCCAATTTCAATACATTCTTTTGTAACATCGACTAACTTTTTCTTTTCTTCTGAAACTTCACCAATACAAAACATTCTGGAAGAATCTGAAAAATAACCGTGATAAATAGTAGATACATCAACATTGATAATATCACCTTCCTGTAAAACAACATCTTCAGATGGAATTCCATGGCATACCTGATCATTGACTGAAGTACAAACACTTTTTGGAAAACCTTCATAATTCAGCGGAGCAGGAATCGCACCACGAGAGGTAGTTTGTTCATATACCCAATCATCAATCTGCTGTGTTGTGATACCTGCTTTGATATGTTCAGCAACATAATCTAAAACTGCAATGTTGATTTTTCCACTTTCTTTGATTTTTTCAATTTGTTCTGGTGTTTTGATCATATCATGAGAAGGAATAAAATGTCCCTCCTGCTGTAATTCCTTTAACTTCTCATCAAACTGGCAATGGCACTTTTTGTATTTCTTTCCACTGCCACACCAACATGCATCATTTCTTCCGATAGTTTCCATTTTCTGCACTTCCTTTATCTTCATTCATTTTTGATACGATTTATATTGCATCAAACTATCCCAATTTTACTATAATTAATAAGAAATAGCAATGAAGTAACAATGATTTTATTCCTCATTTATATAAAAAGAAAAAATCCCTGCCCAATTAAAGACAGAGATTAATGAACAATTAAATTTAGAGCGAGGTAACTGTACGTACAAAGAAAATACAAATAACACCAAGAATTGCAGGTTTTAATACTTTATCAGCATTCTTTGTAAGCATTCCAGATCCAATCAAATTTCCAAGAATAGAACAGATTCCAGCAACAAATCCAAGCAGTAAATAAACCTTTCCGTAAAATAAGAAAGTAACTAATGCAGTTAAGTTTGTCACAAGATTAATAAACTTTGTCACACCAGAAGCGGTCAGTACATCAAGACCGGCAAAACGTGTTAGACAAAGTAATAAAAATGTTCCGGTTCCAGGTCCATAAAATCCATCATAAACACCGATTACAAAAGCAGATAAAATACTTGCAATATAAGTTGTTTTAGAAATCTTACGTGCAAAAGAATCAAAATCTTTCTTTGTAAATAGAAGGTATACAAATAAGATTGGGAGAAGTATTAAAATAAAAATCTGAATGATTCGTTCATTCGTATACACTGATAAAGAAGCTCCCAAAAATGATCCTAAAATAGCAGTGATAGAACAACTTAATGCAATCTTAAAATTAATATGTCCCATTTTTGCAAAGCGAATTGTTGCTGCAGATGTTCCCATAGAAGAACTTAATTTATTTGTAGCAATTGCTCTATGGGGCGGTAATCCGGCTAAAAGATAAATTGGCAGGGAAATCAATCCACCGCCACCGCCAATCGCATCAATTAATCCTGCTAGAAAAACAGCTGGACAAACAATTAAAAATGTAAGCATAATAAATATTCCTCTCTAGTTTTTACAAACATTCTGATTATAAAGAACATAGCATATAAAATCAATAGATTTTTAAAAAATATAGAAAAAAGCAGAGATATCGATGTATAGATGATCTCTGCTTTTTTCTATAAATTTTTGGAATTATTATTTGTAGAATCATGAGAAACAGATTCTCTTAACACAACTTTTCCTGCTGCCTGACGACGTCTCGTATCAGACATTGCTGCATAATGTTTTCTGGTCGTATTAACATCAGAATGTCCAAGAACTTCCGCCACAAGATAAATATCATCCGTTTCCTGATATAAAGCCGTACCATAAGTACTACGCAGTTTATGAGGCGTGATCTTTTTAAGCGGAGTTACTTCCTTCGCATATTTCTTCACAAGATTCTGAACCGCTTGCACACCAATGCGTCGTCTTTGCATAGAATAAAACAAAGCATCTTCATGCCCTTCCTTTGGAATAACAAGTTTTCTGCTGCCTTTCATATACTGCTCCAAAGCATCCGCAACTTCATTTCCAAAGTAAACTGTCATTTCTTTTCGTCCTTTTCGGATGAGATGAAGACCATTATTACGAAAGTCAACATCATCAACATTCAATCCGACTAATTCAGACACACGGATTCCAGTTCCAAGAAGAAGCGTAATGATCGCAAGATCACGTTCTTTTGTTTTTTCATAATAAGCACGTTTCTGTCCTGTTAAATGATCACCGCCATGTTCCACAAAATCAAGCAAAGAAGCGACTTCATCGGCTTCTAACCTGATGATTTCCTTTTCACGGATCTTTGGCATATCAACAAGCAGTGTTGGATTCTTCTCAATCAGCTGGCGCTTGTAAAAATATCCGTAAAAAGAACGAAGTGCAGACATCTTTCGAAAGACACCTTGTTCTGTATTTTGCATATGCTTATGGTTCTCATCGGAAACGTATACTTTTAGATATTCCATATATTCTTCCAGATCAACGGATTCAATCTTATCGAGATCACTTACCTGAAAATCTACGACTTTATAATTTTTGTATGCAGGATTTTCATCAATCAGAAAGTGAAAGAATACTCTCAGATCATACGCATAAGCAATTCGAGTTCTCACTTGTGTAGTAGAGTCGATCGCACGGAAAAACTCTTTTGCAAAAGGTGGAAGTGTTTTAATAAGTTCACGTAATTTGATCGTCTGTCTTGCAGTTAGATCATCATAATATGGTAATGATTTCATAAATTCACCTGTTTCTTATTAGTTTTATATATTTTTCCACGACTCAATAGGGGTAAAATATATATTATACATGACTTATTCTATCAATTTTTCACAAAGCTTGCAAACTTTCTCCTTCTATGTATAATGATAGTTAGTATGGACTAACTAAAAATAAAATAAAAAGAAAGGAACATCTATGACACAATTTATCAGATCATCGAAAAAAGAGGCAATGAACTTCTTAAGATATATTGGACCAGGATTACTAGTTACCGTAGGATTTATCGATCCTGGAAACTGGGCAAGTAATATCGCTGCAGGTTCTGGCTATGGATATACATTATTATGGATGGTCACATTATCAACGATCATGCTCGTTATCTTACAGCATAATGCAGCACATTTAGGAATTGTTACTGGAAAATGCTTATCAGAAGCGACAAGTTTGTATATCAACAAAAGATTAAAAAATACGATTTTATTAACAGCAGTTACAGCATCGATCGCAACAGCAATGGCAGAACTTTTAGGCGGGGCAATGGCTTTGGAAATGTTATTTCATATTCCAGTAAAGATTGGTACGTTTATCATTTTAGGAATCGTGTTGATGTGTCAGTTTACAAATGCTTACAGCAGAATTGAGAAATTGATCATCTTATTTGTATCTCTGATTGGATTTTCGTTTTTATTTGAAATTTGTATTTCGGATATCGAATGGAAACAGGCATTGATCGGATGGGCAAAACCAGAAGTTCCAAAAGGTTCACTTCCAGTAGTTATGAGTGTCTTAGGAGCAGTCGTTATGCCACATAATCTGTTTTTACACTCAGAGATCATTCAGAGTAGGAAATGGAATTTAAAAGATAAAAATGTGATCGAACAACAGTTAAAATACGAATTTAAAGACACATTATTTTCTATGATCATTGGATGGGCAATTAATAGTGCGATGATCTTAATGGCAGCAGCTACCTTATATCAAGGAAATGGTCATTCTATTGATGATATTCATCTCGCAGGTTCTATGTTAACACCACTTCTCGGAAATGCAGCATCCATTATATTTGCACTGGCATTATTATTGGCTGGAATCTCATCAAGTATCACAGCTGGAATGGCTGGCGGAACTATTTTTTCTGGAATTTTTAATCATTCGTATGATATTCATCATAAAGATACAAAAAGGGGAGTGTTGATCACAATGGTACCAGCAGTACTGATCATTTTGCTGATCAAATCTCCATTTGATGGACTGATCTATTCTCAAATGTTTTTAGCAATTCAACTTCCAATCACGATTTTTACGCAGATTTATCTGACATCTTCGAAAAAGGTTATGGGAAAATATGCAAATTCGAAACGATTAAAAATCATATTGTTTACCATTGCGCTGATCGTAACATTTTTGAATATCTGTTTGTTTGCGACTGGATTTTAAGCATAAAAAATGAGATAATAAAAAGCACAAAAGAAAGGAGCATCGTATGGAAATTAAATATTTATCAATCAAAAACTTTAAATCAATCCGGCATATGGAAATATCAGATATCCAGAATGCTCTAATCCTTGTTGGAAAGAATAACACTGGAAAGTCATCCATTCTTCATGCATTGCGTGCAGTAGAAGGATCTTATGAAATTTCTGAGGATGATTTTAACGAAACTATGCAAAATATAGAGATTAGATTTACATTATCGCTCACAGAAGAAGATCTTCATATTTTTCATAAAAATGGCATAGTAAGTCAGTATAAGAAATACGATCTTTGGAAAAATGATTTTGAAAGCAAACTTCCATCATATCAAAATGAAGAGATTACATTTACGTTTATCGCTAATAAAGAAGGTAAACAACGCTTTTACGATGGAAAAAAGAAACATAATAAATATATCAGAGAGATTTTCCCAACGATTTATTTTATTGGAACAAATCGTAATTTAAAACAGATTCAGGATGATCTTTTTATGTTGCAGGAAGATAATCTGCTTAAGATCATGCGTACCAATTGTTGTATGTTTGATTCAGTCAAACCGTGTACACATTGTTTTCAATGTATCGGCCTGATTAATCAGAAAACCCCGCAGGAACTAAATGCATTTGAAGCAGCAAAACTGTTTGAGAATAAACTATATGAGATGAATATCAATCAGTTCGAGAAACGTATTAATGAAAGTTTCCATAAAAATGGTGGTTTTGAAGATATCATTTTTTCTATGAATTATGATGTAGATCAGATGCTTCAGATCAATGCAGAAGCTTATAACAAAGAACGTGATACATCGATTTCTGTAGATCGTCTTGGGCGTGGAATGAAAAGCATTTATATGCTTTCTCTTCTGGAGGCTTATGTGATGGATGAAAACAGTCTGCCATCGATCATTATGGTAGAAGAACCAGAAATGTTTTTGCATCCACAGCTACAAAAGACAGCCAGTGAGATTCTATATCGGCTGGCACAGAAGAATCAAGTGATCTTTACGACACATTCTCCACATTTATTAGCAAATTTTAGCAGCAAACAACTATGTCAGATTATTTTAGATGAAGATTCTTATTCAGTTGCGAAAAAGAAAACGAACATTAGTTCGGTTCTCGATGATCTTGGATATAATGCATCTGATCTTATGAATGTTGATTTCGTTTTTATTGTAGAAGGAAAGCAAGATAAATACAGATTACCGCTGTTATTAAATCATTATTATTCAGAAATTTATGATGAAGATGGAAGATTAAATCGAGTAGCAATCCTTACGACAAACAGTTGTACCAATATCAAAACCTATGCCAATTTAAAATATATGAATCAGGTATATATGAAAGACCGCTTTTTAATGATTCGTGACAGTGATGGGAAAGATCGTGATATGCTTGGCAGGCAGCTTTGTAAATATTATGATGAACGTAATCTTATCGATGTCGATCATTTGCCTAAAGTAACAAGAAAAAACGTATTGATCTTAAAATATTATTCTTTTGAAAATTACTTTTTAAATCCTAAGATCATGACGAAGCTTGGGATTGTAGAATCCGAAGATACTTTTTATGAGATTTTATATGATAAATGGAGAGAATACTTGCATAGGATCAAGAGTGGGATTCATTTAATACAGATTATGGGACGTGATTTTGTATCCTCTCAGGATATGAAAGAACATATGGAAGCAATCAGAACATACGTTCGTGGACATAATTTGTTTGATATATTTTATGGAAAATACAAAAAAGAAGAAAAAGAATTATTAAAAAAATATATTGAGGTCGCACCAAGAAAGGAATTTTCTGATATTCTTGATGCAGCAGATTCATTTATCTATTTTCAAAGTAAGACGAAACAAAAAGATAAGTAAAATAAAAAGAAAGTATGGGATAAATTCGAACTTGGCAGTTTATTTTCAATTATAATAGACTAGATATGAAAAAAATATTGAATACATGGAGAAAGTTTTTATGAAATATAAAGATGGGAAAAAGAGATGTTGTTGGACAAATCCGAAGAGTCAAGCATATATTGAATATCATGATAAAGAGTGGGGAATGCCTGTCCATGATGATCATAAGTTATTTGAAATGTTGATCTTAGAATCCTTTCAGGCAGGATTATCATGGGAATGTGTACTAAATAAACGAGAAGCATTTAGAGAAGCATTTGATGGTTTTGATGTACATAAAGTTAGTACATATGATGAAAAGAAACAAGCAGAATTAAAACAAAATGAAAGAATCATAAGAAATCAGAGAAAGATAGCAGCAGCAGTTACAAACGCACAGATTTTCCTTAAGATCCAAAAGGAATATAAAAGTTTTTCAGAATATTTATGGCAATTTACAGATCACAAAGTCATCTATGAAACAGGAAAAACCTCTTCAGAATTGTCCGATAAGATATCAAAAGATTTAAAAACACGAGGAATGAAATTTGTTGGAACAACGATCATCTATTCTTATCTTCAAGCAGTTGGAGTAATCTATTCCCATGAAAAAGACTGCTTTTTATGGAAGGAAAAATCATAATACAGTATTTTATAGCAAGTACGTGAAAGCGTACTTGAATTTTTATAAAAAAAGGAGTAAGGTAAAAATTACCAGAGAAAATTTGAGTATTAGAATATAGAAAGTATCATAAGCAGAATGCAGAGACATAAGGAGGAACAATTATGAGACGCAGGGTTATGACAGCATTTATGTGTGCAATTATGACGATGTCTGTAATACCAGTTAACGCAGATGATACACAAGTAGCAAAAGCGCAACAGGAAATGGAATCTACAGTGAAGACAGAAACAACAACAGAAATGTCAACACAATCCACAACGAAAACAGAAAAAAAGAAGACATCTAGAAAAAAGAAAGCGAAAATAACAAAGAAGAAAATTTCCAAAGATAAGAATGGTAAGAAATCAGACAATGAAGAAAAAGTAGTTCCAATGCCGACTCAGGTAATTAGCAAAAGCAGTACACAGGCGATGGAACGTCGAATCTCTTCCAAGCAGGCAAAAATTGCAAAATTAAGAAAAGAAAAAGCTAAGATTTTCAAACAGATGAAGCTTGAAGCCCAAAAAGAAGAAACGCTCAAAACATTTTATGAGAAATACACAGCAAATTCAAAAGCGGAAATTGCATTATTTGGTCAGGAGATAACTCCTGCAATGAAAATATCCAAAAAAGATGAAGCTATGAGAGATGATCTTTATGAACTTGCAGATTTGTTTGGAGATAAACAATTAAAAACAATTGCAGGAAAGTATGTATTTGGAATTAATCATCCAGATTTTGAAACTTTACTCGATAAGAACGATAATTTTAATCTGAATCAGTATTTAAAAAATGAAAAGATTCTTCCAGTAAAGCCAATGCAGCAAAAGATTGCTACTATCAATAAAAAGATCAAGCAGTTAAAGAAAGATATTTCAAAGGAAAATCAGACAAGATATTTTAATCCGAATAATGTAAGTTTATTAAGTCATATTACAGTAGATGATGCCAAACAGATGTTAAAAGGAACGGCTCTTTATGCAGATGCGAAAGCCTATGTAAAAGCAGAAGAAAAATATCATGTTAATGCTGTCTTTTTAATGGGAATTGCAGCACATGAAAGTGCATGGGGAACAAGCAGACGTGCAAGAGAGGATAATAATCTTACTGGATATGGCGTAACTTCTGACAGTGCAAAGGGAATTAACAAAGCTACAAAAGAAGAAGGATTACTAACGACAGCTAAGACTTTACATGAGAAATATCTTACAGCGGGAGGTAGTTATTATGCAGGAACTTCTGCTGAGGATGTGAATAAACATTATTGCGTTGGCGGAGAATGGGCAGCAACAGTAGTAAATGATGCTTATCAATTAATGAATCAATTATAATATTTTCAAAATAAAGTTTCAAAAAATTTTATTTTTTCATTGATTTTATAATAACACAATGCTATAATTTACAAGAAATGAAAAGATAATAACAAAACGTTGATGAGAAGAGTACTTTGTGAAAGGCTTACAGAGAGGGATACATAAGCTGTGAGTATCCTAAGCAGAGAAACAAAGGAAGACCACCTCGGAGTAGCTGTAAACCAGCTCGGTTGACACCGTTAACTGTCGATTAAGTGATCTGTTTCTGAAATTTATTATCACATGGTATGAAACAGATAACCAGGGTGGAACCGCGATAACTCGTCCCATGGATTTTATTAGTCCATGGGATTTTTTATTTCCATGATCAATTTTCTATGAATAGCTTCATAATAGATTGACAATGGAATAAATAAAACGTTATATATCAAGAAAGGATGAACAAGAAGATGAAGATTACATTAAAAGATGGATCTGTAAAAGAGTATGAAAACAATATGTCTGTCATTGATATCGCAAAAGATATTAGTGAAGGACTGGCAAGAGTTGCCTGTGCAGGAGAGGTTGATGGAGAAGTTGTTGATCTTAGAACTGTCATTGACAAAGATTGCGAATTAAATATCTTAACATTTGATTCTGATGAAGGAAAACATGCATTCCGTCATACAGCATCTCATATTTTAGCTCAGGCAGTCAAACGTCTGTACCCAGAAACAAAACTTGCGATCGGACCTTCTATCGACAATGGTTTCTACTATGATATGGAGAAAGATACTCCATTTACACAGGATGATCTTGAAAAAATTGAAAAAGAAATGAAGAAGATCGTCAAAGAGAATCTTGAGATTACATGTTTTACAAAACCTAGAGATGAAGCAATCGCATTTATGAAAGAAAGAAACGAACCTTATAAAGTAGAACTGATTGAAGATCTTCCAGAAGATTCTGTGATCAGCTTTTATCAGCAGGGAGAATTCGTTGATCTTTGTGCAGGACCTCACTTAATGACTACAAAACCAGTGAAAGCATTCAAACTTACAAGTATTGCAGGTGCTTACTGGCGTGGAGATGAGCATAACCAGATGCTTACAAGAATCTATGGTACTGCATTCACAAAGAAAGCAGAATTAGATGCATATCTTACAATGATGGAAGAAGCAAAAAAACGTGATCATCGTAAACTTGGAAAAGAACTTGGTCTGTTTATGATGAGAGAAGAAGGACCTGGATTCCCATTCTTCCTTCCAAAAGGTATGGTGCTTAAAAATACATTATTAGATTATTGGCGTGAAATCCATCAGAAGGCTGGATATGTTGAAATCTCAACACCTATTATGTTAAGTCGTCATTTATGGGAAACATCAGGACACTGGGATCATTACAAAGAAAATATGTATACAACAGTAATCGATGATCAGGATTTCGCGATCAAACCTATGAACTGTCCAGGTGGAGTTCTTGTATATGAATCAGAACCACGTTCTTACAGAGATCTTCCATTAAGAATGGGTGAGTTAGGTTTAGTACATCGTCATGAAAAATCTGGTCAGTTACATGGATTAATGCGTGTTCGCTGCTTTACACAGGATGATGCACATATCTTTATGACACCAGATCAGATCAAAGATGAGATCAAAGGTGTTGCAGCACTGATCGATCAGGTTTACAGCTTATTTGGATTTAAATATCATGTAGAGCTTTCTACACGCCCAGATGATAGTATGGGAAGTGACGAAGATTGGGAACTTGCAACAGAATCACTTCGTGCAGCCTTAGATGATCTTGGACTTGATTATGTAGTTAATGAAGGGGATGGAGCTTTCTACGGACCTAAGATTGACTTCCATTTAGAGGATTCTATCGGAAGAACATGGCAGTGTGGAACCATTCAGCTTGACTTCCAGCTTCCATTACGATTCGATCTTCATTACACAGGAGCTGATGGAGAGAAACATCGTCCAATCATGATCCATCGTGTTGCATTCGGATCTATCGAACGTTTCATTGGTATCTTGATCGAACATTTTGCAGGTGCTTTCCCTACATGGTTAGCTCCAGTGCAGGTTGAAGTGATTCCTATCTCTGACAAGCATTTAGATTATGCCACAAAAGTACTTGATACATTAAAGGCAGCAGGAATCCGTGCAGACATCGATACAAGAGCTGAGAAGATGGGATATAAGATCCGTGAAGCACAGCTTCAGAAGATTCCATATATGTTAGTTGTTGGTGGAAAAGAAGAAGAAAACGAGGCTGTATCTGTAAGAAGCCGATTCAAAGGTGACGAAGGACAGATGAAGTTAGATGATTTCTTAGCTGGAATTAAAGAAGAAATCGCAAATAGAGAAAACCGTAAGGTTGAGAAAGAAGACTAGATATCAAATGAAAAGGAGGTACCACATTTGTGGAATACCTCCTTTTTTCTTTATATTCGTTCTAATAGTTCCTCAGGTTTCATAGCTGGTACTTTACTTTCGATAAAATCCTTGATATTACGAGTTACAATAAAGTCTACTTTCATTATTTGTATCAATCAATATTTTCATATTTTTCTGCACGGTTTGTAAGCTGTCAAGTAGGATTTGTGATATAATTGCAACTTTTTCTCAAAGAAACCTCTTGTAATATACCTAGGCAGGGTATATAATACCAATCGTAAAGGAGGAAACAATATGGAAGAAAAAAAAGAATGTTCTTGTCATCACAAGACAAAGGAACGTTCAGATAAAGAATATAAAGACCTTATTAATCGTCTAAGCCGTATTGAAGGACAAGTTCGAGGAATAAAAAAGATGGTAGAGAACGATACTTATTGCACGGACATCTTAGTTCAGGTATCTGCAGTCAATGCAGCTTTAAACAGTTTCAATAAAGTCCTTCTTGCCAATCATATCAGAACCTGCGTAGCTGAAGATATCAGAGAAGGCAAAGACGAAACGATCGATGAGTTAGTAAAAGTTTTACAAAAACTAATGAAATAACAATTTAATAAAATGAAAGGAAGGGAAACCATGGAGCAATATCAAGTGACTGGCATGAGCTGTGCTGCTTGCAGTGCACGCGTGGAGAAAGCGGTTTCCAGTGTCGAGGGAGTAACATCCTGCTCTGTAAGCTTGTTGACAAACTCAATGGGTGTCGAAGGAACCGCAGATCCATCTGCAATCATCAAAGCAGTTGAAGATGCCGGATATGGAGCAAAGAAGAAGGGAACACAGACACAAAGCAGTTTTTCAGATGAAGATTTATTAAAAGACAGAGAAACCCCTGTCTTAAGAAAACGTCTGATCGCATCTCTGTGCTTTTTAATCCCGTTAATGTATCTGTCAATGGGACACATGATGTGGAACTGGCCTATTCCTAAGATTCTAGAAGGAAATCATGTAGCAATGGGACTGATCCAACTGTTATTTACAACGATCATCATGGTAATCAACCAGAAGTTTTTTATCAGCGGATTTAAGAGTTTATTCCATAAAGCACCGAACATGGATACTCTGGTAGCGTTAGGTTCAGCCGCTTCTTATGGATACAGTGTGTATATTCTATTTGCCATGACGGACGCACAGATACATCAAAACATAGATGCAGTCATGAAATATATGCATGAATTCTATTTTGAATCTGCTGCTATGATCTTAACACTGATCACAGTTGGAAAGATGTTAGAAGCAAGATCAAAAGGTAAAACAACAGATGCCTTAAAGAGCCTTATGAAACTGGCACCAAAGACAGCTGTTGTAATCCGAAATGGACAGGAAATGGGAGTCGCGATCGAACAGGTAAATCAAGGAGATATTTTTGTTGTAAAACCAGGAGAGAATATACCAGTAGATGGTATTATCATTGAAGGAAATAGTGCGTTAAATGAATCGGCCTTAACAGGAGAAAGTATCCCAGTGGATAAAAAAGAAGGTGATGCTGTATCCGCCGCAACATTAAATACATCTGGTTATTTAAAATGTGAGGCAACAAGAGTCGGTGAAGATACAACACTTTCACAGATCATTCAGATGGTCAGTGATGCAGCTGCGACTAAAGCACCGATCGCAAAAGTTGCAGATAAAGTATCAGGAGTTTTTGTTCCAACTGTTATCTGTATCGCACTTGCTACGATCGCTATTTGGCTGCTTGTAGGACAGAGTTTTGGATTTGCACTTGCAAGAGGTATTTCTGTCTTAGTCATCAGCTGCCCTTGTGCTTTAGGACTTGCGACACCTGTAGCGATCATGGTCGGAAATGGAATGGGTGCCAAACATGGAATTATGTTTAAGACAGCCGTGTCCTTAGAAGAAACAGGAAAGACACAGATTGTTGCCCTAGATAAGACAGGAACGATCACAAGTGGTAAACCACAAGTTACAGATATGGTACCTGTAGATGGTATCAGTGAAGAGGAATTACTCTCTATGGCCTATGCTTTAGAGAAAAAAAGTGAGCATCCTCTTGCACATGCGATCTTACAGAAAGCAGAAGAAACACAGATTAATGACAATTTTGAGATTAAAGACTTCCAGGCAGTTGCTGGAAATGGACTTTCAGGAAAGATTGAGAACGAAATGATCTATGGTGGTAACCAGAGATTTATTGAAAAATATGCAATGATCTCAGCATCTATGATCAAGAAATCAGAAGAACTGGCGAATCAGGGAAAAACGCCATTATTCTTTGCATGTGATAATCAGCTGATCGGTATTATTGCCGTTGCAGACGTGATCAAAGAAGACAGCCCACAGGCAGTGAAAGAACTTCAAAATATGGGAATCCGTGTTGTTATGCTGACTGGAGATAATGAACATACTGCCAAAGCTATTGGTGAACAGGCAGGCGTTGATCAGGTAATTGCAGGAGTCTTGCCAGAAGGGAAAGAAAGTGTTATCCGTGACTTAAAAGAAAAAGGAAAAGTTGCAATGGTTGGTGATGGAATCAATGATGCACCGGCACTTACAAGAGCGGATATGGGGATTGCAATTGGAGCAGGTACCGATATCGCAATCGATGCAGCGGATGTTGTCTTAATGAAGAGCCGTCTGAGCGATGTACCAGCAGCAATCCGTTTAAGTCGTGCAACACTTAAGAATATTCACGAAAACTTATTCTGGGCATTTATCTATAACATTATCGGAATTCCATTAGCCGCAGGTGCATGGTATATGTTACTTGGATGGAAACTAAATCCGATGTTTGGTGCAGCGGCAATGAGTTTATCAAGTTTCTGTGTTGTTACCAATGCATTAAGATTAAACTTCTTTAAAATGCATGATGCCAGCAAGGATAAGAAAATTAAAAATAGTGTAGTACTTGAAAATATTCAAGTTCAAAATACAACAAAACAGGAGGAAATAACAATGAAGAAAACAATGAAAATCGAAGGAATGATGTGTGGACACTGCGAAGCTACTGTAAAGAAAGCTTTAGAGTCAATTGATGGTGTTACAGAAGCAGTGGTAAGCCATGAAAGTGGAACAGCTGTTGTTTCTATGACAACTGAAATTTCAGACGAAGTTTTAACACAGACCATTGAAGACAAAGATTACAAAGTAACAGGAATTGAATAAAAAGCAAAGATTGTTATAAAATTTTCTAAGATATTTGATAAGATATCTCATAAAAATCAATATTGTTATAAAAAATAGCGTAGTATTTGCATGGATCATGTGGATTTTACGCTATTTTTTATTTAAAATCAAAGAATAATTGAGAAAAATTATCAAAAGTGTGATACAATATGTCTGGTTAGAAATATCTAATCAATTATAACAATTAAAGATAAAGGATATGAAACTATGACACTAAAAGAATTAAAAGTCGGTAAAAGTGCAGTGATCAAAAGTGTTGGTAGCCATGGTGCACTAAGACAGCATTTTCTTGACATGGGAATGATCCCAGGTGTTGAAATCACAGTTATAAAACTTGCACCAATGGGGGATCCCATGGAAGTGCAGATTCATGGATATGAACTGACACTTCGTTTAGAAGAAGCCGACCAGATTGAAATTGATCCAATTGTGAAAAGAAGCAGAAGTCATAAAGGTGCAGAATATATGAAAACCTCTGAACACCCTGGTCTGGGCGAAGAGGGAAAATATCATTCTAAAGAAGATGAACATCCACTTCCAGATGGAACACCATTAACTTATGCTTTAGTTGGAAATCAAAACTGTGGCAAAACAACGTTATTTAATCAGTTAACTGGAGCTAATCAACATGTTGGGAACTTTCCAGGTGTTACAGTCGATCGAAAAGATGGATCGATCAAAGGACATCCAGAAACGAATGTAACAGATCTTCCGGGAATTTATTCCATGTCGCCTTACAGCAATGAAGAGATTGTTTCCAGAAATTTTGTATTAGAAAATAAACCAAAGGCAATCATTAATATTTTGGATGCAACAAATATTGAGCGTAATTTATATCTTACTATGCAATTACTGGAAATGGATATACCAATGGTTGTGGCTTTAAATATGATGGATGAAGTGCTTGGAAACCAAGGATCAATTAATGTAAACGAAATGGAATCCTTGCTTGGTGTTCCAGTTATTCCGATTTCAGCAGCAAAGAACGAAGGAGTCGATGAAGTTGTAAAACATGCACTTCATATTGCAAAATATCAGGAAAAACCATTAAGACAAGATTTTTGTGATAAAGAAGATCATGATGGTGCTGTACATCGCTGTATTCATGCCGTAATTCATTTGATTGAAGATCATGCAGAAAAAGCACAGATACCGGTTCGTTTTGCAGCGACAAAAGCGATTGAAGGGGATCATCTGATCTTAGAACAATTAAAACTTGATCAAAATGAAATGGAAATGTTGGATCATATCGTCAAACAAATGGAAACAGAACGTGACTTGGATCGAAGTGCAGCAATTGCAGATATGCGATTTGATTTTATTGAACGTTTATGTGAGCAGACGGTTGTGAAACCAAAAGAAAGTAAAGAACGAATCCGAAGTGAAAAGATTGATCGTATTTTAACAGGAAAATATACAGCGATTCCTTGTTTTATAGGAATCATGGTTTTGGTATTTTATTTGACATTTAATGTGATCGGTGCCTGGCTTCAAGGAATCCTGGAATTAGGAATTGATAAGCTTTCAGGACTTACGGATCAGGCATTGACTGCAGCTCATGTCAACCATGCGATTCATAGTCTGATCATTGATGGAATTTTCACTGGAGTAGGAAGCGTACTAAGCTTTTTGCCAATCATTGTAACATTATTTTTCTTCTTATCATTGATGGAAGATAGCGGATACATAGCAAGAGTTGCATTTGTTATGGATAAAATGCTTCGAAAGATTGGATTATCTGGACGAAGTATTGTTCCAATGCTGATTGGTTTTGGATGTACCGTTCCAGCGGTTATGGCAACAAGAACTTTAACGAGCGAACGAGATCGTAAGATGACGATTCTTTTGACACCATTTATGAGTTGTACTGCAAAACTTCCGATATATTCTTTCTTTGTCAGTGCATTTTTTCCAAAACGTGGGGGATTTATTATGGCTGGATTATATTTATTAGGAATCGTAATCGGCATTTTGATTGCATTTTTATATAATGGGACTTTATTTAAAGGAGAACCAGTACCTTTTGTTATGGAATTACCAAATTACAGACTTCCAGGAGCGAAGAACGTAGTACAGTTATTATGGGAAAAAGCAAAAGATTTCTTACAGAAAGCGTTTTCCGTGATCTTAGTTGCAACAATTGTGGTATGGTTTTTACAAAGATTTGATCTACAGTTAAATATGGTAGAAGATTCTGCTCATAGCATTTTAGCAATAGTAGCTGGATTCATAGCTCCTTTATTATCACCATTAGGATTAGGAGACTGGAGAATTGTAACGTCCTTGCTCAGTGGATTTATGGCAAAGGAGAGCGTTGTTTCAACATTAGGGGTTTTATTTAATGGAAATATCACAGCAGAGATCACGCCGTTGGCAGCAAGTTCTTTATTAGTATTTAGTTTACTGTATTCTCCATGTGTTGCAGCAATTGCATCTGTTAAACGTGAATTAGGAACAAGATGGGCGGTTGGTCTTGCATTGTGGCAATGTATCATCGCATGGATTGCAGCATTGATCATAAGATTAATTGGAGTAGCAATTGGATTTATGTAAAATAAGTAATATTTTGAAACTGATTTAAAAGAATCCAAATAGATAAAAAATATCGAGAGAAGCCGGTAAAATGCCGGCTTCTTAATTCTTTATTCTAATCTATAATTTAAATTGGTATTTTGCGTATAGATTAATCTTTGGAAATATACCTATTCTTTCTATCTTTTAATCACTAATTTCTATAAAAAATTAAGGGAACATCTAAATTGATTTTTAAATGTTCCCTTAATTAAATTCAAATTGTAAAATTAAAAACTAATGTGCTTCTTTTTCTTTAATAAATTTGCACCAGTTACGATCAGCATGATTCCTGATGTAAGACCAACACAAATGGATAAGATTCCAAGAACAATGTTTCCAGCTCCAGTACGTTTCATAGTTAAATAGATTTTTTCCATGTCCATGGCAATTTGACCTCCGTTTGATTGTTTCATTGATTGTTTCATTATGTTAATATTTATAATATCTGATATTTTTTACTATATCATTATTTTTGATATTTCGTCAAATATTGGCTTCTTAAATACCAACACTTGTTATGATTTTATAATAATAATTCTCTTACCATTTTACCATCAAATGTTACGCTGGATACGTGATGAACTTCAATCTGATATAATGCATTCGCTGCAATATGTTCTGCCGCCTGCTCAAGATCTCTGATTCCTGTTGTTTCTGAATACAGTTCAATTACAGTATCCAAGGCTTCATCTGTCATGATACATTCATCTTCTTTAAGTCCCATACGTTTTAAAATCTTTGGGAGTGCAAATCTCGAGAAAATAGCCTTCTTCTCTTCTGGTGTATAATCAGGAATATCAATGACTGCAAAACGTGACATCAAAGGTGCACTGATCTGATCTTTTTCATTTGCGGTAGCAATTGGATAAACACCAACAGTTGGGATCATACATTCCATATAATTGTCTGTAAATCCAAGATTGTCAAGTAAGGTTAATAATACATCGGCTGGGTTTCCATTTCCTTTTCCTGAATTTGCTTTATCAAGCTCATTGATAATGAATACAAGATTTGATTCTCCCGCCATGGAAAATGCATCCATAATGATTCCAGGTTTCGCATTTGCATATATTCTGGAGCTTCCAGTGAGCTGTTCTGGATCATTGATAGAACTCATATCAAGGGTTGTCCATGGAAGCTTTAAAATTCTGGCTACAGCGTATGCAATCTGTGATTTTCCTGTTCCAGCAGGACCAACTAATAATAATCCATATGCTGGTAATGTATGGGTACGATTGATCTGAATGATTGTTTCAATGATTCTTTGTTTCACACGCTCCATACCATAAAGTTCTTCATCCAGAATCTTTCTGGCTTCATCTGGATCAATTGCTTTAAAATAATCACTCTTCCACTGAATATTCATCATGATTGATAATGCACGCTGAGCATGTCTTCTTTCTTCTTGTGATACTTCATGGGAACGTGCAACAGCAAGGTTTCTTCTGGCCCATAATCGGATGTTATCTGGCAAAGTACGGCCTGCACATGTCATAAAATCGGTAATACTTTGAATACTTGTAAGTTTCATATCATCACCCATTTCATCTTGATTTTCATCAGATGGTTTATCCTCAGGTGCATCACTTTGGAATAAACGTTCGATCATAAACTGAAGGAACCCATCTTCCGCTGATAACTTTGTACCACCTCCAAAAGCTATTTCACGAATCTTATATACACAATAGCCTTCGGATGTGTTTTCTCCTGATAGACGAACATGAATATGATTTTCTCCAAGCCATTTGATCAAACTTACGAATCGTGCATCAATTCGTAAGATATCAGAAATGATCGTCCCATCTTCTTCTTCAAATTCAAAGGCAGTTTGTTTGTCCTGATTTGAAAAAAAACCACAGGAATGATGCGCCCAGTCTTTTCGTTTGTTTGAAAGAATTAAGATTGGACATTTAATTGTTGCATGATCTTCGTTAGAAGAAAAAGTTGTATAAGTACAAACGGCTTCTTCTTGTTTCCCGGTTGTATCGTTACTAAAATCAAATACTGGCATAATAAGTTACTCCTATTTTTTATTATCTCTTTGGTATTATATAAATATATCTTAATGCAATTTTACCAAAAATTGATTGTTTTAACCATAATAAATATGAAATTTTATGGTTAAAGCATATTAAAGTATGCTGTTCATAAGTTTTACTTCAATCTCGTACTTTATTTATACGGTTATTTCTTTTTTAATATTTTTAAAATAATAAAGTGCAGAGATACATATGATGACGGACAGTAATGATCCACATGGTGCGGCAAAACCCATTGGATAAAGTGTGTTAGCAAAATATTTTGAAGCCAAAAATGCACCTGGAATTCGGATCAGCACAATGGACAATACATTATGTAAAAATGAAATTCCTGATTTACCATAAGCACAGAAATAACCACTGAAACTAAAATGAATTCCTGCAATCATACAATCCCATATGTAACTTCTGATATATTGACTTCCCATCTTGATAACAAACACATCATTTGTAAAAATTCCGACAACTGGATTAGAGATAAACTGCATACAAACAGCGACAACTAGTCCAAAACTTACAGCAATCATTGTTGCATACTGTAATGTTTTATAAGCACGATCATCCTTTCCAGCTCCGATATTTTGTGCAGAAATTGCAGATACACAAGACAGCATAGAGGATGGAACGAGAAATACAAAACTAATGATCTTCTCAACAATTCCAACAGCGGCAGCATCATTTAAACCTCTTTGGTTTGCAATGATCGTTATGATAATAAAGGATATTTGGATAAATCCATCCTGAAGTGAAATAGGAATTCCAATCTGTAAAATATTCTTTAAAGTTCGAGCCTGTGGTTTCAAATCCTCTTTGTGAACAGAAATACCTGTGTTCTTTTTTAATATTGCTAATAAAGCGATAACAACGCTGATCGTTTGTGCAAGAGTTGTTCCAAGTGCTGCTCCAGAAGCACCAAGGTGGAATATGCCAATAAAGATATAGTCTAATATAATATTAAAAAAACATGCAACCGCAATAAAATACATCGGACTTTTGGAATCTCCAAGGCCTCTGAAAATAGAACTTATGATATTATATGCTGTAATTAAAGGGATTCCTGCAAAACAGATCATAAGATAAGCTCTCGTTCCTGCAACAGCTTGTGTTGGTGTAGACATAATATCTACGATTGGATTTACAAAAAACAATAAAATACATGTTAAAACGATGGAAATACCTAAAAATAAAGTAATCGTATTTCCGATGATCTTTGATGTTTCTTTTTTTAATTTTGCTCCGACTGATTTACCAATCATAACGGTTGTACCCATTGCAATTCCAACAATCATAACGGTGATCATATGCATTACCTGACTACCAATAGAGACAGCTGTTGTCCCAGAAACAGAATCAAACTGTCCAATAATAAATAAATCTGCCATTCCATATAGTGTCTGTAAAAAATACGATAAAAAATATGGAAGTGAAAATCTTAAAATATTTCTTCCAATACTTCCATGTGTTAAGTCTCGTTCCATAAAAAATCTCCTGTTTATTTTTATTTACTCATTTTATATTTATAGTATCATAAACTAACAAAAATAAAAAGCATTCAGTTCCTGCTTATAATACAGGGCGTGAATGCTTTTGGGATAAAATCCAGATATTATTCAGTTTCTTCTTCTGGAAGCAGATTTTTCATGCTTCTAAGCCCAATACAAAGGGTCGATGTATTATGTAACAATGCAGATGTTGTTGGCTGTAAGATTCCTAAAACACCAGCACCAATAAGTCCTGCGTTAAATCCAACAATAAAGCGGTAATTATTGTGAATACGATGCATCAAACTATTACTGATATGTTTTAATGCTACTAAACCATGTAAATGATCAGCTTCAATCGTTACATCAGCAATCTCTCGTGCAATTTCAGCTCCATCACTGATCGCAACTCCAACATTTGCTGCAGATAGTGCCGGAGAATCATTGATTCCATCACCGATCATGATAACTTTTCTTCCTGCAGCTTTTTCAGCTTCAACAAATGCAGCTTTTTCTTCCGGAAGTACTTCGGCATGATATTCATCTACACCAACTTTTTCTGCGATAACTCTTGCTGTTCGTTCACTATCTCCTGTCATCATGACAACCTTGGAAATACCAGCTTCTTTTAAAGCCTTAATGACATCTTTTGCTTCTTCACGCAGTGGGTCTTCAATGCAGATCACACCTGCAAGCTTATGTTCAATTGCCATATACAGATGAGAACAATCTTCTGGAAGACTGTTAAATAATTCTTGTTTTCCCTCTGGAATCGTACATTGCTCATCCTCAAATACAAAATGATAACTTCCGATTACAACTTTCTTATCTTCGATCATAGAAGAAATTCCATGAGCTACAATATATTCAACTTTTGAATGCAACTCTTCATGCACAAGATTACGATCTTTGGCTGCCTGAACAACAGCTTTGGCCATAGAATGAGGAAAATGTTCTTCTAAGCATGCAGCAATTCTTAATAATTCCTGACATTTCATACCATTAAATGAAACAATATCTAAAACTGTTGGCTCTGCTTTTGTTAAAGTACCTGTTTTATCAAATACGATTGTCTGAGATTCTGCCATTGCCTCTAAGTATTTTCCACCTTTGACAACAATATTATGATCATTTGCCTCTTTGATTGCTGATAAAACGGAAATTGGCATTGCCAGTTTTAAGGCACATGAAAAGTCAACCATCAATACAGATAATGCTTTTGTTGCATTTCTTGTAAGCAAATATGTGAGGGCAGTTCCAACTAATGTATAAGGAACCAGACGATCTGCAAGATGTTCTGCCTTGCCTTCTACAGAAGACTTCAGTTTTTCAGAATCCTCGATCATTGTCACAATCTTCTCAAATCTCGTAGAGCCTGATACCGCTTTGACAAGATCTTCAATCTCACCTTCTTCGAGAACTGTTCCGGCGAAAACAGACTGTCCTACACTTCTTCTTACAGGAAGTGACTCACCTGTAAGAGATGCCTGATTGACCATTCCTTCACCAGTAACTACTTCCCCATCAAACGGGATCACATTTCCCATACGGATCACAACATGGTCTCCCGGCTCAATATCTGATGATTTTACAAGAATCTCCTGTTCATTTCTCTTCAGCCACACTTTATTGACATTCAATGACATACTGCGCGCAAGATCTCCGACAGACTTTTTATGCGTCCATTCTTCTATGATCTCACCAATTCCAAGCAGGAACATGACAGATCCAGCTGTAGCATAATCTCTACGGAATACGGAAACGCTGATTGCTGTAGCATCCAGGACAGGAACCTCTATCTTACCATGCATCAGGCAACGGATTCCGTGCCAGATATATTTCACTGATTTTACAGATGTAATCACTGCACGGACCGGCATTGGAAGGAATAACTTGCTTCCATAATGAAGAACTGTCTTCATGACCAGCTTTTCCTGATAAACAGCATTCAGCTCTCTTCCAGAACCTGCAGCAACATGTTCCGGAAGAATTGCATTTTCATAAGAAAACTGCTTCAATAAATTCAAGACCTCTTCCTTATCTCCAACATAACAGATCACAGCATCTGCGGTGCGTTCATATACTTTTACATCTGTTACATTCTTCTGATTGGAGAGAAACCAGGATAGAGTATCCGCCTCCGTATATGTCATCCTTTTCTGGACAACATGGATACGAAGGCGGCCATTGATCTCATGCTTTACAATAAATTTCATAGAGATTTAAACTTCTTCCTCTTTGAAATCCTGCGCACCTGTATTCTCTTCCTGAGTTTCTGTCTCTTCTGCTTCTTCTGCTTCGTAGACAGCCTCAGCCTCTTTTGCTGCACGTGACTCATTGATCTGCTGAGCCTCTGCAAGGATATCTTCTGCATTCTCCTGAACAGTTGTTGCTGTCTTCATCACACAGTCTTTTGCTCTTAAAACTGCTGCTGTACAGTTTGTGTAAACTTTCTTTGCATCATCACTTGCAAGAATTTTCACTCCCGCTGTTCCGAAAAGAACACCTCCTGCAAAGATTCCTGCTTTTTTCAATTTAAATATATCCCACATTGTATAAAACCTCCTAAAATTTTTATACATCATATCAACTCACTATGCGGATAGTCAATTCTAACTGCATTTGTCGATAAATTTTATCGTTTATTATCCGGTAATTTAATTGATGTTACTTTTTGATCTTTTACATAACCGCAATGTTTCAGTCCTTCGCGGATCACCTTGTTCCACCCTGTTTCCGTAAGTTTAAAGATCGTATCATCATCCAGCATGATGATACATCCCCCATCTTCCGGACAATCCTGCGCACAATCAACTTTATACATATTTTTTCTGTTGATTGCTCCGATTTCTTCTAATGCATTGATCATTCTGTAAACAGTTGCCACACCGATCTTTTCATCTGCCTGGGATGCCTTATAAAAGATTTCTTTACAGCTTGAGCATTCATTTTCCAAAATAATATCAATCAACATCTTACGCTGTTTTGTGATCCGGCATCCGTTTTCTTTTAATTTTTCAATAATCTGCTCTTTTGTAGGCTTCTTTTCAAAGTTTACAAATACAGC
>OJNQ01000774.1_pt1 | contig 24209 bp, 22 predicted proteins | sample 1597621 | NCBI WGS metagenome assembly OJNQ01 (sample SAMEA2452137, study PRJEB22498) | human gut metagenome | reverse complement strand
CTTGTGCGTTCCACTCTTCAAAGGAAAAGCATACGCTCGCGCTCGGTCTTGAGATTACGATCTGACAGGCGTCGTGCAACGGGATATGCGGATTGTTTACGACGAAACGATAAAAACTTTTCAGTTTCTCCCCGTCCGTCATCATTGCCTGTATCGCTCTGTTTCTGTCCGCGTTTCTTATAATCTCGCTCACTTTTTCTTCCACCTCCTCTGCTTTCGACATCTCATCTTCTTCCCGAATACGCAACGATAAACGTATTTACGGAATCTGAACGACGGAAAATATATTACGAAAAACGCGTCTTTCGCGCCCATAAGATATATGAGAATGCGCAGTTCTCTTTCGTTGAATTTTTCTCGTCGTCTTAGCCTTAACACAATGTCATCGGGCGTTGTCGCTAATCTTTCGGCTATGTATTCGAGGGTATATCCGCTTCGCCTGAGCCATGCAAAAAATGCGTTGATTCGGAGCGAATACCCGTCGTGCGAAACGAGATCAGTACAACTTGTTTCCGATTTTAATGAATTTACTTTCAAGTCCACTAACCGTTTCCTCCTCCATATCTACTATTTCAAGCAAAATTGCGGAGCCGAAAAGATTATATATTTCTCTTACGATTTCATATCCGACTCTGCATCCAGCTTTGATAGCATTGATTCCGTAATCGCCGCCTCCCAGCGCGATATATAATATTTTCTCGTTTCCATATCCTTTTCTTTTTGCGATTGTCCTGAATTCTTTGATTTTCAGTTTCATATTCAAGCTCCTTTTTCGTGCGAGGTTCATACCCCTTCACTACTAATGGACATTTGCAGTATCGTTTTACAAGGTTTTTTTGAAAAAAATTTATTTTTTACCTAAAATTTTTTTCAGTTTTGCCAACAGCCGCGGTAAGCTCTCACTTATTGCCTGTTGTGAAACACCTAACGCTTTTGCAATTTCTTCCTGCGTTTTATTTTCAAAATAGGTCATATAGATTATTTGTTGTTGACGCGGCTTTAGTTTTGAAATTGCATTATGGACACGCTTTTTTACTTCGCTTTCTTCTTCTGATTGAAGTAATGCTTCTTCCGGAGTTGGAGTGTCTGCTATAAGCTCGCACCCCGCTTCATACATTTGATCAAGAGAATCGGTTTTTGCTTTGATTCTACGGTTTTGTCTGTCCGTTCGCTCAAAGTCCCGGTTCAACTCTTCGATTTTTTGCACTTGTTCATCTGACTCAACTTCAATGGTCATACTCTTGAATTGCTCGATTTTGTAGGTTACTTTTTTCATTTTTGTCCTCCGACTTGATTTTTTGTTTTATAAAAATCGCTTGTCGGAAGACTTTTCGAGGTCTGTGCTAAAATCTAGGGCAAACCTCTTTTCGGCGTTATCACTCGTTTTTTGGCACAAAAAAAGACCGCCGACAAACGATGATTATCCTTTTGGATAATTCGTTTATCGGCAGCCTCTCATGTAATAGTTCTGGTTAAACTGACCGAGTTACCATTGCGGTTTAGATAGGTTTTATATAGTCACTGTTTCAGACCGACCTGCCATGCCGCATAGCCTTTAATATTCAATTCTTGATCGCAACACTTCACCTTTCGGCGCATACATATCTATCTGTATATGCCGTCGGCTCTTTTCTTTAGATACCGTTACCGTTCCGCAATTCTGACATACAAAACGTATCATACCCGTTTCATCTTTCCATGCAATTTCTTGATGGTCGCAGTTGAAACACTTAAAAGAGACAGGCTTTGAAACGCCTTCTTTCTGCATAATGTGCTACCCTCCTTTTCCCAAAGATACATCGGCGTTTATTTTTTCTACTGCTATAGTGCGGTTGGGATTTCCGACACAGAAGTAGAAAAGCCTGATGTTCATTTCTAAATTTGAATAAACGGGGCGGGTTATTTCAAATTCAGTTTTGACTTTGCGCCCTAATCGGCGCTTTTTTATTATACAAAGGAATGGACTTTGTATTATTATACCGAGATAGCAACACATCGGATTTGCATTTTTCACATATAAATCTTCCGTGCGTTTCCTCGAGATATAACCCTTTATTTATCTGCCCGCAATACGGACAAGTTGCATTGTAGATCATTTTACGCCTTTTCCATTCGCTCGTGCAATTCGACTGCCTCACCTTTTAAGTAAGTAACAGTATCGAAATTACCGTTTTTATAAAACTTCCAATCTGTTTCCGCATTACAATTCGGACAGATAACTCTGACCGGTTGACGCAGTTCGTATTCTATCTCGATTTTCTGCCCGCATAATCCGCAATATTTTTCGGCTTTCATAATTTTCCTCCGCTAATTTTCCAAATCCTTAATCACTTTAATCGCAACACCTTGAATTTTGCATTCGTCTACAACAATATCTTTCATTCGTTTGTTTTCCGGATGAAGAACGATTACACCGTTTTCGTTATCGGGGCGGTAACGTTTTAAGGTTACTTCATTATCCACAAGAGCGACTACAATATCGTTGTAATTTGCTTCTTCTTGCTGTCGAACGAGAACAAGATCTCCGTCGTTTATCCCGGCGTCTATCATCGAATTACCGCTTGCCGTAAGCAAAAAACACTTTTTCGCGTTTCCTACAAACGATGCCGGAAGCCGAACGTATCCGTCTATACACTCATACTCTTCGGAAAGCGGACCGCAAGGAACATATCCGAGTTTTGCTACCGATACGGTTCTTTCCGTTCTCGATTGCTCGATAGATTCGTATCCGTATTCTCCCCTCGCCAAAATTCCTTGCTCCACCATATACTCCAAGTATCTCTGCACTGAACTTTTTCCAACGTCCAACGCCTCGGCAATATCGCGGATGGTAGGCATTCTCCCCCTTCTATCGATTTGCTCCTCGGTATACAACTTGATTCTGTTCACTAACTCATTGTCTTTCGTTCTCATTTTGTGATGGCCCTCACTTTTATCTATTCGGGACACTTGTCCCTGATAGCAAAATTATTATAATCTATTCGAGGAATATTGTCAAGGGTATTTTAGGCATAAAAATAGGGGTGTCCGCACTCGCAGACACCCCGTAAAAACTTTGACAGTATTCTATTGACAAATTGTTCTTTAAAAAGTTCTGTTAGCAATTTATATCGCTTTCACTCTATTCCTAATGCTTTGATAACCGCATCTTCAGCTGTTCCATAAAAAGAAATTTGGAATTTAGCAAATAAATCACTGGGAACTGTTGCTATATCCCCGGCATTACTCATCGGCATGAGAACTTTTTTTGCTCCAGCATCAAAGCACACTTGCAAAGCATCAGCCAAATCCGTCACCTTGCTTATTGTTCCACCAATAGTCATTGAGCCGAGAACTATCATTTGGGCTGCAAGCGGCCTATTGAGCGATGCGCTGCAAAACGATATATACGCTGCAATTGCCAAACTTGAATCAATTCCTATCCCCTGACAATCCTCAACATGCATTAAATAGTCTTTTGATTCAATGGCAATGCTTTGGCTTAAATGTTTTGCATTAGCCTTAAAATAATTTTGAGCCGTTTTGATAGATTCTTTTAATTCCTTTGAACTTCCTAAGCCAGTAGTTTCAAATTTGCCAGAACCTTTTTCATTTAAAGAGCATTCAATATGCGCAACTCCCAGCATTGAGTTATTATTGCTAATAGCATATACGCTTCCTATGGGTCCCTGTCCTTCCGGAATAAGTTTGCCACCACCCTGCTCTTTCACCGAAACGAACTTTTCTTCCATGTTTTCCAAATCTATGTAAGAAAACTGAGTATCGTAAAATTCCATTCCGCCAAGCTTCTTTAATTGTTCTTTAACTCTCCTTCTGCTTTCCAATGCATATACAAGAATCTCTTCCACGTCCTCTTTCGTATAATTGTTATCCGGATAAATCAATTTACAAAGAGCAGAAACCGATTTATTTACAGCCATTGTATCTCTCTGATTTAAACAGCGACCAAGTTTAAAGTACTTATGGTAACAGTCCGCCTCACTACGTTTTCTCATTTCTCTTAAAAATTCTGCAAAGTAGTCAGAAACAAATCCCCAATTATCAGTAAAAAACTCAGGTCTTAATTTCGGAATTTCCCATCCCGGAATATACATATGCATTCTGTCTAAAAATGCAGTATCTATCATTTTTTCGGGGAAAGGCTCAAACAACGTAGAGGTTTTTAACAAAGATTCAACACTTTGATTGATATTTCCCTCGAAGACCATTGAGGCTTTTGCTATAACAGATTCTTTTCCTCGAACAAACGATCCACTGTTCATATAATCTTTCATTATCTGAACACCGTCATTATCCTTAAACTTAATACCTGCCACCTCATCAAAAGCAACTACGTCCCACATTCCGACTAAGCCTACAGTCTTTTTCGACATATTGTAAAAAAGATTCGCAACGGTAGTCTGTCCGCCGGATAGCAAAATTGAATTTGGAGATAATTCTTTATATATGTGTGATTTTCCGGTACTTCTCGGTCCGAGTTCACAAATATTCATATTGGACTCGATCATTGGCGCTATCCTTGCCAGCATATGCCATTTTATCCGGTCATCAAAACAAGAGCATTCCATCCCTGTGCTTCTGATAATCAAATCTATCCATTCTTCTTTTGTGAATTGTTTTCTCGCATCAATAATCTCTTGAAGGTTGAAGCCCGGCATTTGTATAGGCGTAATTTCATTAATAACGAATGCACCGCCTGCATCTTCGTCATATTCATAAGATAGTTGAACAATACACCAAATGCCATCGCTGAGAAGGCGCTCATTTTCTTTTACAAACCTATCGGGAATCACATTACTTATTCCCATATTGTGAAGCGATGCGATATAGACATTTCGCTTTTCATTAAAATGGGCATCAACAACATCAATTACGTTATATGAACCGAAGTCTCTAATTCTTGATTTAATAAGTTCAACTTCATCATTGCGAACATAGTTATCGGCAAGTATCTTTTTAACCTGAGCTATTCCATCCTCAATTTCTTTATCGTCATCAGAGGTGCAATATGTACCCAATAAGTATTCCAATACATAGGTCGGAACATTCGATGCTCCTTTAACAAGTTTCGTTGCACCCTTTTTCACAACTCTTCCTGAAAAGACGTCGTATACCTTTTTATCTAATTCATCCATAGTATATCTCCGTTAAAAAATCTTGAATCCGAGAATATCAATTATGAATTGCTCTCGTTCAATAAATTCATCTTGTTTTGCCGCATTCCTTAAAACCAAGAAATACTTTTTATTCCTATCAAAATCAATGTTTTTAAGCGTAAATCTAATACGGTTAATCCTTGACTCCGGATCGTCATTGCTTGAATTTGCTACAAACTTATACACCCCGGAAACAACATTTTCTTTTTCATCTATAAAGAACGTCTCACAAGTTATCGGTTGCTTTTTATCTTCGACTTTTTCCGTCTGTTCAAAATCAAGAGTAAAACTGCGATTTGTAATCTTACGAGTTATGCTCTTTAATCTAATTCCAACCGGAGCCACCGTCTCCACATTCTTAGTCGCTCTTAATTCGCTTATATGAATGATCGGAACAACAATTTCTTGTAGTGAAGCACCTCCGTGAACATACTGTATTCCTCCGCCCTGCGTTTTAAACAAATCATAAGCATACGGCATAATTATTTTATACTGACCTTCTGACACGTTCCTTAACTTAAACTCTGTTGTATACGGAACAGTCAAATTTTCATCATCCGTGAGTAAATACCGCTTAGAAGCTTCTAATGCGCCCAATTGAACTATGTCATTATATTTTTGCGCAACTCCAATAACGTTCTTTCTATATAAAAAACCATGATCCGCCGTTATATAGAAATTAGAAATTTGTAAGTTATTATATAACTTTCTCACCAACGCAACAATTTCATTTACTGCTGTTTCCGCAACATCAAATACTTTATCTTCATTATGCTCTCCGGCATTATCTATCACATCGTGATAGATATATACCAATGTTTTATCTTGCATGTATGCTCTTAATTCATTACGTGAAAAACCGTTTATATCGCTATAAGAAATTGCGGCATAAGATTCGCATTTATCTTGTAAAATAGCATTACGAGCTGAAATGCTATTTGTTGGCTTTCCATCAACAAAAACAGCTTTATCCGCATACTCAATCGTTTTATGAGGCAATAAATTCGCCATACCGAATCTCGTTTCACTCGGCAACGGAGAAATAGCATAATTTATTGTTGTTCCGCCTTTTAATACAGAATCAGTCTTAATATTGTCAACAATTTCCTGTCCAATTTCATATCTTAACGCATCGGAAATGATGACAAACATTTTTTTGAAAGGATGTTTCTGTATTAATCGATAAAAATCTTTTGTTTTTTGTATTCCCGCAAAGTCCCATTCCTGTTCCTTTTCAAGCGCATCACTGAATTCTTTTCCTATTTTATTCAAAAAACCGTCTTCATAACGCAACTCTATTGTTGAACAATAATCTTCAAATTCCGGGATCGGATTATCAATTTTTTTATATGCAGCAAAAATTCGACGATAGTAAGTATCTATTTTATAATACTTTTCAGTGTAGTCTTTGATATAATCTGATGCAGATTGTCCTACAAGAATCGGCTGCTCCAATGCCCTTGAAAAAGCCAAAGATGCCGATAAGAATTCGTAATCGAACTTGTATTTTTCATACCACATCGAATTGATTCGAGATGCGATTATTTTCTCAAAGGTCTCAAAATCAAGGCTCCCCTTTACAAGGCTGCTTGCGATATTCTTAATTATATTTATATCAATACACTCGAAAACATCTGCATATTGCATTGATGCCAAATCTTTATTTACAATCAATCCCTCGATATTCATGTCAAGTGCCTTGCTTAATTGCAATGCCTCGTATCTTTTATCCAACTTGATTTTTTCAATAAAAAATTTCGCATCCATTTTTCCCGCGCCTTCAATCATAAATTGCGAATAGAAAGACGGGATCTTCTCAAATTCTGTCCTTTGATCAAGAAATGCTGTAAACAGGAATTTTTTTATCAAAGTTTCGATTTTTAACGAACCATCGTAATTATAAGCAATGCAAATCGTATCCCATAAGAATTGCTCGAAGCCAAATTTAACCAACTCGTTATACTTACTGTTTTGCGTATCGTCAAAAACAAGTTCCGTTAAAACCGCCTCTATAGTAGGAGCCGCCGCCTTTACAAGCACCGCCATCATTCCAAGCTTCATATCGTCGGCATGAACAGAATCATCAATAGAAATATAGGTCGCAAGCTTTTTATTTCTCGCTTCACTATCAAAAAATTTAATATGCCTTTCTATCACTTTCCGTAAATCGGTGTTTGTAAGATTAAGCCGACGCATTGTAAGAGCAACTGTATCGGCATAATATTCATCGCTGTACATCAATATATCCAAGAGCCAATTATCAATATCCTTAGGCTTTTCTGACGGGCTATAAATAAGAATATCCGATGTTACGTCATCATGTTCAACAATCTTTTTTATTTCAAACTCGTTATGATTGCACACCAAAAGACGACAAAAATCAAGATTGTCGTTCATTAAATCCTCTTTGAAATTTGCGGGCGGATCATACCAAAAAACAATTTTTCGACCAAGTTCCTTATCTTTCAGAAAAATCCTTTTCAGTTCTTCTCTCGCTCCTTGATAGTCAATGCTTGCCATACAATCTCCTTACTTAATTACTTCAAGAAGGTTCTTCTTTACCTTTGTTCCGCTATCGGTAACAATTTCTATGTCCTGAAATTTAGCGTAATTTACTTTTACCCCATCATCAAGATCAATATTTATATATTTATTAGCCATGTAGTCAAGGACTTGACCGTATTCTACCGCCTCGTTATAAGCTCCGGCAAGTTTTATACGTTCTTTTTCAAGCGCAACGCGTTCCCTACCTTCTGCACTTTCTATTTTCGCAACAAGTTCTTCCAATTCGTTTTTTAACGTTGTAGATTCCGGCAAGAAATATTTTGCATTAATTCTCGCAAGCGTATCTTCGTTATAACGGTGCATATAAATAAGACACTTAAATCCACCCTTTTTGCCACTGGTAAACAACCAATATATCGGACGTTTTTGATATATTTTCAAATGATCGGCATAAAATTCATCGTTAAGATACCTATTGAGCGTTTCTTCTGATGCTTCGTTTTGCTTTTTGCCTAAAGCGTCCGCGATAAAATCAATATTTTGACGATATGTATCTTCGCCGTAAATATGCTTTATAAGTTTAATCAACCTTGCCGTCATACCGTCTTCCATACCAATGGCGGTATAAATGGGAACAATTCCGTCATCGTCAGGCTTATACGTAACATACTTGCTATCGTCCCACTCGCCGCCGGCATAAGCAAGGCCTTCTACATCAAGTGAATATCTACCCATAACAAGCCCTATCATATAAGAGATCAGCGATTTAATCTCTCTTGTAAGATCTGCCTTTCTGACGGTAACGTCTTTGTCTTCGACTTCCGGAGTAAGTTCATCCTGTAAGCCGTAAATATCAATAAAAATACGGTTCAACTCTTCTTCGTTCGCCTTGAGCGTATTAAACCGCTCGTTACATTCGGCTTCCCATTCTTTATATTTATCTGCTATCAAACGCGACATAAAATTCTCCTTTTACTCTGTAAAAACAGTCCCTTCCATTATTTGTATTTGAAGCTCGATTTTTTCAAGCAGCTCATCAAAGGTTATTATTTCAATGCCTTTCAATTCGTTTCTAAAAGAATCAAATGTCTTTATCTCGTCAGCATTTGTTGGCAATGTTCCAATTATTAAAATGCTTTTTATATTATTCGCACTAAAAGCCAAAGAACCGTGTTCATCAGTTGCGTTCTGCCAATAATCTTTATAAAGGGCATCTTTTTGCTTCAAGACTTGACTCAACGCCCCCGATAATGCGTTACTAATTCGATATTCACCTGTTCGATAAGAAGTAATAAGTTCCTGTTTGGCATCCTTTATTTCAATAATCGCGCAATTACCTGTTCTTATATTTTTTACGCCAAAATCCGCTCTAACTTCTCCTTTTCTATCATAACGCTTACCACCGACATAAAATTCATCTTGAAATAGTATGTATGGGGCAATAAATAATTGGGAAAGGATCCAATTGTACTTTTTAAGAAACGGATGCCAATACTCAATCTCTCCTCCGATGTCTAAATTCTCTTTCATATCATCTCTGATATTCTTCAAATTTTGCAAGGTCACATTACCGTTGATTGTATCCAAGTCAGCCATTGGCAATGTTTCAAATAAAGTCTTATCGCTTTGATATTTTCGCAATATTTCACGGACAGCCCCTTTTGAATCTACTGAAACAAATGTATTTACATCTACGGGTTCAAGTGCGAAGGTTTCAATTAAAAAATTCATAAACCTTGCCATTTCTGCGCTTGATACATTATATGTTTCGGAATGGATTGCGTCATAACCACCCAAATCCTTTTCACCAATGACAAGCGGTCTATATTTTTCAAGTTCAACTTTATAAAAAACTTCATCGTCTTTTGTTCTATGAACTTTATATAATGGTGTAATCTTAATACGTTTTTGTTTGGAACAAACAAGATATTGTTTTTCACCGTCCGTTATTGGCTCAAACACGTCAAACATATCCGGCTGTCCCCAAAGTATATTTTGGTTGTTTTTTGATGTTTGCTTTACGTTCATTATACTGTCCTTACCTATATCTCAATTTTATTACCTACAATCCGAGCAAATAGCCTTTGCTTTTCTTCATCGTTTAATTTGTCTACTTGGAAGATTTCATATTGATCCATAAAGCCGTATCGTTTTAACTCTTGCACCATTTTTAATGCGTCAGCATTCGGCTTCACCCACATTTTTTGTCCGTATAATAGATTTGCTTTAATGCAGGAATCTTGCCTATTTTGTAGTCCCTCATAGGAATTTAAGCCGTTCTCTATTATAACGCAATACTTTTTCCGTTCTTCTTCCGGCAAACGTTTCAAATCATCGGTATCATATAACGGCTTAAATGTTAAAGTGTCATTTCCCTTCGGAATAGTCTGACCGTACCCTATGTATTTTTTGCGTTTTATTTCTTCCTCTTTATCTGCGGTTAGCCCGTTTATCAAACGAAACAATTCTCTGTCGTACGGCACAAAGTCAAGAGTAAGTTCTTTGGGTAAATAAGTCGCGCATTTTTCTCGAACGTAAATCAGTTGACTTTTTAATCGTTCAGTCAATTCCAATAAACTTTGAAATGGAACAGGCTCGTAATCATCGTCCTTATGGGCATATTTTTTATCTCGCTCATAATAAATCCGATCTATTACTTCATCTTCGGCGCATAACTTCTTTTTTTGTTTCGGAAAAGATTTTTCAAGAACCGCACAACAATTAACATAGAAATTTTGCAGGATAGAATATTCCCTATCTCGTAAATTGATATTAGCAATAATCGGACCATTTTGGGCTATATACCACATACTGTCAACGTTCTTTTTTGCGTCTATTATTAACTTCGCAAGTTCCCATTCTTTTGCCATAATAGCCCCTTTATATCAGCGGATGTTTTTTGAAATTCCAAGAAGTTTCAAAAGAATCCCAGTCTTCTTTACATCTTTCGATGTTCTCATCTGTGTCTTTATTGATAACATCATTATTAACTTTGATTAGTGGTAAATTACATATATCAGTCGATAGTGTATTTATTGTAGGATTGAACGAAGTCAATAGCAACAAGGATATTTTCGTATTCAAGAAAGCTAATATGTAATTATAGTTATAGTCTTGAATATATATGGTTGGTGTAGCCGTCCCACAAACAGCGTTTTCAATAAGACGAAATGATTTATCATTGCCTCCTACCTGAGACCATCCTATCCCTTTCTTAAAATAATAGTCAGCATCTCCTCTTCTTATTGATGGATTCCATTTCTCTTCGTCATAGAAATCCCTTAGTTTTATGACATACTCATAATTGCCATACCATTTTCTGAAAGAACCACCTTTTTGAAAAACATGATACATTTCATAATCTTCTTTTCCTTGAAACGACACTTGGGGGAAAGAGATTTCATGCCATAATCTTACAAAGAAAGGATCATTACCTGTTACAACTCCAGCTTTGGGAGTACAACAGTCTTGCACTCTATCTTTCCCAAAAGCACCTACGATTTTTTTAGGCAACCAATATGCAAAGACAGCCCCCGGAAACACGGAAAAGTCTTTAGAATCAAATATAAATGTTCTCTCCATGCTTACCTCACACAAGCGGATGTTTTTTGAAATCCCACGAGGTTTCAAACGAATTATATTCTTCAATAGACAATTGAACATTGTTATCTACTAATAAATCCACATTATCATTAATAGCAAAAATCACAGGAAACTTTGAAACCTCTCCTGATTGCGAATTTATAGTCGGATTCGATTGTCCAAAAATGTACTTAAAAACCAATGAATTCATTAACCCAAGAATATAGTTAGTTCTACTTCCTAAATCAAAAATACAGCACCCTCCATTATCAAAAATATATCCACGCCCAAATTTTCTCAAGCTGAAATCTCCACTTGCCACTGTCGACCATGTCAACCCTGGTTTCATAAAATATTGATAGTTGGCTATCACTGCAGTCTTAATAGCTCGGATAGCAGCCGCATCATCATACCAATCTATTAGATATTCGTTATAGCCATACCACTTTCTATATCCACCACCCTTGTTGTAGGGGAACCATCTCTTTGATTTTGTATCTTCTCGAATTATTTCTGTACAACCAAAGTTTACTTTATATATATTTATTTCAAACCAAAGCCGTAGAAAACGATTATTGTCCGATGTTGAATTGCCTTTTCTGGGCGCAGCGATTTCTCCTAACGGCTTGCCCCTTTCATAACACAATAGTATCGTGTTATCCACCCAATACGTAATCGGGCTGCCGGGAATTTTAGAGAAATTCTCTGCCTGCGATATGTACATAACCTTGTTTTCTGCTGTTGCAGTATTCATATATCCTCCTATGCAGGAAGATACTCCTGCAAATTAGATTAGCGGATGCTTCTTAAAGTCCCACGACTCCTCGAAAGAATCCCATTCTTTTTTACTTTCGGCAATATTTTTTTTACTAATTGTTTCAATCGCATCTTTGCTTTGTTCTGAAATATAAGTCGGTATTTTTGCTAATGCACCGACCGAATAATCTAATGTTGGCGACAAAATATTCAGTAAAACGTTAACAACATTGCTATTCAGATTTGCTACCATATAACATACCAATGACTCGTCTTTCGGAAAGCACATAGGTCCTTTACTATCAAAAATAAAGCCCTTCGGAACATATCTCATTGAAAACGGACCTGAAGCAAGGCTTGACCACGCACCGCCTTCTGAAAAATAATACTGCCTATTCCGAATTGTGGACCGTAACTTTCCATCAGGACCAACAAATGATGCTATTTCTTTCCCATTATCTTGCCAATTTACAATATATTCATTGTTACCATACCATTTTCTAAAAGAGCCTCCTTTGCTGTACGGAAACCATTTTTTACCCGTGTACATTGCCTGTATACAATCGGTTGCAGTAAAATAAATATCATTTAAATTTACCTCAAACCATAGTTTTAAAAACTGATCCTTATCTCCTGTACTCAACCCTGCTTTCGGTTCAAAATATGTATCAAACTTATCAATACTTAAAATATTTGCAATTATCGAACTAATCCAATAGGCAATAGGCTCTCCCGGAAGATTGAGCAACTTTGCGGCGTTAGCTACAAAGTGTACCCCCCCCCCGATTTTTCCACATTTTGGAGGAAATCTTGCTCTTTATTACTACTATCCACCAGCCGGAAATACACACCGTTTCCGCCGATATTTACATTGCGGATGACAAACGATGTGGTTTGAACAACCTCTCCGCCAATCGCTTCAAATGCATGCGCGCCGAGATGAATCATGTTGACAATCTCTTTTGTAGTAAGAATGCTTTTACGTAATTTTTCGTAACTTGATAAAAACATCCAGCTGTGCATATTTATCATCGCATAAAAACCATTAGGTTTTACAAATTCGGTTTCCATAAACATGGCAAACATATCCGATTTGCTATTCGGGTAAAATGTAATAGCATAATCCTTTACGGGCGATTCCATAGAAGAAATCCCTATATAGGGCGGGTTCGTAATCATAACATCATATTTACCCGACATTACCTTAGCTTGTTTTACCAGTCTTTTTAGTAATTTAATACCATCGCTTAAAAAAGTTGTATTAAACAAATTCGGAACAGCCTTTGCCTCAATCGTTTTAATAGAATTTTCAACTCTATCATAATTCAACGGTTTAATTTTAAGTAATGAACCGATAGTTTTGCCATAACGGAAAGATTCAATAATATACTCTATATCATCTATTTCGCTCTCAGACAATAATTTAAGATCTTCCAATTGCTTTTTATAGCCGAGGGATAACAACAATCGCGAATCCCAAATTTCATAGACATACGGCGCGACATAATACGACTCACTGAAAAATTTTGAGTTTAAACTTCTTGCCTTCATAATAAGCGCAAACGAAGCAAGCTGGGAAGCGCGTTTATCCACATCAAGTCCAAATATATTATTCTTAAGAATAAGCGACGGAATCTCGCGCGGCTGATACCCCTTTTCCTCGTACATTTTAAACAGCAAATCGAAAACGTAAACAAGAATATGCCCCGAGCCACAACAAGGCTCAAGCACTTTAATATCTTCCGGTCTTACATTCTGATATTTGACGGCATCTATTTTTCTCTTAATTTCTTGCGTTTGCTCAGGATCAGCAACGTAATACTTCATATCCGACTTAAGCGAAGAATTCGGGTAACTTTCAATCCAAATACGTCCTATTGAGTTTTCTGCCATGTATCTGACAATCCAATCCGGAGTAAACAACTGCGTTACTGCGGGAAGCGTATCTTTTGTAATTGTCTTTTTCGATGCAAACACCTCGTCTTTTTTAACGGAGATATAAAACTGATACATCCAACCGATAATTTCAACGTCTTGCAAAAATGCTTCTTCTGGGATTTCCAAGAGTCTTGTCAAAACCGTTTCGCCTTTTAACAAAATTTTGGGAAGGAGCAATTCAAGATAATCGTTTTCATCAGAAAAAAGCATAGGCAAAATGCCCGACAACGCTTTACATTGACGGAACAATACATACCTATACAATTCTTCAAGTTTGCCTTGTGTTTTTAACGCATTGCAAAGATTTATATCGAGTTTCAACTCATCTTTCACATAAGCAAGATTTTTGAGTATCTCAGGCTCAAGATTTCCATCGCGAGATGACAAAACACGAAATCCATGAGGAAGAAAATCATGCGTCTCCATAAATCTCAAAGCGACAAAACGGTTAAACCAAGTATACGCAAACTCTTCGATAACAGCCTTATACCCGTCCGTTTTTATTAAATTAACAATATGACGACGTTTATCGTATAAATCCTTCGGGTATGAATTGGAATCACCGTCAATAATTGTGTAGTCGCCAACCGTCCGAGCTTCTTTAATATCGGATTCACTATGAATACCGAGCGTTTTAAGCGATACCTCTATCTGTTTTTCAAGATTATCTTTTGCCCAAACAGAATATATTTGCAATACTCTTTTGTCCATATTTTCTCCTTATCCAAGGTCTATTTCATCGCAATCTTTCAAGTCCGCAAGCAATTTATTCCTAATCGCATCAACAACCTTATTCACATCGCTTTCGTCTCTTACTTTTTTATTTGCAATCGGGACGTACTCTATCATACGAACACTCTTTCTTTTAAGTTGTACATCCGTAGTTGAAACGAGCATTTGCGCTATGAATTCTCTGTATTTTTTTACTGCCGACTCACTGGAAGTTATATAAGAATCCATGTTTTGCGACATCGGCGAAAGAGAATTAAACCAATCCTCATATCCATGAGCAAGTGCTTCGCCCCTTTCTTGGATCTGCTTCTTTTTTTCTTCGACTAAATCTTGCGAGAGTGCCTCTTGCATTTCTTGGTTAATTTTAGAAAGATCTTTTTCAAGCTTACGTTTTGTGTTTTCGTATTTTTCGCTTAAAATTGCCAGCTTAATCTCTCCTGCTTTAAATACAAGATTTGCAAGATCTGACATTTTTGAAAAAGGAATTTCCATTGCAACGATTTGTCCCATTTCGCTTATAACGTCCTGCAATTTAGACAAATCGTTAAACATTACATTTTTTGAATACCAATCTAAAATGTCAACTGCATCCTTATAAACTTTTTGTTGATTACTACCCTCTTTATAAAAACCTTCAAGTTGCTCAAGGACTTCGGCTTTGTCAATCAAATGTTCTTTACGTTTGATTATTTCATTGAAAATCGTAAGAGCATCCGATGTTTTTGTAATCGCCTCAAAATCCTGATATATCTCGGGAACGACAAGGCTACCCGCAAAATCAGAACCATATTTTACTTTGAGATTAGAAAGAAATGTCTTTTTGCTTATAAAGAAATCAAGCACGCCCGCTTTTAGCTTACTCTCTTCAAGCGGATAGTTTTCATCATACGCTTCTTGCATGATTTTCTTTACGTTATATAAAACGCTTTCTTCTATTTTTTCCTGCAAACGAACAACCATTGTATCAATTCCGTTTTTCTTAGCGAAATCGTATTTGAACGTTCTGTTACTATCATCTACCGGAACTTCGTGAATGGAAATTTGCAGAAGATTTTTCTTCCAAAGAGTAGCTATAAGACCGAGTATATCGTAATCTCTCCATCCATAGGGCTTCTTAGAAAAGAAGTCTACCAATCCTTTTACGGTTACTCGTTTTAACAGATACTTATCATTTTTGATTTTTTCAAAAATTTCTGTATATGCTCCATGATTCGCCTCTTGCGATAAATCATCATCGAACAAAGTAAAAGCATTTGCCTCTAAGGCAGCGGTAACGTCTTTGGAATCGTTATAAAACTTGCTTACAAGTCCGAGTTTATAATAATCCTGCTTAACGGCTTCTTTCATAGCATCCGTCAGCCGATCTCTTCCATCCTTTTCTTTTATGTCTAATTTTTGTCCGGCAAAGTAAATCGGAGCCTTTCGCAAAACCATTGTTATAATATCTTCGGCTCGCTTAATACGTTCAGAATATTCTGCTGTTTTTTTACTCATGATTTCAGCAAGCGCAACAGACATTGTTGCACTATTATTGCGCTTGAACGTCATGATTTTATTCGCTCGAATCAATTCTTCGATAAATGATCCCTCCGTCATATCAACAACAATGGCCGACGTTTTTGCGGATTCTGCAAGAAATGATGTTTCATCCGTTATAGCCGAATAAACAGTAAATACCTTTATCGTCAAATAATCTTGATTAAAACTTCCTTTTGATTCCGCATCAACATATCTATTCAAACCGAATTCATATCTATTTTCATAACGAAATTTATTACTATCCAATACTCGATCGTAAACAATATCAAGGATAGTTCTTTGAACTTCCCCCTCGTTATAACTAATATTATTGATTTGCTTGTTTACATCCTGTTCGTCATTCGTTAAAAAATCGTAATATTCGCCGTTTTTTTGTATCAGTGTTTCATCTTCCAGAATCTTTAATGCATCATAAATTTTAGTTTTTAACGCCATTTTGTCTTCGTTGATATTTCCAACCATAAGCGTAGCAAGTCTATCAATCGAAGCCGGCATTTCTTTTACGTATTTTATCATAAACAAAATACGTAATACCCTGATGGCAAATTCATCAAGGCTCGGGCGTTTTTCAGCATTAACAAATACAGTTTTTACATCGAAATCAATAAATTGCTCGATTGTCGAATAAAAACTATCAAACGGAACCAAAATTCCGGACTCCATATCAGCCACCTTTTTGGCAGAATCTTGGAAGGCACTCAACAATGATCGTTCTGTTTGGGAAAGGTGTTTCCCCTCACTCATCCCATGATCTCTTATCGACATAAAAACCTTTTGGAGTAATTCAAATTGATACGAAACAAATGGGTAGACCTCCATAAAATCTTCCGCATTTTTATATCCACTCCAAGTCGGTTTTGCCTGAAATAAAATCAAATTTGAAAGTTTACTGCTATTGCCATCATATAAAGACATTAAAGGAGCCTTGGCAGTATCTTTTTTCTCAAGTATCCTTTTTTTGATAACTTCGTCAGCGTTAGATCCGCTTAAAATAATTCGACTGAAACGTCCTTGAATCTTTGAAAAATCCTGCTGCCTATCCTTAGTCGTTTCTATCATCGCTTTCAGTTCTTGTTGCGAAGTAATAACAACCCATGCTTGTCCACGGCAGTATTTCCCAAGATCCTCAACGCATGTCTGCAAATTAAGCATCAGTTGTGTATTATCACCTATGAACTGCCCTACTTCATCCATAAGAAATACAACTCTTGTTTTGTGCTTCACGCAATACTCGTTTACTAATTTTGCGAAATCTTCCGTAGTGTTTGTATAATTTTTTGTTTGGTCTTCTACAAACTGCTTTGCGCTTTCATCACTCATATCTCGAATTTCACACAAAGCACGAATTATATAATCTCGATTAAGCAAAGCCTTTGCTCTCGTTTGTTCCCAATTCCTATGGGAAAGAGCCTCAAATTTTTCAATAAAAGCTTCCAAACACCCTTCCCTATCAAGAGTGCGCTCAAGATCCGCAACCCAAGGTTGTGAACCACAGTAACCAATTGCCTCATTAAAAGCACGAAGCATTATGTCCATTATAGCTTGCGCTCTATTTTTCGAGTCGGACTTTGCCTTCGAATCAATATTAAAAAGAACAACCTTGTTCTTTACCTTGGCACTTGCCCTCATATCGGCAAGTATCATTTCGTCTTTTATTTTGTCGTCAAAATATTTTACAGCCTCGTCTCCGGCAACAACTTCGTTTTCAAGTATGTAACCAAGTATTTTTAAGAAATGTGATTTACCTGAGCCGAAAAAGCCAGTAATCCATACACCCATTTTTTCAGTAGGTATTGAAATGGATTCCCTATATTTATGAAAGAACGTCGCAAATTGCTTAGTTATTTCGTCCGTACAAACATATTCTTCAAGCTCCTGCCACTTTTGTTCTTCGGATTCATTCCCTATAGTAACAACGCCTTGAATACTTCTGTCTATTGGTTTTTTAAACAAATCTTTAATAATCATATTTGTCAGTTCTCCTCTCCACCAAAGGAAATGCTCTGTAATAATTATCATCATCAAGTCTTTCAAAAAGTCTTAATGTCATAGCCTTTTTAATTTCATACCGTCCGGGATATATCATTACAACCGGATTATTTCTAAAAACACTTTGTAGATTATTTAATATCGTATGACTACGTATGATTGGGAAAGCCTTACCCACTCCGGTAATCAATACAATATGTTTCCCGTCATCTGTTGCCCTTTCCTTAAACATTTCTATAAGTCTGTTATCATTTTCTTCGACTGACAATAATGGTTGGAATATTTCTCTCAAAAGAATATCCTTATCATAATCTTTTTCCATTCTCAGAACATCTTCCAAATATCCTTCTTCCTCGATTATTGAAAGCATCATTTCGTAAAGATCAAATTCAACTATTTCAGAATTCCGACTCTTTATTTTCACAACCTCTTTACGAACATTTATTTCATCCTTTGGATTATAATCAAAAATATAAAATGGTATTTCGTTTGCCCTTCCCTGCCTCATAAGTGAGTTTACACTTATCAGTTTATCTTCAAGCTCAATAAATCGATTATTTAACGATCTTTCCGCCATTTCATTTTGCCCCCAACATTGCTTTATTGAATTCAACATCACCAATCAAAGCTATATGTTCCTCCACCGCAGGATGAATTATAACTTTTTCTGCATGAATGTTCTTTTTTATTCTTGTACCGAGCCCAGACTCAACAAGAATATTTCTATACCCGCCAGATAAGTCGTTTATAGTGCACTCGCTCCATTTTGCAATAATTGAGTCAATTTCTTTTTTCGCAGCAAAAAAATTTTCAAAATCATCTATTGAAATATAATCCTTATTCCCTAAAAGAGCTTCACGATAAACTTCATATAAAAATTCAAAAAATAGTGAATCAGTCTTCGCTATTGCATATGTCAAAATATATTTTGAAGTAACAAGATCCCCATCATAAAATTGTTTTAATAAAAAACTATCCAACACAGAAAGCCTTTCATACACAACGTTTGTAACTTCACGTCTACGATCTTCCGATATGATTTCGATCTCGTTTTTATTGTAACATTTATCAAAAACTTCCAACCTATCAAATCCATCAAGAAGCATTCTTGCGATTTTTTTTGAAATCGAGTACTTAAACGGAGTTTTTTTTATCGCTGAAGAATATGGTTTTTTATTCACGCCACACCTCTAATGAAAAATCTTTTTATTTATTATACCATAATAGAAAACACCTGTCAACAAAAAGTCTTCCGTTTGAAATGCATTTATCTTGTGTTGCAAAAACAACACAGGATAACAATGGCACAATATATAGGCAATATATAAAACATTATTTGCCCACTTCTATCTTATAATAGTTTTGCCCGTCACGATCTTCAATTACCAAGCGAAGTTTCTTAATATACTTAACATAAAAATCTTGCTTTTCTTTTTCAATTTGTTTATAGTGCCCGTTCACGCAAGATCTCCGGAATATAATTTCCAGCATTTCGTCAACCGACAAAGTTTCAAGCACTCCTTCTTGATTAAACTTATCTAATATTAGCTGAAGATTTTGTCTTAAAACTATGTTTTTGTATGGCTGAATCGCATCTTGCGCGAACTCATCCATATAACAATGCGCAATATTGTTTGCATCTAACTTTTCAATAACAGCCCCAGAAGTGCGATCTGTTTCATTCATTACAAAAAATCTTACCTTAGGAAGATATTTTATAAGGCTCCAAAAGTCCGAATCCGATGATGCAATAATAACACTTTCAGTCTGATCTTCGTAAAACGATTTCGCAACCCCAATGCTTAATGCGTGATCTACGAGTGATTTATCATCTTTTACTCGTTCTACTTCCTCATGTTCCACAGGTAATTTCAAAACATCTTTAAGAATATCCCACGCATTCGTAGTATTTACATCGTCGAATAAAACTACTTTTTTTATCTTTTGAATTTTTTCTTCTTCTAAGTTTTTTAATGCCGATGCAAAATGATACGGATCAACGTTTTCGCAATCTACAAAGATTGCCACATTTACTGCTTTTGTAATAAAATCATACACATCATTCTTTATCTCCGATTTTGCATCTATAACATATTCCAATCCCGTAAATGTATCATAATGTGAACTGTACAATAATTTCAGAAATTTCCCATCGTTAAATAAAATATTGCCATAATCATCAGGTCGGCGTTTTTCATTCCAATTAAAATAAGTTTTATACGGATAAAAATTTTGGTTATTATAAAAATCTTTTCTTATCTCATGAATTTTTGCATTGATTTGTTCTGCTTTCTGTTTGCTGTTATAATAGCTTCCCTTTGGACCTGAAGCGCACCCCGGCATAATAAATAATTCTTTAATATAATTCCATTCAACCCATTCGGGTATGTATTTATGTATATTATCGATATTTTCTTCAATCAACTGATTGATATTTGCAATGTGTTTTGTAAATTCAGAAAGTTTTACACCATATTGCAAAGGATCCAACCCTTGTTTCTGTAAATAATGTAAAGCCTCTGCATCAATCATTTGTTCCATTTTATCAAATTGTGCAAATGGCCCTTTTGTCTGCTTTTCCCGATAGATTTTATCATATGCATATATAAAATTTAGACGTAGAATTGATAAGGCTCTTATTATTTCTATTTCTTTAGTCCCTTTTATTTTTTGTAAATATGCTTGATCAAACGGCGGATTTGTTATATGAGATTTTTTTATTCCAAGTAAATAGCCGATCAATGTTACTTGTTTTTTTGTATAGTTCTCAAAAGATGAATAGTCTTTCTTTTCCTCGATTTCATCCTGCAATGCTTCAGCTTGAATGTTTTCTTCCATAGTAAAATACCTCCTGATTTTTATTATATTTTGCTTCAGTTCTCCAATCTTGCAATTTTCTTCTCAGCCTCTTACAAGTTTTCTTATTAACTTTACAGCAATAGTAACAACAATAGTCGGGACACCTAAATATATAGCAACAGCTCCAGCGGGTGTAAAATATCCCAACACCTTTTTTATTTCCAATATTTCAGGCAAAATGTTACATATTACAGAAAACAATGCGGACAGTAATCCCCATATTGTTTGTCCTAAAATACTTAAAATTTCAATAATTATCACTTCAATCACCCTGATCCGTCAAACTCATAAAGTTTTTTATTTTTACTATTTTTTGAATCTTATTATATATCCGATCTGTCTCATCACAGCTTAACACCTCTATTTCGGATTCTTTTTTTCTTCCACAAAATATAGTGAAACAATCAGGCAATACATCGCAACCATATTCATGTCGATCAGCATTTTTAGAAATAAAATTTGTTAAAACATCAATAACTTCCAATGCTTGTTCTTGCCTTAATTTTTTATATATCCGTCCAAGTAAGATAGTCTTAGCAAATTCACCATTCCCATATATGCTATAATACATATCCCCATTTTCGGATATTGAAAAAACACAACGCTCTTTTTTATAAAAGTCAAAAGAATGTAGCGAACCGTCCTCTCTCGTAATTTTAATTTTCATCATTTTAAATTACCTCTTTATACTTTTTCAGATAAAAGTGCTTTATCATTAAAGTATCCACCGCCGTTTCTTACTCCTTTTAAAGAAATCCAGCCGTTAACCTCTTCTCTTTCAGCAAATTTGCTTTTTCTCGTATAGCCCTCATTATGTTTCGTTAAACGCACGGCAACTTCTTCAAAACTATCGCATTTTGCAAGATTAAACAACTCACTCATCCATGCGGGATGGTCCGGATCTCCCATCGGTTCATACGTTATATCGATGCCAAAGCATTCTGATACTATATGAACCTCTGCGGGCAATTCAATTGAATTATAAAATAATGTTTTCATAAATAAATCCTCCTATATTTCATATATTTTTTTCATTTTATCGAGATACGTCTTTATATTATCTACAACGTTTTCGGGAGAAATGACTTTAAGTTTATCCCCGAACAAACAGCACCAACCTAAAAATGTAGGGCTAACCTGCACCTCGGCTTTAAACGTAACCGTATTGTCGTTCAACGGTTCCAACGTAATGTTATCGCCGAACACGTCGAATATCACGTCCAAAAGACACTTATCGGCTTGAAATTCGACTTCCTGCGTTTCGCCCTGAAACATTCCGAAAATAGTCTTTTTATGATGTTTCAGATCAATCGGCTCGCCGTTATAAGGATCTTTGCGCTGCTCTTCCACCATTTCCACCTTATCCATACGGTCGATTCGGTAATGAACAACGCCGGGATGTTTCCCGTAATAAGCAATCAGATAGTAATTATCGTCATCGAATATGGTTGCAAGCGGATTTACGAAATAACGTTTGTGGTCTTTACGATATACGCGCTCATGCTTTTCATTGAAATCAAAATACTCGAACGAAACCTTTTTATTATTCTCTATCGCCGAATTTATTTCGCTTATAGCATAAAAGATATTCTCGTTCGTGCTTTTAGTCGTGTTAAACCGCACGATATTGCTTTGCAGAAGTTCGGCGCGATGACTTCCGCCGAGATCGGCAATCTTATCAAGCAAAACTTCCGTTTTACTCGGCGTAACAAAGCTCGCCGCTTGCACCGCATCCATAAGAATACGCAGTTCGGGAACGTCGAAACTTCTGTCCGCGACACAATAGCAATTCGGCTTTCCCGGGGACTTTTCACAAAGAACCTCGTAGCCGAAATTGTTCAGCACCTCTATATCCTTATATAAAGTACGACGGTCGCAGACGATGCCCATATCGGCAAGCTTATCTATAAGCTCCGTCGTCCCTATGTAATGATCCTCATCCGAATCCTGTCGTAAGATTTCGAGTAACTTCAAGAGTTTGATTTTATACGCGTTTTCTTGCTTCATCGGCTTTTACCTATACCTATCGCATTTTACAATAACATTATACCATATCCGACTACTTTTGTAAAGAACAAGGTGTGCAAGAAAACGGACACCTTTATGTATAAAATAAGCGCAACCAAACGGTTACGCTAAAAATTATTTTTCTAAAAAACTTATAAAAAATATTTTTTAGGTTGGTGCTAAAATGTAGGGCAAACCTCCCTTAAAAATGTCTAAAATCGGTATGTTGTAAGTTCAAACCTTGATTTTCCAAAAAAACGCCAAAAATCAGCAATGAAAACGGCATGGTCAACTTACATATTTTAGCCTTAGAAAATTTCTCAAAAATGCTAAAAAACATATAAAAAAGAGCCAAAAACAAGCGTTTTTGACTCTTTTTTGACCGAATCAGTAATTTCGGTCAACGTAGATGGCTGCTCCTGTCAGGCTCGAACTGACGACACTCGGATTAACAGTCCGATGCTCTACCGACTGAGCTAAGGAGCAATATTTCCGATTGTTTTTATCGAACAATCGGCAAAAAGATGGAAAGTGGCGATGCCCTATCCTCCCGGTCAGTGTCCCGACAAGTACTTTCGGCGTAAGAAAGCTTAACTTCTGTGTTCGGTATGGGAACAGGTGGAACCTTTCTGCTATAATCACCACTATGGTTATATATCAGACCTTACGGTCAAACATATACGAATTATGTTCTTAAACACAATGCACCCCTTCTCCGAGGTCATTAACCGTTAACGCCTTTTCTAATCTTCACGGCGTCTCCCCCGTTTAAGAACTTTTTCCTTTCAATCTCCTTTCCCGAAGATTGACAACTACATAGCAAACAATTTCTCGTACAAACGCAAAATCTTCTTGTTTTCATTTAATAAGCTCGTAAAAATTATAGAAATCTCTGTGAAAAGATTTGTAAGAAGCTGTCACTCAAAAGAAATTGAGATCAAGCCCTCGACCTATTAGTATCGGTCAGCTGCATACATTACTGTACTTCCACCTCCGACCTATCAACCTTGTTGTCTTCAAGGGGTCTTACTATCTTACGATATGGGATACCTTATCTTGAGGTGAGTTTCACGCTTAGATGCTTTCAGCGTTTATCTCAACCGCACTCCGCTACCCTGCCATGCCGCTGGCGCGACAACAGGTGCA
>OJNQ01000725.1_pt1 | contig 25325 bp, 53 predicted proteins | sample 1597621 | NCBI WGS metagenome assembly OJNQ01 (sample SAMEA2452137, study PRJEB22498) | human gut metagenome | reverse complement strand
AGCTACCCGTTCCGGCGAATTAAAACGAACTTAGTAAGCCGTCCTATCCGACCAAAAGGAATACACGATACAGTGAAGCCGTTAGGCGGCCAGCCATGCGTTTTATACTCCTTCTCTGAGTTGCGTAACGCTGTATCAGTAATTACCTTTGACCAGTTTTAAGTGCTTTGGTTCCACTATGGCAACCTTAGATTAAGGGAGCAGGCAAATTCAAAAGTTTGGTTAACATATCCACCAGCCTTTCTTTTGCCAATAGGCACATCACCATTATAACTGCAAACAGTGGTAAATACAACAAAAAATTGAAAGAGGTGATATTTTGTCAAAAATGTACACTTGTGAAGAAGTAGCACAGCGATACGGTGTTCAGATTATTACAATCTGGGGTTGGATTCGCAAAAAGAAGCTGCCAGCAATCAAAATCGGTAAGGAATACAGGATTTCTGAGGACGATATCAAGGCATTTGAGGATTCCAGACGGACAGTAAAATCAAATTCTTGATGACTACTTCGGCGTAAGCATTGAGTATTTCTTAGAGTGAGAAAAGGAGGAAATATGAAGAAAGAAAAGAAACCGCCAAAGATAACGGTTTCAGATGTGGGATTGGTAATGTCAATTATTACTCTGTTATTTGTACTTTCAGGGATATTTTTAAAATAATCCCAAGCGTCCACACAATTCAAGAAGAAAAGCAAGAAAAGCTATTACAACAGAAATCCAACCTTTAATATCAGCTTTTTGAGATTGTTTAGAAGCAATTTCAGATTGGATTTTTGCGGAATCAGCAATTTTCATGGAAGAATTAGCTAATCGCTCAGCAGAATCAGCTTTTTGCTCAGCGGAATCAGCAATTCTTTTTACGGAATTCATAAATTCTTTCTTTTGCTGCTGTTCTTCCTTAAAATTTTCAATTTCAATTTGAGAATGGTATGAATCGAGTGGATTTGATGGTATGAATCTCATGTTTTTTCTCCTTTTTGATAACAGTATAGGAAAAAATCAGGAGAAAAGCAAGATAAGGAGGCGGAAATGTACATACCAGAATTTGCCCTTGGATTTATCGCAGGGGCGGTAGTAGGAATCACGACATTAATCGTAATAGCACTTATCGCAAATAAAAGAGATAAGTAAAAAGCCCCGGCAGTGCTGGAACCACTACCGAGGCAACGCAACCAACTAACCTGTCTAGCTGTTTGCAAGATTATACTAACATATTTTCCTGCAAATGGCAAGAACAAATGTTCTAAAATTGGAGGAAAAGATGAAAAAAGAAGAAATCAAGACATGGAAAGAAGCAGAAGGATGGGCAGTAGAGGTTATCAGCCAAGAAAAAAGGAAGACAAGGAGATGGTTTATTGCATGGATTTTGACCTTGGCAGCATTGTTCGTGTCCAACCTAATATGGATATTTACATAGGAGGTGAAACATCTGAGACCAATTATACGGAGTGCAGAGCAGGCGGCTTATATCTTACAGATTCCCCCTCAGGCATTTCGGGAGCAGACAAAAAGGGGGAAAAATGTTTACAGCAGAGTAGCAAATACAAGCAAAAAGCGCAGGATTTACGAATTTTTCCCGTATGTTGCAGCGGAAGAATTAAAAGTACCGCTAGAAATATTGGAAAAGAGGAACCAAGAGTATGAAAAAGCTATTGAAGGACCCCGCTAGGGACCTGACGATCACGGGCCTGTTGGCGTACCTGATTACCTGCTCAGGATTTTTTGAGTTTGGCCGGGTATCTCAAACAATCTGTACTTTTCTAGGGATGGCCTTGGTGATTTTGATCGTAGTGATCTGGCTGGAAAGTAAAAATGAGCCTCAGGGCAGCACCCCATAAGGCTCTAAACAAAAAGCACAGGTAAAAATACCTGTCTTTATCATAAAAGAAAGAGAGGGAAATGTCAAATGATTAAAGTAGATTACGAAGATTTCATTCGATTAATCAAAGCAGAAGAGAAACTGGAAATCATTAAAAGAATGACGGATAAAGATGAATGCATTCTTTCAAAAACATTGAAAAAGATTATTGGAGAATCAGATGAAAACGAATAATCCAGTATTCGATGCGGAAAGGCACGAACAGACGGACCGGGATTTTATTCTTTGTGATCTTTGCGAACAGCCCATATACCGGGAGGACAGCTTTTACAATGGCGACATGGTGTATGAGATCAATGGGCTGTCGGTCTGTGAAGACTGTATTGGCGATTATATCCGGTCATTGGGGAAGGAGCTGAGTTGATGGATAATACAGGACGAATTTCCAGGCTGTATGATCTGATGGATGAACAGCTTTCAGAAATTAATGATAATCCAGTTTATGAGCAGTATCGCAGCCGGTCAATTACCAATTACGCGCAAGCGATTAAAACATTGATGGAGGTAGACAAAAATAAACAGCAGAAGGGAGAGAAAGATTAATGTCAAAAGTAATTTGCATTGCAGGAGAATCCGGCAGCGGAAAAACAACGAGTATGCGGAATTTAGACCCCAAAACGACGTTGTACATAGACTGTGATAAAAAGGGGCTGTCATGGAAGGGCTGGAAGAAGCAGTATAACACAGAAAACAAGAATTATATCAAGACAGATTTTGTACAGCAAGTGCTTATTGCATTAAAAAAGCTGGAAACAGACTGGAAGGATAAAAAAGTAGTTGTTATTGATACTCTTAACGGGCTTATGATAGCGGACGAAATGCGTCGGAGTAAGGAAAAAGGGTATGACAAATGGGTTGATCTAGCCGCTTGTGTCTGGGATTTAGTATGCTATGCCTATGAATTACGAGACGATCTGACAGTAATTTTTACAGCCCATACCCAGACAGACCATGACGAAGCAGGCTATATGTTTACTCGCATTAAAACATCCGGGAAGAAGCTGGACAAGATTGTGCTGGAAAGTAAGTTTACTACGGTACTTCTGTCAAAGTGTGTGGATGGGAAATACCTTTTTGAGACCCAGGCGAAGAATAGCACGGCCAAGAGTCCCCTAGGAGCTTTCGAAAGTTTTGAAATTGAAAATGATATTGTAAAAGTAATTGAAGCATTGGAGGAATTTTAGAATGAAAAAATTAAATGGTTATGAAACAGCACAGGCATATTTTGAACAGGAGCGGCTTCCGGTAGGGGGCTATGTCCTGAAAATCTTAGATGTGAAATATCAAGAAAATAGCTGGGGAGACGTAATCCTTTTGTCTTTTGATATTGAGGAAGGCGAATATAAAGGATTTTTTGCCAACAATTACCGGGCGCAGACACAGGAGGATAAAAAATGGAAGGGTACATACAGACTCCGTGTTCCAAAGGACGATGGTTCGGAACAAGATAACTGGACAATGCGCAGGTTTAAGACGGTGATTTCCGCCTTCGAGGAATCTAATTCAGGATATCATTGGAACTGGGATGAACAAACCTTAAAAGGAAAAATGATTGGCGCTTTGTTTAACAACAAAGAATATGAGTTTGACGGCAGACATGGGTTCTTTACAAATTGCCACAGTCTGGTAACAGTAGAAAAAATCCGTTCCGGCAAATTCGAAATTCCAGCAGACACACTTTTGAAAGAAAAGAAAGACAACGGATATCCAGCAGGCAGCACACCGGCAGGGGGCGGCTTTATGAATATTCCAGAAGGAGCAAAGGATGAATTGCCATTCTAAAATGAACATTTTTGAGCAAAAAGAAGTCTTAAAAACGTTTGAAATATTGGTAGATACAAGGGAGCAGGATACCGAAAAAAGCAGAAAAAGGTATGAAGAATTTGGTGTTCCATACACAAAAAAAACTTTGTCTTATGGGGATTATACATACAATTTAATTCTTCCAAATGGTACTAAATTATATGATAATTCGGAAACAATAAGCCCTATTTGTGCCGTGGAAAGGAAGATGAATTTGGACGAACTGGCAGGCTGTTTTACACGCAGCCGCCAGCGATTCCAGAGAGAATTTGAAAGAGCTTTGGACAATCATTGTAGGATATATTTGTTATGCGAAAACTCTAATTGGGAGAACTTGTTGAACGGAAAATACCGCAGTAAATTCCACCCAAAAGCATTCGCAGCGTCTACAATAGCGTGGATGATTAGATATAACTTAAATGTCATTTTTTGCAAAGAAGAAACATCAGGAAAGCTTATCAAAGAAGTCCTCTACAGGGATGCTAAAGAGAGATTGGAAAGAGGTGAATTTGATGGCTAAAGGATGGGTAGTGATATATCGAAACATTATGGATAATCCTTTATGGGAAGATAAGCCTTTTTCCAGGGGACAGGCGTGGATAGATATGATTCTTTTGGCCTCTCATAAAGATACTGAATTTTACTTTGACGGAGATATGGTTTCAATTGAAAAAGGACAAATTATCACAAGTAAGAGGAAATTAGGAGATCGGTGGGGATGGTCAAATTCTAAGGTAAATAAGTTTCTAAATGAATTAGAAAAGGTCGGAATGTTGTCTCAAAAAAGCGACACTAAAAAAACCACTATAAAAATTGTGAAATACGAGCAATATCAAGGGTTTGGGAGTATCGAGGCTATAGAGAAAACATCACACAAAGCATCACAGAAACGTCACAGAAACATCACTCAGGCATCACAGAAGCATCACGGAGGCATCACAGAGGCATCACAGAAACACACATTCAACAATGTAAACAATTATAACAATGATAACAATGTAAACAATAAAGAGCCTGTGGCGCCTATTTCTCCTCCGCTTGAGGAGCGAGAAGGAATTGATCTGTGGAATATGAGCGACGAAGAGTATGCGGAAATGAAAAGGAAAATAGAAAATGGAGATATACAAATTTGACCGAGAGGATGCAATACGGTTCGGAAGAGAGATCAGGGCCAGGTATTGTGTAAAGGGAGATGAGCTGAGATTTGACCGATGCCCTTACTGTTTAGGTGGAAGCAACGGAAAAGACAAAGGGACCTTTTCGATCAATCTTGATACTGGACAATTTAAATGTTTAAGAGCGTCCTGTGATGCCCACGGTAATATGATTACGCTCGCTAGGGATTTTAATTTTTCGCTTGGAACTGAGGTGGATGAGTATTACAGCCCCAAGAAACGATTTCGGAATATCCACAGAAAAGAAAAGCCGCAGACAAAGCCAGCAGCAGTTAAATACCTGGAGAGCAGGGGGATAAGCGAAGAAACAGCAAAACGGTATAATATCACCACGCAAAAAGACAATGAAAATATTTTAGTGTTTCCGTTTTACGACGAAAATAACATCTTGCAATTTGTAAAGTATCGGAAAACCGACTTTGACAAAGATCGGGACAAGAACAAAGAGTGGTGCGAACGAAACTGCAAACCGATATTATTTGGAATGAACCATTGTGACCCAGAGCAACCAACGTTGGTTTTGACAGAAGGACAGATAGATTCTTTGTCTTGTGCGGAAGCTGGAATTAAAAACGCCGTAAGTGTTCCGAACGGGGCAAAAGGATTTACATGGATACCCTATTGCTGGGACTTCCTCTCTAGATTCGCAAATTTGGTCATATTTGGCGATTTTGAGCATGAGGCGATATCTTTATTACCTGAGATGCAAAAACGCTTTCACGGGACCGTTAAGCACATCAGAGAGGACGATTACAAAGACTGTAAGGACGCAAACGAAATTTTACAGAAATATGGTCCGGAATATTTACAGAAATGTGTGGAGAATGCAGTTCCGGTAAGCAACCCCAAAATAAAACCTTTGGAAGAAGTAAAACGAATGGACCTGAACGCCATGGAAAAGATAAGGTCCGGGATTTATGGACTGGACAAACTAACAGGTGGTTTTTACTTTGGACAAGTAATCTTAGTTACCGGGGAGCGTGGTTTTGGAAAATCTACGTTGGTGTCCCAATTTGGCACACAAGCAATCGCGGCTGGATACCCTACATTTTTCTATTCTGGTGAGCTGATGGATTGGTATTTTAAAGCGTGGATAGAGTACCAGATCGCAGGGGCGCGGAATATCAATGCTTTGATATCAGATTATGGCTATAAGTCATACTCCATTCAGGCAGATAAATTGCAGCAAATTGAAAATTGGTATGCCGGGAAAGCTTATATTTATGACAATGGGATTGTTACGGAAGACACAGAAGAAGAGACTTTGCTGGAAACTCTGGAAAATGCTATTAAACAATATGGATGTCGAGTTTTGGTTATTGATAATCTTATGACGGCAATCTCAGATGATTTATCATCAGACTTGTATCGGATGCAGACAAAGTTTGTAAAAGCCTTGACTGTGCTGGCAAAAAGATATGATGTGCTGGTATTTCTGATTGTCCATCCTAGAAAGTCTACTGGGGTAGCATTTGATAATGATGATGTGGCCGGAAGCTCAAATATTACTAATCTGGTTGATGTGGTAATCCGGTATGGCAAACCGAAAGATAACGATAAAAAGGACTCCACAGAGAGGATTTTAAGCGTGTATAAAAACCGTTTAAACGGGAGGACAAATCGAGATGGCATCAAGCTATATTTCCAAGAATCTTCCAAGCGAATTTCTGAAAACCCAGAAACATTTGATTGGGAATTGGGATGGGAAAAAGAAGAATTTGTTACTGTTCCGGATGATTTTGAACCAATTTTTGATTGACGGAGATGAGTATGTCAGAAATCAAAAATAATGACAAAGTTACAGAATCAAAAATGATATCGGAAATCTGGCGAGTAATTAAAAAATATTATTTACCAGAAGAACAAGATGGATATTGGGCGGATTTAGTGACAGACCTTGATGAGATATACAAAAGATATCCCACGGAATTATGCAAATATTTATGTCTGTCAGTATCACAATATTTGGAATCAAAATATCGAAAGGGGATGCATATATGAAAATTAAAGTTGATGAAAAATACTTTATCGAGACAGACAAGTTAAATTATATTTTGAAAGAGAAATGTACAGCAAAGAAGAGTGGAAAAGAGATATATCGTACAGTTGGGTATTATGGCAGCATGACAGCTTTGGCGGAAAGATATCTGGAAGAGCGACAAAAAGCGATTATGGACGATTCCACGGTTAATCTGGATGAATATGTAAAATTGGTTGAGGAAAGCAATCAAAAGGCTGTATCGAGATTATACGATGTTTTACGGCTATATCCGATGAAAGGGTGAAATACTATGAATAAAATGCGGGAATATGAACGAGGGCGGGAAGATGGACTGTCTCTTGGATTGCGGATTGTAAGAGAAGGCGGACTGGAAGCCCTGGAAAATGAAATCCGGTTCCGGAACATTTCTGGAATACATACTTCTTTGGCCGCGAAAGATCTGGACAAAGCCAGTGAGAAGATCAAGGAAATGACTCTGGATACCTTTACCATCATTGGAATTGCGGCATTGCATGATGCGTTCGGCTTTGGAGAAAAACGCTGCCAAAGATGGATGGACAAGGTGATGGAGGGCGCGGATTACCTGGTGGATGGTCTGGCAACTTGGGAAGATTATATTAACAGCATTAAGGAAAGGCTGAATCTGGATTTGCAGATTCGATGGAATAAGTAAGGAGAGGGCAATGATTGAGATTGAAAACATGATTGATGAACGGCAGCAGAAGCTTCGCCAGATCGCAGACCACTACCAGGAAAAGCAGCTTTGGAAGCTGGCAGAGGAGTGCGGCGAGCTGGTCCAGGCATTGAGCAAGTATGCATTGACAGGGGACAAGCGTCCAGTGATCGAAGAGATCGCGGACGTAAAGAATGTGGCTCCGCAGGTGGAATATTTGCTAGGGATTGAGGATGATGTGGAGCCGATGATGGAGTATAAGCTTGACCGGACGATCAAAGAAGCAGAAGAGCAGCAGAAGCATGGAATAAACGAGCAGGAGAGGACGGTGTAGAGGAATGAAATACCCGGAAGAAATGTATTTAGACGCAGGGCTGTATGATGGCGACATGGATTGTGATGTGGAACACCGCAAAGAAAAAATAGTGAAATGTAGGAAAGAACATAAATGTTCTGTGTGTCAAAGCACGATAAATAAAGGTGACAGGGCGTTATATGAGAGCGGCTTTATGGATGGTGAGCCTGTTAGTAGTTATACATGCCTGAAATGTATAGAAAATTGGCTGGAAGAATCTGGTCAAGTGGAGGTAGAGGAATGACAGAGAAAGATTGTATTCGTGATGTTATAGGGTATGAGGGACTGTATACAGTTAATGTTTTAGGCGAAATATATAGTGTAAAAAGTAAAAAGAAATTGTCTCCATGCGTTAATAGATTTGGGTACATGAATGTGTGTCTATACAAGAATGGAAAACAAAAAACAGAAAAGGTTCATAGAATAGTTGCTAGCGCTTTCATACCCAATCCATTGAATAAAACACAGGTAAACCATATTGATGGAAATAAGAAAAATAATTGTGTATGGAATTTGGAATGGAATTATTGTTCGGAAAATGCACGCCATGCATTTGCGGTAGGACTAAGAAATGGAGTCGGTGTAAGAATTGTAGAAACTGGACAGGAATTTTCAAGTATATCCGAATGTGCTAGGTCGATAAATGGAAGTGACGCAAATATAGGAAAATGTATTACGGGAGAAAGAGATACTCATAAAGGTTTTCACTTTGAAAGGATAGAAAATTATGGGAATTGATGAAGCAGTTGAAATTATCAAAAGTATGAGACCAGGTTGCGGCGAGAAGCCGACATACACAGAAGGGGAATTGTGCAAGGCATACGATATGGCAATCAAAGCCCTCGAAGAAATCCAGCAGTACCGGGAGATCGGAACCGTGGAAGAGTGCCGGGAGGCGAGAGAGCGTCAGAATCCGGAAAAAGTAATAGATATATGTGGAGCATTGGGTGAAAAATATGGGTGTCCTGAGTGTGGTAGTAGTTTGGACGATACAGATTTATTCGCAGGAAATTGTAAATGGTGTGGGCAGAAACTTTGCAAATGAGAGATTAGAATGAGGAAGAAAGAAAAGGTAATGTGAATGAGCAGAGAAATTTTATTTAAGGCAAAGCGCAAGAACTGGCGTGAGTTGCCGAAAGAGGGAAATGCGATAGACAACACAGAGATATTACAGGAGGTGTGAGATGGGAGAAATCAGATTGGAGCCTTGCCCGATATGTGGGAAAGAAGTTTTTTCAGAATTTAAGCATATAGGGAGAAATTGTTTAACAGAAATATATGACCTCAGAGTTAGGTGCAATAACTCGAAATGTGGCTTAGAAAAACATCACAAAATTGAATTGGACAATGAATCATTCGATAGCCTTTTGAAAGAAATAAAACTTGCAGTTGATGGGTGGAACCGCCGGGCAGGACAGGAGGGTGAACAGAATGAGTAGTACGAAAGCAAGAATCTATGATGACTGTCTGGAACACGAAAGCGCTATATGGGAATATGTAGAGCAGTTGGGAGATCAGAGAATTAAGAATTATGAGACTGGGAAAATTGAAGACCTAGATTTGATAATTCCAATTTTGAACAGCATTGCGAATGAGATTGAAAGATACAGGGAGTATATACGGGAGGTCAAGAATGAGTGATGATTTAATCAGCCGGAAAGCGGTTATAGCTGCTGTAGACAGGCACACAAGAGAAGACGGCACTCTTGATGATGATATTTCTGTGATTTTAGAAGAAGTCGAGACAGCTTTTGACAAGGAAAAGGTAATTGAGGAAATAAAGTCATGGGAGAAAGCGTCACATGACGCAGGAATACAAAGCAACTATGCCGGATTAGACAATAAGGCAAGCGGATATTATCAAGAATCACTGGCATATCACAGATCCGTTGAGATCGTCAAGAAAGGCGGGATTGAATGAGCAAAGGAATTATTGTGGTGGATATGCCGGAAAGATGCAACCAATGTAAATTTTGGTTTGCAAAAGCAACCGTACCAATAGAATACAGGTGTATGGGATTGCAAAAAGAAATAACGGAGAAGAATCTTACTGAAGAAAAACCAGATTGGTGCTCGATAAAAGAAGCGCCAATAAAATTAGAATAACTAAGATCGCCGCACAGTATGGTAGATTTTCAGCGAAAAGGATTTGTGAGAGGCTGGAACGCCAGTATTGATGAAATTTTAGGGAAGGAGTAGTCAAATGAGTGTACGTGATACATACTTAAAAGATTACGGACTATCAGAAGAGGATGTGAGAAAGATTATTGCGTATTGCCGCAAAGCAAAAGGCTATGAACAGCGCTTGCTATTAGAGGCAGCGCAGAACACATACCCTGAGATCGCGCCGTATCTCTTCCTGAACCTGACTACCGGTCTTGGTTACGATCGAATGGGTAACATTCCAATGCAGCGTAAGGATTTCCAGGGATACCGCCGGAAGACGATAGAGACGTATAACAGGTATATGATATTGACTGGGAAATGCATGATATAAAAAAAGGCTCCTTAATTGGAGCCTCCTTACATTTTTCCGTTCAATAACGGACAGTTCTCTTTTGTACATTCATTGTTACTACCTGTACATTTTAATCTTCCAGGTATAAAGGATTTCTTTCCTAAATCCGAGGAAACAATCATATCTCTTATGGCAGTAACTTTTATCTTTCGTGTGGGGCAAGTGAATGTTTGCATTTAATCACCTCACAATTAAAAATACTACTTGCATATTTATTATATCATTATACTAAATGAATGTAAATAATAAAATATGGGTACAACGAAACCACCCCACATGCGGTAAAATATAATTAAGAATACTGTGTGTGGGGTGATTTTTTGAATCTGAATAGTATCATGCGAAGGCTACAACGTGCAATTTTGCAGAAGAATCTGGTTATTAAGATAGGCACAACGCAATTTTACAGCGCAGAGCAGAAACGCATGATAACTATATATATCCTCAGTACACGGGTATTGCAGAAGAATCAGCGTGACGAATGGAAAGAAAAGGACTATGAGATACTGCGGAGTGCGTCGCAGATAGAGATTGTGAATTGTTTAAATGATATATGGCAGGCGGTGAGAGAATGAATGAAAAGATAAGCTGCAAAGGAAATGGCGAAAAAGGAACAAGGTGCAAATATGATAGTGCATGGTTTTGCAAGAATCCTGCTTGCAAAACTCAAATATTAACGTCAACTTTGATTGGCACATGCTCCTTTGGTTGCCCAAGAATATATAAATGGAATTGTAAGGACGGTGGGTAAATGAATCTCACACCAAAGCAGAAAGCCTTTGCGGATGAATATCTGAAATGCGGGAACGCAACTGAGGCGGCAAAAAAAGCAGGGTATTCGGGAAAGTATGCAGGATATAACGCTGACAAATTACTAAAAAATACTAAAATCGCTGAGTATATGGCACAGCGCCAAAAACAGATTGATAATTCCCGCATAGCAGATGTAAAAGAGGTGCTAGAGTTTTATTCTTCTGTCCTGCGTGGAGAAATAAAAGACCAGTTTGATATGGACGCAGCTCTTTCTGATAGACTTGCGGCAGGTAGGGAATTAATGAAACGATATGACAAGTCAGACGATGGAAAGAAAGACGCTCTTACGAAGTTGGACGAAGTGTTGAAAGAGATAGGCGGTGTTATCTAATGGGATATACGGTATATAAGCACACAAATAAAATAAATGGAAAGGTATATATCGGTATTACATCCAGAAAACCCGAGGATAGATGGGAGAATGGGAATGGGTATTATGGACAACCGTTCTATAATGCTATATCAAAATATGGGTGGAATAATTTCATTCATGAAATTCTGTTTGAAAAATTAACCGAAGAAGAAGCAAAGGAAAAAGAAATTGAACTTATAGAATTATATAATTCTTCAAATTCAAAGTATGGATACAATGCTTCAAAAGGCGGCGAAAGCGCAAATGGAATGAAACATTCAAAAGAAACCAAACAAAGAATAAGCGCTTCCCTTAAAGGGCGTGAATCTCCTGCAAAAGGTAAACACTGGAACGAAGAAAGCAGAATGAAAATTTCAGGAGAAAATTCATCTTGGTTTGGCAGGAAACATTCAGAAGAAACTAAAGAAAAAATGCGTGAATCATACCGTTATCGAATTACTGATGAATCAAGAAAGAAAATGAGCAAAAACAGGAGAGGAAAACTTTCTGGAAAGGATAATCCTCATGCTAAATGTGTTATTTGCATAAATACCGGAAAAGTATATGACACAATAAAAAGTGCCGCAGAGGATACTGGGGCTAATCAATTTAAAATAAGTGATGTTTGCCGAGGTGCAAGAAAACATACTTCTGGGTTGAGGTTTAAATATGCCGATTAGCAAAATGCAAAGAGAATACCTTGACAATGCAAACAGAAGATGGTGCTTTAAGACTGGAGCGACCCGAAGCGGGAAAACATATATTGATACATTGTGTGTTATTCCTAAACGTATACGTGCAAGAATCGGAAAGCCTGGACTTGCTGTAATACTTGGGGTGACAAAATCCACCATAGAGCGTAATATCTTAGAGCCTATGCGGAACATCTGGGGCACTGACCTTGTGGGAGAGATAAACAGTCAGAATATCTGTTATCTTTTCGGGGAACGCGTTTATTGTCTGGGCGCGGAGAAAGTCAGTCAGGTATCAAAACTCCGGGGAAGCTCTATCAAATATGTGTACGGAGACGAAGTGGCAGACTGGAACGAAGAAGTCTTTGAAATGCTTAAATCCCGTCTGGACAAGCCGTATAGCTGTTTTGACGGGGCATTAAACCCACAAGGGCCGAACCACTGGTTAAAGGAGTTTCTGGATAGCGATTTTGATATTTACTGCCAGAAGTATACTATCTTTGATAACCCGTTTTTGGATAAAAAGTTTGTTGAGAACCTCTGCAAAGAGTATGAGGGGTCTGTATATTATAAACGGTACATTCTGGGCGAATGGGCGCTTGCAGAGGGGCTTGTATATCCTATGTTCAGCCGGGAGAAAAATGTTGTCAGTGGCTCGGTGGAGTACAAAAGGAATTGTGATTATCATGTAGCGATAGACTACGGAACTGTAAACCCATTTGCGGCAGGATTATTTGAACATAATCCGAAAGATCATACAGTTACGATGATAAAGGAACTTCATTATTCCGGACGTGATAGAACGAGACTTGACAACGAGGGATATTACAGCCTTTTGGAAAAGATGATAGGCGATATTCCAATAGACTTTATTGTTGTTGACCCTTCGGCGGCGGGATTTATAGAAACTGTAAAAAAACACGCTGCGTATATATGCAAAGGCGCAAACAATGACGTTATCAACGGTATACAGGAAGTAACAAAGTATCTGAATTATGGGATATTAAAAATACATGATAGTTGTACAGAAACATTGAAAGAGTTTCAACAGTATGCATGGGACGATAAAAAGCCAAACGAGGACGCTGTAATTAAAGAAAATGACCACCATATGGATTGTGTTCGCTATTATATATATGGAGTAGCTAGACAAATCAATCGTTGGATTGTATAGACATAATAGAATATTTGTTGTATAATCAATAAAAAGGAGTGATGATTATATGACAAATATTAAATATTATGACAATGGAAAAGTTGCTGAATTTAACGGAAAGCGTTATGTAAAAGATTCAAAAACAGGGTATTATCTCTGCCATGAAGTTGAAAGAACGGGAACGCGTTTACATAGAGATGTGTGGGAATTTTATAATTGTGAGATTCCAAAGGGATATGAAATACATCATAAAGACCATGACAAATCAAATAATGATATTGAAAACTTACAGTTATTAAAGAAAAGTCAACATAGTAAATTACATGGTCGGGAACTTTCAGAAGATGAAAGAGAATGGAGAAGAAAAAACTTGTTAGAAAAAGCAAGACCTTTAGCTTCAGAATGGCACAAAAGCGAGACGGGGAGAAAATGGCATAGTGAACAGCAAAAAACTATATGGGAGAAAAAAGAAACCATAAAGTACGTTTGTGATAATTGCGGAAAAGAATTTGAATCTTTGCACGCTTACGGAGAAAATCAAAATAAGTTCTGTTCTAATGCGTGTAAGTCGGCATATCGCAGAAAAAACGGGGCTGATAATATTGAAAGAGTATGTGAATATTGTGGGAAAACATTTATTTCTGGAAAATATCAGAAACGAAGATTTTGCAGTAAAAGTTGTGCGGCATATGCAAGACATCAATCTAAACGGAGTGATTAAAACAAATGAGTTTAATAACATGGATAAAGGCGGTGTGGAATAGATTGTTCAGGAAAGAGATAGAGGAGCGGTTTCAGGCGGATATACAGCTTTCTTCTGTTATGGAATCGGCGATAAATAAATATTACAATATCACAGCCGGAAAGTCGCCGTGGTTAGACCCGGACGACGACATAGAGAGTATCAACTTTGCTGGGTACATCAATGACGTGACAGCCGGGCTTGTAACGCTTGACTTAGGCATTGATATTTCCGGCGGAGAGCGTGCGGAGTATTTGCAAAAACAGGCTGATTATGTACTGGCGGTTATTACAGACAAGGTGTCGGAGGCGTTGGGGAATTGTGGCATTATGTTTAAGCCGAATGGAAATGACGTGGATTACATAGAGCCGGGGAACTTTGCACCGACAGAGACAGATAGCAACGGAAATATTCTAGGCTGTGTATTTCAGAGCCAGATAGATCGGGGAGATTGGCGTTATACCCGGTTAGAGTGGCACAGATTCGAGAATACCACGTTAGAGGACGACACGGAGGGAAAAGTATACCGCATTACCAACTACGCTTACAAAGCAAGAGCCGGAAGAATGGCTACAAACCAGTTGAGTATAGGAGACCCTTGCAAGCTGACAGAAGTCAGGGAATGGGCGAACATTGAACCGGATATATCTCTGCTGAATGTGGAAATGCCGCTGTTTGCGTATTTTAAGAATCCGGCGCCGAATCGCATTGACCGGACAAGCCCGTTAGGTGTTCCGGTGTGGCATAATGCGCTGAAAGAATTAAAAGACCTTGACATAGCTTGGAGCCGGAAGTCCAGTGAGGTTGAGGACAGCAAGCACATGACTTTTGTGGCACAAGCAGCTATCCAGTACGCAGATCAGCATGGCGTTAAGCTGCCCCGGTTCCTTCGTGGATTGGAAATGGGTGTGGACGCGGACAGCACAGTTCACGAACACGTTTCGACTTTGCTAACAGAACAAAGAATTAAGGATATAAATTCTATTCTTGCCATGATTTCAACGAAATGCGGATTCTCTCAGGGAATGTTTGTACTGGACGAAAAAACAGGCATGATGACGGCAACGCAAGTAGAGGCGGACGATCAGGAAACCATAAGGACAATCAAAAATATCCGTGACGCTTTGCAGGACACCATTACACAGCTTTTATATGGCTGCAATGTTATGGATGATCTGTATTCAGATACACCGCCGGAGTTATGGGAAACGCTTAAAGAGGGCATGTCTTTCAGCTTTGGCGATATTACATATAACTATCAGGAGGATATGGCAAACTGGTGGAAATATCGCTTACAGGGTGATGTACCACCGTGGATGTATTATGTGAAGTTTGAAAAAATGTCAGAAGAAGAAGCGAAAACTATGATCGAAGAATCAAAGGCGGCGCAGATGGAACAGGAAACACTATTTAGCAGATTTCAAGAAGAGTAAAGGAGAAAGACTATGGAACAGATTATGAACTATGTAAAACCGGAACTGATTGTTGTTGCTATTGTACTGTATTTTGTGGGAATGGGATTTAAAAAGGCAGAAGCTGTAGCAGATAAGTACATCCCGTTAATTTTAGGCGGCATTGGAATTGGTCTTTGTGCTATATGGGTGCTGGCAACAAGCCCGCTGACAAACGGTCAGGAAATCGCTATGGCGGTATTTACAGCGCTTGTGCAGGGTATTCTTGTTGCCGGACTGAGTACATACGTGAATCAGGTTATTAAGCAGGTTAAAAAGACGGAGGAATAGGCTATGAAGTATAGGAAGAAACCAGTTGTAATTGAAGCGTTCCAGTATGATGGAGACATGATAAATTCTATTGGGAAACCATATGTCCCAGAATGGGCAATTAGTGCAGTGAATAATAATACCATGTACTATGATGGACCAGAGCTGTTTATTCGCACTCTTGAAGGGGACCACCATGTAACAGTAGGAGATTATGTTATTCAAGGTATAAATGGAGAATTATATTCATGCAAACCTGATATTTTTGAAAAAACATATGAGGTGGTTTAATGCTTACACCAGAATATCTATACCGCATAACCGAAGGGGCTGAAAATATCGCCTCGCAGCTTCATAAAAATATACTGGACAAGATTATAGCCCGCATGATGGCGAGAATCGGACGGGGCGAAGATTATCTTCTGACCGCTACGGACAAATGGCAGATTGAGGTATTGCAAGAGGCTGGCTATCTTCTGGAAGATATACAGCAGGAGCTTTCCGATAAGACCAAAAAGCAGGTGCAGGAAATCAAAGAAGCTATGGAAGATGCAGGAGTAACAGCTTTACAGTGGGACGATAAAATCTATCAGGCCGCTGGGCTGTCTCCCGTTCCGCTCTTGCAATCTCCGGCACTTATGCGGATAATGCAGAGGAATTACGAGGCTACCGCAGGGGAGTGGCGAAACTTCACTAAGACTACCGCAAACGAGGCTCAGAGGCTTTTTATCAATCAGATGGACAGCGCTTATAATATGGTTGTTTCTGGGGCTGTATCGTACACAGAAGCTGTCAGAGACGTACTAAAAGAGGTATCAGAAACAGGGCTGAAAGTAAATTATCCTTCTGGCTATAAAATGAGTATAGAATCTGCCACGATGATGATTTTGAGAACAGGAATCAGTCAGTGTGCCGCTGAGGTATCGCTTGCAAGAGCGAAAGAGATGGGTGTGAAATATGTTCTTACATCTGCACACATGGGAGCGAGACCGACACATGAACCGTGGCAAGGAAAGGTATTTTCGGTCGATTGGAACAAAATAAAAGTGTAAAGAGAGTCAATTTCTCTCTATACTTTCAAGAAACATAGCTATTGATTTGTCAAGAAGTTTGCTTATAGGGATTCCCGTATCATCGGAATACTGTTTAAGCTTTTCGTAAAGGGATTTATCTATTGCGTTTGATATGGCTATGCGGTTTTTCAAGCCACGATTTTCTTTCATGCTGTCAACCTCCTTTTATTGTATTCTATCATATATTTCAACTACTTGCAATTACAATGTAATTATGATAAACTGAAAGTAGTTGAATGTATATAAAAGGAGTGCGTGATAAATGAAAGAAAATCTTATAGGGAAGAAATTTGGAAGGCTAAGAGTCATTGGAGACGGAACGCATGAAAACTGGATTCATAAATGGGAGTGTTTATGTGATTGTGGTAATATTTTATATGTGTCTACTTCAAAATTGAAATCAGGGCATACACAGTCATGTGGGTGTTTGCAGAAAGAAAGAACTTCCAAAGCGTCTTTAATTCATGGTAAATATAAAAGCAGAATACATAAAGAATGGCGAGGTATTCTTCACAGGTGTAAAAACCCATCTGCTTCGCATTATGAGAACTACGGAGGACGTGGAATTGATGTATGTGAAGAATGGAAAGGCGAAAACGGATTTTCCAATTTTTATAATTGGTCGATGGAAAATGGATATTCAGATGATTTGACTCTTGATAGAATAGACAATGACAAAGGGTATAGTCCTGAAAATTGCAGATGGATAACTCATCAAGAAAATTGTTGGAATCGTGGAAAACGAACTGATTGTAAGACCGTCCATTCTGGAGTTATAAAAACTGTTTTTAAAAGTGGAAATGTGAAATACAGAGCCACGATAGGCGTGAATTATAAAACAATACATTTAGGATATTTCGATACAGAAAAAGAAGCTGTAGAAGCCAGAATAACAGCAGAAGAAAAGTATTGGAATAAAAAGGCAGGTGATTGATATGGAAAACGCAGAAGAAAGAAAATATCCAGATTTTGTAGAATCTACTAGATATGGATATGTTGATGGACTCTGCGGAGCTTAGCCAACTGTCGGCATAGCTTCGGACCGTACTATCCGGGAATATCAACAAACCCGTTTGAACAGTACGACACGGAAGAAAATAGAAAAACCTATGAGAAACAGCAGAGACAAAGGGCATTGGAGTGGCGTGTGCGTGATACGAAGCGGAAAATACAGAATATGCAGACTGCTATTGATAATTGCCGTGATGAAAAACTAAAATTTGAGTTGCAGCAGGAGTTTGACAGAAAGTCTTATCTGCTGAAAAAGCAGAACACCGCATACAAGCAGTATTGCGAAGATAATAATTTAAAGCCTTATGCGGAAAGATTAAAAACGGCGAAATGGGACAGAGAACAGGCTATGAAAGCGGCAGGAGCGGCGAGGAGATATGAAAATGCAAAAAAGTCTAATTAAGATGTTATTTTGCAAACACATATATAAAACGAAGTCAAGATTAAGAACGGATAGAGGATATATTGCTTTGAAAGAATGTAAAAATGCGGAAGGAAGAAGTTTGATTGCCTATGAACAGATGGAAACTATACAATCCGAACCCACGGGGCAGTAATGTCGGAGACTGCACAGTCCGAGCAATCAGCAAAGCATTAAATCAAGACTGGGAAACGACCTATGCAGGACTGTCATTCATGGGATTTTCTTTGTCAGATATGCCCTCGGCTAATCATGTATGGAGCGCGTATCTCCGCCGTAAGGGATTCCGGCGACATCTGGTAGACGACCACAATCAGGATATATACACTGTCCGAGATTTCTGCGAGGACAACCCAAAAGGAACTTACATACTGGCGATTGACGGTCATGTGGTATGTGTGCAGGACGGGTATTACTGGGATTCGTGGGATAGTGGGAACGAGATACCAATATATTACTGGGAGAGATAATATGGAAGACTTAATAACAACAGTACAAACAATACTTTCTATATGTGGAGGAATTTCTATTATAGGAGGAGCTGCGGCTATTTTAACCGGAGCTTATAAAAAGTACAAAAAACCGACAAACGATTTAGAAAATCGTATCACAGTAATAGAATCAGATATAAAAGATATAAAGCAGAAACTTAATAATGATTATGAAAGCATTAATAATAATCGAAATGACATGAATCTGCTTATGCGTAGTATGTTCTGCTTAATCGAAAACAAGATAACCGGAAACAACATAGAGGGTCTAAAAAAAACAAGAGACGAACTTATAAACGCCTTGACCGAAAAATAAGGGGTGGCGGATTGAAAGTATATGACTTTACCGTACCGGAACTGAATTATTTTCGTACATACTGTAATTTCACAAAGGACGAAAGCACGCTTTTTGAATATCGTGCAAAAGGTGTACCGCTTGAACAGTGTGCGGAGCTGATGAATGTAAGCGTATCAACCATTAAGCGGTTGAGCAGGAAAGTGAATAATAAGATTATAAGGGTGTGCTGATATGATTGTGGTAGTATATGAAGAGGATACGAAAGAAGTAATTGCCTGTATTGATCTAAGCGGCGAAAAGCCGAGTATTTTGAAAAATAATGTATGTGCAGACGTTTATAACGGAACGGAACCTGTATTTTTGCAAAAAGACAATAAAGTAACTATTGGGCAAAATAAATTTATTATAAATCCATAAAAAAATAATAGCGATATTTTTTTGATACTTTTCAAGGACTTTGACGAACTGTCAGAGTTCTTTTTTTATGTCTAAAATTAAGTCATAGAAAGTTATAGAAATAGTCATAGAACGGAGGAAACACTATGGCAGGCTATATGAATAATGGATATGGCGGTTATGCACCGACACCGTATTATAACCCATTACAGCCACAAATGGATAGGCTGGCACAAATGCAGGCTCAGTATCAGCCACCACAGCAGCCGCAAGTGCCGCAGACCAATCAAGGGATTCTGTGGGTACAGGGCGAAGCAGGGGCAAAGAGTTATCTGGTCGCTCCAAATACAAGTGTGTTGCTTATGGATAGCGAAAATGAGAGGTTTTATATCAAGACAACGGATAGTGCCGGTATGCCAACGCTCCGAACGTTTGAGTATAAAGAGGTTGGCGTAAATGCGCCAGAGCCGCAGAAACAGCAAGAAATTAGCTTAGACGATAAATATGTTACCCGTCAGGAATACAACGATTTACGGGGCAAATACGAAGAACTATACGGGCTTCTTGAAACAGCAACAAAACCTACTGGAAAGGGTGAGTGATATTATGGGAAATCCTCTTTTTAATCTTCTTGGTGGAAAATCCAATAATGGATCGGGGAATATGCTTCAGCAGTTCCAACAGTTCAAAAAACAGATGCAGGGAGTAAATCCACAGGAAGAAGTCCAGAAACTTTTACAGTCTGGGAAAATATCTCAGGCGCAGCTTAATAAGGTTCAGCAGCTGGCTCAACAGATGCAGGGGCTGTTCAAATAGTACATAAATCAATGGCCATGATTTTGTAAATAAATTCAAAGGAGCAAACAATTATGACAGATGGATTAAGTGCTTCTGATGTTGCTGTATTAACTGGCAACAATGGAAGAAATAATGACGGCTGGGGTGGAGACGGAGCATGGTGGATTATATTGTTCCTCATTTTTGGCGCTTTTGGCTGGGGCGGTTACGGCAACGGCTGGGGCGGAAATGGTGGAGCAAATTCTCCGGCATTTCAGGGATATGCAACACGCGCAGATATTGACGCGGCATTGTCCACGCAGGGAATCGAAAGCGGAATCCAGAACATTTCTACACAGCTTTGCAATGGATTTGCTGGTGTAAATTCCAACATTTCAAATCTTGGATACCAATTGCAAGATTGTTGCTGCCAAACACAGCGTGCTGTTGATGGCGTAAACTACAACATGGCTATGCAGACCAACACAATCCAGCAAGCACTTTGCAGCGGATTCCGTGATGTAATTGACAGCCAGAACGCTGGAACACAGCGAATCATTGACACAATTACTCAGGACAAGATTCAGTCTTTACAGACAGAGTTACAGTCCGCGCAGTTACAGCTTGCAAATGTTTCACAGACAAATAATATTATCAACACATTGCGCCCGACACCGGTACCGGCTTATATCACTTGCAGTCCTTATCAGGCAGCTTATGGATATAACAACGGTTGCGGTACATGTGGTTGCTAAAAACTTCATATTAAGGTTTCTTCCCGGCATGTCCGGGTTGTTCGGCAAAAGCCGTTATTACTAATGTGAGAGGGTGGGCTGATAGTCTACCCTTTTGCAATATTATGGAGGGAGAATGAAATTATGGCAGATATGGTAAGCTTAGGGACACAGACAGTAAATGTCGGAGACAATGTTGCCTTTGCCACAAATAGGATTGGTGGAAATTGTCAGAATATACGACATGAGCCGGGGAGCGGCAGAGTGACATTGTTGCCGGGACTTTATAGAGTCGGTTTTAACGGAAACTTTTCAGCAGTTGCAGCCGGAACACTGTCTTTTGAAATCAGACAGGACGGAGACAGTATTCCAGGAAGTAAAATCATTACGACAGTTACGGCGGCAGGATACGGAAACGGTTCTTCCACAGTGGAAGTCCGGGTAAATCGTCCATGTTGCTCTACATTAAGTGTGAGAAACATAGGAACTGTTGCAGCTACGGTAAGTGACGCAAACCTTGTCGTAAGCAGAATAGGTTAAGGAGGACAGGCTATGAGTTATAAATTAATGCAGAATATCAAAGAAGAGCTTGATAGAATCGCAGAAAAAGGTCTGAATACCTCAAACCTTGAAACTGCTTACAAGCTGATCGACATGTTAAAAGACATGGAAAATGTTGAATATTGGAAGTGTAAAGAGGAATATTATGACGCTGTTTTGGCAGAAATGGAAGGCGGCTATTCCGAAGCTAGAAAGCGTGACAGTATGGGGAGGTATTCCCGCGATGGAATGATGCCAAACTATGACAATGACAATTCCTATCGTGGCACTCGCGGCAAACACTATGTAAGAGGGCATTATAGTCGCGGTAGAGACATGGACACATATAACGAGTACATGGATAAAAAGCATTCCTACAGAGCCGGAAAAGATATGGATTGCAAACAGAAAATGCTCGCAGCACTGGAAGAGCATATGGACGCTCTGACGGAAGAGTTGGAAGGCATGAGCCGCGACGCCGACTGTCGTGAAGAAAGAGACACCATGAAGCGGTATATCGACAAATTAAGAGACATGATGTAAATATGAGGGCGGTGGTTTTGCTATCGCCCTTAAAATATGGGTACAAAGTTTTTTCGCATGTCTGATATAATATACTTAGGATTGTAAAGGAGGTAGAACATGGTAAGAGAAAAATGGATTTATTGTCCTATATGCAATAATAAAACACGTATAAAAATACGCAAAGAAACTGTGGCAGAAAACCTACCAGTGTTTTGCCCTAAGTGTAAAATACAATCTATCATTGATATAAAGCCAGACTTTGAAATAGAAGTAAAAACTGATATTGTATAGAGCCAGTTGCCAGACACAGAGCCAATGAACTTATCGGAAATTCCGACAGGTTTGTTGGCTCTTTTCTTATTTTTGACACCTCCTTTCTTAGCACACGTCCTTAATAGAAACGGCTTTATGCCGGAGGTTGAAAAGCGGGTGCAATTTCCGGCGTGTGCATTAGGCTTATCGCATTGAGCCTGATAATCAATGTACGGGTCTACCGGTCAAATAGCACCTTTGAACGGGTTATAAATGTTCTGCCGCTGTTTGGCGGCATTTTGGGACATAGCGCAGTTGGTAGAGCACCTGTCTTATACACAGCAAGTCCCCGGTTCGATTCCGGGTGTCCCGATTACCCCGACAGAGGTTTATCTGTCTGAATCCATTACCGCTGACGGGCGGTTAATAAGTAGACGTTTAGGAGGATTATTATGCAGAACATTGAAGCAATCTTGAAACAATTTAACATCGAAGTTCCAAAAGAACAGTCCGAGGAATTTAGGAAAGTATTCCATGAAAATTACAAGACTGTAAAGGACTATGAAAAGGTGGAATCTGACCGCGACAAGTGGAAAGGGCAGGCAGAGACAGCCGAGGAAACGCTGAAAAAGTTTGACGGCGTGGACTTGGAAACCATGAAGACAGAACTTGACACATGGAAACAGAAAGCGGAAACAGCCGAAAACGACTATAAACAGAAGATTTATGACAGAGATTTTTCTGACGCATTGAAAACTGAAATGGAATCCATTAAGTTTTCTAGCGAAGCGGCGAAGAAAGCTGTCATGGCAGAGATTAAGGAATCCGGCTTAAAGCTGAAAGACGGTAAGATTTTAGGCTTGTCTGATCTGATCGGGCAGATTAAAGAAAGAGATGCTTCGGCGTTCGTTGATGAGCAGCAGCAGAAAGCGCAGCAGCAGGCGGCGCGATTTACAACCCCAGGAACAGGAAAAACACCGGGCGGACATGGAACTATGACAAAGAAAGATATTTATGCAATCAAAGACCCGTCAGAGAGGCAGGCGGCGATTGCTGAAAATCTTGGATTATTTGGACAAGGAGAAGAATAATGGCAGCAAAAAATAATCTTATCAAAACCGCTGACATTCAGGTAACGGCAAGGGAAATTGATTTTGTTACTAGATTTGAGCGGAACTGGGAGCATTTAAGAGAGATTCTCGGTATTATGCGCCCGATTAAGAAACAGCCGGGAGCAATCCTGAAAAGTAAATATGCAGAGGGAAGTCTTGCAGATGGAAACGTAGGCGAGGGCGAGGAAATCCCATACAGCAAATTTACTGTAAAAGAAAAAGAATATGCGGAAATGACCATTGAGAAGTATGCAAAGGCTGTTTCCATTGAAAGCATTAAAGACCACGGCTATGAGAACGCAGTGCAGATGACCGATGATGAATTTCTGTTCCAGCTTACCACTATGGTTACTGGCAGATTCTATGATTATCTGAATACCGGCACACTGACAGCGACAGAGACTACTTTCCAGATGGCGCTTGCTATGGCCAAAGGTCTTGTGGAGAACAAGTTCAAAATGATGCACAGGACAGCAACGGGAGTTGTAGGCTTTGTAAATATCCTTGACGTGTATGAGTACATCGGTGCGGCAGATATTACGATTCAGAATCAGTTTGGATTCCAGTATATCAAGGACTTCATGGGATTCAACACGATCTTCCTGCTTTCTGAGGGAGAAATCCAGAGAGGACGCATTATTGCTACCCCGGTAGAAAATATCGTTCTTTACTATGTTGACCCGAACGAGAGTGATTTTGTACGGGCTGGACTGGTATATACGGTCAGCGGAGAAACGAATCTGATTGGATTCCACACTCAAGGCGACTACAAACATGCTGTATCAGAAGCATTTGCAATCATGGGATTAACTCTTTTTGCAGAATATATTGACGCTATTTCAGTTGTTGATATGACGGACGATACAACACTCGGTACTTTAACGGTAACATCCGCCGCAGGCACAAAGACGGGAGATACCAAAGTGACTGTTTCTCCGGGGCTTGAAACCGGACACATGTACAAATACAAAGTGGCAGCAGGTTCCGCGCCGGAAGTAAAGTTCGGACAGAGTGTAAAGACTTGGACACCTTGGGACGGCAAGTCTGATATTACAGCCACTACCGGACAGTATATCACGGTTGTTGAATGTGACAATACCTATAAGGCACTGAAATCGGGAAATGACGATGTAACCGCAAAATCATAAGGAGGCTCCGGCATGGCATACGCAGATACAGAGTTTTATAAAACTAAATATTATGGCGATACTGTGCCGGACAAATCCCTTGAAAAGTATCTGGAGAAAGCCAGTGACCGCATAGACAACATTACCTTTGACCGTCTTGTGGACGGCCTCCCAGACAATGAACGAGCGCAAACAAAGGTAAAGAAAGCGGTCTGTGCGGTTGCTGATTGCTTGTACCAGATTGACGAAGTAAAGAAAGCATCTATGGCTACTGTGGGAACGGTAACGAGGGAGGACGGCACAATGACCGGAAAAATGGTTTCGTCTGTTTCTTCCGGCTCCGAAAGTATCTCTTATGTTACAGGAATATCTGGAAACAGTGAGGATATTTATTCTCAGGCGGCTATGGACAAAAAAGTAGAGAACGTACTACTGCGGCAAGTTGCGACAGAGTACCTTGCTAATGTTGGAGATAAAAAAGGAATCAATCTGCTTAGTGCAAGAATTTAAAGGAGGGGATACCGATATATACCGATACTGTAACGATTTTTAACAAATACGAAAGTCAGACCGGGGATATATATTGGTATCCTCATGTGCTTTCCGGCGTTGACCTGATTATTGACAAAGCAGCAAACGTAGCAAAGACAGGTCTGGATAGCGCAGATACGGCGAATTTGCATGTT